>Ga0179591_1323790_pt1 | contig 10009 bp, 12 predicted proteins | sample CZOMad2_1_08_16f_FD_182891 | JGI IMG/M metagenome (GOLD analysis project Ga0179591, IMG submission 182891) | Vadose zone soil fungal communities from Angelo Coast Range Reserve, California, USA - CZOMad2_1_08_16fungal (PacBio error correction) | ecosystem: Environmental > Terrestrial > Soil >... | reverse complement strand
GTTACGCTCCCCTCCCCTCATCGGTGGGTTTACTGCCCCCCCTTTGACTACCGGCTAATCTCCCCCACACATCGACTAGCGACCGGTCGTGTCTTTTTTCGATACCTTCTTTTCTCTATTTCTTCCTAGAACACGGACCCGATTAGTCGATGTTGGCTTGGCCTGAAACTTTAGACGGGAAGTTCTTCGTAACCCCTTGCATGCCGAGTTTTGCGATGAACTGGCCCCCCCCCCCCACAAGGACTAACACAAAAACCATTTTCGCTTCCCCCGCGATCCCTTTCGGTCTCCCCTCTCTCCCCACATCGTTATGAAGAATTTTTTTCTCAACCCCTCTTCGATTCAACCTGTCCACTCCCCCTCAAAAAACGATCGTTTTCCACGAGGAAACTCCTCCGGTTCCCCAGAACACTGCTTCTTTGAGGCCCGAATGAGCAGATATATTACGACGAGAGGTTCAAGCCTCTTGAGTCCTTTAGGACCTTGCCCAATCGCTTCTTCATCTTTTCCCGATTCTCACCTTATTGGCCCTGAGTAGATTTTTCTTTGTTTGTAGAAACGTCTATCCCCCTGAGAATACACGTCATTTCGCCTTAACGTCGCCCCAGCACTTCCAGCTTTTTTTTTTTCTGCCAGCGGAAGCGATATATTCCTGCTTGCCCTAGGCTCAAAACATTTATTCAACAGTTCAACGATTTTTTCAAGATTCCACCACCAACGCGAGTTCGCCCTTTCCATTTCCCAAGGACTTTCTCATTCTTCCCTTTCCGTCCATAGGTGAAGATTTTTGAAGATTGTGAATCCCCCCTCGTACCTCTCCCGAGACGGATCAACTCTTAATTACACTCTTTTTATGTAGGCGGACGACCGTATCTTCCTCGTCCTTCCCCCGCCTAGACGAAAAGAAATTGCGGCTTTCCCCCCTAAGTTTCTTTCCCTAGAAGAAACGCCACCCCCTCCACTTTCTCAATCCACAAGTTGTCCTTTCAGCGAATGGTACTTGATCTCTAAGGACGACTCTGCCGCTCTTCAGTACAAGTTAGAATTCGATATCTTTGATGGCCGGATTTGCCCCGAAAGATACCAACCCCTCCGAAGCGCTAATCCCCACAAATGTCATCTGTTCAGATTGAACATCTCTCTTGAAAGCGCACCAAAACCTTGATTTCAGTGTGACCGGGTTTTTTTTTTCAAACCATCCTCCGGTTTTTCCTCGGTTGACCTTACCCGCGATCCACCAGGCCCGTGTCAACGCTTCATGAATGATTTGCCTGCTCATTCAAACTCCTTGTACGGCCCAAGCCTCCTTTTTCCCGATCGGAATATTTTCAAGTAAGATAGCCAGTTAAGGAAGCCTCCATTTCTTCCCCGCAGTAGCATCTCTTGATGCGACGACTGTTACCTTTACTTTTATTTTCTTTAGGATGCCACGGTCTTTCTGCTTGCTTCACAACTTAACCAGGGACCCCGGCACCTTTCTTGAAAAATTTCCTTTCCCATTTTTCCCAAATAAGCACCCAAACCCCCCCGAAACAGGAACATATTGCTCTAGTTCTTCTTGTCCTAAGAATCCAGCGATCTCTTCCCTTTGTGAATAATCCCTATTGTTGTTGAGATCTGAGGAGACATCTTTATTCTGGCTCTCCTAACTCTATCCTATCTTTCCCCCACTGGCTGTTTTTTGTTGTTGCGTGAAAATTTCCCCGTTAAATTCAGTGATACGGTATCCTGGTTCTACTCCGAGGCCCTGAACCATTTTCCCCCCCTTGAACGGTTTAAACGTGCATCCTGCAGGCTGGCTTTCCCTTAAAGTTTTCTCTCATCAGGCGATGCATGAAATTAATTACACTAGGTAGGAACTTTCGAGGCTATCCGTGAAGTGAGGGGCAGTAATACCGTCAGGAGTTTCTGATTTCACGGCCAATGATTTCCTGTATCCCGACCCAACCTCCTCATGGTCTCTTTGGATTTTTCTCCTTTGACTCTGCTGCCCACACCAAAGTCTTTTGGGAACCCCGTGCCCCCGGAAATTTGAGAACTTTTTTGGTCGTTGCACCCAGCGCTCTCATCCGCGTTCTCAGATGCCTATTTTTCTTTAAGCAGCTAAGATCTTTTTTTGCTGAAGTAGGTTTCCCTCTTGTCTCAAAGAGTCGCAGGAAGTATTCCTCTATGATAGCATCCCCCCCTTTCGCCTTTTTTTCTCGTCCCCAATCCATTCGCTTGCTGACCTCTTTTTCTTGACAACTGCTGTGATTTCTGGGTTGTGGCGTGTTCCTCTCCTTTAATCCCTTTTGTTGAGAAGGTTGATAAGGGCATGTTGGATAGTCCTTGTCCACCTCGCTGATCATATTTTCGTGTCTTCCCGTTAGGCCTACCCTCCTTTGCTCAAATTCCCCCCCCTTCGGCGCTTGCCTTTCCCCATGATTTGACCGGACGACCTTTTCCCACCCAGGCAGCGTCACCCCCCCTTTTACGTACCGCAATTTCTGAAAGGTCGTGCCTCATTACCAAAAACCCCACTGTACGGTTTCTGGTCCTTGTGTTTACACTTTTTGCTTTCCCTCGTCCTTTTGGCCCGTTTTGAGCATGATACAAGCGGTCTTACGAGTTCTTTTTTCGCGGTTAAACCCTGATCGCGACGTCTTGACTGGGAGCGCCGTTACTTCATCATAAACTCTTTCGATGCAGATGAGACCGTTTTTCACCCCTCGACGCTTCCACCTGGGATTCAGCTTTCCACCTGCCCCATTCCTCGGATTTCATGCAGGAGTTCCCGCCGAGCTCTGCATTTATGACCCATCTTAGTCTCCCCCCTTCCCATTCCTCGCCGGCGAAAAAAGCCTGATTTATTCTGTGCTTTCCCCCCTGCCCGCGAGTCAATTTGCCTCTTTTTCCCCGATCCGGGACGGGTCATGGATGGATTAATGGTTTTTTCTAAGATTCTTCGTTCCGTTTCTTTTCCTCTCTGTTTTCCTTCGAGCCCGAACTTCTTTCGTTCTTAAACGCGCCTTGGTTTTCTTCTGTCCTGCTGGTGGATGTAGGGTCTCAGCTCAAACCCGCGGTGGCATCCGTCGCAATGGATGGTGCCTCTTTCCCCCCCCCTTTCCGTTATTTCTCTCCGTCCCGCCAGAATTTGCGTTTTACCCTCGCGAATCGGGGTTTTGCTGCAGTTCCCTTCTTATTCAATTTTTCGCGATACGCAGCCGGAACGTCGATTTGTCTTAGCTTCCCTTTTAGTTATTTCCTTTCCCCCTTAGGCCTGCGGGATTGAGGAGTCTTTCTCCCCTTTATTGTTGTTGCGTTTTTGGTTTTTTTTTTGTTTTTTTGTTTTTTTAGAGTTGCCTCCCACGCAGGCTTCTCTTCTTCGTTTTCGGGCCCTCGGATTTACGTCCGACCCTCAAACTCGCGGTATCCAGTGCTGTTTTCTCCCTGGATATTCTCGCTTCCCCCACCCCCCGGCCCCGCTTCTGAGTTTGCTCTTTTGGATGAAAACGGTCCTAATCCTGCCCTCACTATACGAGGCCTTCCTTTTCCACTCCAGTTAGCCTCGATGAACTTTGTTTCGTGCCCCACGTCACCTTCGACTCCTGTCGCGTTTCCCCTGACTCCCCCCCTTGGGTGCTCGGCTAGCCTCAACAACTTTTTCGCTGACGAGATAACCCTCGCTTGAACACCCTGACCCTCCTCACTTCCCCCATTCTCTCACCGATCGTTTTTTTGGGCCACCACGTGACTCCTCGGATGGATCCATCCTTCAAATCTTTGCGTTGGGGTAATGTGCAGGGCCGGAATGCGAGATGTCCTTGTTCGCACCTGCGTTCCCTAACGCGCGACTTCCCCTTTTTCCCCCCCTCACCACGTCTCCTTTTCCTTTCAGGTGCTTTTTTCCCACGGAGTCGGGGCGATTTGAAATTTGTGGTCTCATTCTATCGAGAACTACTTTCATTTTCCTTCCGGAGCTGTCCTCCTGCTCCTTTCTTCGGGTGGCGCCACGTCACCCTGAGATATGCCATGCTTTTTTTTTGTTTCGGCATCAACCGGCCCCCATTCACCCCTGTCTTCCTGCAAGCCCACGTAACCAATGAGTTTCCCCCCCCAAAGCGAGTTTTGTTTTTTTGGAATTTGTCCAACCATGCCCTTCTCCATTTAGGACTTTGCCCCTTTTCCAACAAATGGGTGGCCATTTGCTTAATCCACGTTGTAGCCGTGTTGTTTTCGAAAGCATCTGTTTGACCCGTCCCCCCCTCTTTTCTTACTTCCCTTGCCAAGATCCTTTCAGAAGTCGATTTCTCCTTTTCCACCAGGACCTTCTTCCCTTCGTTCTGCAACGCGGTTTTCCCTTTTTTACAGAGAAGTTTACCCCGCCACCCCCCCCCCCTTTAAATACGTGCCACCTTTACTCCCCCTTGTTCCGACTATGTGATTTTCCCCTTAAAATTAACGGCTCTAAGTGCCTATCCCCTATGACCTTCTGGAACTTAGCGACTCCTTTTTCGTCTTTTGCTTTTTTCACCCCCAACCATCCACCCCCATTTTCTCTACTCCCACTAGTCTCGCTCCCCTATTGTCCAGCTTACCTCTTTTACGGCCCAACAACAAGAGTTCTCTTGAAGTGTACGTGTGTTTTTTCCCTCCTTACGTGGCGTTTGCTTCCAGCGACTACAACACAGAATGGGTAATCCCCCGCCTTGAATGACCCTTTTCTCTCCTTTTAAGTTGTCCCCGCTTATCGGACTTCTTCTTCGCCCTTCAAGCTAGACTGGCTAACAGCTTTGGCCCCCTTTCCGTCGCCCGCGTCTCTCTACGACTTTTTTATCTCATCTTGGTCTTTGGCTTTTTTGTCAGTTGAAAATCTTTCTGCTCTTTTTGGGCTAGTAAACGCTACAGGATAACCTTAACTTATGAAACATTGTCCTGTTTTCCGGTCAAAACCCGACCGGCCCTTGGCCGATTTGTGATAGATGGCTTTCTGTCCCAATCCAAATGTTTATCCTCCTTTGTTGAGAGAGCTGCGCGTTTTCTTACTCCGTGAGATCTGCCCGCCGTAAGGTTGTTTTCCTGGTTAGGGGGGTGGTGTTTTACCTGTCCTTTCAACAGGTTCTTATCCCCCCGGATCCTGGTTGATCGTTCGTTTTTCAAATTTCGCGGTCCTCGTCAAACTGACTGCTCCTGTTGCCCCTGGTCGCCAGTACACTCACCCGTCGTCGCATTCGGATGCGACTTTGCTTAAATATCAACAATTCCTTGTTCTACGGCGCGTCTCCTGTGAAGCAGCGATTCCGTTCCCTTGCCTCGATTTTCCACGCAATGTGATGAGCGTCACACATTCTTTTTTTGAGTGGAGACGGTCCTTTTGTGTCTTTTTTTATCGGAAGCCCGCCCAAGAGGTTTGGATACCACCTAAACTTCCAAACGATGTTGGTTGCGTGTGTACCTCGCTTCCTTTTTTTAGCCCTGAGACGATGACGTCTTTTTGTTCTTAGCTTTCTTGAGTTTGACTAGTGTTGACCGAATGCGTCTCCCAGTCCTCCCTCCCTCACAGTTCACGGCCTGTGATGGCCCTTCCCTTAGTTCCCTTGTTATTCACTCATTCGCTTCTCTACCGCCGGCCAACGTGTATTTCGGTCGCAAGGGTGTGCGTTTTTTAACGGCGATGTAAACGTTCACTCTTTTTTGATCGCAGTAGCATTGGGCTTTCGGGCTCGCGCTAAGTTTTTTTTTCGTCCGTTGCTGGGTTTTTTTTTTTGGGGTGGGGACCGTTACACGGCCTATGTCCCCTTCCCCACACGGCGCGTTTGCCCCTTGATCCGGAACTTTGAAGCGCCCTCTTTCAGCGAAACCAATTTGTCTAATGAAATCGCACTTCTTGCTCATTCCCTGCCGCTCTGACGGTTTTTTGAAAAATTTCTTTTTTTGTTTGACCCTGTGATGTCCTCACCTTCGCCCCTTTCTGAGTTTTTTATTCGGATTCTAGAGAGTTTCACAGTATGTCAACGATAGAGATTCGAATTGATTTGGTGTTCAGATACTGAATGTGTAGTCCTTCTAGCGATGAGACCCCCCCCACCTTTTTGTAACAACTCCTTTTTTTCCAATAAAGTGGGCCTCGTGCAACCTGATATTCCTTTAAGAAAAAAACGGATGTTTTGTAATTTTCAGAGAGCTTTCTCTCGTATGACCATCTCTGCAGTCTCTCCATCCCCGGCGCCCACTCTTTTTCTTTCTTTTCCGGAAGTAGGCCTCGTTTTTCCCTATAGGTTTTTTTCTGCCTTGTCTTGGTACTTCAGGGTGTTCTCACGCCCCCCGGCGTTGCTCACCCCTGTTGTCGTCCCGTCTTTTGACGTCTGCCCCTCCCTTTAGCTGTATCGGCCCGGACAATTCTCGGCGCTTGGTTTATGTCCGGTCCGTCCCTGCTCCCCCCACCCTAGGGTGCATACTGCACATTTGCTTTTTTTCCAGGCCGTGCACTCAGCCGTATCCTGTTCGTGATTTCAGCTCCGTTAATCCACTTTCCTCCCGCGAATCTTGGCGTTTTTGAAGGACTCTCTAATTCCTACTTGGTACTTCTCCCCTCAGTCGCTACGTCGATGTGTTGCTCGTAAACCCGGGCGTTCCTGGGCCCTGAGCTTTCTTGCGGGCTGTGCGTTAAAATTTTTCTTTTCCTCCCTGTGTTTTGTCACTAAATACAAGGAGGATATTCCCAGGGATTTGAACCCTATCTCGCGCACTATAAACTCGATCGCGGACGGTATTTCTGGCTGAATCCAGAGGTCCTTGGATTCTTAAGACAAAAAAGTCCCCCCCAATCTCTCGCTTTTCTCTCATTCTGGATGACCTTCCTTCGCCCTCTTAACTGGCGGTTCTATTTCACCCTTCAGGGACGACTCCGACCCCCCCTTCGGGTTGCGTTTCCTCCCCCGGTACAGCCCCCCTTTTCTTTCTGAATAAAAATCTCCCGCACCCTCCACTTCTGTCCGCCCTGTCGCACCCCATCCTGACGAAGAGTTAGCCCGACGCGCTTTATACACCTGTTATTCTGACCCCACCGACGGTGGAACGACTTCCCCGTCGGAAAGCACGCATCACACTTTCCCCTTTTCTCCGGGCGGCAGAGAATTCTTTCTGACGACCCCTTTTCACGAGCGGCTCTCGGACCCCCCCTTTGCCCCTCCAGGCCGGTGCAGAAGGTGCCCGCTCCCACTTATTGGCTGTTTTGGATTTTGGCAATGGCCTCCTTCGGCTATCGATCTGACCCGAGTGTTCATTCCGTCCTGACTTGATCAGTCTAATTCGATTCTGACGCCGGTGTTGGTTGCCGCACCCTGTGACCCGCGCTCTGTCAATCCGCTTGTTCAGTTCAACACCTGCGTCCAAGACTGAAAATATGTCTGCGTCATTGTCACCCCCACATGTCACCCCCACAACCCAAGTACCCCCGATGTGGAGTGTTTATTATGAGTCACTGCTTCCCCTTTTTGACCCATTTTCGTCCATCAATGTTTTTTACCTCTTGCCCCTGTGAGAACGTTCTCGCCCTCCGGTCAAATTTACGGGCGAAGATTTGGTTTGCGTACTTTCCCCAGCTTGTTACCCAATCTGCCTGGACGCCCCCCCCCCTCACTATTCTGGATAACGGAGCACCTTGAAACAAAGGGAATTTTTTTTCACGTTCCAGCTCAATGCCGTTGGAAAACCACCCCAATTTCACTACCGCAATCCAAAATTTCCTGTTCCTTTATTAGTCCCGATAATTCCCTTTTTTTCACGTTTGTGAAGATCAGAAGGAAATCTGACTCCCTCACTTCGATAGTTGGATCGATTTCCCAACCCATTCCCCCCCCATCATCTGAAGCGCTTACTCCAACTCGTCATCGTCTCATCTTTCCCCAGTATGTGCACCTCTGAAACCACCATCCCTTTCTTTGTCAAGGGGTACGGTTTTTTATACCCCAGACCCGCGCGTTCGCTCCTCTCGACCACCCCCGGACCCCGGTGTTCGCCACGTCTCCTGCTCTTTTTCGGCTCATGCATCCATTTACGTGAACCAGAGCGAAGTCCTGACTATTACCTTCGTCGAGCTCGCCGGACGACTCCTATTTCTATTTCGCCCGTCTCCTCTCAGGAGGCTGCTACGTTTACTGACCTGTTTCCTTGTTTTTCTCCTTGTTTGCAGGAGTTTACTCTTCCCCCCGGCGCTCTTTCGGTTCGCCAACCTTTTCACCGGCATCCTGACTAAAGTTCTTCACTTTTGACATTTTCCCACCACCCCCCGAACCAGCAATGGGCCTGTGGGAGATTTTTTTTCTGGTTTTCTCCTACTCTTCCCCAAGGCGCTTCTGTTCCCATTGTTTTTTTTTGTGAGATATTCTCCTTTCGCGTAGCAAGAGCTTCGACTGAACCTCTAAGGTTGTAATTGTTCGTGGTTTGTTTCTTTCCCCCTGGAATGCCTGTTTCGCTCCTTATTATTTGTGATCGAAGTCCAGAAAATAGAGCCAAGAGTTTCAATTTTGATTTGACTCGTTGACCAAGATTCCGCCGTAACTTCCCCTCCCCCTGTCGCTCAGATTCCTCCGCGAGCTCCGCGAAAAAGGTAAAAAGTTCAGTTGTACTTTTAGAGGATCTCCACGTGAATGCGAATCCCCTCAGCGGAAGGAGGTCCTCGCTGTGTCACCGCCCCCTGGCTTCGAACAACCCATCCCTTTCGTGTCACAACTGTTCCTGTTGTAGCCCCTTTTGAATCGGAGCCATCCCCCCGTAGGGTATGGAAAACAACGTAACACTACATTGAAATCCTTTTTATGGTGATGGCGTAAGCAAAGCTGGCAGCGGAGCCGTTTCTTTTTGTCAGCTCTTTTTTTTGACTTAGGGGCTTTTCCCGCGTCTCCCAGTATGAGAGAAGGAAGTTAAGGTTCCTTCTTCCGGGCTTGCTCTAGTTTAATCTCTAAATCCATTCGCTCGTTACCCAGTGAACCAAACCGTTTTGGATTTGCGTTTGATCCCTGGGTTTTGGTGGTACAGGCGAGTTGTTCCCTGACCCCAACAGGTGTTGTTTTTAGCGTGTTCCAAGGGCTGTTCGGTGTGCCAGAATGCCCTTTTTAGTCCTAAGTGTGCAGGAAGAGCGTTGTCCCACCCTCTGCGCCGGGCTAAATTACTGGAAAGGCGCAGTTTGACCTCCCCCCTTCCCATGCCCTCCAACCCATGTATTACGGCCTCTGACACTTTTCGTTCTCCCCCGTTTTCTCAGGCTCTCGCTTTTTTTGTTTTTGAACCCTGGGTGTGCCCTTGCTGCAATACGACGTTTTATTTGAGTTTTGAGCCCTGCCCCGCTTCTTTCAGACCCCTTTGCCTTCACAACTCCGGCGTAGAATGACTGGGAGCGCTTTTTCCATTGAATGAAAATGTACGAAGGATTTACTTTTTCCATCGCCTCTTCCAATCCTGGGGCTCCGATGTGCCCCCCCTTATCTTCCGGAAGCGGAATTTTTGTTCTGGAATTCCTTCGCTCGCTCGTTCGTGAAACACTGCTATTCCTTATGACTCTAGGAATTCGCATGATCGGACTTTTCCCCACGAAGAAAGGTCTTTATTTCTCTTTATTTGGACCTCCGAAGGAGCCTACCGGGTACTAGTTTTCCCCGATCTGTTATTTCGGTTTGTACGATTTTGTTGTTCTCCGGCTTTTTCCCCTACACCCCATTTTTACTCGATGTTTTTTTAAGAGTAATTACGAAGGGATTTATTGGAAGGACCTTTTTTTCCTCGAGCTGTGGGGTATTCCCGGGTGGGCGTCTGCACATTGGTTTTTTGGCCTCGCTGCTCGGATGGGTCTCGTGCCCCTCTCGTCCCTCTCCTTTTTCCTTCTCAGTTCTCGCACCTCGCAATCGTTCCTTTTTTTAGGATTCTCTTACCTATGGATCGCGCTCCCGCAGAACGTAGAGTCGATTGATTCGTCTGCTCCCCCCGTTTTCGGTGCCTGGACTAGAGCCTCCTTCGCTTTTTGCTTTTGCCC
>Ga0179591_1304198_pt1 | contig 10010 bp, 10 predicted proteins | sample CZOMad2_1_08_16f_FD_182891 | JGI IMG/M metagenome (GOLD analysis project Ga0179591, IMG submission 182891) | Vadose zone soil fungal communities from Angelo Coast Range Reserve, California, USA - CZOMad2_1_08_16fungal (PacBio error correction) | ecosystem: Environmental > Terrestrial > Soil >... | reverse complement strand
TGAGCTCTTCTTCCCCGGCCTTTCCTCCTGATTCCTTTTATGGCCAAGCCTTTGGCCGGTCCCGGCATGTCATCCCTCCCCATTTATCTCTGTCCGGGCTACCTGTACGGTTGTCGCCTTGCATCCGCCGACGCGGTCCTCCTCCTCTCTCTCCCTGACCCTGCGTTCGTTCCCCTCTTGCAGCACTTTTTCATGAGGGCCGCCTTCCCAGCAACCCGCCCCCTTCCCTTGCACTCCGCTTCTGGCTGGAGATCCCCTTGCAACGTCGAGATGATTCGCCCTGTCTTTTTCCAATCGGTCGTTGCTTGCTCAGTTCATCGACGCTGGAGGCTTGGACAGTCTAACAGGAGCTCGGCGGACGATGCCCACCGGAGTCAGATCCCCTTTTCCCGCCTGTCTCTCAGAATCCTCAAGGCCCGAGGTAGAGAAACAAATGCGCTCGGGCCTCCTCTCCCCTCTACTTTCTCTGGGCACCTGGGAGGCCCTTGTTGGACAAGTTGTTTTTTTGCTTTTTGTGAGGACAGCCCCCCCCTCTACCCGCTGCTTCATGGGGAAATCCTTTTTTGAGAACTCCTCTCCTTGGCCGGCTTTTTCGTACCTTCCCTCGACGAAACACCGCAACTGTGCCCCGGGCACTTCCCCCCGGGATCCAAGACCTTAAGGGACCCCGGGTATCAGGGATCCGCCCGCATGATGGTGGAACCCACCCCCCCGGACTCGATCTTTCGACTTTCTCCCCCCGTTCCTGTAGTCAGCAGGAAAAGTCAGGGGCTGCGCCACCTACTTTTCCCGCCCGACCCCCTTGGTAGATCGGAGGGGAGTGTCGCGCCCAGACAGGGAGTTCCTGTTAAAACTTTGCCCGACCTTTAAGGCCCATCTGGGCCCTAAATATGACAAGATCTCATCCGCATTTCTTCGCCCCAAGGCAATACTCCCCCCCTCCATTCCCTAAGAGTTTCTACTGAAGAGCAAAACTTCAGCGGGACCGAGACAGTCATCGAAGGCCCAAGGGCATTTCCCAATTCACCCCTCCCCCCCGATGACGTTTTTTTAGTAGAGACACACTTACCATTTTACACCCTTCCCCCCCCCTGGATTCATTCGTGGTTTGCCAACGCTTCCTCTCCTCTTGATGGTTTCCTTTCCACGTACCCGCGATTCGTCTTTTGGCTCCGATTGAGTTCATAGTTGGAAGAGCAGGGCTGCTAGTTGCGGCGCTAGTCCGAAGCTGTCTTTTCTCTTGAGTCCGCCTTTCCATTTTATGCTACCACGCTTTTCCTTTTCCACGCGAACATCTGGCCCAGTCCCCCCTGCCTCCGAAGGTGGGAATAATTCAGGAGAACTGGACAGTTTGGTCAGGGTCTCCCCTGCAGAGGCCAATTTTTCCGTTTCTTTTTCTAAGCCGGGGTCATGATTGGAGAATGTGGTCGCTGTATGGGCATGCCCATGTCTATCGCCGAGTTACCGCGGATCCCCCTTCCTGGATGAGTCTTCAATCTCTGTGGACAGATGCCTTCCTTGAGGACTGTTTTGAAGCTTTTTCCCCCCCCCTTCCATCTCCCCCCTTCCCCTCCTCCCTCGCGTATTATAAGTGGATCACCTTCCATGGAAGATTTGCACCCGGTGCTCCCCACCCGGATCCTACTTCTTTCTTCTCTTTTTCGAGCGCCCCCAAAATAGCAAGTATGGTGCCCCGGTCTTAATTTGTGCCTTAGGTCTGTCCGGTGGTTTCCCTTTTTCTCTCGAGAATAGGCTTCCCTGAGATAGAACTCTTTTGAATGACGGTAAGAGAGGTAGTGAACGCTTATTCACTGAGTTTTTTTCCTCCCTTTGTATACCTTGGGGAGGTATGGTTTGGAGCACCAAGTTGATGAGTATCCTTTGTCTGGGAGGAACCCATTTTCCCCTCCATCATCCTCCCCCGTGTTGAGAGTCTGCAACCGGTGCGCTACCACCAGAGCGCCTTTCCCCCCCGGATCCAACCATCCGCCACCCCACTCCTTTCGGATCAGAAAATAGGGTCCCCTTTACTCCTGGCTAATCACAGGCCCTAAGCGCTTATGCCGAGCTTTTTGACAAAGAGTGCCCCCCCCCCCGCAACTTTTTCCTCCTCTTACGTAATTGGCCACTTTTTCCACCAGGTCTCTCGAGGCAAGATACCTGCAACTCCATACCGGTCCAGAATTTCTTCCAATTCATCCACCTGGCTTTCCCCCGACAACGTGAGATTGAAGAGTGTTGAGTAACAGGTTGAATTTACTCGTGATCCCCCCCTCCTGTCCCTTATTGAGACAAGTGGCGGGAGGAGTTTTCCCCCACAAACCCTTTAGACCGGAACTGCAACCGCTCCCTGAAGGGTCATTCTTTTCCCTTGAGATTTCTTCCCCATACCATGTGAGTGTAGATCCTCTCCAAGAGAATTTCCTCACAGGGTCATGTTCGACCCCCTCCAGGAGCCCCAAACCACTTTAATCATCCAGAACCGGATGACCTCTCCTTTTTCACCTGTTCTCCCTTGAATGTGTCCCCGTTCTGGACACGGTCTGAAAGTGACTCCGGCAGGATGAAAAAACCTCTGAGTATGTGACTGGCCAGATTCCCCCCTCCTGTGCTCAGTTCCCCCCCTACCTCTGGGAAATCCTGCTTCCCTTTCTCCTCCAGGAGGATCCGAACTCTCTTCGGATAGCGCCAATGACAGGTCCTGCCCCTGATCCCCCGTATTCCCCATCTTTTTTCTTCTCCTGCCCAGGTAATGAATCCCTCAAGCCCGTACCTCGGCCCCTTCGATCACCCCGCGGTGCACCTTTTACCATCCCTCCCCCCTGGTTCTCATTTGGGGTGATCCGTCCGTCCTCCCGCCCGAGTCATTAGCGTACTTTGGCCCCCGTTCTTCCGCTGACGGATGGTTTGATAGCTCCCCCCCTTTCCCCCTCTTTTGATGCTCTCACCAAGGCAGTTCTGATCTTTGACTTTCGATTCTTCTTTCTTTTTTTTTTCCTCGGAATGTGCTTCCCCTCGCCCCGCGATCTAGTGAAATCCCCTTTTATGTCAATTGAACTTCCCTCTACCCCCACCCCCTCCGGCCCTAGACCCCCCTCCCGGAGAGGGGAGGGAGCTCTGAGGTGTAGAACGCCGTTCTTGGGCCCTCACCAAATTTCCTTCCTCAAGGTGTTTTCAAACAGACAGAGAGCGATCGCTGCTAACCTACAGGACCGAGTCACGTGCTTGCCTGGGTCCGTCTGCAGTTTCGTTCTCTTCTTGAGGAAGGTTTACTGATTGCTTTGCAGCACTGGCCACAGCTGATTTCTTAGTTCCCGTCCGTATTTCCCCGGTCCGATCACATCCTCGAGGCGGGCCTCAAGTTTTGTTCAAGCTTTCCCTTACCCAGTTTGACCAGAGACCCTTTAACAGGCCCTTTTTTAGGAGAGAAGACTTTTTCCAGGAGAGAAGAGGGCGCGTCCACAGAGAGGAGGCCTCCCCCCCCGGCGATCACCATGCTTCGGGTGGAATCGTCCTTTCTCTCGAGTCCCCCCCAGAAAGAGGAAAGGTATTCCTCAGAAATCCGGCGCAAGCAAGAACCCTTTTCTGATCCTCCCCTCCTCCAGGAAAGGGGGGCCCCGGTAAACTCTTTCACAAGGTCACAGGAGGTTCTTTTGTAGGGAACTCCCCGCAGGACGACTTGTATTCGCGATGGTCCCCTTTGTGTCCCCCTCCCTTCTAGAGGCCCCAGATTCGTAGTCCGCGCCCCTTCCTCTTTTGTAGAAGGCTTACGGAAGTCTTGATACGCGAAGGGATTTTTCCACGAAAACTCCCCCCTTCAATAGGGCTAGCCCCCACTCAGTCCATGACTGACAAGGAAGAGAGATAGATATCTCATTTCACTCCTCTTCCCCGTTGTGTTTTGTTCTACTCTTCCCTCAATCCTATTAACGGCACCTGGAGGGAAGCGGGGATGAAAGTGCCTTTTTTAATTCCATGGTCAGGACTTTCATCCCCCCTGAATACCCCCTTACGCCTAGTCCCCTGTCCCGAGAAATAAACTCCCTTCCTGGGGAACTTAAGAGAGCCGAATGTAAAAAGGAAATGCTGGTCCAACTACGCACAGATTACCTCTCCAGGAGGGGAAGAGATTCCTTACACGAAAAGAGGGAAAATTTATCGACCCTCTTCCCAGGCCAGACGTACCTTTCCAGATCGGATCCTTCACCAGACCCGTTTCACCCCTTCGCCCCCTTTTATTCACTAGGCACTTTTCAGATGGATGGCTGACCCTGTCGACCTCGAAGTTTCCCCTGGGACTCCAAAAAGGAGTATAAGGAAGCATATCCGGCTTACCCCGCCACCCGTTCCGGCCCGCTCTAAAAATGCACGGGTCGGGCTACGCACGAAAAGGTCCCTTTTTTCCTCTTTTTAATGTTCATGGGGCTCTGACCCTTTGCCAAGATTGAGGCCAGCCTCCTTCTCGGTGATCGACTGGTCCATACCTTTTCTCTCCGAACTGAAGAGACTCCCCTCGTGGAAGTTCTGCGGAAATCGTCCAGGTCCCCTCATAGAGAACCGTCCCCTTCCTTTTCCGGAAGACAACCCGAGCCCAGGGAGGATGTGGTCTCCTGATAGATAGCTGATGTGGCACCCCAAAGGCCGGAGTGATGATGAGCTCCCTTTCCCGCTTCTCCGACTCTTGGCTGACACCCTTTCAAGCACTGCCCCCCCGAGCAGCTCGGACCGTATAACCTCGTTTTGATCTTTCCGTCTGCCCAGCGCCAAGGGAAAGGTAAACAGTTGTAACTGACCTCTTTTCGGTGCGTACGGTCCTTCCATTACCGCGATAATCCGCTCTTCAATCTTAAGAAAGGTCCCCTGGTGCGAGATGCAGCGTGATGACTGGATGAGCAACAGCCGCTTTTTTCCGCTTCCCCTCCCCGAATCCCCCCCCCTTATTGAATACCTATGGAACTAGGCCGTCGGGAGAGATCTAGAAAAACACCTTTTACCCCCAATTCCCTCCTTCTCCCATTCTTCTTTTTTGCAACGATTCTTTCTGATAGAGAAGCTAGGTACTCTGGTTTCTTTCAGTACCTCTCTTCCCCCCGAGACATACGACCTGAGTCCTTCTTTGGACGAGCAGTTGACGCTAGATTCTTTGCTCCTTCGCTTGTGGGCTGATGCACTCCTGGATTCTCTTCTTCCCTTCCCCTGATCGTTGCTTACCAAGCTCCTTGCGGAACGCGCCAATCTTTAGTCCACGGCCTCAGATGTTGGCATCCGGCCCACGATTCACCGTTCTCCGACCGTCCTCTCTTTGTTTGACAGGATTAAATTTCAGCCCCGTTTCCGCTTTTCTCTCTTTCTTTTTTGATGATGCGAATTCTTTCTCTTCCCCTCTTATGGCCCCCCCCCTCGTAATGTCGCGGTTTCTTCAATCTAAACTCACTTCTGAGTCAAAGTGCCCCCCGCGCAAGACTGTGTCACCCTTTGCCCGTCAGGGAGCCCGGACGAGGTATCCCACAGTTGGTCCTTCCCTCAACCCCTACGGAATCAGTTCCCCCAAATGGAAGGAGTTTTCCCGCTTCCTCTCTCACAACGCCGAGGAATAGAAGTGCTGAGTTGTAATTAGAGGACTCCCCCCAGTCTCTTCCCCCGGTTCTCTTCATTGAATCTACGGTGAGTTAAAGTGGCCCCTTCCCGTGGTAGTCTTCGAGACGAGTTCTTCGATGCCGATCGAACTATGTTTTATTCCTTCGAGTGCCTTTTCGTAAGGGGTCCGATTTCCCCCTTTTTTTAGTCTATTTGGGGTGGGGTGTTGGAAAGCCCTAAGCAGCTCTCTGTTCGCTGGTGGCTTTTCTATCTATATCTCCCCTTTTGTTGATAAGCTCTCCCGAGCCCATCCCGAGAACGAAGCAAACGGCCTTCGTCCCCCCCCAGTCAGCCCCCCACTCCCGTATCCTCCCTACGGACCCAAGACGAAGGGAACCCTTCCCCTCTCCTCCTCTTACAAATATTTCATGGACGCCCATTCCCCGCCACTAAAACTCTCTTTTTCCACGGGCCCACAACGGGGATCTGATTCCCCCCTCCTCCAGGCCTTAAAGGTGAAACGTCCTTTCGACGGTTACGTAGTCGCTCAAAAGGATAACCCCTTCGTTCGCAGCATTTTGGTGATGACAAAGGTTGAACCTTTTCCATGACCACTGCCCGTGACGAGACCCCCCCCCCACTCTGGCGTTTGTCGGTCCCCACCCACGTTTTTTCTTCCCCCCTGACAACCTTCCAGGACTTCGCTGGTACACAGTCGCGCGGGCAGGAATTACTAACCCCCTGTGCGTGTACTTTCGAGGCCTTTTTTTTGCAGTCTTCTCCGATCATGAGAAACAGGAGCAAACCAATTCGAAATTCCCTCCGCCCACTCTTTTCCTTCTTGTTCACTCCTTTTTTCAAATACGGAAATAGGTAAGGCTCGCATGAGACCGACAACTTTCTTTCACATTTAAGTACTTTTTATTAACATTATGAGTTTTGAATGTTCCCGATGGGAGCGTTCCCGCAAGAGTCCAACCTTTCGAAGCTAACCCTCCCCAAGGGGAAACCTGGCCCAAAGAGACTAAAGGACCCCCTCAATAAACCCCCCTTCATGATCTTTAATTAAGATATCCATGATAGACTGTACTCCATTCTGATGGCAGCAATACCCCTGTTCCCCACTCTTTACTATCCTTTTAAAGGAACTATAGTAGCGAATGACCAGACCCTGCATTGTGCCTGCTCCAATTCCCTTTTATTCCCTGGTGTGATAGGACGCCTCTATCGAAGAACTCCCTTCCATCGCACCATATCCCCTCCCTGCACCCCCTCCCACCACTGCCCTGCGGCTCAGTGTCTTTGCTCCTCGGCCTCGATGACCTCAGCCCCCCCTTCTTCGAGTGACCACTTCCTGGAAAGAGAAACTTTCGTGATCTACTAAGTCTTCACGATATCCGCACCCCGGTAACGTTCTTGTACCTTCAGAATCAGAGCTGTTTTTCAGTCATTGTCGGGCATGTGCTCCCCAGTACTACGACTAGGTCCTGCAAATCCCTTTTCCTGCACTTCCTCCAATATAACGGACCCTCCCACAAGACGAGGGATTACCTTTCCGCCACCGCGGCGATGTTTCTTTTGTGATTCTGTGTCAGAACACGCACTGAGACCCCCCCTCCCCAAGAACCCTTCCCCCTCTACGGCATTCGGGGATACACTACCCTCTCTCCCTACCGCTTTACCGAATCTCCGGGCACGGTGGCTACTTGAAAGTTTCCCCGGGGGGTTCGTCTATTCAGGACGGGAAGATTGGACACCCAAAGACCATGGCACAAGCTGGCGCGCCAGTCATACGTGGAGGAATCCCCCTTTCTGAGCTCCCAGGAAGTTCCTTCAAAGGCAAAGGCAGATCCCCCGACAGAGAAGGCGGGCACTGACGGTTGTTGGGCGCGCGCCGAAGAGAATTCTTGGGTCCTGATTCTTTCCCCTAATAAAGGACGCTTGAGAAATCTCTGCTACGTATGTGACAGTTCATCTCCTACCCCCTCCCGAGGACAAGGTAGATACGAGCAGCATTTGTCCCCAACAAGACCTATGTATTTCTGCCCTCAGTCTTTCAGGTACAGCGTTCTGTCCCCCTTTCAAGCCCTTCTTTGTAAGGCTTCTGGTAGAAAGCGCCGCTGCAGGGAAGACCCGGTTAGATTGCGATCCCGATACATGGTCAGGTGTCACTTTTCCCTTTTTGCCCAGACACCGTATCCCCGTTTCAGAAGGATGAGGAATCTCTACGATGCAGGGATGTCCCTTAAGTCCCGGCATGGGTCTAAGGGACATCTCCCCTGACAGAACTCCCCTTCCCCCGCCACTTCCACCCCTCTTAAGAGACTCCGATCCCTCTTTAATACTAAGAGTTGTTGTGGTTATAGAGATCTAGACCCCAGGCGTCCCTGTAAACTTTTTCCCTTTGGAGTTTTGACTATGCCTTTTTGACAGCCGCTCAGAAGCCTTTCTTTCCTAGTATCGACCGAATAAAAGTAGAGTAAGTCTCGGTCGGCGACACGAAGAGTGGGAACGGATTTTTTCCCTCCAGGTACCCCTTTCTTCTCCTGTAAAAATCCTCATCACCGATACAGTAGTCCTAGGCGTCCCAGCTTCTCTGAGCTCCCCCCTTTTAGTTACCCTTCTGCTACTCTTCTTTGAGACCGGATTTAAGGGCCGAACAGTCTAGTTGTTTTCCGGAACTTTGTGATCCCCCCCCCTGTCGTGCTCCCTCTTCCCAATAGGAACTTTTGGATGGCTTGTCGACTTGCCGAGGACCCGAGAGGGGACCCTCTTCCAAAGGGGAGCTTCCCTTTTTGCTCTTAGCCTTTAGGTCGATCAGACGTCCGCGTTCAAGGCCCCGCTTCGCCCGCCAACCCTGCGTCTCGTGACCGCTGCCCTGATACAAGAGACCCTGGCAAATGGGCTCTGCCCGTGGCTGGCCCAGAGACTTTGACAAGAATCAGCCCCTTTTAAACGTGAGATCCTGGGGCCCCCTCCGCTTCTCCGGTCAGGCCGAATCAGTGCTCCAAGGGATCTTTCGGAAAATGTAACTCCTATCCCTGACACCCCACCTTTCCGGAAAGGCCCCACAGTGCTCACACAGTCATTTTCTCTTCATGAGGATCTTAGATGCTTTTAAACCCCCCCGGGACGGAGCCTGATTCTTCGCCCAGTTTCTGGCTCCGAAGGTCCCAAAAGCCCGCAGTTTTTTTGTGGGGAGGAACTGCCAACCACAATCTCCGCAAAGTCGACGCGGTTGCAAACCTTCCCTCTCCCTTATCCCTTCTTCTCGTGCGCGCCCGCAGGAAATTTCCCTGTTTCCCACTGTTATGCATGACGATCAGAGTCCGTGGATTCTCTCCGATTTCCCAAGCGCTCCCCCCCTTCGACACACATTTCGATCAAGAAACCTTCCAACGTGGTGGCCTAGATCAGCGGCAAAGCGCCTCTTTTTCTCCCCCCTTGAAGCGTTCCCTTCCTCCTAGACTCCCCCGGATGGGATTGAATACTCTAACTTATTAAACACTCGTCGTCTCTCTCCCCCTATCACAAAAGTTCCTGTAAAAATTAAAGTACCTTCCTTCCCTTTTTCCGCTCGGGAGTCTGGGATGCATCCTTCGGAAGCTGTGGTCTGGGCTGGTAGGATGAACATTACCCGATTTTTGACTCGGCCCTCTTTGCCTTCTAGTGGAACCCCCCCGAAGGGAAGATCCCCAGCTGCGGGCAGATAGTCAGAGCTCGGGTGCGGATACTGGAAAGCCTTTAGTGTTCAATATAAAAGTTTCATCTTGATGACGGCGCCCTCTGGCCATCACGGAAGCACCCATGGTGGGACCCCGGCCGTTAGATCACTGTCCACTTCGTTTTCACAAATGCCTAACCCTCTTATGCCGACTTGGCGCAAGGATTGAAAAATGTGGATCTTTCTCCCCTCCTCCTCGAGGTCAGGGCTGATGATGCCTATGTTCTTGGATCCTTAATGTGCATCTTCACAACCCAATGTATCTATTGTTACTCCTGATCTACACCACAGGGATGCCCCCCCCTGAATGCAGCGCCAAGATGCAAGCGGGCCATTCCCTGGCCCCCCCTTCTCCCCCTTTTTCATTGTTTTTCCCGCAGACCGAACGGTCCCGGGAAGGTAATATCCTCTCCAGGAATGAGGTTCAAAGGACTACAACTTCACCTCTGTATCCCTTTCTCGTCGACGTAACACCCGCCCGTCTGGTGCCCCCCGGTCTGGCCTATTTCCTCCCCGATACCCGACTTTTTTTTCCAGGTTCCAATGACGTGGTAGGCGATAGAAGAGGAGGCCCCTTGATTTCCTCCAATACTGGTTACCCTCTTTGGCGTATTCCATGCTTTCCGATTTCGGTCTCCTCCGTGTGGGGAGGGCGATTTTTCAAGGAGTAACTCTCTGTGTTTTCTTGGTGCGGCGCTTCCCCCTTGTC
>Ga0179591_1156119_pt1 | contig 10010 bp, 13 predicted proteins | sample CZOMad2_1_08_16f_FD_182891 | JGI IMG/M metagenome (GOLD analysis project Ga0179591, IMG submission 182891) | Vadose zone soil fungal communities from Angelo Coast Range Reserve, California, USA - CZOMad2_1_08_16fungal (PacBio error correction) | ecosystem: Environmental > Terrestrial > Soil >... | reverse complement strand
CTCCCTTTTTGCTGTACTTTTTGCTCCTCACTTCCCTCCCCCCATGTGGGAGAGGACTCCGTTCCCGCCCATCCCCCCTAACCCACTCCCCATCCCTTACACCAACCCAACAAACAAAACCAAATCCGCGGACGTCCCCCACCTTTTTTCCTTTGTGAATGTCCCCCCTTGGAAAACCACTTGTGTACCTGCTTGTAGTAGTATTAGGATCTTCTTTTTATTACTCTGTTCAATTCCCTGCGCCCCACTGCGCCGATCTTTTTCCTTACAAACCCCCGCCTCGGTGCACCTTCCCCCCGTGCCCTTTCGTATCTTTTGGTTCCTTTAGGTGTCCCCAGGGCCGTCCCTTTTCTCTGCCCCTCTGGGCAATTCTTTTTCCGTAGCGGAGCGTTTTTCCTTTTCGTTTGAACTTTTTCTCTTTCCTCTGGCAGAGGACTGTTTTTTTTTTGCCCCTTGCCTTCTTTGCAGCTCCTTTTTGCCCCTACGCGCGGCGGTACACCACCCGAAATCACTTTAGTTTCTGGTTGGGGACCCCCTTTCTTTTTTTCGTTCCTCCCGTGCACCTCCCTCCCCTTTTTTTCAATTTGCAACTGGGCATGATGCTGGACCAGTCGTCCCTTACCTGTTTTCTCCCACTTTCGCTTTTTTTGAGTCTTTTTTTTCCCGATTGACCCCAATTCCGAGTTAGGATTTTTCCGTCTGATCTCCCGTGTTGTGTGGATCTTTTGGTTCGATAGTGAAGTCTTTTCCCTTCGTGCGATTTGGCTGTTTGAGAGTTCTTTCATCGTCCTTTTCGGGCATGACATACTTTTTGATGGAAGGGTTTTTGGTTGAGATCCCAGGGTTTGCCCCCAAAACGGACAAGGCCAACCCCTTTTCCCAACCCCCTGACGGCCTTTGAGACTACATTGCTTGCGAATTCATCAGGAAGTCACCCAAGACTGGTTACGGTTGTGTCTTGCCTCCCAGATCCCGAACCTTATGTCCTCTTGGTAGGAATCCCAACATTTTTCAGTTTTGCATTTTTTCTCCCCGTTTCTGTTCCTTTACTTCTATAGATGTAGCTCCCGCGTTTGAATCTGTAACCTCCCTGCCTCCTTTCTTTTTTCTCATTTTCTGACTATATCCGTAACCCCCCGTGGCACTATCCGTTGCTTGAGTTTTTGCGCAGTACGATGCGTGGTTGATTGTGGACGGTGATCATACTCTTTGGTACGCGGGTTCCTTCCCGTTCCGCAAGCGTTGTTGAATTCCCTTCTTTCCCCGTGTGACGTTCAATTTCCCCCCTACGCAGGAGGTGCAGTTCCCTCTTTCCCGACGAGGACTACACCCCGGAATCTGTTCGCCCCACCTCTAGGGTTCTGGTTTGATGTTGGGCATCTTTTTTCTTCTTGAAACGGTTGTTTTTTTTCGTTGAACCTCCCCCTTCTTAAGTCCAACGGTCCCCTTTTCTTCACGTTTTTTTTGCTTCACCCCACGCTTTCCCGGTCGTGAGGTGGTCAATCCTTCCTCTTTCCTTTTTTGTCCGCGGTTTTTCTCTTGTTTTCTCCCCTCTTCTTTTTGGGAGGTTTGTTCCCCCCTTTTGTTTTTACGTGCACGTCTGTCCCTCCCGCCCTCCTTTTCCGTGATTCCCCATCGATTTGGTTGGTGGTGCCTGACCCACAGTTCCCAAAAAGAACCGATTCCAATCCGCTTTGCGCCATAGAGTCCCGTATGAAAAATTTTAACGAAAGCCTTTGCCGGCCACCTCCTTTTTCCCTTTATTATCAGGTTTTTTTGTTTTTTTACCCACTCCGCGGAAACTTTGAGCTCCCTGGCAATTATCCGGGGTTCCCTTCATGATTCCCCCCCTTTCCACTTTGGCTTTTGTCTCCCCTTTTCCCGTTCCCCTCGTTTGTGTATGACCCTTTTTTTTTTCATTTCCTCTACTATTTTTTTTTACCAGCCCCCCCTTTTTTCCGTCAACGTATCCTCACTTTGGCTTCCCCCTGGAAGCTGTTTTTCCCCCCCATTTTCTGGATGTTTTTACCGGGCTCATTTTTTTCAGCAGGTCTCCCCAACCAAAGCATAGTCCGGTCCTGTTACCCATTGATCAGTCCTCCGTGCCTTTCAGGTTTTGACCCTTGTTCAAAGGTCTGGGTGCCTTGTCTTTCTTTTCGTTCAACCAGTATATGGGCCCTAACAACCTGCCTTCCATGGGCAGGATTTGGAACGTCCCTATATTTTTGTATTTTTTAAACGGAAGAGTGGGAGCCCCACCCCCGACCCCAATTTTGGTCTTCCTCCCGGCGCCGGATACCCTCCATTCATTGGACACACGACAGTTGAACCCTCTGACGGGAAAAGTTCCAGGGCATGATCGGCATTCTTGGGCTGCCCGTTCTTCCCCGTCTTTTCCTAGCGGGTTCCTCCCTGTAACACCCCCGCCCCTGTTGCTTGGAGAGTGGGCCCCCCCCTCCTTTCCCTCCCCCTTTTTTTTTGATCATTTCGAATTTTTTTTTCACAAAACTGCCCGAACAATCGTAATTCCCCGCGCTGCTCCTTAAAGATCGTTTGTTTTTGGACCTTGCCCTGTTTTTTTTTTTTTACCGGCCTAAATTGTTCTCCCACCACACCCTTGTACAGGCAATTTGAGCCGGTTGTCTGCCTGCGACACACTTCCTCAGAAAACGCCCCTTCTGCTTGCCTCTCCAATTAGTTTTCTTCTTTTTTTTTTGTGTTTTTTTTGTGATAATGAGACACCGAAAGTCGAGTGCTTCCTGATTTTTTTTATTTTTTCTCAATTGTATTGTCACATTTAGTCGGGTTCGTTTTCACATTATTTTCGGCACGCCCACAGTACGTCCTTTGTGGTTGTTTTGTTCCCCCGACGAAGTCTCAGACCCGATCTGGCTTCCCCCCTCTTACCTTTCGACATCTCTCTGCACTGATTTTTAATGAGGCTTTAGGGCTCTATCCCCTTGTTTTCCTGAATTTGTTCAAACGACCACACGGTTTTCCTGAGGTGCAACCCCTTGTTGGTAAACCTAGAACTTTTAAGGGACTTAGGCAGCTCCCTGGTCCCTACAGCCATTGTCCATGTGGTGTTGTTTTTGAGCTTTGCTTGTTTTTTTTTTTTTTTTGGTTTGTTTATATTTTCCCCCCCCTTTGAAACCTTTTTTCCCCTCTTGTCCACACAAGATTTAGCGCTTTTCCCCTGGGGGTTTTTTTCACAGGCATTTTGTTCCCCCGCTCCCCCCGACTCTCTGGGAACACTGACCCTGAAGAAAACGCAACCGGCCCCTCAACGTTATCCCTGACCTCTACCAGTGCCACACGTGAGTTTCTTTTGGTGGTCCGATGGAGGAGGGTAGTCAAGGCGTGGGACAAGACACTGTGCTTTTTTCGACGTCTTTTCCCCAAATCTGCTTACCTCAGCGGTTGAAATACACCCTTTCCCCCATAGTTTCACCCTTTCTTGAGAACCCTTTTTTTGCCGCTCCCCCCTCCCCTGCTTTAGCGGTTACTTACACCTAGGGATATGTTTCTTTTGAAGCAACCCCCAATGTTCTTTTCCTGGAGGGTGGTGTTTTTTTTGACTAGACAAGTCTTACCCCCAAACTTTTAGTAAACTTTGGGTCTACAAACTTTTCGTCGGTGGCTGTGCCGGAGCGTTCCCCTCCCTGATAGCCTCCCTTGCTATTTTCTCCCCGGTTCATTTGTTGGTCCTGCAGGATCCCTTTTTCTTTTACCCTGCTTACAATTTCGTGTCTTGGACCGGACCCTTCTTCAGTTTTTTCTCCATGAAATTGGACGTTTTTTTAAAGTTATCCCCTCTCGTAACTGATTACCCCCCCCCCTCACCTCCCCGTGGTGACCCCCTTCGTCTGCAGGGTTTTTTGTGCTCTTTCAGGGGTTCTCCTCCGGCACTTTTCCCTTCCCCCCCTGTTTACGGCCTTCCGTCCCCACAACGACAACGGGGGTAGTTTTAGTTTCCCTTTTAGTTTCGTTACCAACCTCAAACAAGTCTTCCTGTTCGTATAACTGGCACCTTTGGAATCTTTCTCAGTTTAAGCCCCACCCTTTTTCTTTACCCCCGACGTCCGTCTGAAAAGGGACTCCCTTTTTTGCAACACTGTTTTTTCTCCTCCCTTCCTACGGCTGGGGGCTCTCTAAGTCCTTTTCCCCCTTTATTTTTAAACACATCACGTTTTTCTTTTTGTGAACCTTGGATCTTTTTTGGGATCGCCAGTCGTCCCCCTTTTTGCCTTTCTCCTTGCATGCGATTTTTTTCATGACTATAGACTCACGCGTGAAAAGAGCACCCCCCCCCCCTTTCCCCTGTCCCCGTCACACAATTCTTTTGTCTCCTTTCATTCCCTGGCTTTTGAGGGGCTTTTTTTTTTTTTTCGCTTTTCGGCCCAACACCCGTGGAGACTACAACGTGCTCCTCATTTCTCTTCTGGAGCACATCCCTTTTTCCCGCTTTTTTCGTTCCATTTTCGGCCCCACATGGTCCCCCCCTTTGTAAACATATCCCCGATGCTTGCGGAGTACCCCCTTTCGTTTTGCCACTTTGCCCAAACAACCCTGCACACCGTTTAGCGAGGTGCGCCCACCAGAGGCCAGATCCTTTTTTTTCACCGCGTGACCTGTTTCCGTCTTTGGTTTTTTTTTTACCCACTTTTCGACTGGCGTGAGCAATTCCCAGGTTTATTTCCCTGGCCACCCCCCCCCCCAAGCGACACACGCGGGTTTTTTTAACATCGCCTCTTAGGCCACCCCTTGCCTTTCTGCGCTCTCCTTTCCAATTTTCTTCGTCTTGTGCTCCGGTCTTTGGCCCTTTTTTTTTTTTTTTTTTTTTTTTTTTTTTTTTTTTTTTTTTTTTCCGAAACTTTCAAGCCCCTTCTCCCCCCCCCTCGCTTTTTCCTTTTTTTTCCTTTTCTGCTGCAAATACCTATATTTCTCGCTTCACGGAGTCTCTGACGAGTTTCGTCCCACGACCTGATACACCCCCCCCACATGACGCTTTGTTCTTCGGACTCTCCACAACAATGCCTTGTAGATTTTCCCCCCAACGTCGCGCCGACATTAGTCGCCCCCCAGTTTACATTTTGTTCGGCCTCCAAAATTCCCCTTGTTTTCTCGTGATCGACCCAAACACCCGGAGGATATACGCCCATTCAAGTTAAGTTCTAGGGCGTCTGTTTGTTGTTTCTTCCCTTTTATTGTAACACCCTCTGCCACCCCCCACATTGCATCCCCTTTTGCCCGGCAATGCTCTTTCCAGTCAGAGGACAAACCCCGCCTTTCCCCCCTTCCGTGATCTCGTGTTGCGCGACCAAGGTTTCGCCCATCCTGTTTGCCGTCTCGCTCGCCCCACGTGGCGAAACAGTCTGCTTTTAGTACCCGTGGCAAGCGGTGGTTGGTTTTGATGAAAGAGCTCCTTTCTGCGCGCGATGAACCGGAGGCAGTTGTTCCCCTCATTCCTCATTAACTTTCTCACCTCTATGCTCCTACTTTCGCCTTACTTTCGCCCCTTTCCCCAATACAGGCGGGACCGCAGGAGGTGTTCCCTTCCTTCCCCTTTCTAAGAGGGGGCACTTTTCCCTCCCGACGTTACTTTGTAAGTCTTTGTTCGGCGTCACGCCGACATATTCCCCTTTTTAAGCCTCACAAATTGTTTTTCCTCCCCCTTAGCTAGTATGAAAAGCGACTTTCCAAAGATTCTCGTGCCTCTACAATCTTTTTTCTTCTCCCGTTTGATTTCCTTCTTCTTTTAGTTAATGTCTCTGTTTGGCACCCCGAGTTGCAGACCAAAACCCCCTCTTTCAAGACGCCTTCAGAGAGAAGGGATTTCGTTCTCTTTTGTCCCCGCTTGTTTCAATTTTTCTGGGGGCTCTCTGCAGTTTCGACCCCCTTGCCCTTGTACAGGATTTTTTCCTCACCCTCTGTGTCGTTGCAGTCCGGGTTTTTTTCCCTTCCCTTCAACTTTTCCGTCAATTAACTGAACGTTCGCTTCATGTGTCCTCAGCCTTTTTTTGTGGGAATTGTAAGCATACTTTCCCCCTTTTCTTACTCCTCCTTTGTGTTTCTTTTTTATCAGAGTGTGTCCCTGTTTTTGCCCAAGATATTTTGCTTCCACATGTTGTTCATTCAGTCCGTTGCCCCCCTGTCCCGTGTTTCCCCCCAAACGGTGGTGCATCTTGTTTTTGAGCTATTCCTCGTGTTAAAGGCTTTCACCCACATTTTTGCGAGTATACAGACCTTTTTTTCCCAACACCCCCCTTTTCGGCGTGTCCACTCTCCCTAATCTCCTGTGACAGCTTTGGGGCTGGCCCGTGTTTGGTCCCCCCTGGTCCCCCCCGGTCTTCAGTTTTTTCTTTTCCCCCCTTTTTAAGAATGGAATACCCTCCCTCGTCTACCTCTTTATTCTACGTCCCGTCAGGTATATGAGAGACATTTATGCGGTCTTGATATAGTTTCCTCTTTCCCCCTAAGGTTTGGGGGTTGCCGCAGTGAACCCCGGAACATTTGCCCTTTTCCATTAGACCAGGTTACCCTCAGTTGTTTTCTGACCATCAAGGACTGCCCCTCGGAAACCCTTTCCCTCCCCTGCTGAGTCCCCCTACTTCAATGAACATTTCTCCCCCTTTTGATTTCTATGGACTGATTCGGAAAATCTTCTTTCCCGCTTTAAGAAACAGACAGGTTTCTTTGTTTTTTTGGTCGTAATTCTTCTAAAAGTTATTCGTATTGTCGTCGAGGTGCTGGTTCTTCTTTCTTTTTCACTTGTAGGGAAGGCCCCCTTAATTTTCGATTTATGGGGTCCAGTACAAATTGTTGCCACGCAATTCAAGGAAAAAGTACCACCCCCAAAGGCGGTCAAAATTATCCTCCACTTATTTTTTTTTTTGAGTCTCTCCCTAAGGGTTTGGTCTTTCTACAAGAAACAGGGTTTTTTTTTCTCTATGGTCGCGGAAGAACAATGTTACTTGATTTGGAAGACGATTTGACCTTGTCATCGAGCTTTTTGTCTTTTCTGCCAGCGTTTGTCCTCCCGTAAGAAGCTCTTCTTTTTGTAGAAGGCCTATCGTCACAATCCAATTATCCGGAAGAAGCGAACCTCTCTGGAGGCGAGAACGGGCTTGCTCGATTTTTTTATGAAAGTCTTGGAGTTACTCCCTTCGTATTGTTCGCGATGTTTTCCTTTTCCCCAGTAGTAACCTTTTTCCTCCGCTCGCCAGCTTCCTTTCATTTTCCATTTTACTCCTTATTCGTCCAGGGGAACTTATTGTCCCTCTCTGGATCTGTTATTCCCATGACGAATGACCGCTTTTTTTTTGTTCCTCTGACCCAAACCTTCCCAAGCTCGTACCCCCCTTTACCGCCATTCCCTGGAGGTACCCCTTTGAGATACCCCTGACCCTGCCTCTTTCAGTTTATTTTGCATCATCCTGGCACTTCTGGGCGAGGATTCTCTTCTTTTGGATTTTGTTCTGCCCCCCGACAGCTGTAATACCAGGCCATTATTCGGTGATTTTTTGTACGACCGTTGGTCCTGCTTGGGGTCCCGCAATGTCCCCCCACTCCAGTCTTCCACTACTAGGGCTTGTCATTATAAGAGAAAGAACTCAGTTCAGGGGAAGCGTGGTTTTGGTCTTTTGGACTTCACCAAATTTGATTATACTGGTGTTGCCTGACCGCTTTTTTCACAAACGTTTTGAGATCCCCCCATCTGCCCTAAGAGGTCCGCAACTAGCCCCCCGTTTTTTACCGGCTGGTTGTTACGTTTTGCCCCAAGGGTAAGAGTGCTTTTGTCTTTGTGTGACCCCCCCCCCCGGGTTTATCATATTGAACTGCAATCGGGCCCGCCAGTGGGACTGCTGACCCCCTACTTGGAGTATAACGTGACGCCCTTGTTTCACCCCTGATTTGTATTGTTTAAGTGGCAGCTGTACCCCCTTGGGAGGTTTCCGGACAACAACCTTTGTCCCCCTTCCTTATTAACCATGATCGGGCACGACGCGGCGGAACGGGGCCACAGGCCACCCAGAGCCGGGTCGGGTTTTGTAACCGATTAAGATGATGTGACGAAACACCCCCCCCCTTCCTTGTCTTTCTTTTCCTGATCGTTTAATGGACAAGATCGTTGTTTTTTAGTTTTTCCAGCCGAGGACTCCCCACTACAAACCCCATGGTCTTTTGCACGTCACGCCGGTCTTGCCTTACCCCCTTTTCACATCCTGTAAAAACAATGGGACACTTGCCCCGTGCATTCCCTCTTGTGACCCTTGTTAGCCCCTGCCTCTTTTTCTCCGTGTATCGGCTTCCAAAGTAAGGCCAGCCGGTCCCGTTACTTTTTGGGTTCAATTGGACCACCCGGGTGGCCCAGGGGTTATCCTTTTCGGTGGCGACTTTTTTTCCTTTTTTTGGCATTTTTGACTCCACTCACACTGTTCTCCACATAGGCGTGCGTTTTTTTTTGCACCCCCCAAAACTGAAGCCCTCAACTTAAAACAACGGGATGGTTGAGATGCTCTAAGATATGGTCGCGTTTACAGTGGACCGAGCCTGAAAGGGTCGACCCCAGTGGGCAGACTTTTTCCTGAAAGGGGCGTTCTCTTTTTTTGTGTGTCCCGGTCACAAAGCAGCCCCTTGAAATCTGCACAGGGGGGAGTTGGGGCATCTTGTGTATTCCTTTGGCACGGGGGAACCCCCATAAGCAGTTGGCCCGGCTGGGTTCTTAAAGATTCCCCCCCTTTTCCCCTCGGGTTTCTTGCTCTGGATCAACATTTCCAAGATTTTTTGCCCCTTCTAGTTCAAATAGTAGGGCCAAAGTTGAGTTTTTCCTTACCCCTTCCCCAACCAAGAGCAGTGTCGGGTGTTTTTCACGCCACTTTTTTTCTTCACCGAAGATAGGAGCACCCTCCTTTTTCCCAGGTGAATCAGCTTCGATGACCTGACTTTTTTTTTGTGAGGTCTCTTTTTTTTCGTTTTACATGATGGTTCTAGTGCCCCGAGACCCCGTTCCCAGGCCCCCCCTGTGTTTCCGTTCCCCCTTGGGGAACACAAAAGTGGATCGTTTGCCTATTTTTTTTCTCTATATTCTCATAATAAAGGTTGCGTTTTTTTTTGAGAGAGATCCCCGGCACCTGATCTTTCCCCCCTGTTTTGCTCCGTCACCGTGCGTTCCCCGTCTTTCTCCTCTGTTGGCCTTTCTCTTTTTGCCCTAGTTTGCATATCTCTTAAAGTTCAATTACTTTTTCTCCGTTCCCCCCGGAGGTGATTCGGTCCTGCCCCGAACCTTCTAGTTGTTTTCCGAAATTCGTGATTCACGTTTTCTCCTCACCGGGCCGTTCCCCCTTGAGAACGTGACCAAGCTCTACTTCTGTTCCTTCTTTTCCGCACCTCCGTCTATGTGTGGTTGCTGCTCTTGGTAAAACTGTGTGTGATTTTTTGTTTTTCTTCGGTTGTTGTCTCCGTTTCCCACCTTCTCCTTTCTGTACACGTTGGTAATTTCTTCCGTTCTTCGGAAGGACTGCCCGACCGACTTTCTCTCCATCCCCCCCCCCCACCACCCCCCCCCCCCTGCCCGCCCCCCCCCCGCCCCCCCCCCCCCCCCCCCCCCCCCCCCCCCCCCCCCCCCCCCCCCCCCCCCCCCCGACCTCCCCCCACCCGCCCTTTTTGGTGTTTTCTGTGGGGTTTTTTTGTGTTTGTCCGTTTTGTTTCATTTCCCTACCTATGTTTTCTACCAGTTCGTGACCCTTCCCCTGTCTACAAGCACCCCACTGTTCCCTTTTGTCCATTTTTTCTGAACCAGTGGCTTTCGGGACCTGATGCCCATTCAACTTTTCTTTCCACTTCTCCGATCCTTGGGTTGCCCCCGTTGTATCGATGAATTAGTTTGAATTTCCAGGTATGTACCGTTTTCCCTTTGTGCAACTGAAACATTGTGTCAGTTTTTTTCCTTTTTTTTTCACCCCACCTTCCCAACCCTTTCCGTTTCTTTTTTTCCTCCGGAAATGCCC
>Ga0179591_1143974_pt1 | contig 10010 bp, 12 predicted proteins | sample CZOMad2_1_08_16f_FD_182891 | JGI IMG/M metagenome (GOLD analysis project Ga0179591, IMG submission 182891) | Vadose zone soil fungal communities from Angelo Coast Range Reserve, California, USA - CZOMad2_1_08_16fungal (PacBio error correction) | ecosystem: Environmental > Terrestrial > Soil >... | reverse complement strand
GCTTTGTTTCTCCTTCCCTGCTTTTTTTTTTTCTCAATTCAAATCCTTTTTTTTTTATAACAGTTTTCCGGGGCTTGGCCAAGTGAGGTTCTACGGACGGCCGGTTTCCCTACTGTTTGTCTTTATTACTTTTTTCTCATCTGATGTTTTCCCATGACGATGCTTAAGATTTTTCGTGCCCCCAAGCGGAGCCAAGACGGTTGGTTTTTCGTGCGCTACCCCTGTTTCCCTGATTAGCCTTTCCCATAAGATTCGTTTAGCAGGGGACACGTGCTGCATCGCGGGTGAAGTGTTTTGTCTTCATTTCTGGCGTTTTTTTCGCTACTGGCGTGCCTATTGGCTGGATTTTTCAGACAAATAGTTTTGGTCAGTGCCTTTGTTTGATTAATTTCTTTTCATGTTACGCGAATGACCTCTCATTTTACTTAAGAATGAAAGACGCCCTTCACTCCGGTTGTGAATTTCAGGATTGAGCTGTTGACTTTTCAATAACGATGGATGTTTTTCCTTTCTTTTGCAGACTTGAACTCCTTAGCAGATACCTATGTTTTTTCTCGGTAGAGGAAATGTTTAAATCTTTTTTCATCGCTTTTCTGAGATTTTTTGCACCATTTTGTTTCTTAGAATTTGATGCCTTTTTTTTTCCTTGGGTGGACCGATCGTTTTCTTCCCCCCCCCTTTGGTCTCCTTTGGTTCACAATTATTTTCAGCCCCTTCTGTACCGCCTTACTGTTTTTTTGATGGACGTCACCGCAGTTCTTTGGATACCCAAGACGCGTCCCCTTCACGCATGAGGATCTGTAAGATCTCTCCCAGAGTGGGCTGGTGTTGGAAGGGGAATTTCCATTCCTTTTCCAGTCTGCCCGCTTTTAGCAGGTTTTTGTGAGATTCATTTTTTCTCCTTTTGATTCAATGGACCCGCTTTGAATTTTGTTTCCTCTTTCTCCTTTTCGAATATTTCTGGATGTGCGAGATCGCGATTTCCCCCCCCCTGCTAAGAAATATTCCTGAGAGATCTGATGGTATCTTTTTCTCTTTTCAATAGGTCAACGATCTTTTTTGGACGAGCGGCCGTTTCGCTTTTCCGCACCCTCCCTCATGATGTTGCGCACATTTCTCTCCTCTGCATTTTGAAGAGACGGATTAGATTTAAGTTGAAATTTATGGGTGGCGCTGGGGCTTTGCCCTCCGGTCTGATTGTTTCTTTGTGGAATTCCCGGCTCACGTTCCCCCCTTTCCCATTGCGGCATTCCAAGTTTTTCCAACTCTTTAGATTGTGCGCTTTTCCCGTCAATGTGAGTTTTGGGCGAGTTCGCTGTGTCATCATGCCCTCCTCCTTGGTTGAAGCGCCGACTTTCTTCTTTTTTGACCTCGCTGCGGCGATCGCGCGGCGCTCTTGATCTGAATTTATCTCCCGCGTCATCAGAGATTACTCGTGCTTTTTCCCCAAACACCACCATAGTGCCATGCCGGTGCGGAAACCCATTTCGTGTTTTTTTTTTCCACGCTTCTTCCTTTTCGTCTTCCCTTGCCCTTGGTGTTTCAGAGGATCCTTACCCTTCTAGAGACACCATACTCTCCCCCTATTCAACTCAAATCCCAATACCTTATGCCGTCCTTCTGTCTTTTTTTCTTGTTTTAGGGTCTCTGACCCCACGGTTTGCCTGACTTTTAGAACTCCCTTTTCTTTTTTTTTTTGAGCAGGTTGCGGCGTAAACTCCTTGATTCATTTTTTGCCTCGATAAAGTCTTTCACCGTTGTGGGGCTGGCGAGCCGACGCCTTTTTTTTCCTTGCTCAAGGATTTTTTTCCCTTTTTTGGTATGGCGAAGGTGCCTCGCTTGCCCTCGGTCGTGGCAGTTTTTCTGGCGGGCCATGCATGTATATGCTGGTGGCATCACGTTACTTTGCTGGGGATGTAAATCTTTTTTTCTTTTGATTACACCCCTACCCCTTTTTCAAGCTCAAGGTTCTTTGAACTTTTTCGGGTATTTTACAGTGTGACCCACCAGTCCTCTGATTGTTTCTTCTTTTAACCACGAAGCGGTTGGCGTTCACGATGAGATTAGTTCCGAGATGGTTTTTTTTTTTTTTCTCCTGCGCCCCTTTGTCGGTTTTTTAAGCGCGTCAAATATTTCCCTCCCCCACTATCTTCGCCCCGCATTGCAGTTTTGTAAATGGATTTTTCCTCCTCAACAAGTGGAACCCCAAACCCCCGTTTTCTGAGCTACCTTCCCTTCCCTTTCCCCTCCTTTGCTAGACTACGCCGTGCCTTCTTGTAGTATGCGCTTTCTTCACGTTCCCCAGTAAAAATTATCCCCGACACGGAGGAAGTTGGTCTCTTTAGGTGTTGCGCAACCCTCCTCATTCGATTTCGTGATTCCCCCTTGATTTGTTTCAACCAGATCATTTGCGAGAAGTTTTTTTTTTCTGGCCGATTGCCGGACACATTCTTCTCCCCTTCCTCCTCAGCCGTTTGGGTTGTTGACTCTCTATAGGTTACGCCCCAAAAACCACTTTCAATGAGAGTTGGTCCGTAGCCATGGACCCCCTTCCTCTCCCCACGCCCTCTTCGTCCCTTCGGGTTTCCTTGGGGAAACACCTATGCTTTTTCCCACTCGTCTTGATGAGAGTGGCTTCTATTTTCATTACTCACCGGTGACATCATCGAGCTTCGGTCGAGGGTTCGCGCAAGTCCTTGACTTTTTCCTTTTTAAGCGCCTAAGCTTTATTCTTCTTTTTGGCTGACTTCTTTTCACTTTCCCCCGATTTAAATTCCAGGTGCTGCCAGTGACGCAACTCTGGACAGTATCTTTTTTTTTTCTTTCGCTTTGACACGCCACCGAGAAAATGTTTTCGACCGACCCACGATGCTTTTCGAATCGAGGATTACCCTTTTTTTACTCTTAAAACCCCCCCTCAGCTCGTCTCCTTTGCCGGCCCTCTCTGTTATCCCTTTTTCCGATCCCGCACGCAAAGACTCTTGCGCCGTGTCTAAGCCCTTTCCCAAAAAAAGATTGGGCTTTCCTCCCCTTTTTCCCGGCCCTTTGAGCGCCTTTCCTCTAATGGAAGGCAGAGAACTCCTTTGGACCGAAGTTGACCAAACTCGGTTCTTTGAACACCGACGACCCCTTCCTTTTTATCCCTCAACGGGTGGGGCCTTTGGCCGGATCCTCACTCTCCAAAAGACTTGCTTTAGCCACAACGGTGTTTCATACTTGACGTGAAAAAGTATAAATGGGTTTCCTCCTACCCTTGATTTCCCCCCAAACGGTCTGCGCCTCGGCAAAATTTGTTTTACAAGATCCCACACCCATACCTTCGAAGATGCTTTTTGTTTAATTCTCGTTACCTCGCGGATACGATGTTTTCAACCCTCTGTTCCAAAACGATGAGCCCCTTTAAGTCCACTGTTACCCCCCCGCGCTTGTCTTCAACCTTTATAAGACAACAGGAAAGGCTTTTTGGTTTTTTTTTCCTTTCCCATACAAAGTCCAGAACCTTCGATTTCGTCTAGAGCATCCGATTCCGTTCGCGATCCTCCCGACGAGAGTCGAACGTTTCAATCCTAAATTACTCGGCCGCTTTCCCCCACTTGCTGTGATGTGCGCGGTCTCCCCACCCAACCCCCACCCCCCCTCCAAAGGAGGGTCATAGCTTACTTCGTGACCCCCACCCAATTGTAATGAAGTCAATTATTTTTCCAGTGAGCTGGGTGCACCTCCTTCAAGCCCCAGTCGTCCACCAGACTACGTCCCCCTCCCGCCCCCTTTCCCCTTTACTCCTAATTGCGTTCACTTCTCCTTGCTGACTGGCGCCCCCAAACCTTTTTTTTTTTCCTGTGCCGCGTTTCTGTTTGACATCCACCTGATCCAGCTTTTTAATTCCGTCCGCGCTCCCTTTTGGGTGGTATTGATTTTTAGATCGACCCGAGGAATCTCCCCCACCTACAGCGGAGGACCACATAACACATTCCACGGCCGCTTGACCTTCCGCCGATTCTCATCCCCTCCCTCATCAGTTTGTACCTCCCCTATTCTCTTTCCCGCAGCTTTCCACCTTCCCTCACAACTCCGACCGTCTCCTTCGACTCATATGCAGATCCTCCTTCTTTTTTGTCGGTCTCCACGCAACTTCGAAGAACCCAAAACCCCACAAAAAATTTTCCTTCCACCTATTTGACCTCCGCTTCCAGACGGCTTTTTTCAACCCCCAAATATGGGATACCCCGATTTCCCCAGATTCGTGAACGCCCTCTAAATCTTTACCCAATCAGAAAACTTCCCCAATTCTCTTTTCCCCCAAAAAGATGTCACTTCTTTCTCACGACGTATCAGAAGTCCCATTACTCCATTCACCATTGCGCTCCGCCCCTGACGATAAGATTGCCCATTTCTTCTTCCCCCCCCCGTCGCTTTTAGCTGCCGTTTTCGATCAAAATATTCATACACAGGTACATATCGTCTCTGCTTCCCCCCCCGATTGCACTCATACTTACCAATGGCGGTTTATTCGCGGACCTCAAGTCCTGTTTTCCTCCATGACCCTTCCCCCACTATTAGTTTTTCCTTTTTGCGCCACTCCCGACTGAGTTCCCTTTCCTCGCCAATCGTTCCCGTCTTCCCCTCCCCCATGCCTCCTGCGTGCGTTTCCCGGCTTCCCTCCTACTTTGGGAAATAAGCCCCCCTTTTCTAATCCGGTTCTCTCCCTAAACCACGCCGATAGTGTTTTCCGACCGCTTTTATTTTCCCGCCCCCCACTCTTCCCTCTTTTTACCCTCGCCCAATAATACACTTGCCCCCGAGCACTTCATCTCTTTTTCCCCCCTTCCACTTTCCCCTCCCCACCCTGGTGTTCCCATGTAGAGTGTTATACATTCCTCTCTCCTTGTTAATAATAATGTGTTTTTTTGATCCCTAATGAGATGTCCTTGACAGCGCTTATCTGTGGTTGTCGGATATTGTTGTGTGGTTTCGGTCTGCTCCTTGACCGGTTTTTAATTTAAGTTTTTCTATGGGTGGAGAATTAGTCCTTTTTCAATCGCCGATTTTGAGTACTCGTGGTGCTTTTGAAGATTTTTTTGACAATCAAAGCCGGAAAAGATATGGTCTTGGGGACTTTTTCGTTTCGCCCCCCCCATTCGATTTTTTTTTCTTTTGTACCATAAGAGGCTGTTTTTTTTTTTCCTTCCGGTTTCCCGCGTTCATCTTTTTTTTTAGACGGAAGGTTTTGCCTAGGCGGGACCTCTTTCGCTTTTTAAGTCTTTTCCATCCTGGGGCTTGGCAGTGCGAAATAGTTGTTGGGACTCGTCTTTTCTGTCGGTCCTTTTCATAATTATTTTACCCCGTACGAGTCTTAATTTTTACAGCTTTCCCTTTGTTTCATTTGAACTTCCAGATCTGACCTTTTTCTTTTTTATGATGAGCGCATCACGGGATGTCGCAGCGCCCCCTTTTTTTCAGACGTGATTGCCCTCGCGGTGTCTGAGCTGGGCCAATGGTTTAAATCGCTCATTGTATGAATGCTTTGAGTCTTTCTCGTTTCGTTTTGTCCCATAAGGATTTTTCGAAGAATGATTGCGACCCTGTTCCACGATGAGAGTGTGGATTTTTTCGGACCACCTGTATATGGGTGCATCCCCCCCCTTTTTTTTTTTTATTTTTTTTTTGATGATGCTGTCCCTATGAACGGGCCCCCAACTCTTTTGGTGTTTGTCCCAATTCCGCGGCAACGCGAGGATTTAGCCTTGCGGTTGCTTACCTTTTTTGGAATTTACTCGGTCTGAGGCCCCCCTTTTTTCTTTTTTTCCTCGCGGAAGGATGGTCGTGAGGTGTCGTGAGAAAAATCTTAGTTTCAGGTCGATTCCACTTCTGAGGCTTGTGTTTGGATTTTTTCTGAACTCTGCTTAATGTGGAGATTAGTTCCTGTGGGGTGAAGGCGACCCGGTCGCACGAACAGCAGAAATCCCGCAAATCCTCGGCCCTATCGTGATGGATAGGTCTCTTTTTTTCCTTCAACGCGGTTACACGTTCGGCTGACTCTTTTTGGAGCCAATTTTGTCCCTGCCTCCTGTTGGTCTAGCAAATTAGAGAGACCCTCTTTTTCATTTGTCCTACGGCGGATGATTGGTCCTTCTTTTTCTTTTCTGAAGGGCTTGAAGAAGTTGCACTTTCCTCGTCCACCAAGAATTGAGTTCACTATTTCTTGAGAGCTTTGGCGCTCTACAGTCAATGTTTCGGGGTGTTTGTCGTGCAATCCGCGGCTTGCATTCCGTCTCCCGCTTGTTCAACCGCGCGAGAGGACTTTTCCCCTTTGTTTGTTAGGAATAGCGCGGTCGCCCTTCCGATTTCTTTTGGAGTCGCTTTTCTCCCAGAGTTCTCTAGGATGACCTCTCTGCTTTTATTCACCCCCAGATTGCGTTTCGGTTTCCCTTGGATAAAAAGTTTTCCTAAATCTCCCCCCCTTGGTGATGTTCCCTCCGCTTTGGTACGAGAGGGGTTTGAGAATTATTCATCGGATACAGCGATCGCACACAACTCCGCCCTTCACTGTCCATTCTGCCGTCGGCTGGGTTGTTAACACCCCCAACTTGTCAGATGGGCAGCCTTCCTTTGTTTAGACGGGGGGTCCCCCTTCCCACCTTGTTCATTTTTTGTCTTGATCCACGCGTAGATTTTGCCCCCCTTTTTTTTTATCGAATTTGGGTTCCTTTCTGAGCCGGGAGCAGTTTGATGCTAAAGCTTGTTGCGTGTGAGGTCGAATGTTTTTTCCTCCGATTTCAAGGCGGTCTTTTTGCGCTCTGGATGTGCGGTCTTTCCCCCCCCCTTTTTCTTGGGATGCCCGCTCCCCACCCCCCTTTTTTGATGCTGACTCACCTCCTTCCCGAAGCGCCAGAGTTCTTTTAGGGTTTGTGATTCTGACGGTTTGCTGACATTCGCGAATTCTGGTACGATTTTACATCTTCTCCGGCTTTGGGCCGTTGTTGTGAAGAATTCCGAGTACCCATCGCGTATTGTGTCGGTAGACTAGACCTCTGTTTTTCGTACTTTGCGTTCAGCCTGATCTGGACTTCCCATTAGTTATCTCGTTCTCCAGCGTGACTCAAGTTGTGTAATTTCGCGCATCCCCATTTCATCATAAAAAGTCATTGTCCGATGCCCCTTGTTTAAACTTCATCGTTTCATTCTTTCGCTTTTCCACTCGCACTTATGCGATGATTCCTTTGAAGCCCAGTCCCCCCTACCGCCTCCCTATAACCCGAGGCTGTTTCCTTTTGCTCTTTTTTTTGAGACCATTAACGCCCGGCACGGTAGGCATTTGATTGATTCCATTCGCTTTTTCCAAGTGTTCCCCCACTCTATGCGTTTTTTGTTAGCTTCCTGACACACATATCCTTTCTCATTTTCCTCCTAATCGTGTTTTCTTCTATCTGGTACGCGTCACACTCCCCCACCCCTTTACCAATGAGCTGGAATTCTCCATGGTAAAAATTTTACTTGAATCCTCCATAGCACTCCTTTTCACGTTTTTGAATGTTGCGCACCCCACATTCTCCCCCGTGTTATAGAGCGGCGTCTTCGCCCAATGTGAATTTCGCTCTCTCCTACCGAATCACGGGACTCTTCTCCTTTTTTTTCCGCCTGACGGATTAATTCACCTCTCAATCGCCCTACTGGGTTTATTCTTCCCTTTTTGCTGCTTGCTCAATGCCCCGATTTACATCAGGTGCTGCCGCCAAAGGCAGTCATTTGATTTTCTGGAAAGCCCCGGCAAAGTCCCCACCAAAATGGAGCTTTTCCAGCACCACCGACGCGCTTGAATTTGCGCGATTCTTACACCAAGCCTTACAAAACCATTTTACTTGTCGGACGATGTCCCCCGGTCACCTCAACCTCCCCCGGCCCCTACCCTTTTGAGCCCCAGGCGGTTTTAATCCTCCCTGCAAAAAAAAACGCTTGTTCCCCCTGCCCCCCGCGTTTTTGCTTGCTTAAATGGACCTTTCTCTTTCAAGCCCGTTTTTTTCCCCCCTGGCTGGCCAGTCGCCATACCCCAGACACGAAAGAATTTTCTGACACACCCGGCGTTTTAGGCTCCGTCCAGCCCCACGTCGATCCACCTGATGACTGAAAAAACCTTGCTCCCATGCGGTGTTTTCAGAACCCCTCCCCTTTTTACAACACACACTTTTTTTTAAGAGGACACCAGGTTTTTTTTTTACCTACCATCGCCTCCTTGCCCCCCCTTTTTTTATTGCGGTTGATTCGGAAGGCTGGCAGATACCCAATTACCCACCAACAACGCCCTCCCTTCCCCCTTTCCTGCACTGCGCCAACAGTCATTGATTGGTCCCTGCCTTTTTTTCCTTCACCTCTCAAGATGTGTTTTGTTTTCCATTTCCCCCCCCCTTTTTTACATCGCGATTCCCGCTCAGCTTGACCGTTGCGATTAAGCAAGATGCCTCTCCCGCCCGTTACCTTTCTCTGAATCTTTCCTCTTGAACATGATTTCTGCGCCGTGATGTCCCTCCTTTTATCGCAATACAAACCACCCCCCTTTGTTTGTTAATCGCGCCAATCGGTTCGTCATTCTGTGCAGCGTTTTTTTTCTTTGACAACTCAATTTGTCCCCCTCTTTCCCTCAAGTCCCCCCCATCCACCCCCCTGAAAATCTCCGCCGTATCTTCCCCACCCAATGCAGTTCGTCTCCGCTTATCCTTCTCATTTTTTTTGCGGTTGGAGCCCATGTCGCCTGCCCCTGTTTTTCCCCCAACGATAGTGACCGATTTCCTATCCGATCATAAGATCCCGCCCTGCTCTGCCCCTTCTTCCGCGCGGATATCCCACCCGAAGAGTACAATAGTACCACTCTCAACTTCTCGTAAGGCCTTCCCTGGACGCGACGACGATTATCACCGAACCCCCCCCTTTCGAAGTCTTCTCCCTCTCCTCCTTTCTTCCATCGCCCCTCCTTCCATTTGCCAGACACAGCAGTTCCAGATCTCCTCCGCATCTTCCTCTTTCCCTAATTGCTTTCATTTTTGTTCCCCCCCTGGCAACATTGGCCTCGTTTTAATTAACTTGAAACACAGCCCCAGCGGTACCGACGGCTTTCACCCACCACAATATTGGGATGCCCCCGCTTCCCATCTGGTTATCCGACAACACGCTCTGTGGGAAAATCCGCACTCATTCTTCACCTAGTATAGTGCACCCCCCCCCCCTCCACCTAGAGAGACGTATAAGACTCTGCCCCCCTACTCGATTTTCACTTGAAGCTCCGCATCAACCCCTCTATGATGCGGCACCTTCGGATTGCAACGTCGCCAGCTTCACACCGCTCACCCCGTATATTTCTGACAATTCCATCTTTTCTCAGCCGTGTACGGCTCATGTAGGACAAATGGAGGAGGTGCACTTCCCTCGGTTACCTCAAGAAATTTGACTTCCAGAACTCCCTCCTTTGTCGGTGGTTTTTTGGGGGGGGGGGGGGGTGTTGGGGGGGTCACTCCCCCGCACACTTCTTTCGGCCCTAACTCGCCCTCGCGATACCCCACTCTCTCGTTAGGCTCCTTCCTCGATCCCATCTTATTTGGGAAAGAGTCTAAATCGATACCGTGAAGACATCCCCCACCCATAGCCACGTATCTTTGCGTTTCTCCAGACACCAATCGTATAAATAGAAGGTGGATTGACCCCCCCCTTTTCTTGCTCACCATCCTCCCCCGTTAAAGGCACTTCCGAGAAAGAATTTCACTTTCCCCCCTTCCCCCCTTCTTCCGTCCAAACCCAAATCATGGTGCTATTATCTTTAGGGGGGGGGGTTTGTTTTTTTTTTGGGGGTCTGTCAGCCCCCTTCCTTTTTCGTCATCCTTCCCCTTTTTTTTTTTTTCTCTCTAGATTTATGATTTTTACTTCATCTCACCAGATTAACATCCATTTGTGGTTTCGCCCCTTTTTCCGGGTTTGGTTGTCCACTGAGGTACGCGAAGTGCCGGTTCTCCTTGGGATTCTGG
>Ga0179591_1473867_pt1 | contig 10011 bp, 11 predicted proteins | sample CZOMad2_1_08_16f_FD_182891 | JGI IMG/M metagenome (GOLD analysis project Ga0179591, IMG submission 182891) | Vadose zone soil fungal communities from Angelo Coast Range Reserve, California, USA - CZOMad2_1_08_16fungal (PacBio error correction) | ecosystem: Environmental > Terrestrial > Soil >... | reverse complement strand
GATGGCTCTATTTAAGAACCATATGTCTTTCCCCTGAGGACCCCCCCGACCCCCCCGAGCCCCGCTTCACTCTTTCCTTATTTTCATCCGGTTGCACTCCCGCAGCCTTACACGATTGTCGCAATCTTTACTTACCTTTCTCTACTTTCTTTTTTTTTTCCTTCTCTCTTCTTTGAAGCCTCGAGCTGCCCCCCATTCATCAGAAGGACCGCCGCCCTTTTGCGATGGTGGGATTTACCCCCCCTTCTCCCCACCAAAAGCACAGTCAACCCTGAGTTTTTGACTCCCCCCCTGGGGAATCTATTCCACTTGGCAACGGGTCTAGTTCCCCACTTCATTCTTTGGATGAGCAATTGATTCTCCCTGATATTTATCTGAATTTTGGCTAAAAAGCCGTAATGATCTGCACCATCCGCTACGCGTTGAAGAAAAAGTTTTGTATTCCTCATATCTCTTCCTCAAGTTAGTTTTTCCATTTATATTCCAAGAGTCTACCCTTTACCGGGATTGGAAGTGTCCTTTTTTACTTTATTGAGCTAGGTGTTTACCCCCCGCCCCCAGCCAATGGCGAGCTTCCGTTTGCAGGAAACAACTCGCCGCGTGCTAGTGGTTCCACATCGCACTGGTTCCACTCTCTCATCTTTTCTCCTGGCGGCGAATCTCTCCATTGGCCAAACTGCCCCTCTTCCTTTCCCTTTTTGCGTTCGGAGGGTATAGTCTTTTTCCCGTTTTTCACAATGGGTGCTCTTTTTTTTTGGAGATTTTGTGGAATTTTCTTCATCGTCCCCCTTTTACGGGGATTTGCTTTTTCCTTTCAAACCCCCCCCTTAAGAGAAAGGCAGTCCTCTCTTCTCCGCATTAGATTTCCTTTTTTTTCTTCGGAAAAAGTCCGTTCGCCCCCTCTGTGCAAATCGAAATTAATACGTTTCCCTTCTCGTGGAGGGTTGCACTGTTGTTTTTAGTTTAGTTCCCGTTTTTTTTGTTCAAAGTAGATCTTCGCAATGATGCTTCCCCTTTCTCTATCGGGATGGTTTTTTCCCCCCTGACCCCCTTGCCATGACTATAGTCCCCCAGATCAACTAATTCATCAACTTTCCCTCTTTTAACTCACGTAGGAGCTTTTCGGTTTTTTCGATGACCGATCCCGCCAGGACGAGAAAGGACCTCTTCTTGTTCCGATAAACTCTTTCCATGGTTTTCGGTATCTCCTTTTTCTCGTGACCTTATCTATCCCCAATCATGGTCATTCCTCCTATCCCCCCATCTGGAGGCACTCTAAGGCCCCCCCTCGTTTAGGATTACGAACTTGCGCTGCTGCCCTGTTGCGTTATTTTTTCATTTTATTACGTTTTTTCCTTTTTCTTATTGAGAAACAAGTTTTATGGAGTGGTATTCACCTTTTTTTTTTCCTTAGCCGGAAGCAGATTTTTTTCTTATCTCTCGTCCGCCTATCAAGCAGTGTAGGGACTTTCCGATTTTTACCCCTGATTGTTGCTGAATGGTTTTTTCTACTTTTCCCCTCAGCCGACATTCCCCATCTTGTCAAAGTTAACTCTTCGCGCCAAAGTTGTATCCTTCCTTACGATCGGCGCATTCTCCAATCGTTTTCCATTCACCCCCCATTTCCCAAATTCGTCTCCCTTTTCCCCTTTCTTGTGAATTTGAGGTATTCTTTCTTCTCCATTGAGTCGGAACCGTTTCCCTTCCCTCTTGCCCTTCGAGAGAATCAAAACGTGCAGAGTACCCCCCCCTCGTGGAGTGTAAATCGATCTCCCATTCACTGACGCCCATGCTCATCGTTTTCGCCGTCTATAGCCTTTCATTGTCGAAACTAGAATAAAAGGATGCACGAGCGCCTACCCCCAAAAGAGCTATGAATTTCGCATGAATGTTCTTACTCCTTCGACCTTTCTCTAATGCAGACAAAGAAAGTATGGTAAGGGGAAGCAACGATAGCTCGGAGGGAAGAAAGATAAGGACGAAGTGGGCGGAAGAGTAAGCAGAGAGAAATAGGAAGCTGCTCCTGTCCTAAGCCTCGGCTACAGCCCCTTGAGCACCCTCCGACTCAGATCCCATCTCCTCCACCGCGCCCGGGAGCGACCGCTACATTCGTAGAACCCCGCCCCCTCCACGTTTATACCAAGAGGTCCCTCTTCCCCCAGAGCCCCCTACTTTACACATTCTTTCTCCTCTAAGTTGTTGTTGGTGAGTTTCTTTTTTTTCCTTCATCGAGAAACATGGCGGCGATTTCTTTCCCTTTTTTCTCCCTCTTAACCTTTACCACGTTCCCCCCCCTTTTCCCTCTTCCTTGAGTCCCTCTTCCTGAAAAGTGATGATTACCCTCTGCTATGCGGAATGGCAACAAGCGGCTCCCTACTTCTTCCTCCTCCTCACATTTTTTTTTTTTGGAGTTTCACCTCCTCTTTCTTTAACATCGTTCCCTAAACTGCGTCGCCTCCCTACTTTCTGTAACGATTGGGCCTGAGTTTCTCGTTGTGCACACGAGAGATCACGTCCTTAGAAGATTTTTTTTAGGGTTATGTCATTCGGGAAAGAAACACCTTTCCTCATCCTCCACGCGTTCTCGGTTAATTCTAGTCTTCTGGGCACACAATAGTCCCCCCACAAAACCCCAGCAGCCTACAGTTCTTTTAAACTGCTGATGTTATCTTTCCTTCATCCCCAATGCGAATTGACCCCCACTGTTCCTCTAATTAAAGAAGAAGCATTCCAAGTTTTTTCCTCCCCTTCCCTGACGAAAGTAAAGCGCCCCCCCCCAAAACTAGACAGTGGCGACGCCTGCTTTTCCTCTCGCCATAGAAGATCACTTTCCCCCCCCTGTTAAAGACCTCTATTGTTAAGATTTTTTTTTTTCCATTTGAATGAATTGTATAATCTTCCCACCCGATCCGTGGAATCCCCCCCTCCCCACTCCTACCCTTACTTCCTCGTCTAACGCAGAAGGACTGATACTTTGGCAGGAAGCCCCCCCCCCCCCCCTCCTCAGAAGGGTTTTCCCTCTTACTTCTGAATTAGTGGATCTTGTACCAATTTCCTGTTCCTGTTTCGAGAGTTTTTTCCGTTTCTTTTCCAACCTCCTATTACACCAGGATAACGAATACCCATCAGTGGCCTAACCCCCCCTCTATCCCTCCCTTTGAACCCCTTGACTTCCGACGCACATTTTCAACAAAACCTAGTCCCCCCCCTGGTAGCCAGGTTGCCCGCAGTTCAAGATTACCCCCCATTGCGATTGACCAGCCAGCATATATTTCCCCCTTTTCCCTGCGAATCCAAAACTTGAAATGCCCCCCCTTTCCCCTTTCCCTGCTCATGGCGAGTCGCCTTGTTCCTTACTTGATTCCGTCTGTGACGATTTGCATGATACCCGTCACCCCCCCCTTCCAAAACAAAATCTCACTTCCCAACATTTTGCTGGCGCACCCCTGACCCCCCTACACCTTGTGAAATTTCAAATCTATTCAGGGCCGAATGCGAGCTTTACCTCCTTAGAACTCCTATCCTCTTTCCTTTCCCCACGGCCCTCTTTTGTCCATATAACTACACCTCGCTTTGTTTGTGGAATGCATCTTCTTTTACACCTCACTCCCCCCGACCTTTTTTCCCGGCCGAGGCACCCCCAGTTCCCCCTCTCCCCCCCAGCCTTTCCCTCTTAAAAAACCTTTCCTCTAGGAATCGCCCCCTGTACAGCCCTTTTTATGGAGCGATCCCATCGTTGTCTTTTTCCTTTACAGTTTTCTCACCCCTCCTCTACGCCGTAGGACTGTCTCTACAGTCCCTCCAACTGCCTAATACCCATCCTTTCTCGTTTTCCTTCCCAGGGGCATAAGCGAGTTGGTTCCCCAATCCTTTCCGCGGCGCCTACCACTCTCGCTTGCTCTGTTATTCTTTGGGTGGGGCGTTCTTTTCTCCCCACCCATCAGCACAGACCTTTTTTTTTCTTTCGCACCCTTCTGTCTTAACGCCGCCACCTTCAAAATTTATCCAACCCTTTTAAGCCATCGGCCTTCTCACTCAGCAGTCCCGAAATTTGTCAGGCGCTTACCACCCCCCGATGTCGAAAAAGTTGGTCCCTCTCTCCCCCCTTTCCTCCTTCAGCAGAGACTGGCCACCCCTTTTCCTTTTTCAGCCAAACTTGTAACCAATAGCGCGCTTTCCCAGCATTCTCTTGTTGAGAGAGTGGGTTAAAAAAACCTATTCCTTTATTCGTCGGAAACCGACCCCCGTGGCCCCCCTTTTCCTCTCTCAAGTCTTTTTTCACTAAATTTTGCCGCAACTGGTTTTACTTCGATTTGTCGCTCGACGTACCACCTTCCTTTCTTCTGTGGGAAAAGTCTCTCCCTCCTCGATGCGTCTCCGCCATTCAATCCCTCCCTCCCAGGAAAACAGTTACGGTGCTTTCTTTTTTCCTCACCGAAAGAACCAACCAGAAACTCTTCTTCTTGTGGGTCCTTACTCCCCCTTCTTTCTCGGACTTTTCCCTTTATCTCTTATCCCCCCTTTCGATTTAGAGGGATTTTTGTTCCTCACCACTTTCCTTCTGGAGTAAGGACCCATTTTTCTTTACTGAACTCCATTACTGAAAGGCCTCCACTTTCCTCGTTTACGAAAACTTTTTAAGCCTTTGGAGTATTCTCCTATTCCATAAAGTTTTCGTGTCTTGATTAGCGATTAACTTTTGTTGAAATTCAACTTTGGCCGTGGATGTCTCGGATGGGATTTTGCTACTCCAAAAAACCACCTACCTCCTGGGATGGCTAGTTCGAGTTTTTCTCTGGCAGCATGCACAGGTACCGACCTCGCCGCAAGGGATTCGGTATATCAGTATGTTAACCCGCCCCTGTTCACAAATGACAATCATTATAATAGACGTCTTCCCCTGGCTCGCATTAGCCCCCTCCCTTCTGGCCATCGTCCTTCCCTTATCTGGGTTCCGTCTATCAACTCACAGCCTAGATGCGCATCTTTACTATCGTATTTGAGGGAGCTCCACCCCCTGTGGGCATGAGAGTGTGTTTTTGTCTCCTTTTTTTTTCTTACTAATGTTCTTTCAGAGTTTTTTCCGGGACATAACTCCGTGATTGAGAAACTCCTCGAGCCATTGAGATGCCTTCTCCTTACCTCTTCGATGTCAAGGGGGGGATTCCTGGATTTCCCCAGTTACGTCTTTTAATCGAAATTCTCTCCTTTTCTGGCAACTGGAGAGGTGTACCCCCTTTTCTTTCACTTTTTCGTCGGGCCTCTTTACACGCTTTTTGGTCCCCCCTATGATGATCACTGGGCTCGTTAGCCTTTTTTTTTCTCCCTCCCGGCCGACCCGAAAAAGATCTCCCCTTTTACTTCCCCAGATAACCACTTTCCTTACGTACTCGGATGGGATTTCGTACCCCCCTTTTTTCCTCTACGGGGCGGTTGCCTTCCTCCCCCCGACGTATGTGCGGGCGCCTTGCGGGCTCCAGCGGATCTCTGTTCTCCTTCCATTCAAATCCCCCTGTCCGTCCTCTCCAATGCGTTGGCCGTAGGACCCCCCCTCCCCTTTTCTTCGCTGGGCGCGTGTGACTGTTTCTTTTTTTGGTTTTAGGAATGTCGTCGGTTGTGATTGTGGTTTTTTCTGGCGGTGGGTTGATTCCCTCGCCCTCCTGTTGCATTCTTTGTCTCGGTTAGCCTGTCCCCCCTTCCTTCCACGAAGAGAAGAGAGACGAGCGAGAAGCCCAGAAAGAGATTTCCCGTTCGGGACGAAATCTCTTGTTGCTGAATGTTCGGAGGATTTAGGGAAAGGAATAGGCGAGCCCCAGTTGTTCCGCGCGTCTGCTCGAATGCGGGGGCGGAATAACCGCAGATTGATGATCTCTTGCTTCGAACCATCTGCTCTTGCGAGCGGTGAGATAGCTAATGACTCAAGATAGGCACGAGCTCAAACCACCCATCAGGCCCCTCCTTGGTGAGGCACCTCTCTACTGGGATAAGCGTGAGATGCAGCGAAAATAATAGAGGGTTTGCGGAAGATAAGTGAGTGTCGTCTCCTCTTTCGGTTCCTTTTGGCGCCCGACAAGAGCAAAGGAGATCGTAAGGCGCTTCGAGCTCGAGCAAACCCGACCGATCTTGCTGAGGCGCGGATTAGCCAACCAGTGAATACAGGATGACCCCTAATCCTATCCTGCCCTTTTTCGCCCCCAAGCTTCGGTCTTTTGAAAGCGAGATACGACCGTCCCCCCCCTCAGCTTTAAAGATTTTAATTACTGCGGTAGTCCTCCCTTATTTTTTCCCCCCCCCCGCCAAAAAACCCTTATTCTTCCCCCTTGTCGAGAACGGGTTCTCGGTACGAGAGGAATATCATTCCCCCCTTCCTCCTCCCATCGGATACAAATGATAGAGCCGACTTTTTTCTTTTTCCGTTCCGTGAGAGGTCTCACCCTTCCAGGATACCTACGACCCTCCCCTCCTCTTCTTTCATCTAATTCCTTTTTTTTTTTCAGAGATGAGATGAAAGGCATGCGAATTCCTCGCTGCCCTTCCTCTCCTTTTTATTATAGGGGGGTTTGTTACCCCGTTCCCCCTTTTGAAAGTCCAATTTCCGAGGTGAACAGCCACGCTTGCTGACTTTTTTTCTTTCTCCCCGTTTGATTGCGAGAAGTGGCAACCCTTTTCCTTTCCCCTGGATCTGACAGCGGTGGGACGACTCCTGTCACATTTCCCCCTTTAAACAGAGTGACCTCTTCTACCTTTCGACCGAAGCGTGGGAGAAAGTTCTTGGTTTTTTCTTTTCCTGTAGGGAGCCCCCGATTTTTTTTAGAACTGCGTCCTCTTCTCCCCTTGGCCCCGAACCCCCCGCTTGTTTCTTCTACACGAGGGCATCTGTTTCCCTTGTGATGGTTTTCTGCCCCAAAAATGCCTCCACTCCTTATTTAGGCCGACAATGCCCTTGATTTTCTCCCCCCCTTTTCGGCAAACTCCCCCCATGCTCATTCCCTCCTCTAAGGCAGTCTCCTTCACAAAACGTGGTTTTTTCCTTTTTTGGGGTTTTTTTTCTTTTGGGGGAGGTGTTGTGTCTTTCTGGGGGGTTGTTTTTTTTTTTTTTTCTTTTGGGGCGCGACAAACCCCCTTCTTCAGAAAAGGCAACCAAACTCGCCCCTCCGCATGGTCCAGACGAGACCCTGCCCCCCTCGGGCATCCGAGGGGGGGTATCTCCCATCCTTCCCCCCCCCCCCCTTCACCCCAAGTTTTGTTCTTTTCCTCCCCATGATTCCTTCTCTATCAGCTGGTCCCCTCAACCTTATCGGACTGGGCACTCGGTCCTGTTCTTAAAGAAGAGCTTCCCCCGGCCGGAGCCCACCCCTCCAGCGGCCACGTTTGATTTAACCTAGTTAATTTTTTTTGTCTCTTTGCGGGGGGCCGCCGAGGTAAGGGTTTCGCCCTTTTTCGGGGCTCCCCAAACCCTCAAAGGAAAAAAGTCCCCTCAGTGAGAATCCTTTAACAGAAAGAATACCTACGTCACAAACTCTTCAGTCTGCCGCCCAGCTTTTCCTCCCCAACCCCCCTCCCCCTCTGCCAGTTAAGTCCTCCTATGAATTTGCGATTGACCCAGACGAGAAGCGCCTTTGGTCCCCGAGAAAAATACTTGCCTCCTTTCCTGTGTTTGATTTCCCTTCCCTGCGAGGTTGTGGATTTTCCCTAACGGAAGGCGCATTTTTTTTCCCCCTCGCCATGTGAAGATGACATGCCAAGGACCCCTCCGCCAAAACTTCCATGCCCACCAAAATGGGCTTTCTCCTCAACCGAAGAGTTACCCCCTCCCCTTCTAATGGCCGAAGCTACTTCAAGGGGCGAATGCGTCCTTTCTTCTCAGACGATCCACCTGATGATAATCCCCCCCCCGAGCGTGGCCCCCCTCACTTTTTTTTCCTACCACGACCTCCCCCTCGTTTTGTGTTTCCTCCTGGATACCTCTGACTCCCCTTTTGGGTAAGGACGTGAACAACCGAGCTTTTCACCTCCCCCCCCCGTAAGAGAAAAGTTCCCCCGCTTCCCCCACCGGAATAGATCGGGAATCTCCCTTTCCTAAATTGATGGACTCGATAATCGTTTTTCTCACGAACCCACTCTTTCTTTCCCGCTACAGACGTCATCCTTGGTTAGTTACCCCTTCCCCCTCTAAATCAGTCTCTTCATACAATTTTCTCTGTCAATAGAACAAGTTTGCCATCCTTTTTCCTTCCACCATTTGTGGACCTCCCTCCCTCCATTTTCTCTTGGGTGGGGCGTTCGGTGAGCCTTTCCCCCCCAATCCCTCCCTCTTTTTCTCGGATTGAATGGATCGGGTCCCTTCTGCAAGAGATATCCTTTTCCACTCCGGAGAGCGTAGCTCCTTTTTTTTTTCTTCGATCCCCCCTCGCCCACAGTGGCGGACCACTGCTTTTCCCTTCATCATCGATGGGAACCTTTTGCCTGTTGCTGTTCGAAGGAATATCGATTTTTTTTTAACCACTCTTTTCTGTTGTGTGTTGAGAGAGATTGTTCCCTGATAGAGGATTCCTTGCCCCTTCCCCTCCGAAAAGGCAAAAGTTTCTCTTTTAGTTCTTATTTTTTTTTCCCCTTTGGTGCCGCCCCCCTTTTTTCCACATCGAGTTGTAGAGCGACGTACCCCCCTTTTCTCTGGGGAAAAGGATCTCCTTCCCACATTCCTTCCGTCTCCGATCACATTCAATCCTGACTCCAACCGGTCGGTGCGGTTCTTTCTCACCGAAAGCACACCCTCCCCTACAGATAATCTTTTTCTTTTCCCTTTCCCCTTTTTTGGATAGGGGAGGTGCTCCCCTTATGCAAACGGTCTATTTCACCACTTCGCTTCTTTGAGCAATTATATCTTATTTCTTAGGCGTTTCTTTTTTCCCTCAACCTGCAACAGTCCTTCTTGGGTAAGACGTTGGACTCTTGAAGAAACGATTATCTTTCCGTAGTCCTTTCTCTCTCGATTTCCTTTTGTTTTCGTGAACTTTTCCGTTGACTGGACTTTTTTTCTTTTAACGGACTGACCCCCTCCTGGAGGCTTTTTCCCTTCTTCCCCTTGGTCGAAGGAACACAAAACGTCCTCCCTTTTATGGAGTTCCCACCCAATACCTTTTTCCCCTTTGGGATTATAATAGACCTTTCAATAGAATGAAGAATAGGGCCCCCTTCCGGAAAATGATGTTTCGTTTATTTTACGGTCTTTTTCTTTCCATTCAAATTGGTTTCATGTCGTGGAGTTTTGGCGCTTGTCCCGTTAAACCCCCCCCCAATCATCATTGCACCCTTTTTTCTGGAGTGAGCTCATCCCTTCCCCTCAACCAGATCCCTTATCCTCAAGTCTTTTTCCCCCCCCCCTGCATTCGATGTCAAGTTTTGTCTGCCACGTCGTTCGCCGTTTCCTCGCAAATTCATTAAGTTTTCCTATCTTTTTTTTCCCCTTTCCTTTTTCGGAGGTTGGTTTTTCTTTTTTTTTTTTTTTTTTTTCGGACAGTGGCGACATTTCGTTCGAGTTATAGGTGTCGCATCGATGATCCTTTCCTTTTTCTCTATCGAGCCCCCCTCCCTAAGAAAACAATGCACTCCCTAAATGTAATCAAGGAACGCTTTCTTTTCACCCTTTAGCTCTTTTTTTTTTTTTTGACAACGAGGAATTTTCCTGGTAAGACCGAGCAATGACCTCTATTTTTTTCCTCCGGGCCCACCGGTTGCGCTTCTTCGTAGTTCAGATTTATCCCTTCATTAAACCCACTTTCGCGCATGACCCCCTTTTCTGGAGTAACCCATTGCTCGCTCTTTGACCATGCCGGCTACGTTTTTTTTTCTTTCGTCCGGTTTCCTAGAAAAAACGGTTTTCTGGTTTGCTGACTATTCGAATTTTCTCAGAATTTGCTCTTTTGGATGGTTAGCATTCTCCCCCTCAGTGGAGGGACCGTTTTGGAATCGATATTTCGTATGTCTGTCCTTCGGGTTTGGCCCCCTTAT
>Ga0179591_1243371_pt1 | contig 10011 bp, 9 predicted proteins | sample CZOMad2_1_08_16f_FD_182891 | JGI IMG/M metagenome (GOLD analysis project Ga0179591, IMG submission 182891) | Vadose zone soil fungal communities from Angelo Coast Range Reserve, California, USA - CZOMad2_1_08_16fungal (PacBio error correction) | ecosystem: Environmental > Terrestrial > Soil >... | reverse complement strand
GCTATCAGAACAAGTTGTTCCTAAAATTTTCTTTGCCTGCGAAGACTTTCGACTTTTCGTTGCGATTCCCCAGATTCCGCATTCTCTAGCATTGAAACAGGACCCACCACCCTGTGAAAAATCCTCCCCGAAACCCCCTATCCCGACGACCGCCGTGACTTAACACCGAGCTAAAGGCCTCATACAATTCCCCTGGCTTTTCACTCTCTAGTACAGAACCATTCCCCTTTTTCGAAATCTGCCTTCCAGTGAACTACGGTTTACGGCTCGCCCTCTTGTTACCTTCTGTCTCCCCCTCCCCCCCTCCCGCGGAAAACCCCCACTTCGCAAAGACAGCCGCGCACCGATTGAGGCACCCCTGGTTCACATTGGAGAAACTCCCTCAGTTTCCTTTTTCTAAATAAGGAGAACTACCCAAACGATCAACTTCCCTTCCCTTCCACTTGTCAACAAGTCTATTCGGACCACCCTTGACCGTACCCATCCTCTACGCTCTGGGTATACTGTCTATCCTCCCCTTATGTCTAATCAATCCCTGGCGCAAGGCGTACGCCCCTCCCGCAAGGCCCGACCTGCGCGTTCTTTTCGATCCATCTTTGGGTCCTTTCCTGAGGAATCCGAACTCTCCCCGAGGCTGGTTTTGGTCTGCCATTTGCTTTTTCGCAGCCCGCAACTGCCTTTTGCTTTTTCCCCGTCACGCGGGTGATCAGTCTGCCTCTCCCTTCTCCAATTCCAAGAACCGTCCCCCTCCTGAGAGTCCGACAAGATTTTTATGTGTTAGTGAGTTTCGCTATATCCTTTTAAGTTTTCCCCTCCTCTTTTTCCTCCGTTGTTATTTATTAGTCCTTTCTGTTCAGAACACCATACAGAAGTGTGACCTTCCTCGCGACCAACCAAACTGCTGTCCTTTTCCTCTATCGAGTGTTTTCCTTTTTTATATATTACGATAGTTGTCCATCTTATTTTTCATGCACCAGCGTTTTCCTCACCTCCAACCTCTGGGAGGAGTGCCCTTAGACCCTCTTCCCCCTCTTGCGTCCCTCTGCCCCTTGCCCATGTTCGGCTCTCTCTGACGTCCCCGTTTTTTTCTGCGACATATGCTCCCTCAAATTCAGTCATCAACATATGCGGGCCTCTCCCTGAAGTTTCTCCCCCAGACGTCTCTCTTTGTATTTTCCCATGGGTCTAACCGACAGGCCTTTTTGACATTCATTGTCCTGGAATCCCTTTTTTTGATTAGTATCCCTGTGTGAGTGTACTGATAAAAGTCCTTAGGGTGGGTTGCCCAATTCCGACCCCAGCTTTAGAGAAGGCTTTCTTGTCACATTGAGTTTCCTGTCTTTATGTTGGTTTTAAAACCAAGTGATTCTAGAAATATCCCAGTGACATTCTGCAGTTTTATCATTCCGGCACTCTCAGGACTGGTCCGAATTTCTATCCCCCTTCCTCCTCGACCTGCGTTAGTTCCGGCCCACTGCTCTTCTTCGTGAAAGTTTCGACGACTCTTTGTTGCGACCTTCCTGTCTTTTTCTGTTTTGTTTTTCCTGTTTACTGCTATCGTTTATCATTAATTGAAGCCACGATCGACATCTTTCTTAGTCCCCCTCCAGCCCTTGACATCCCCCACTTTATGTTCTATTATTCTCTTTGCGCAGATTTGAGCAGTTCCGCTAACGTCCAATGTAGAGCCTTCCCTTCTTGACGGTTCCCTCATCACCTTCCTCTCACGGACTCCCATTATTTCTCCGTTTCCGGTGAATCCCCCTCCTGTCTGTTCTCAAAGTTTTTTGAGCCCCCCGGTCCTGTGACCCAGGAAAGTCGACGGTCTTCGTAAAACTTATACCCTCCCGTTTTTCCTGACTTCGGACAGCCTGGATCGCTTTTGCCAAGTGGACGCGAATTGGTTGATTGTGGTTGTTCACTAACGAACTTTAACCTAACCCACTTAGTTCCCCCCCCTTTCCCCACGCCTTGGCCTTCAGAGGGTCGGTTGATAATTATTCGCGAAACGATTGACCACAAAGGTCCTCCCTGTTGCAATATGATTTTTTTCTTCGGTCTTAACCAGAGCAAATTTCTTTTGAATGAGACTTGATTTTGAAAGGCCCTTCCCGATTGAGCATACTTCTCCCTTTTCCAACCACCACCGATGGTGATCCCGACCTCCTGTTATGTCCTCGACCGCTACTTTACACCCCCCCTCCTATTCTGGAGTGGATTATTATCTTTGCCTGAAATGTGCAGGTATCACATGAGTTCGCTTTTTTCCTTCCCAGATTGGTATTGTTCGTTTTTTCGAACCTTTCTCTTAGGAGTCAAATACGAGTCTCATTGGCCACCCCCCCTCCGTTCTTGGCGTGCGGTCATTCTCCCCGCGCCCCCCGTTGTGAGTGCCTCTGCAGGGCTTTAATCGACCGTTCCTTGCCAGAAATGTTTTCTCCATTCACGTCGCACACGTGCCACTACTTTTATACGATTTCGCAATTCCCCCTCTTCAGATGGATCTTTTCCTATGTTCCCTCCTTCTCCGTCAGCACTTTATCCGATCCGTGATTTTGCGCCTTTATAGGTGTGCAAACCCCTGGGACCAACGGAAACTCACTTTAACTTCTCTTGCTGCTCTCTCCTTTTTTTTTTGTTTATGCGTTTTTGGCTTGCATTGCCCCCCGTTTCATCTGTTTGCAGCTTTTTTCCTCCCCCGTGCTCGCGGCGAGAAGTGATGCTCGTTCTCCCCTCCTTGCTTGCATTGTTTAGAGCGAAGGAGGCCTGCGCCACCCGGTGGTCGGCTGACAACGTTCCTTTCCCCGGGGTGCAGGTTGAATATTTACCCAAGTACGTCATCCCTTTCGGGCGTCAACTTTCAGGATAAGATGACCGCCGGCAGCTGTAATAGACCCCCCAACTCTCTGAGAACTCCGAGAATTCAAGCCAAGAAAACCAGTCAACATCTATTTTTCTCCGAAAGCTTGTTCCAATAGCCCCCTCTCTCATGGTTCGACTTTCACTCTTCCAAACTCTTCACCAGCCCCCGCGACCTCCGTCTTATCCTTCCTCAATTTTTTCCGGACGAATCCTCTCAACTCCTATTTAGGTTGTCTTTGTTGTATAGCTTACTTCGTAAGAACCAGATTTTTTTTAGCTTCAATCAATCGTTGTTGTCTTCCTTCCTGATAGATTTCCTCTCTTTTGACTCAGCCTCTGCGTGGCAGGTCCCCTTTCTGAGAGCGTTGCGTCTCTCCTAATCGCATTGTTCGGTTTTTGTAACGCCTCACTTTTAGACTCCTGGTCGACCATACCACTACCCCGAATTACCCCTTTTCCTTGGTAGTTTGGTCCCTTCCTTCTTGATAACGTGTTCTTGTTAAGATTCGTGCGTCTCTCCAGACCCCCCCCCCCCCCCCCGCTTTTCTTCGCTAATCCAGCGGTTCCCCGCTTAATAAGGCCGAACCTTTCTTTTCCAATCCCCTTTTCCATCGATAGAGACATCCTGTTTTTCCCTTTTGGAGGCCTTTGAGTCAAGCCCTTCTCCTTACGGTCCCCCTTCCCTTGGCTCGACGACGAGTTTAAGATCAGGTCTTTCCTCCCTGATTTCTCCCAAAACCCTAGGTACTTGCCCCGATAGTCCCCTGAGTATCAACTTCGGCCTTCGATCCCGTTCGTCTCCCCCCCCCTGATATCTGACTCGATCCTTCCCAGCCCACAGTTGTTCTATGCCTTTGTTTTATTCCGCCCGAAATTCTATTCCTTCCTCATTAAATCTTCTCATATTAGTTTCCACTTGCAACCACTTTCTCCCAAGGACAGCTAATGTAGCAACCACACAGAACCTTTCCCTAAGTTTGTCCCGCCTTAGGCACAGCCCCCTGTTCCAGACGCCTGCGAGATTCCCTCCCCCTCGACCCATCGTCCGAGGCTCCCATAACGCAGTGGTACTTCTTCTTGTCGAGCCTCTTCCATTGGTGTTCCCCCCCTAAACGTAGGAACCCCAGTCCTTAGCCAACAGCCCGCCGGCGTCCCCCCCATTTGGCCTGTTTTTGCCCGTTAAACAAACGACACGCCGTTATCCCCTTGTAGACTAACCCCCGATGTGCCATATGGCTCCGCTTCCACATCTTTTTAGTGTCTTCTCTCCCCCTTCAAGTTCCAGCCGGCCTAGCGGCGGGGTGTGAGATTTGCTTATTCCTGCATCTTCTTTCTTCCAGATGTTTTTTGCTTGCAGGGCGGTTTACGAGTCCCAGCTCAACCTCAATGTCCAGTAGCTGCCGTGAGACGCAGCCCCTCTTGAAGAGGAAGAAGTTTCCTCCCTAACTTCTTCCGAGCTGGTTCTTGGTATTTAGATGTTCGACGACCATCAAGCTTCTTCCCTGCAGTCACTCTGCGTTTTTTCAGATGACGCTGGTCTTACATTCCCCGGTCAAACCATTATCGCGAGTCCTCCCTTTATTTTTTCCGTCGCGTCGATCCCTCTTTCCTGCTTCCGTTTTTACTCATACAACAATATCTCCTTTATATTTCCTACTCACGTTGGTGATTATGAGATCTTTTTTAAGCCCCACCGTAACAGAGTCTCCTCATCTGTGCTACTCCCCATAAATCTTTCCCTGGCCTCTCGTATTGTTTCCTTGTCAGTTTAATTCCGCTCTTTCCATTACTCTCCCGCGTGCCGCAACACTCTTCGACAAAGCGGTCTGGCGGTCTAACCCCTACTTTCCTCCCCCATTGCCTCGGCTTTCGGATTACTGTTTTACCAATGTCTCCTGTTTCTCTGTTAAGATGAGGCCCGTTCGGCCGTGATGCGATTACCTGATCCCCTCTGATAGGTAACTATTTTGTTTAATTCCTCCGGAGGCTCCCCTCCTTTTTTCTGGCCCTTGCCCTGGGTAACCCGAGCACTCGTGTGCACTGCGGTCTGGCATTTTTGTTTGATTGGCCCTCTTGAGGAGTGAATAGCCCCCCTGTTGTCTGTTGTCTTCAAGTGCCGCCTTTTTTTCCATCCGGCTTCTTGTAGACATTTCTCCCCAATTTCTTCGTTTGACTTGTGTGTTGGATTAAACCAAGTGATCCTTCCTCGGTAAAGTACAGATGAAGCTGGCGAGCCGTCTCAGCTTTTTAGCCTTTCGAACCTCTCGAGGCTAAAAGGAACCATCCGGCTGGAGGAGCGGTACTTTCTCCCCTGGTACAGGGATAGAAGCTGTGTTCTTTTGAAACGCGTAATGGGAGGGGTGCATTTCCTTTCTATCAGGTTTTTCTTCTGTTTAATAGCGAAACAGATGATGTCGCGTTTCCCGAACTAATTACTTGCCCCCCCCCCTGTTATGTTCTCTGCCTTCGCAGATCATTTGAGCAGGCCGATAACGTTGTGCGCAATTTTCATATGCCCTCCTCCTATTATTTTCTTTTCCGCATTCCGCTTCCGTTGTCGAATCTCCCTATTGGTACAGTTGGAACTCCTTGAAGTCTTTTATCACCTGAGAAGCCACTTCCCTTCACCCCAACACTTAAATACCGTAGTCCGCCTGGCATCGACGCCCCGTTTCGGCTTACTTGGTTCCCCTCCGCTTGTGATTCGAAGCTAATTTTCATATGGGACGTTTTCGAGGAAGCACTCATCCCTTCCCCTTGCCCCACTTTCGCACGGCGCTTTACCCCAACGCCCAGTTTCGCGATGTTCTCTGTTATGATTTCTCGGAGCCCGCGTACCGGCCTCTGTCTTAACTACGTGTCTCTCTCTCTTGATCCCCCTGCGCTCTTTTTGCTTTTTGCCTGCTCAGCCCTTTTAGTTTTTTTACAAGATCATCCCTTCTAGTAAATCTGTAACCAAAAAGCGGATTTTCGTCCCTCAATTTTTTTGGGAATCCTGTACCGCCATCCTCCCTTCTTAGGCGTGGACAGCATTGTCAATGCGAATTTCTCCTTTACGGCTCGCGTTTTTTAACTCTGAGGGAGCTTTCTCTCCCTACCCTTTCTTTCTGAGGCGATTTCACGACGTGATGGGTCCAACCCCCCGCCCGTGGCGTTTGGGAGTTCCGTGCACGTCTTCGGCTCCCTTCAAGTGTCTTCCTCCCTGTCGTGTCATGATCAACTATCCGAAATGTATTTAATTCAATTTCCCTTGTTCACCCCTTCACTGAAGTTCCCTTGTCCTTTGAAAAAGATGCCCTTAAAATCCTGCTGTCTCAACTGCAATGAACCTTTCTCTAGTTTCTCACTTCTTCCTCAGCGATAAGAATGTTTTTAATCCTTTTCCTGAAAAAACCCCGTTCCTGTTTAACGGTCCCCTGAACCTCCTACATTCCTCTATGTGCCCAATCCTACTCAGCTTTCTCTGTCCGCTTCGCTGGATTGGATTGAATTGCCCCCTGCTGCCTATGGTTTGACCAGCATGCACATTTAGCTTAGTGCGATACTTATGGACCTTCTTTTTTGAGCCCCCGGCCAACCTTAGTAAGAGCCAGAGCACTTCTTGCCCCCCATTTTGGCCATGCGTAACTGTTTATTAGTAGCGGTGAGCACCTTTCCCCCCTCAGCTGTCTTCCCTGATCATGACCCGCCTTTCCCGATCTTTGATACATCTAACCAAACTCCCTTCGCACAAGGCCCCCCAGTTTAATTCAAGAACTCCAACAAAAGACACGTACCTTTTGTCCCCCCAAGGCATGTCAGTTCAATTCTTTTGCAGATATTTTCTTTCCATAACTTCCCGCCACCACCTTTTGTTCACCAAAAGCCCGCCCATCAGGATGGCATATTAATCTTTCAAATCTGGATAACTATTAAGTGTTTAGTAGCGGTCCTCTTCTTCCCAAAGAACCGGATGTTCCCGTCGCGCACGATAAAATCCCTCGGTTTTTTCATGCCTCTTCTATCCATCGATGCTCGAGATGAAGAGAGAGAGGCATCAGGCCCAGCTACAGGATTGGAGGCCGGGAACCGCCGCTTCAACGCCCCAGGCAAGCCCCGTTTGCACCCACTCCCTTTCGTAGCAAGAACTGAGTTTTCAGACAGTACAAATGACACCCTACATCCAAGCGCAGAAACTGTTAGTGGCTTCCCGCACAAAGAGGACGAAAAAGTGTTTTTATTAAGCTGTTGTTCCTTTGAAACCGAACCCAACAAAGAGCCCCCACGTGCCCCCTCAATCCCCAACCTGCCCTGACCTTTGCTCCTCAGGCACAACCCTTGTCAAATAGATGTTCCCCTCTCCCTCTAGTTCTTAACCTTGTCACGGCCTCCCGCGTTTTTTGATAACCGCCCCTGTAAGGTCTTTTTCCCCCGTACTAAGGATATATTACCCCCTTGGTTCCCTCGAGGTTCCCTGCTGACAAACCCCCCTGGTACAGATATTAACAGTCTCGAAATTGCTTCTTTGCGCGTCCCTTCCTGACCCTTCGCCCCCTCTCGCCTCTCCCCCCTCAGTGTTCTTTCTTCAAGTATTGCCGCCGACGACCATTATCCAGGTTGGGCTCCCATCGCTAGACATTTTCTCGCAGTTTCCCCATTCCCACCACAGATTAATTGTTTGCAACAACAGATCTTCTGACTGCAGTGTCCACAGAGACGCATTCCCGAAGAAGACCTTTTCTCGAGTTTTTCTAACGCCGAGTTTTCTCTCTTCCCGACACTTGCCTCCTGAGCCGACCAGAACTTCCTCTGAGTACTGAACTGAGCTTTCCACGTGTTATTCACCCCTTCCCGGTCCTCTGGAAATAAATAGCCAAATCCCGCCTTTTGAAACTCCATTGAGTTCCCCCTTTTTCGCCCTACACCGAACGGTATCGAGTCCCTCCCGGAGAACCTCCCCCAAGCTTCCATTTTCCGGCCACTTACCCCCCTGCACCACTAGTTTCTGTTTCGGTATAGCCAATGTCCCGTCCCCTCATAGAAGACGGAGGTTTCTTACGATAGTAATTTCAATGCACATAGGTACGATCATTTTTTTGCTCATGCTTCACAGCTTGGCAAGCACGTGCCCCCTGCGAACTTTTCGCGACAGTGGTTCTTTGCAGACGGAATCGACAAAGCGCTTTTTACTGGGGATGGTTGCTCTTTTATGTGCTCCCCCCGCCACAAAACTCCCGCTTTTCTCTTGCGCAACTGGGTGATCCGGTATGACGCTAGAGGAATTCCCCCCCCCCCAAGAAACAGTCCAAACCTCCCAGTCGAGTCCCCTCCTCGTTATGGCCGCTGGTCAGATCGCCACCTGTGACTTTCCCCCTAAGAACTCGATCTTTCCCCTTGTTAATCCCTCCGGTTTTTTAGTAGATTCTGATACGTAAACGTATTTTGCAGGTGCTTCTTGTGTGTTTTCTTGACGCTCCCCTCACACAGAAATGTTGTCGGCCTTATTTCTTTCCTGGTCGCTTTTCCTCTAGGCATCTACCGCGACGCCACCTCAGGCCCCCCTTTCGCTGAGGTCTCATTTATTTTACTAAAAAGCCCTCTGCATCTGTTATTCTTGAAGCTACAATTTCAGGATTCGCGGTTCGGTTCCTCTTTTTGCTTTCTTTGTGCTTGGATACATATGTTTTCCTCCTAGCGGGAATTAGAAGCGTAGCCACCCTCTATTCTAGGCTTGTTTTACCTGTCCTTGGTTCCCCTTTCTTACTTGTTCTTGCGCCAAGTTTCATGGCTGGATCGGGTGGATCTATTCCTTCTTCGACTAGCCACTGCTTGTAGTTTTTTTCCTGGACACTTTCCTCAGAGACTTCGCCCCTGTGGATTTTAGTCATTTCGTGTTACTCGGATTTCCCCCATTTAAAACAAAGGACCCTCTTCTAATCCAGTAAAGATGCAAGATATGCTATTCAGGTCATTTTGACTTGGATCCATTTATTAGAGGATCCTGACACTTCGTATGCTTCTTTCCAGTCTTATCCTTTTACCTGTCTGATCTCTGTGGGGAGTTAATTACGTTTTTATTGGGTGAATGTGTTCTACCTCTTTCTCCTTTATGCGCCCCCCCGAGTAGTAGGTCCGCCCCCCCTTACAGAACCCTTTTTTTGAGATGCTCTTCTTCGCATCATGCCCTTAGGTCTCCCGCTCCCGTCCAATGCTCCTTACGTGTATCTTTACGGTCCCTTATTCAGAAGTCCGATCCATCTTTTCTCCATCATGATCTCTCTTATCTAACGCGTCTGCACCACGGACCTTCCTTCAACAAGATGGTCCCAGGGTGACCCCCCCCCCATGCAGTCTTTCATATTCCGATTTTTTGAAAACATTTGAACTATTTCTATGCTTTTTCGGCCTCTCTTTTCAGCAGCGCTTCCCCCTTTTTTCAGGCAAAAGCGCGAGTGTGACTCTTCTCGGAGTCTTCAGCCCCCCGTGAACGCTTTAACCCTGTCCCCAACCCCCCCCCCCCCCCTTTCTCATGCGTAATCCTAAACTCCCATGTGAGATCGTTTTTTTTTCCTTCTATGGTTAATTTCTCTTTTTTTTGTTAACGCGCTACACCCTTACCCTTGCCCCCGGCGCTCCCCGCCTGGTAGCCACTCCGACCTATTTATGTTACCTGATCAGGAGCTTTAAGTCTCCCAGATGTTCCTTTCCCCAGGTAACCCCCCATCTGTGATTTCGACCTTTCGTTTTCCTCTTGATTTTACATGACTACTGCCTACTTCCCCTCAGAGGTCTTTTCTCTTCCTTCAGGAAATTGGAAGGCTATCCCTTTCTCTTCGTTTTAGCCCCAGCTTGTTTATGTGCTTGATGACCCTTTCTCGAGGCCCCGCAACCCCTGCTTGGTTGAAAACGAATTCTTTTGAGGTTTTTATTTCGTGACTTTCTTCGGACTCCGCAATTTTTAGTCTTCGCAGGCCCCTGTAGGTCATCCTCTATCAGTTCCTCCATGTCTTCATCTACTCGAGCAAGTCCCTCACAAGTTTACTCCATATTGGCATTCATCATGTCGATGGGCCTCTCTTCAGCCTTCAGTCTATACAGCATCTCGACCGATCCTATGTTTGGTCAGTCATGCGTGCCAAAAAGAGGGCAGCTTCCCTGCACCTCCACCCC
>Ga0179591_1280955_pt1 | contig 10012 bp, 14 predicted proteins | sample CZOMad2_1_08_16f_FD_182891 | JGI IMG/M metagenome (GOLD analysis project Ga0179591, IMG submission 182891) | Vadose zone soil fungal communities from Angelo Coast Range Reserve, California, USA - CZOMad2_1_08_16fungal (PacBio error correction) | ecosystem: Environmental > Terrestrial > Soil >... | reverse complement strand
TGAGGACAAGGGACAGAGGGTGAGTGGATGAGATCTTTCTTTCTGCTCCATTCAATCTGTGTGGGGGAGGGGTAGGCTTCCTTCCCCTTCCCTTTTTTTCTTGGAAACGGCATCAGTGTCCCGCGCGGTTCCCCTCCCCTTTTCTTCGCCCTATAAGTGACAGCTTCCCAACCCGTCATTCTTTTTTTTTTTCTTCCCCTCAGTCCACGGAGGTCACCGGTGCCCTTTTTTTTTTTTTTTTCCTTCCCTTTTCCCCCTGCTTTTTCCTCCCGCTTTTAAAAAAGAATTGAGGTGTGCTCCTTTCTTCGAAGCCAAAACCTTCCTTTTTTTTCTGTGGATCTCGTTTTACTTGTTCTAAACGTTGTTTCACACCCTTTCCTTCTTTTGGAAGTGAGAATTGACAGTAGATGTAATTAGAAGTAATTCTCTCTCTTTTCTTCCCTCTTTCTTTTTTTTTTTTTTTTCCCCCCCCCCGTCCTTTTTTTTCTTCAATCCTGGTAGTAATTGTTATGGTAAATTTTCTCCCTCTTCCCTTTTCTCCCAGTAAAAACGAATCAATATGAAAATGCGGTGATAAGGAGACAGTCAACCTTCTCCCTTTCTTTTTTCCCCCCCCTTCTTTTTCCCCTTCCCATCCTTCCCCGCCTAAGGGGAGGAAATCAGGTACAGATCTCTTCCTTTTTTTCTTTCTGCGGCAGAGGGGTGAAGTAGTTTTACTAGCGGACTTTCCTTCTTCCTCTCCCCCAGTTCTATACCCTTTTTCTATATTTTTATATCCCTTTTTTCTTTCCCCCCGCAGTACGAGAAGGAGGAAAGAGAAGCATTAGACTATCCCCCCTTTTTTTTCTTCTTCCCTCCCCATTAGGGCAGTTAAGGCAACTCCCTTCTCCTTTTTTTCCCTGGTCTCGCGCTGCCGCAGAGAAAACGGAGATACAAGGGAATTTTTTCTTTTCTTTTCTTTTCTTTTTTCCCCCCCCCCATCCCCCCTCTCGTAACAGCAACATTCGGTTAACCACCTTTCTCTTCCTTCATTGTGCAGCGGAAAGAGGGATGAATCTAGCGACGTGTGGTTTTTTTTCCCCCCCTTCCCCCCCCTTCTCTCAGCTCCTTTTGTGAGGAAGGATGTCTCCCTTTAACAAGGATAATGTATCTCGTAGTTTTTTTTCCTCTTTCTTTCCCCTTCCCCCTCTCCCTTCCCAATATCAAAGGGACCTCCCCTTCGGCTGTGATCGAAGAAGGGAGCCGCAAGATCTTCCCTCTCCTCTCTCCCTTGGGTCCCTCCCATAGACCCCCTCCGGAGACGATGGCCAAGAAGGCCTTCTTCCTTTTCTATTCCTTTTTTGGTGTTGCGGGAAACAGTTTCCTGGAAACAAACGCCAGGGCAGTTAGTTGAAAGACGGGGTGCCTCCCCTCTTTTCCCCTTTCTTCTTTTTTCCCCCCCCCTTCTCCGGTGAAGTTTGAAAATGGGCAGATGTAGGTAGAAACGCCGTTTCCCCTTTCTTTTTTTTTCTCTCTTCTCAGCCGAATTCGATCGTAATAAAAATCAATCTACACACGGTCCCCTCTTCCCCCTTCCTTCCCCCCTCTTTCCTTTCGTTCTCCTCTTTCCCCCGAGAAGCTGCTCCTCCTTTCCTCTCCCCCCCTGCGGATACTCGTAGCAAGGTTAAAAAGAGAAATGCGTGCAGTCTGCTTTCTTCCCTTTTCCTTTTTCCCCTGCCCTCGATGTATAGAGAAAATTTCTTTTCTTTTCCCCTTTTCCCTTGACAAGGATGGATGAGTTAGCAGTCCTTCTCTTCTTCTTCCACTGTTCACCTCTCTCTAAGTAAAGAAATGCCCTCTCTTTTTCATGGGGTGAAGTATAAAAAGAAAGAGAGTAGAACACGTTCCTTCCCCCCCCTCCCCTTTCTTTTCCTCGCTTCCTTCCCTGGGATAATCTCCTTTCTCTGCGAGTGGATGAAGAGGATGGTATGATAAGAGGACGCCTTCTTCCCCCCCCCCCCCCCCTTTTCCTTTTTGGAGGAGATGAACCCCCTCCCCTTTTGAAGAACCACCTTCCCTTCTCTCCTCCCCCCCCTCGTCCCTTTCTCAGAAGGAAGATAGGCCCTCCCCGCTGTGGAAGAAAGAGAGAGGAAATAAATTCTTCCTTCCTTCCTTCCTGGTTCCCTTTCCTAGATTTAGGTTGGAGAGTCTCCCACCCTCTCCTTTTGGGGGAGGAAATAGGGCTTTCCTTCCTCTCCCCCTTTTTTCATTGTTACCTTTTCGCCGTCTGACTGAGAAAAGACAGGCTTTCCATTTTCCCCCCGAAATGAGAGTCTTCCCTTCCCCTTTTTCTCCGCGATTAAATCGAAGGGGTGGCTGGAAAGAATGAAGGAAGTGTGGGTCTTACTCCTCCCTCCCCCCCTCCTTCCCTTGTCTCTTTCAAGCGGATCCTTTTCGGCGAAATGGTGGAGATGGGGCTATCTTTTCTTTTTTCCCCTTTCCCTTTCCTTGCTTTTCCCTCCTCGGTTCGGTGTAGGAGATGTCGGGGTTACCCTCTTTTCTCTGATGAAAGAATCGAATTTCCTTCCTTCCTCTTTTCCCCTCTTTTTTCCCCCCCCCCAGCTATGCCACTTTTCCAGGTCGACGACAGAGCCCAGGTCACTTTTCTTCTTTTTTTCTCGTGGTTCGGAAACAGATTTCCTTGGCCAACGGGTAAAGGAGCGAACCCCTTCCCCCTTTTCTTGTTTGTTTCCCTTTTTCGGGAAGGCGCGCTGGAAGAGCGGGTTTTTTTTTTCACACACAATGAAACCAATGTCCTTTTTCCTCTTTTCAGTACTTATTGGAAGGAGTCTCCGGCTGCAGCATTCTTTTTTTTTCTCTTTCTTGACCCACCTGATCGGGTGGACACCCGTTTCCGTTCGATCACAGCCGTGGCGGATCCCTTCTCTTTCTCCCCCCTTTGGCCGGCCCATTCGTAACCAGCTTCTCTTCTGATAAAGGAACTGGGCCCCTCCCTTTTTTTTCTCTTTTTCCCCCCCCCCTCTGGAGTCCTCGAGGGGTGGCGGCGTCTTTTCTCCCCCTCCCTCCATCGGTCCGCGGGCAAAATGAGGCCGTTTCCTTTCCCCTTTTCTTCCCTTAATTTTTTCTTTCCCAGCCGGGGGAGCAGGAATTTTCGCAGCTTTTCTCTCTTTTTTTTTTCTTCTGATCGGCGGCAGCGAGAGAAAGGGCACGAGGGTGCGGCGCTTCTTTTTCTTCTTTTCCTCCTCCCTTTTTCTTTTTTCTTTTATAATTCGCAGAGATAGTTCTAATTTTTTTTTATTGCAAAAGGAATAAGTGGAAAGCCGCGGGGTGGCCGCGACCCCCCCCCCTCTTTTCCCCCTTTCTTTTCTCTCTTCTCCCCCCTCTCAAACAGTCTAAGGAGGTCAAGTCTTTCCCCCCCTTCTCCCCCCAGTCCAAGGAGTTACAAAGGTGAGTGAGGGCGCCTGTCCTTTTTCTCCCTTTTTTCTTCCCCCTCCCTTCTTTTTTTCGTGACCCCCCTTTCTTTTTTTTTCCTCTTCACAGCAGGTGAGAGATTAGTTTATAATTTGTAGTAAAGTGTTTTTCAACACCACTTTTTTCTCCCCCCCCTTCCTCCCTTTTTTCCAGACTGACAGTCGATGTACTTCGAGTCCTCTCCTTGACCATAGAATGTAAATTTAAATTCCCTGTTCGTATTGTTCGGTAAAATTACTTCTCCCCCCTCCCCCCCTCTTCCCCCTTCCCCCTCCCCCCCTGGTGATAAGGAAGACAGCAACTCTCCTCCTTTTTTCTCTTTCGCAAACCTGCAATGGAGGGTGGAAAGCGAATAAGTGGCTCCCCTTCTCTTTCTTTTCCCCTTTTTCCTTGACTCGGCAGGCGGGTGTTCCTTTTCCCTTTTTTTTTTTCCCTCTGAGCCTATAGCAAAAGTGCTAGAAAATGGGGGAGGTTATAGGTTTCTCTCCTTTTTTTTCTTTTGCCCCTTGTCGAGAAGGAGGCCCGAGCGCCTTTCTCCCTCCTTTTTATCACAGACGACCCAGAAAAAATATAAGAGGGCCCGTTACTTCCCTTTCTTCCTCTCCCCCTCCCCTCTTCCACTTTAGAAGAACGGAGATATCCCTTTCCTTTTTTCCCCTGCGAGATGCGAAAATCTGATAAACGGCTGGATCGAACCAGCCACCCTTTCCCTTCCTTTTTCCTTTCTTTCTCCCTCCCCCTTTCTAAGCGGACGAGGGATTGACTCTAGCGTACGTGTTTTTTTCCCTTTTTTAGGCAGGATGGTCTGCGACAAACCGTCGTCCGGGAGGGCCCATTTCCTTCCCTTTTCTTTCCCTCCCCTGCTCCGGCGCCGATATGCACCCTCTTTCCCTACAAAGCAGAGTCATTGAAGTCCCTCTCCCCCCCTCCCCCCCCCCCCCCCCCCCCCCCCTCCTGCAAGATAGCAGACCGGGTGTTCCCTCCCCTTCTGCCAATCGACTAAAAACCGCCTTTTTCTTCTTTTCCCTTTCCTTTCCTTCTTCTCGATATTTGCGACGCCGATGCTTTTTTTCTCTACTTCTGCCAGACGCAGAATTAACGAAAGGAACCCAGCCAGGGCAGCTTCCCCTCTTTTTTTCCTTTGGTCTTCCTTTTTTGCACGATCTGTTCCAACCACGGCCAGGTCCCTTTTCTTCGCTGCGGTCGAAAAATGCAGTGCCCATAGCCTTTCCCTCCCCCCCCCCTTTTTTTTCCCATGCCCCCCTATCAGAAGAATTCTATCCTCCCCCTCCTCCCCAGCGCATAAAAACTAAACATGCTTAGAGTATTGAAGCAAGTAGGTAGTCGCCTCTTTTCCTTCCCTTTTTTCCCTTTTCTCCGACCCCTCTTTCGTGAGAAATGTTAAAAAGGCGACATTCCTTTTTCTTTTTTCCCCCCAAATTAATGAAGGAGGGAAAGCAACAAGGAGATGCTCTCTTCCTTCCCCCTCTCCTCTCTCCTCCCCTTCTAAGTGTGGAAAAGGGATGGCCCCCCCCTTTTTTTTCCCCCCGCCTCGATAAAATGGCACACGCTAGTCTTCTTTTCCCTCTCTTCTTCCGCCCTTTTCTCCCGGAGAAGGGATGTTTTCCTTCCCTTTTCAAAAGGGAAAAAGAAAAAGCTTTCTCTCCTCCTCCCTCTTATGAAAAGAGTGTTCTCCTTCCCTTTGAGAGGTATGGGAGAGTGGATTGAGAGGATGGGTAGCCTCCCCTTTTCTTCCTTTGTTTTTTTTTATACAGACCCCCGGCGCAGCGGAGCAGACCCCCTTCCCCCGCGAACGCCTCCCTTCTCTCTCTTTTTCCCCGCGAGAGGGACATAAAGGAGGCGCCTCTTTGGAGGGCCAGTGTTAGGACTCGCTGTTCTCTTTCTCTCTCTTTTTTTTTCCCCCCCCATCCGGCTATGCGGCTCCTTTTTTTTCTTCCGTCTGCAGGATAGCGGGGCCCCGTTTCTCTTTTTTTTTCTCCTCCCGCTGCGTAGAATCGACCCTCCCCCTCCTTCCTTAGCGGTCGAGGAGATAAATGTGGAAGACGACGCTCCCTCTTTCCCCCCCTTTTTTGTTTTCCCCTTTGCCAGGTCTTTTTCTTTCTCCCCCAAGCTGAAGCGCATGTAGAAGGGGGAAAAGGGCGACGTCTCTTTTCCCCCTCCTCCCTTCCCTTTCCTTCCTCTCTTCCCCCCATGATCGAAAAAGGCCAGTCCTTTTCCCTCCCCTTTTTTTTTTTTATGGTGTATGGATGTAGGGACCGTGTGGAGCTTCTTTTTTCCCCTCCCTTATTTCACCTTGGCGGCCGAAGATTTGGTGCCCTCTAGTTTTCTCCTTCCCTTTTTCCCGGACTGCATGGTTTTCTCCCTCTGTCCTACGCGGAGGGAAAAAGGGCGTCATTTTTCCCCTCCCCCTATCTTTTTTCGGACGGCGGCTGGCAGCGCGGTCTCCTTCTTTTTTCCGTCGTCGGAACAGCTTAGCTTAGCCTTCTCCTCCCTTCTTCCTTTCTTTTTGACCTTTTCTTCCCAAGGGTAGGATGGTTTCCCTTTTTTCCCCTTCCCTCTCCCCTCCCCCTTTTTCGGGAATTCCAATGACCTCCCATATCGGCGCCGGCCGGCAGTAGTACAAAGCACGTAGCCGCCTTTCCCCTTCCCTTATCCCTTTTCCCTGAAGACGGCTTGTCGAACCAGACCAGACCTGCCTCACAACGCTGGTCTTTCTTCTTTTTTTTTTCTTTTTTCCAGCAAACACAAGTACGATCTTCTTCCTTTTCTCTTGAAGGGCGGCAAGCAAGGTTAGCTAATGGCAGAGCATCGGATGTACTCTTTTTTTTTTTTTTTTCTTTTTCTTTTTCCTTAAGAGGTATATAAAGGCTCCCCCCCCCCCTTTGGCAGCGCGAGAAAAGGAAAAGAGCGGTGAGTTTGCGCTTGCGTCCTTCTCTCCTTCCCTTCCTTCCCCCTTTTTTGATGATGGGGAGGGGTCGTCGGTGATCTTCCTCTTCTTCTTTCTTCTTCCCACGGCATAAGTGGACGAAGCGTGTTTTTTCCCCCTTTTCTTCCCTTTTCTCTCCCTTGAGTTTCAAGATAGCCAACGTTCTTCCTTCTCTTCAAACCGTGGCAGTCACGGATAACAGGTGCGTGAGGGCCCTTTTCCCTTTTTTAGAGTACTGTCTTCCCCCCTTTCCTTTTGCGAGGTCGTGAAAATGTTTTAGCGTGACCCCCCCCCCCCCCCCCCTTTTCCCCCTTCCCCCTCATTTTCTTTATTAGTCCTTTTTCTACAAGTTGTTTTCACCCCTTTCTTCTCCTCCAGGAAGTTGAAGAATGACAGTCGTGGAAGGTCGAGTCTCCTATCTTTTCATCCTCTTTTTTTTTTCTCTTTTCCCTCCCCTTCCCCTCCCCTTTTTTTCGGTCAAAGACTGCAGCCAAAGAAGCTAACCTCTCCTCCTTTCCAACTTCCACCTTCACCTCCGGTGATACGGAAGACAGCAACTTTTTTCTTCCCCCTCTGTCACGACAGCGCACAAAACTGCAAGGCGGGTGGCAGCTAACCTTTCTCCCTTCCTTTTCTTTTCGTCCCCTCTGACTCCCCTGAGGAAGCGGTTTCCCTTTCCCCCCCCTTTTTCCCCTGCTTGGCGAAGCTGGAGCCTATAGAAAAAGTGCTAGACCTGGTTTCTTTCCCTCTTTTTTTTGTCCCCTTATGAGTGGGCAATACCTCCCCCTTTTTTCTTCCTCCTTAGACGATCTCGGAAGGATAAACGATCTTTCTTCCTTTCCTTTGCTATGTCTCCCCCCCTCCCCCCCCTTCTTGGCCCTGGTCTCGAGATGAAGAAGAAGCAGAAAGGAGATAGCACGGGTACTTTCTTTTCCTTCTCTTTCTGTTTTTTCCCCCGGATGAATCAAACAGCAACCCTTCGGTTAACCTTCCCCTTTTTTTTTTCTCATTGTGCCGCGGACCGAGGGATGAATATAGAGTAAGTGGGTTCTGTCGCCCCCCTCCTTCCTTTTTCCTGGCTTTTCCACGTAGTAAGGGAGTGTCCCCTTTCCCCTCTTTCAGTCGGCTACGTGAATGGGTAAGAAGGAAGGCCGGCCCTTTTTTCCCTTTCTCCCCCTCCCCCCCATCTTTTGAATTTCCGAAGAAAAGGCTTCTTCTCTCCTCCCCGACCGGGTGATAAAAAGAATCCGACCTTTCTCTTTACCCCCCCCTACGGATGAAGCAGGAGAAGATTCCCTTTTTTTTCCTTTCCCCCTCGATGCCTTGGTTAATGGTGGGGAAGGGAAAAGCGGCCCGCTTTCCTCCCTCCTCTTTCTTTTGTTTAGTTGAACGACGGGGGTTTTCCCTTTTTCCTTTTTTCCACTTGCAGTCATCTATGTGTAAGAACCACGGCAAGGCATTCCCCCCCCCCCTGAACTGGGAGATGGTCGGTCTCCCTTTTCCCTTTCCTTCCAAAAGCGGAGGAGAAAAGGACAACTGCGATTTCCTCTCCCCTGTCCCCCATAGAAAAAAATAAACTGTTTCTTTTCTTCTTCGCCGATGAATGTCGATCCTTCCTTTCTTCCTTCCCCCCTTCTTCCCTTCGTGATACTCGTCGCACCTGTTTCCCCCTTTCTCCTCCCCCTTCCCTTCTATCTGGCGTACGGACAAAAAATTGAATTGGGGTTTTTTTCCCTTCCTCTGTCAATAGCGAAAATATTTAGTAGTAGTACAAACTTTTTCCCCCCCCCCCCCTTCTTTTCCTTCTTTTTCGAATGAGGAAGACGTAGGTTCTTCCCCCCCTCTTCAGAAGAAAGTAAAGAATGAAGAACCTCTTTCCCTTTTTCTTTGTACTCTTCCCCCAGCATAGGATAGAAAACGGGCCCCTCCCCCTTTTTCGGGCCGCGAGATTGAGGAAACAAAGTTTTCCCCCCCCTTTCCTTTATTCCTCTGTTCTTTTCTTGCCGAGGATGCGTATGAATACGGCGTCTTCTTTCCTTTTTTTTTTGAGAGAGATGAACGGCGACGCGGAGCAGACCCCCCTCTTCCCCCCCTCTCCCACGAGAAGGAATCTCTTTCCTCTCTGTGGACGAAGAGAAGAGGAAATCACTTCCTTCTCCCTGCAAGTACGAAGAGTTGTTTTTCCTGGTGCGAGAGATTAAAAAATCCCGTCCTTCTCCCCCTTTTCCCATTCCTTCTTCTCTTCTTGCAGGAGGGGAAGTATGAAGGAACTATTTTTCCCTTTTCCTTCTTTTTCGAGAAAGAAGGAGTAGAATGAGACCTCCCTTTCTCCTTTTCTTATGGAGATCCTTTCTTCTCTCCCTTAGCGGGGGCTGGAAAGAGAAGGAAGGTGGGTCGGACCCCTCCTCCCCCTCTCTTCCTTTGAAACAGAGGCTCCTTTCTTCCCCCTTTTCCTTTTTCGATGGAGGAATATAGGAGAAGATGATACTACCCTTCCTCTCCCCTCCCCCCTTCTTCTTCCCTAACAGTTATGGTTTCTTCCTTTTTTCTTTTTTTCTTTTTGATGACGAATGATTCGGATGATCGAAGGTGCCTTTGCGTCCTTTTTCCTTTTTCCCCCCCCCCTTAGCCTTTTTTTCTCTCCCGTCACCTTCCTTCTTCCCCTATCCCTTCCCTTTACCCTAGGAGGGGCAACGTTTCCCCCCCCCCTACTTGCCCTGGCGGGGGTTAAGGTAGGAAAGTCTTCCTTTTTTCCTCTTTTTTCCCTCCCCCCCCCCTTCTAGGGTCGGAAAATAATCTTTTCCCTTTTGCAGCCAAGTCGGTTTGGAGCGATGTTCCTTTCCCTTCTGGTGAAAACCTGTCCCCCTTCCCCCCTCTTTCTCTTACAGCCTTGGCGGAGGGACTTCCAATGACCTTTCCCCCGTGTGATCTGTCATATCGGCGCCTTCTTCCTCTACTGCCCCCAAAAAGAACGAGATACCGGCTCCTTTCCTTCCTTTTTTTTTTCTTTTTTGGCTTCCTTGGTGGCGGTCTCCCTTCGCGTCATCCCTCGGTCCAGGAAACCAATTGAGCCTTTTTTTTTCTTATTCCCTTTTTTCGGATTTAAAACGAAAGGGTTGCTGTTCTCCCCTTTCTATCAGCAGGTTATCAGGATAAACCATCAATTCCCGTGCTCTCCCCCTTTTCTTTTTTTTCCCCCCTTTTTTTTCTCTGTGGAGGCGTACAGGAGCCTTCCCCTTTTTCTTTCGTCGGTATCAGGCGAGAAGTATAAGGAGGCGAGGGCCTCCTTTTCCTTTCCTTTCCTCCTTCGCAAAACCGAGAACCCCCACATTTTTCTTCCCGTCAGGCGGTCAAGTCCGCTAGTGAAAACGACGGAACCCGCTGCATCCCCCCTTCCCTTTCTTTTTTTTTTTTTTTCCTTTTCCCGATCTCTGTAAATGATTGCGCCCACTTCTTCTCTTCCCCCTTTCTCCTTTTTCGCGCCAAACCTCTAGGAGAAATTAGAGTGATGTATTCCGTTATCACGTCCTTTTCTCTCTTCTCCTTTGTTTTCTGGCTGCAGTCATTTTAAAGAAAAATGCCTCCCCTTCCTTT
>Ga0179591_1270762_pt1 | contig 10012 bp, 15 predicted proteins | sample CZOMad2_1_08_16f_FD_182891 | JGI IMG/M metagenome (GOLD analysis project Ga0179591, IMG submission 182891) | Vadose zone soil fungal communities from Angelo Coast Range Reserve, California, USA - CZOMad2_1_08_16fungal (PacBio error correction) | ecosystem: Environmental > Terrestrial > Soil >... | reverse complement strand
GATAACTATGCTTGTGCCTCTTCTCTATTTTCCCTCGAGAGTTTTTTGCCTTTTCCCAACAGCAACCCCCCCCTTGAGGCCCTAGGTGTTCACTTTCTTTTTATTCCCCCCCCCCCCCTCCTTTTCTTCCCCCCCTTTAAGATCAGTGTATGACCCCCCACACTAGACATGGCAAAAAATTGCCATGTTTTTCCTCTTTTTGGTACCAATAGGTAACTAATATTTTTCCTGTACCATTTTCTTTTTTTCTCTTTTCTCTTGCTTCTCTTCTTTCTTTTTGTTATTTTTCTTTTTTCTTCCTTGAGGATAGGTTTTTGGTTCAGTTTCCAAACACCGTTTCCCCCCCCCGTCCTAAGACGTCTTTGAATTCAGAGCTTAATTTTCTTTGTGCACCTTTCCCCCCCCAATTTTTGATAGACCAATCCCTCGCCCGCAACGTAGTTGAACTTGATGCACCTTCGTCTTTGAAAGCCTTGTTCGTACCCCAACTAATTTTTTTCTTTTCACGAAGTTTTGCAGTAGCCCTTCCACCCTCTTTCCTCTTTCCAACCCCTTTCCCCCTTACCCCTTTGTTACCATAATAAAACAATGTTAAGAGACGCCAACTCCGTACACACTTTTCTCATGTCCGGATCTTTTGACAAAAAGCTTCAGTAGGACTTCTTCTTTTTTTTTCCCAAAAGTGCCCCCATCAACCTTCCCACAACCTCCCCCCCCCCAACCCGTATACTCTTTCCAAACTTCGCAGTTTGTTCCCCCCTTACTGCCTTTTTCTCGTGCAGTTTTTCTCCCCTTCCTTCCCCCCAGTTCTTGAGGCTAGAATCGTGAGTCCTTTCCTCACAAGGGGTTCTCCAGTTCACTACGGTTTGTGCCTCCCCCTGTTTTGTGGAAGCTCCTCTCTATTCCTTCATCACGCCTCACGCCAAAAAGAAACATGACGGCGGCTGAACTAGCCCCCACTGTTAGATAAGATACCTGTCTCTCCCCACCGATTTTCCCAACCATTTCCCCCTTTTCCCCCTATGTCCCTGAGAGCTGTCCTTTACGACGCAGTAATAGTCTCCCGACCTACGGTCTCCTTTCTTTACTTTAGGTAAGATTACCTTTTTTTGAAACCTCTCTGATTAACTTCCCCGTACTTTTTTCCCTGGAAGAATGCTCCCTTTATACGGCCTCCCCCCCGAGTAGACAATTAACCTGTCCAGTGAATGACTTTAGACTCTCTTCCTTCTTTCTTTAACGTGATTCTTCCTTTTGTCCGTGGTGACGTGAAGAAGTAAAATGCCACCCCCCTTCTCCCTCCTTTTTCCTTTGAATTTACCACTCTTTGTTTAAGGACTCCCCCCCTAAAATGATCTCCTCTTTTTCCCCTTTTTCCCTCCTGCCCCTTCTTCCCCACTATATTACCCTTGCCTCCTTTTCTTTGAACTCTACGGACCAGTTTAGTCCTTTTTCCCTTTTTTCCCAGCGCTATTCCCCTCAATATATATCAGCGTCAGCCTCCGTCCCCCTCTTTCTCCTTCTGTATGGTCCCACTCTTTCTTCTCCCCCCACTTCCAACTTTATCCCTAGGTTGTCTCAGTGATCTCCAATTCCGTTTTTAGACATCTAAACCCCTTCCCTTCCTCCCTTACCCCCCTTTTTTTTTAGTCTCTTCCTTTTCTCTTCCTCCCCCCTAGCCTTTATTATCCGGCGCCCCCGCCGGAGAGCGGGAGTCACAGAGTGTTTCTTTCCCCGACAAGTCTCCGACCTCATGTCGGCCCATATGAAGCCTATTTCCTTTTCCTCTCCCTGAAATTCCCCCCCCTATCCCCTCTTTACTCTTCCATCTCAAAGCAAATCCCTCAAGCCATACGAAGCTTCCACCTGCGGTTCTTTCCCCACATTAATTTTCATCCTTCCCCTCTGCTTTGTTCACGGTCCCTATGAGCTCATTCTTCCCTAGAATTTGGAGTCCCTGAGGGCATAACTCCCTTCCTTTAACACACTCATTCTTCTTAACGCAGTCACACTTCCTTTCCTCAGTTCTTCCCCTCTTTTCCCTTCTGGTCCAGTTTTGCATTTATGTGAGACAAACACGACGGGATTAACCCTCTTTCCCTTTGCCCCCCAAAAATTTCACCCTTCTCCCTCCTTGCAAATTTCAGCATGAGTCGTTGATGGTCCCTTTCCTCTCTCCCTTAACACATTCTTTCCCCCTTCCCCCCTCTTCTTTTCGCGTGGGGCGCTTTGATCCCACGAAAAACCCCTTCCGTCAGATAACCCCCGATCTACGGCCCAGCGGGTTCCCTTCCTTTTTTTTTTTTTCTTCCCCCTATCCTAATTGTTACGACAGAGTGAAACTAATACCCCCTTCCTCTTTTATTGACCCCCCCCCGGAGCCAGTCTTCCTCTGACAGATGTTAACATCGTTCCTCCTTCTTACTTACGCTTCCCCCCTCCTGGGATTCCCCCTATGAGCCTCCTTCTCAAATGTAGAAATCGCCCTTCCTCACCCCCAATTCATCCCCCCCCCACATTCTTCGACGCTTCCTTGCGCGTGACTGCGACTTTCTCTTTTCAATTTGTTCCTTTGGTGGGTGGGGATTGTTGTTGAACGCCCCCTTGGCTGGGACCTTTTCTTCCCCTCATCTTTTCTCCCCAGTCTCGGCATGGCCCGATGTTAAGGTCCTTTCCCATCTCCTTTCACTGAAGTTTTTGAGCACAACTTTCTTCTAGTTTTATCTACAGCTTTCCCTACGTGCAAACCTAATTCCCTCCTCCTTTTATCTCCTCCCCCCTGACTTACACGGCTGGACCTTCCCCTAGGTCGGCCGCACTCCCCCCCCCCCCCTTGTCGTGGTCTTTCCTTTGTCCCTCTTCCCCCCCCCATTTTTATGAGAAGAAAAAAGACAGCCTTCCTACCATGATTGAAGCCAGCCGTTTCTAGTGGACGGTTTAAGACCGACCCCTCCCCCCTTCCTTTGATTTTTTTTCCCCCCCACCCCCCCCATTCCCTATACCAAAATACTCCACCAAATAAATTTTTTCCTTGCATGCCATCTAATCCGGATCCCCTGTTTCCCCCTTCTCCCCCCTTTCCCTGTTTTTCCCCCCCCTTTTCTTTTTTTGTGTTTAATACAAATGATCCTATAAAAGATTACAGCATCCTTTGAACCCTCCCTCAGCAGTTTTTTTGGTGAACTAGCCACGATTCTTCCCTTTCCGAACCCTCACTCCCCCCAGATTAAGTTCCTTCCTTTCCCCCCTCTTCCCTTCTTTTTTCACCCCTTTAATAATTATTGTGTTGTTAGTGATCTTCCCTTCCAATGATAAGTCCTTTGTCCCTTTACTGCTACTCTTTTTTGGCTCTTTTTCCCTTTCCCCCCCCTCACACCCCCCAAACTCTATGAGGCATATCCAAATCTTTTAACCCCTGTCCATACTTTTACCACACACCTTTCATGGTTACGGCATTGTTGGGTCGCCCTTTGAACCAGTTTCCTTTTTTCTCTTGCTCTGATGCCTTTCCTTCCACTCCAAAAGGGTGACTTTTTTTATTAGTAGCTGGACGGTTTGATCTTCTTTATTCCTGGAGGATTTTATACCCCCCCCAAGTTCTTCCCCTAGTATTTGATCATCTCCCCCTTTTTGATTCCCTTTCCCGTTCTTTTCTTTTTCCCCTTTTTTCCCCCTTACAGTGTTGTGACCCCCCCAGACCACGACAGTTAATGCTGACAATTCTCTGTGTTCCCCTCCGTTACTCCACAAGCGAGTTGTTTTGATTCCTTAAACCATTCTTCTTCTCCTTGAGTTTGCATTTCTCTTTTTCCCCCCTCTGAGTGAACCAATCTCACACCCTTTTTTTTGTTCAACGGCATTCATCGCTGGAACCTCCCGCGTCCCAACTTCTTACGAATAATGGATACTAATCGCCAATACCCTTTTTTTCTCCCAAGTCCCGAGGCCTTCTTCCCTTTCCCAACAACACGTTTCCCCCATCCCAAAAACAATCAACCATCCCTCTTCACCCTTTTTCCCTTTTCCCCCACTCCCTTTTCACCCAGGTCTTTCCAATGAATATCTGATTCCCCTACCTTACTCCTATCCAAGTCTTTTGAGGCCAATAGCAGTTGTTTTACCTTCTCTCCTCCATCCCTCTCTTCTTGTAAACGTCTTTTCCCCTAGCATTATGAACCCAAATGGTTTTGTTCTGTTTTGTTTGAAAGTCCGACTTTCTCTTCCTGACTTTCATAAGGACACTCCCCTCTTATTATCCTAAACAGGGAGATGAAGTTTCTCTCTAGGCGATAGAGTTTTGAGTATACCTCTTTTCTTCACCCCCTCTCCCCCCTCACCCCTACTCCTTTTTACCTTTTAACAGATGTTAATTTCCTCGGAGGTAATGTCGAGTGAGAGCCTTAGCCATGACCGAGTTTGGTCCTTCGTGACCTTTTTTTTCCCTTTCCTGATGTATTCCACCTCTCTGGTTGTCTTAAATCTACACACTACGCCCTCTCCCTGCGACCCCCCCTATGGCCCATTCTTCTTGTACTGCGATTACTCCGTTAAATAATGATGGCGTGCCCGATTGTTGTCCGTTTTACATTTAGCAAACGTTCGCTTCCCATTTTCGCGAACTCGTTTTCCTTCCTCTTTCCCGGCCAAAAAACATTGAAGGAACTCCATGCACCCCATGATACTTCCCCATTCCCGCGTAAGCTGACCCTCGCCCTTGACGAACCCGTTTTCCATTAATCCTTCCCTTCGTTTTCCTTTCTTCCCTTCCCTTTTTCCTTTGTCCACCATCTAAGAGGAAGACACAGTAAGAAAGAGCATTTGATCCCGGTTTTTTTATTTCATACACATAAAATCCTCTCCCGGTTGTATTGGTCTTTCCCCTCCCTTTTTCTCCCCCGTAGTCCAAAGAATATATATTTACAAGTGGTTGTGAGAAGAGCGCGAGGCCCCCTTCATTCGGAATATAAAAGACGTCTCAGATTGGTGTCCGAGGTGAAAGACCCATTTCCCCGTCCCATACTCCTCCAGTATCTTTCCGCTCTTCCTTCTTTAGGAATACTTGGAATGAGCGAAAGGCTAATTTCCCGCGACATTTTTCTTCCTTTTCAGGTGCCGTTCCCCCTCGCCAGGACCAAGGACAGGATGCCCATTTTCTTTTTTTCTTAATCTTTTCCCCCCCCCAAAATTTCTACAGGGGAGCTTAAAATGCCCCATATTCCCAGTTTTCTTTAGCATGGCCTCACAAAAGTATTTTTGTTTCGTTCCCTCCCTGACTTCATCGTTCTTCATTTTTTCTTCCCTTCACCGGACACAAACGGAAGTCGACGACTCTTTCTTCTTCCGGTACTTCCTCAGTCCCTGGACCCTTGAGGAACGTATTTTCCTCCCATTCCCCTTTGCTCCCCCTTTCCCCCCCCCCCTCTTTTCACCAGACGAAAAAACCCAAAAAAAAAAAAAACACCCCAAAACACCAAACCCCCCAAACCCCCCCACCCCCCACCACCCCCCTCCCCCCCCCCCCCAAACCCACACCAATAAAAACCACACCAACCCCCAACCACCACACAAACAACTAAACAACCCACTTCTTCCTCTCCATTCCCCAATCCCTGCCTTTCTTTTTCTTGTTCATTGAGCAGGAACCTCGATCCCTTGTCCCCCTGGACAGATTTAGGGAAGAGCCCCCATTATTTCGTCCTCCCCCCAAGGGTCCCTCGATCCCCCCTCCGATAGGAAGAGGTTTTGCTTTTTTTGTGATTCTCTATCTCCTCACTGCTTAATCCGGCTGAAACCCCCCGCGCTTCCTCCCTTCCCCCCCATTTTTTTGATGCCCCCCCCCTCTTCTTTTAGCCTTGTCACCTTCGCTGGGAAGGACACCCCGCCTCGATGACACGATAAGGCCTCAATGTTGAGAAGTCTTCTCTTTTCCCCCTATCCCAAAGAGATTCACTACGATTCTCCTGAAGGTTTCTTGAATCGTGGTCTATTTTTGTTCGAGTTTTTGTTCCCTGGTGGCTCATACAGAGGGGCTTTGTTTTTTGGCCTCTTTCGTTATCCCCTATTCGTAAAAGCACACAGTAGGTGGCCTTTTGTCCCTTTCTCTTCTCTTTCGTTGAGTAAATTGATGTTCGAGTGTTGATCTTACGAAGTCCACCCAGTCCTTCCCCTTTTGTTCATCGTCCCTCCACCTTTCCTCTTCTTGTGTTACCTTCCCCCTTCTTTCCCCCCCCTTCCCCAAGAATTGTCGGCCCAATTATCACCCGCTCTTTTCCCTTCTGCATTTTCTTCAGATCCCCATTTGAGCAATAAATGTTCACCTCTCCCGACCCTCCTCCTAGGGTGCTGAAGAAGCTCCGAAAGTTGAAAACCCCCCAACCCCAAAAACCCCTTTTGGTTGCTAGTCAATTCGGAATAGTTCCTCAAACTCCTCCCTCAATCTCATCACTACCAGTTTTTCCTTGCCTGCCCTGTCCCCACCCCCCGTATGATTAACCCCCCCTGTTTACCGGTAGAAAAAGGGGTTCTTTCCCCACCCATTCGTTTTTGTTCCAGAACATCAGTAGCCATAAGTGGGGAATTCCGCTTCCTCAGTTCATGGTTTGTGTCTTTTTTTCTTTTTTTCCCCTAATCTGACACCTTAGGCAATTGAAAAGCACAATAAGTCCCCCTCTTACGTTATCGATCATCTCTTTTTTTCCTATAACCCCCTCCGTGTGAGGAATGGCTCTCATTATAACGTACGCTTGTGCTCATTCTTGTTCTCTTTCACGCCTTCTCCTAGTTTGTGTGCCTTTTTTTATTTTCCAAAAAAAAACCACCTGGCCCTTCTGTGGCCTGCTCTTTCAAAGGACTGCATTTGATGAACCTTTCCTCACTATGAAACACCCACCGCCCCTTTTGTGACCATCCAGGATGTTGGCGAAGGAACAGGTCTTTTTACTGGTGTGAGATTCAGTCTAAGCGTTTTGTCTTGTATTTGGTATCTTTCTCGTAGGTTGACTGATCCCTTCGATTTGTTCATTTTTACCAAAAAAGGTCCACTCCGGACCGCTTTCAGAGCCATATTTATCGTTCCACTTTCTCTTTCTGTGCTATATAACTTGCTTTCCTCCCTTTTTTCCATTCCAGAGCCACTCGGATGATCTTTTTGACCTTTCTTTTCCGCGGTCCGCCGTTGATTTCCCCCTAGAGATCTGTTCTGTCCCTCTTTCCTTTTCGTCTGAGCCTGGTGCAGTAGTTAACCCCTGCTTCGTTAATCCCTCCTCAACCTCCAATTTGTTCCACGAAAATGCCCAGGGTCACTTCCCTAACAATGGAGGATTCCTTATTTTCCTTTTCACCCCGCCGCTGGAAGAGGAAACCCACACGTGCCCCCCGTCACCCCCAACCCCCTACCACACCCCGGAAAATCCCCGATCTAATCCCCTCTCAACTCATTCGTTAACGAATTAGTTGTTTTTTAGTTTTGTACCTCTCCTTCCTAATGTCATTCCAAGCCATGAAATCGCCTCCGCTTGTCTTGGTGCCGGTGCTCCTAAGGATTGACCCAGTAAGCTTCTTCAGCCTACCCCACCTGGTTGTTTTGACCATTTTTGGGGGTTGTCCGACGCGCGTGTAGTCCGACCCTACTCCCGCCAAGTGAATTTCTAATCAAAAGCAAATGCCGAGCCGTTTCTTTGAGGGCGTTGATCATTCCCATGTTTTTCGACTCTCCCTTCTAGGACCATTGCTAATTTTGCTTTTCGGAAGGTTCCTGCTTGAGCGCCGTCCTATCCCTACCTCCTTAGTCTTCATTTGAATTTTGCGTCGAGTGAAGTCACAATATGCGGAGACTCTTCTTTGTTGAGGGCACTAACTTCTGAACTTTATTTGCCCCCAACTTTTGAGAAACTTTCTTAGCAGTTGTAGTGCCTGCGTGTTTTTGAATTAGAATAATGATGTTGGGAGGAGTGGAAGCGGTGTCCGCGTCCGTTCTCGCTCCCATTCGCGCTGGTCTTAACCGTTTGGCCCAAAAATATCTTTGATCTGCCATGCTCATAACCAATCTGAATTTGGATTTTCCCCTTTCATTTCAGTTTTCGGAAAGCGCTTTGCCTTTGCCCTGTTTTTCTTGACCCTCTTGAAGATTCGGTTCTTACCCCGTCCCAGCCATCGTCCCTCACTATCTCACGCGGCACGCCTTTTAAGAGTCGCAATGTTTTTTAAGGTTGTTATGATGTTAACATCCCCTCCTTCAAATCCGACGTCCACGTTGCGCGGTGAGGCCTGAGATTACCCTTCGTGTGCAATCTGACCCCCTCCTTTACCTCTGTTTCATCATAATCCGTTTGATAGGATGAGGTGGGAACACTTCATTTATCCTCTTCACGCACCCAGCCTGCGTCGGATTGTTATCCGTGGACACATCCATATGTTCACGTGCCCGCAGCAGTGCCGCTGGGGACGTTGCTTCAGATGGTAGATAGTTCTTTGCCCCCAGGGAGCTCAACCAGCACGATGTCACGTGAAGTTTTCACCGCAAAGTTGTCACAGCAGACCTCCCTCTTGCCTCTTCCATGCGGTTTTAAAATGGGACACCATACTTCTTGTTTTTTTTTCTATGCCTTACACACCCCTTGAGTTTTGGAAAGGATCATGACGTCTCCATTGCGGTCCCCAATTTCGCGAGAATGGCGTGCGTCACTCACTTTACCCCATCCCGGTCCGTCACGGAACCCATCTTATTCTCGGTCCTACGACCTTTTTGTGAAAAATTTGGAACTTTCTCCAAGTGGCGAAGGAGATTTTTTTTTTTGCCTAACCCTGGATTAATACCTCATAAGTTGCCAACCCCGTTCACTTTCTTCCAGGACTTAATGAAATGGTCTTTTCTCTTAAGGAGATGCGTTACCCTCTCGCAAGGACCATTTGCCCAAATGCAAATTTTGAGCGTTGGGTTTATCGTCTTGACGTACCACAAACCCCCCCCTTTTTTTGCCCAAACGACAGCAAATTGCAAGGTTTTTGTTTTTATTTCGATCAGGAAGCCGGCATTTTTTAACGCGGCCCCCGCCCCTTCCGATCTGGCACTTTTTCATCACCCCATTGGAGCTGCCCCTTGCTGAAGTCCAACTACGTCGATGTACTGTTACTCACCACGCAGCGGGATCACGCTTGAAGTTTATTTGACCCGAACTTTTCCGACCCTTCCCGGCGCGCGCACTATCTATGTTCTAGCATTGTTGGAAGAAGGTGAGATAGTTTTTTCGAGCCTGTAGTGTCCCTTTCTGTAGTTTGTGCGATGTTTGGCGTGTTGTTTGGACCGTCCCCATTCGTTTTGTGTTTGGAAAATGTTGCGCGAAAGTATTACGTTTTTTTCCAAAAAAGACGCTGACCTGGGCGTTTGAGGCTTATTTGCTGCATTGCGGGCTTGGAACCCCTTCCTGATGTTAGAGTGGCGATTACGATCTTTGGGACCTGAACAAGGTCACTATAGTAAGAGTAAGACCTCTTTTTTTTGAAGTACCTTTGCCTCCTCAAGACCTTTTCTACATTATCCTCTTTCGTGGCTCTTTTCATGATTTCGATCACCCCTCTTAGCAAGTAAAATGTTCACAGCCCTTCGAAATCCAGCTTGAAGACCCGACGTAGTCCTTTTACTTTGGTGGATTTTTAACCCGGTGTTTTGGTTAATAACCCTTCCCACCTCATCCTCAATATTTCCTCTTACTCTGACCCTTTTTTCCCCCCCCAAATATCCTAACAATCCCCAACCTGTTTTACTTGCCTTTTTAATGACCTATCAAAAGTATGATTCCGACCGGATGGCAAAGGGCCCCAGCCCTGTCTGTCCCCCCTTTTGTGTGTTTTTCTACAATGCTCGTTTTACCCTTTTTTCCTTTCCCCGATTCTTTACCTCAATCCTTGACGCTGCCTCAGAGGGGGTGTTGTCTCTTTTTCATGACAAATCCATTGCACAAACTTTTTTCTTTTCCCCCCCGATAGAACCCCTAATGCTCCCCAGCCTCCACGT
>Ga0179591_1247198_pt1 | contig 10012 bp, 3 predicted proteins | sample CZOMad2_1_08_16f_FD_182891 | JGI IMG/M metagenome (GOLD analysis project Ga0179591, IMG submission 182891) | Vadose zone soil fungal communities from Angelo Coast Range Reserve, California, USA - CZOMad2_1_08_16fungal (PacBio error correction) | ecosystem: Environmental > Terrestrial > Soil >... | reverse complement strand
CCTGGTACTTTCCCCCCCAGAACCTTTTTGCCCCCAGCTCATGCGCTAGTCGCGCGCGAAAGCAGGAAACCATCCCCGTTTTTCTTTCCTCCCTCCCGTGGGCGCATTACTTTTACCTGAGTTAGCTTTGTTTACAGTCCACGGAGCGGTCCCTTTTCCTGACCTTGCTCGCGTGTCCCTTCCATCGGCTTCTACAATTCGGTTGGTGCTGCCGCAATTTGTAACCGCTTCTTGCCTTTGCGCTTGTTCCTATTTTGCACTCGGGTTGACGGTTCCGGTCGTTCCTTAGATCGGCGAGAGTGCCCTTTTTCCCCCCTTCTGAGCTACATGGTGGCTTGTTCCCCCCCGTTACGTCTTTATGGTCCCATCCGTGAACACTTGTCGGCCTTGTTTACTTCTTCCGTTTCCGTGAGCGGATGCCTTCATTGACGGGCGACCTATACCACCTGAGGAATACCGCAACTAGTATCTCTTCCCTCTTCGTGTTTGGATAGCGGGTTTGTTCAAACGCCGTACACATTCAAGAGGTCTCATGCCCTTGCTCCCTACTCCTTGACTGGCAGATAATGATTAAATAGTCAAAAATCCTCCCCCCATCTTCTGGGCGACTCCAACTTACTTTCTTCCGTCTTCCTCCCCCTGAAGACCCCTCCTAAAGACCAATCCTATCGATGTTCAAGCGCGGCCGTTCTTTTTTCCAATCTTCTTTTCGAACTTTGACCAAGGGAATAGACAAGGCTTTTTTAACGTTTTGGTGTTGATCGGTCAAATACACGATGTTTGCGAACAGTCTTTCCCTCTCCCCCTCTTCCCCATCTTGACGCGCTGGCGGCGAAAGTCAAGGTGAGCTGGCGATTCGTTATTTCTCTCCAGTCGTGCTACTTCTCCCACGGGGTCCGAGACGGCGATCGAAATGATTCGCGTTTTCCTAGCTTGATGGATGGATCACCTCAAGTCATCACAGTTCTTGACGTTGCAATTCCTCCCAAATTTTTTGTCAGAGGGGTTCCCGGAACACTTCGGACCTTTCGATCCCCCTCTCTCTTCTCCCTGTTGGTTCGACAGGTTTGGGACGGACTGCGTTTTCGCGGCAGACGCCAGTTTCGCTTGCTACCCTTCCTTCGACTTTCTTGATATCTGTTCCAACCATCTGTTACTCTATCTTCTTCTTGTGATCTTGATACAGCATTTGTCCCCCCTCTGTCAATAAAAGGAACTTCTTTTTTGAGCCAGTCTCGCCCGTTGAGATGTTTGCCCTCCGACCTCCTCAAAGTTGAAGCGTCCACCGCGAGCCTGTCGCTCCCGCGCGCCGTAGCTTTCGATCCTTTTTTGCGGAGGACACCTTTTTCCCGTTTCGTACCTAGTGACAGTGAGCGTTTTTCCTCTTCCTTCCCCGCTGATGTTGATGCCTTTTGATAGCAGATTCCCTCCTCCTCTCCCCACCCAGTTTTTTTGGGGTGCCGTGTATATTCGAAGGCTAAACCTCGCTTTCGCATGTCTTCTCTCCGTGGTCATTTAGCCCAGGTAATTTTCTCGCAGCCTTGTTATATGGTGTCCGAGCGTGCTCCCTTTTCGCTTTATGACCGTATCAGCAAAAGCCCCAAGCGCTCGTGATTTTCTTTTCTTGCCGGCTTTTTCCTTGCCTGCTCCAAAGGAGCCACACCTCTTTGCATTGCTGGTCCAAGTCTCCTCGAGGACGCGTCTAGATTGTTTTCGCTTTACGCGTTAAGAGTAGAGCGAGTCCGGCCTTTTGGCATAATCTGACATCTGCAACTAGGTCTCCTTGTAGGATTTTAGTTTGTCCTTGACCCACGATAATTAGAGGCCTGACTGTTCCCCTTTTTTTTTGCGTACGCTAACAATCGCATCTTTCTTTTCGCCGTTCCACCCCGTCATCCAGATGGTTGAGACTCGATACGCTGCGGATTCCTAATTTAGAGTGCTCACTTCTCCGAATCTTTCTTTATCACCCGCAGGTCCGTCGCTTCCTTTCTTTTTTCACACGTCCTCTATTGAAGGATTGACTTGTTTGTACAAATCCTTACCAACTTTCTAGGCCTCCCCACCTTTGGTTAACGACTTCGAATCTTTAGACCGGAAGCAATTTGGAACGCCCCCTTCTCCCCTCCTGCATCTTTTCCCTCTTCAAGTGCAGAAACCTCCCCACGAGCTGATTATTGCCTGCGAGCAAATCGGTTTTCCTTTCCCCCCCCGCGAATTTGTAAGGTCAAATCCCTGCGCGACGGTCTGATAGGAGTATTAGTGACCCGATGCTGATATCCTCCCACCTTTCGAACCCGTTAAGTGCCGGTCTTTTGTCTGTTTTCTCGCGCGAGCGCTGTTTCTTCTCCTTTTCCTTTGAGCGCGAACTGCAAGAAGAGCTTTTAAGCGTACCTATGGTGCGCAGCAGTTCCGTTTTTTTTCCTTCAAGGAGCCCCGTTACACAATGTTTCTTTCTCTCCCCCCTTCACCCTAGGGTGCCCTAGGGCGCGCCTACATTTTTGTCCTCTTGTCCAACCCCGCCACCGTACGGGTTATTTTATTCCTTCTTTCCCCCATGTTTCGGAAGCTTCGGTTCTGGTGTTGCTACTCACTACTGTTTGCCCGACTCCTTTCTTTTTACCCGGCCACGATCAAAAGCAAGGCTTGGCCATCCTCTCGTGCCCGGCCACAGCGACGGGCGCCGGCGTTCTTTAGCTTTCAAGACACACGAGTGATTATTCAGGCGTTCCAGTCCTCTCCGAATTCGTTTCCTACTTCTTGTGCGTGCAAGTTTGGTCTCAGTCCAATTCTTACCGAAATGGAGTTCCTGCTTCAAGTCACATTTGTTGCGTTACGTCGTTTTCTCTCGCTCTCCCTTTTTAGTCCCGTAACAGTCCCCCCACGTTGCTGTTAAATATGAGTCCTGAAACCCTCCAACCCTTCACCCCTCGACCCCCCTTCCCCCCGTGACACAAGTTTATGGCATAAAACAATGCCCCATCAATCTGACTAGAGGAACTGAATAAGCACTCGTGTCATTTCTCTTTTTTGACGATCGCGGCGACCTGGTCCCGAGGTTGCGCGAGACATCGGGAGTCCTCCAATTTTTTTTTCCGTTTCCCTTTCTGCGGCGGCACTTGCATTTGTTCCCATCCCTTTTCCCTCCTCCCTTTCCGAAAAGGTCGGGAAGCAGATCGTACCCGCTCCCTTTTGACCGTTGGCGTGTAATAGTTCGCGGAACAGACTGTAATTTGTTTCTTTTCACTCTGGGGATTGCCAGCTACGCGCTACCACCCCGGCTTTGTACCGGCCATCTTTTCTTGCCTCGCGGCTCGTTCTGCTTGCGTCGGCCCTATGATTCATGGCAAGTTCTCGCTCCAGAACCACCCTATTTCTTGCCTTTTCTTTTTCTAGCGCCTCATCCGCCTTTGACCCTTCCCCCCTGACTTGTTGTAGTGATCCTTTTCTAGCAATCTGGGTAGTCGACTTTTTAGTCTTTTCGCTTGTTGAATGTTCCTCAATGGAGCGTGTTACGGTTCGATGTTCTTCGGGAATATCAATCTCTTTTACTAAAAGGCGGTCCTTTGATCACTTGTAAAAGCGGCAGCTGCGTGTGCTTTTGGTGACGACCGAAACCCCGCGGGTGACTTCCTTGTCCCTTCGTCCCTCTCTTGGGACCTTCGGTTTGCTGCGATACTTTGTCATTTTTTTTTTAGGGAACAACTTCCTACGTTGATGATCCCCCCTGACCGCGTTGTGAACCTTTTTCCTTCTGGAAGCGTTTGACCTGAGTTGATCTATAGCAGACGTCTTGAAGTCCTACCCCGAGAATACCGCAGAGTTCTCGTTCTTCTTCCCCGTTTGGTGTGGTTAACCGCGGAACCCATCAAGGTATTATGCGAATTAGTCTGTTGCTTCCTCCCACGTTTCCCTTCCTTCCCTCAGTCTAGCAACTTCCAAAATCAAGTATACTGCAGCTTCCATCAAAAATCCGGCCTCTTGAGCGCTAGACGGGCGAGCTACGCCCCTTCTTCGGTTTCCTCCCTTCCCTCCCCACTAGGATGTTTTTTTATTCCTTTGCGCAAGGCAGAGCACATTCTCCCCGTCCTCCTCTTATGTGCTAAGAGGTCAATACACCTCTTCCCGTCCCCTCCCTACTAGAGGAACCTCTTATCGGCGATGTTCCTTTCCCTACGGTGAGAGAAATCCTGGAGATCATTATCAAGTCGCGGTTTACCCCTGTTTTTGAGTTTCCCCTCTTGTCCCAACTTTTCAATCGGGGGGCTATCCGGATTGTCTGGGCACTACACTCAAGTCATCAAGCTTTCTGTATTCTTTTCGCCACCGATAGACCATATGGCTTCACGTCCTTTTCTTTGCTGACGTCGTTGCGGAAGGCGCCCTCTTTTTTTCTATGCTCGCGGTGGTGTCTCGGACTTTTCGCTCAGCGCACCATCTCCCCGTGCTCGCCTGGATCGACACGCTTTTTCTTTCGCTTCCTCGTTTCAAATCTCCTGTATCTTTCTCCGTTTTGTGTTGGGAACGCATACAGCATTCCATGAAGATCCGCGAAATCTGCATCTTGACAATGCCTATGCAAGTTGAGATGGCCCTTTTTTTACTAGTTTTTTTTTCACGCCCTCCTTAACACGAGCATAATGTCTCTCCCCCCCTTCGCCGCCTCAAGGCGCGATCGTCTAAGCGCTCCCCCTTTTTTTTTTCTTACTCGTAAGAGTGTTTGGCGTAATTGCCTGTCTCCTCTTTGAGCTTCTTATCGTCACACTATTTCTCAAACGTTTGACCTGGTTCGATTCCGTCTCCTCCAACACCGTGTGTTCGGTTCCTGTATACCGCGCCACTTCTCGCTCCCTTTATTCTCTCCCCGTTAATTTCTACGATCATCTATATCTGTTGTCCCCTCGAGAGCTGTCTTCTCTCTTTTACCCCTAGATTGTTCTGTCACACGGATCGCACTCACTGATTTCGTTCGAGTGTCAGTCTGTTTTTCTTTCTCCCCTTCTCCTGCAACGTAGAGACACTCTCTTCCTTTTCTGGTCAAGAATGTATCGCGATGAGCCGCCCGTCTCTTTTCCTTCTTTTGGATCTCGTCTAACGGAGAGTCTATATCCCTTCTTTGGTACCTTTTTTAATTCTTCCAGGTCTCCCTTGTTCGTGATTTTTCTTTGCTTCTCATATGTTTACTCTTCTGCTCTAGTCTTCGCGACGGACCCCCTGTTGTTTTCCTCTCCCCCCTCTTGCATCCCTTGTTTCAAAATCGATCCACTAGTCGCCCATGCGCTCTTACCCCTTTTTATTCCTGTGTCGATGTTGCCGCCGGCAACGAATCATCGGCCACCTGAATACCGCATTCGCATGCAGGAGCTAGACTGGTTCACGGGGGCCCAATGATCTCTTCTTCGTGCTTTTTTTTCCCCAAATGCCATACCAATGCCCCTCCGCAAACCCTTACTGACCCTGTCTATCTCCGGACCTCCCCTGGATGCGCCCCTCGGTCAACAAGCGCAAGAAGATTGCCGTTTCCCTTCGGTCTTTCAATCCCGTCCCTTTCTTGCCGAGCTTTCTATTCCTTATCCCCACATCTTCCCGTGCCCACTCGCCCCTTAGGCACATCCCATTCCCTCCGGTCTCTTGATAGAGTTTCTTCGCCGACCCCTTTTTGGATTCCTACCGACCCCCGGTCTACCAGGGCCTTTCTCTTCGCGCTTTTTCCGATTCACCTCTCGTTCTTCTTTGTTTGAATTGCACTTTACGATCCTCAGGTCGTCCTATTTTTTTGTTCGTGCCACCTTGTTCAGTCCGTGAGACGGATTTCCGTGGTTTTTTTGCGTTTTTTTTCCGCCCCTACACATGTGGAGACATCGGGCTGTGGACCAGTCTTTTCGGCTCTCTTTTTCCCCCTACTGTTATCGACGTTTTCTTGCCGAAAAGTTTCTACCCGCTATTCTCGTGTTTGAATTATGTGCGCCGCCCGGTGAGAACGGGCACAGATCCCTCAGTTGTCGTTCATCCCTTTTTTGCCGGGCCCCCTCGAGGTCGACGCGATTGCCCCCCCTTTCTCTCAAAGAACCTCTTCTTTATCGGCGTCCCTCGTTTATCTTCTCATCATCGTTTCCATTTTTGTTTTGAGCATTTCCACTTGTTCAGGTTCAATCCCCCCCCTCCATCTACTTCCTGGGCTTGTAGTTCCTTCCTCCTATTAATATCATTTCTGTCCGTGATCTCTTTCTCATACTCCTTGTGTTGTGTCTGAGAGATCAATCCTTTTCCGTTCCCCTGGTGTCTTAATATGTCTTCGTGAACACTCCCGAACGGATTTAATACTATTTTCCCCCCCCTTCCTGCTGTCCCCCCCTTTTCTCCCAAACCACCTTTTTTTTCTTTATCTCCTCTGATGGACGAATGACTAACGTACAATCGTGTGCTTGGCCCCTTCCCGGTTTTTTCGGCGTCGCGGTGGCCTCGCTGGAAGCGGGCTGGCAATCCTTTTTGCGTTTTCTCGTGCCGTTTCCAGTCAAGTCGTCTGCCTACCATTCCCTGGAAAGAAGCTGTCAGAAACCTCCTTTGCATCCTCGCTCCTCCTTTCTTTCCCAATCGGGCAGACCACGACGTAAGGGCGAGATCTCCGTGTTTCCGTCCTGCTACGTTCGCCAAACAGATTTTTTACTGATCCCGTACGCCCGGCCCGGCATCGCGCCCAATCCGTCTGTGTGTCGGACCTCTTGATTCGTCATGCACGTTCGACAACTCAACCGACCTTTGAAATCGCCATTGCGTCGCGCTTTCCGGGCCTTCACTTACCGTCTCCTGTCAGGGTGCTTTTCAGTCTCGATCAGAGGACCGAGTGAGTCCATGGGGAATGGCTCCCCCTTTTTTGTCTTTTTTTCCCGCTTGCGGGCACTACATATCCTGGATATAAACTTGTGGTGTTTTTTTTGTTTTTTTTTTTTTTGTGTGCCTCCCCTCCCTTTTCACGTCCGTTGTTTGACTCCTCAAAGAGGTTGGTCCTCGTTCTTGCGTTTTCGCGCCCCCTTTTTTTTCTTTGGTTCCGAGCATTGCGTTTTATGGCTGTTTAACCACCGTCCACCCCCTCCAAATTCTGACTCCGTGAACTCTCTAGGCAAGTAAATGTTCGCGCAGGATTCCTTTTTTGCTGATCCATGATCCCTGGATTAGTGTCTGGGAACTATATGAGTTTGACTACCGCAATCGTATCTCCTCGATTGTCGTCCTCTCTTTGTGTTTACCTCCCCGGTCAACCTAAAGGCGTATCTAAGGGAGTTCGCCCCTGGGCGAAGCTCGAAGGTAGTTGATGACTTCTTGACCGCCACCCCCTCACCCCTCCTAAACCCTTGGAGCTTATCTGATTCCAAACGTTCCGTTTCTTTTCAGTTTTCTGACAGCCTCAGACAATCTCCCGGCGTCGTAGCTCTGTTGCCCCAAGGACCTATGGTGTTTCTTGACCACCTGAATGAGAACCAGGCGGGCACTCGACATCGCCTTTTTCTTTTGGTGATCGGTAAATAAAGCGTTTCAGACTACAGTTGCTCTTACCCTCTATCCTCCTGCTGAGTCTCATTACCAGGTGTCGCGACTTCAGATCATATTTGTTTTTCCCACGTATGTCGCGCCGTAAGAGCTTTTACCCTTCGTCGCGGTTCGCGTCCTTCTTTTGTTGGGAACGACCCCAGCATCCAGAATTGTCACGGCCCCTGACTCATCGTCCTCTCCTTTACTTTTCCCACGGGCTCTGGTCCTGTCGCCGAGTCCGGCTGCTTCGAGATGTTTCGCGCCCCATGTCTTTTTTAGCGTGAATCTGCCGCTTCACATCTCGGGCTCATGGCCCCAACTTCCTATTCAGATTTCGAGGAAGGGTTCCCCCTTTGTAGCTATCGCTCCCTCTACCTTTTTTGTTTGTTAGAGAGATCCAGAAAGATCCGTCCTTTCCCCTTAATCTCGTTCCCGAGACTGCTCGCACGTTGGATGGGACGCTTCTTCTTTTCCCCTTTTAAGCGTCCACCCCGAGAGCCCTCCCTGTCGCACTCAAGCTGTTTTCAGCTGTCTTTGCCCGGTCGTATCCCTTTTTTCGTTCTTTGTTCGCCCTACCGTCCTCTTAAGATGTTATGCTTGAGTTAGTCAGCACTTCTCGCAACCTGATTTCCGATCGCGGCTCTACCCCCCTGTTTGTCCTGCCGAGACGCCCCCCCCACCTGCCTTCCCTGATCACATGATTTTCGCCATTTCCTTTAGCAGAAAGGCGAGCATATCGTTGTCAAGTGAGAGCGTTATGCCTCGTTTTTTTCCGATCAGCCCCCCAGTCAGAGTGATTTTCGAGTGGTTTTATGTTGACTTTCCCCCCTTCGTTCCACTTGAGTTAGGGTAAAGAATTTGTTTGTTCTTCTTCTCGACCCGTTGTTTGTCTAGTCTACTGTGCCTTCTCTCGCGTCGTCTAATGAAGCTTGGAATCTGCCATAGGTCTACCTTCTTTCTCTTCTTTTTTTGATTCTCTTCTTTCCCGTCGAGGATTTTTTTCTTCCCATTTTTCGATAACCTTCGCATCCCTCCCTTGTTTCGCGTTTTTCTTTTAGAATAGCGCGCGATACGCTTGCGGTATGTAGTAGTTCGCTGCACGATCCCTGGAGATTATCAGATAAATAATTTCCGGCGCCAGTTGGTCCCTTTGCTTCGCTTTAACGAGTCTTCAGACCGGAAGTGGGGTCCCAAATGCCCCCGTCTCGTCGTCACGGGCACTCCCCTCCTGGAATTTCACCAGGGAACGCGTCAACCCGTTTTCTTCACCCACTTTCTTCAGCTTGCTCTCCCCTAGCACCTCCCAACGCCTTTAGTATTTTTGCCCGCTACGCAAATCGGGGTTTCAACGCTCCCTTTTATTCAATTTTGCTTTGCTTTCTTTTATGCGAGTAATTCGCGACCAGGTGTCTCTTTTTTTGGTCTCTCCAGATTTCACGGTGTCCGGTTCGATTCTGCTTCAATGCTCTCTTTCACTTCCTTGTCCTGGCTAGTTTTTTTTTTCCTGAGGTCAGACATGCAAAGCTGACTTTTTCGCTTTTTTTCACGGAAGCCGTTTACAATCTTTGTTCGTCGTCTTTATCCCCGCCCCCGTGTAGCCTCGGCGGCCTCTTTGGATAACGATTGTTACACAGCCAAAGGGCGTTATCTTTGAATGCTATTTCAAACCCTCTGTCAGTTGTGCTCTTCCGGTTCTCTCCCGTTGGTTTTCCTGAACCTCCAACTCCCAGGATTGGGGCGGCCTCCGCTGCTTCTCTTTGCCCCCCTGGGTCCGCCCGATTCAGCAGCCAAACAGCGACCTTCGTTTCCGTCTTCCCCTCTCTTTCCTTTACCCTTCCCTCAGAGTTTTTTTAGGCCATAGTTGATTCCAGAGCCGAGTTGGTCTATTCAATTTATAAAATGTGAAATCGCCCGTTCGGGAGTCTTTTTTCTTCCTCGATTGTGACTGTTACGTCGTTGATCTCTTTTCATTTCTTCTTTGTGTCTAGTCACGACTTAACCCCGGGTGCTGATTTAAAGATGAGTAAGGAAATCTCCTCACTCATTTCAACTTTTATTTCCCACGCTTTACCCTTGTCTATGCTTAAAACCCCCTGGCCGTTCTGAGATGATGACTAGACGCTTCTCCTCCTCTGTTGCTCTAACCGTGTTTTTTGCGCCTCTCCGTTCCTTTGTTCTATATCCCCATGAAGGGATGGCCTAACCAAGCAGGTGATTTGTTTTGCTTTTCTCTGCTTTCGTCCCATCCCCTGTTCAAAGAAGCTGTACCGAAAAAAGTTCGGTTCCCTCGTCCTTCTCCATGTCTTAACAAATATTCCGCCCCTCAAGTTTCGCGCCCTCTTCCCTCCCAGCGTCCCCTAAGACTGTACAGTCTCCCTTAAGACCGGTGAACGGCATCGGCCCCCCTTGTTTTGACGGTTGAAATCTGCATCGTCATTTGTGACAGTTATATCTTTTCAAACGACTTTTGACATTTATTGCT
>Ga0179591_1244039_pt1 | contig 10012 bp, 14 predicted proteins | sample CZOMad2_1_08_16f_FD_182891 | JGI IMG/M metagenome (GOLD analysis project Ga0179591, IMG submission 182891) | Vadose zone soil fungal communities from Angelo Coast Range Reserve, California, USA - CZOMad2_1_08_16fungal (PacBio error correction) | ecosystem: Environmental > Terrestrial > Soil >... | reverse complement strand
CCCCCCCCCCCCCCCATTACTCTAATACCACATTTTTGTTGCCACTTTTCCTAGTAGCAGTGAGTGCACCATATGTGTTTTAGTCTTTGTCTAATTCTCCTATCCCCGTAATTCCCCCCCCGACTCTTATACCAATCCTTCTTTATCACAATCAAGGCTGTTCCTTGATCCGTGAACACTCTTTAATCCCACATTTTTTCCCTTTCCCTCCCCACCTCCATCCCTTCTGCTTCCTCCTTTTGGACCCCTCCCCCCAATCCTTGTAGATTCTCCCCCTTTTGAGATGATCTTTCTGCTACCCTACCCCCCTCTTTCCACATTAAAGAGGGACTTTCCGGACTCCGCAACCCCTTAACCCCTTCTGATCCTATTCCTGTAAGATAATGCTCTCTTCTTCTTTTCCCCCTACCATACTGAGTCCTTTTCCCCGCCCCAATCCCCCCCTTTAACGAACCATCCACCTTTCCCGAGCTTATCCACTCCCCCACTTTTTGACTGTGTTTTCCCCCCACGATCTGGGGTCCCCCCCTTTTTCACTTTTGAAGAGCCTTTACGGACCGACTCATTCTTTACCTGTTTTCTTTTTCCTTTAACCCCCTCTATTACCCCTCTTCCTCCTTTTTTTTCCCCACCAACCTGCTCTATCCCTTTTTCCTCTTTTTTGGTGAGATCTTCTTTGATGCTTAATGACCGTTGTGCCTGTTTTTTTAAGTGTGGTTTCGAACCTCCTCCATTTGACCATCCTGCTGTCTCCCCTTTGACCTTCCTTCTTCACCAATCCCTTTTCCAAATTCAGTTAACCCCCCCCCCACAAATTTTCAGTAAGGAGGGTTCTTTCATACAATCTTTAAATTTTTTCTTTTATTTACCATTTTATTTGGCTTTTTTTTTCCCTTTCTTTTCCCTCTTTTCCCATACAGTCCTCTTCCGCACCTTCTTTCCAGTCTTTCCCTTAATCCCCCGTCTCTTTGTGACTTTGCCTTTAACGTCATGACATGTTTTGAACCATCTTTATGTATCCTACTTATCATTCTGCAGGCGTTACCCTTTTTCTTTTCCCTTAGCAATCTCTCTTCTGTGTTCTTCGTCATTCAAAACCCCCACTTTTCTTTTTCCCCATTTTTTCAATACCACCTGGCCACCTTTTTCGCTATTCCTTTGTTTCATAGCTCTTTCTGATATCCCCTTCTTTCAAAGCCCCCCCCCCCCAGTATTTTTCCCTTGATTAACTTTTGCAACTCCACATTTCCGTCGTCTCTTTTTCGACCTTTTCTTCCCCCCTTCTAGAGAAGTGGTCCCCTTTTCACCTTTTTTATCTTTAACCCACCCTTTCCCAAGTGCTGTACATTGACGATCCCTTTATTTAGAATGCTATGCTTCCCCCCCCCTTTGACGGTTTCTTTCCCCTCCCCCCTAGTGGGAGTGCCCCCCCATACCCACCAAACCATCTTGAGTTCGTTGACTTTCGTCGGATGCCACTGTTTTGCCAATCAGTCTAATGTTTTGCGCCTTCCTTTGTCCCATCTCTCCTCCTGGGTCCTCACCTTCTTTTTTTCTTATTTTTCCGATAATTAGTTTGTCCCCCAAGAGGACTACTTCACCACCCTTTCTCGCCCCCGTTTCTGCAGAAGACCCCTTGTTACTGCGTTCTTTTCCTTTTTCACTTGGGCTCTTTCCATTTCCCTGGTTGAAAGTTCTCTTGATCGGAAATTTCTACTTTGTTTTTTCATCCCGAACCAAATTTCTTTTTGCCCCGTTCCCCCCCTTTCTTTACAGTCTCCTTGTCAGTTTTAAAATTTGGAACCCCCCTTCTTTTTTTCGGTACCCCCCCCTTTCTCAGTTCTTCTCTTTTTTTTGGGGATCGAAAAATTTCCTTCTTTTCTCTTCCTGTTTGCCTTTTCTCTTTCCTTCTGTTGGCGGTTGAGACAATGTTCTACCCCTCCCAGACTTCAGCTACCCTCCCATCCATTTTGGGATTCCTCCTTTCTGGCCAAAATTGGACGGATAGTCCCTTCCTTTTCTTTCTTTCATCTGATTTACCCTCCTTTTCCTTACAAGTGTTACTAGGAACTCGTGCTCTTTTCCCTTTAATTATCATCTTTTGCGCTTTCTTTTTTTCCTCCTTTAGGTCTTATGGAGGAGTGATTCCCCACTTCAAACTTTGTATGTATACTTCTTCCCTCTTAGATTTTTCTAACGCATTCATTACGCCTCTTGACCTCACTTGTTCGACGTGATGAATTTTGCTCCTCACCCTCCGGCCTGCTTCCCTTCCCGTCAACTTGTTGCGAGAAGCTTGGGTGTGTGATATCTTCATGTGTTCGAAGCTTTGCACTTCTCTTGCTTAATTTATCAAGCCACTCTCCGGTATGCCTGGTTTTGCATATATTTTGAGCTGAACGTGCCTATCTTCGTATGACTTTTTACAGTTTTTTGTAACTCTAGTTTCCTTCTCGTTTCTCGACTCCCCCCTTCGCCCTCCCAAACCCCGAATTTCCCCTAAGCCGCTGGAGATTCAAGTGTAATTGGGTTGTGGTTGCTCCCCCTCACACATTTCTTCCCTATCGTTTTTTTTCCCCGTCTTTACTTCCAACCCTTCATTCCTTGAACCCTACGAGTCCCCCTTTTTCATGAAACTCCCCCTGTTCTTTCTCTTTTTTCCCATTGCCAGTCCATTTGAGTTTTTCCTATTTCTCTCCGACCTTCTACCTTTAGGGTTTTCTTTTTTTTTCCTGAAAGTAAAGTTATCCTCCTTTATTTTCTTCGCACCCCTGTTTCCCTCCCCTCGCCTAATCGACCTGTTGTCGTACTTTATGGTATCGTTTCCTTTCTCTGTGCATTGGTTTTGATCTTTCTTCTTCCTCCTTCTTTTATTCCCTTCTTTCCCATCGGACGTATGGATGGTCCCTCTTCTCCTTGTTATTATCTTGTTGGCGTGATTTTTGTGGTTCTATGAGCTCTGGCCCGTTACTTCGTCTGTTCATGTTTTTATGTGTTGTAATTTTCCTGGACCCCATACCCACCTCCCACCTCAGCTAAACCTGTTTTTGAGCGAATGATTTAGGGTGTCAATATAGCGACTGTTTCATTTTGCAGTACATTGTGTCTCTTTTGAAACTTCCATTTGGTTCAGTTCCCCTCACCCCTCAATCTTTCTTCCCCCCAGTAGAATCTGTGCTTTTAGTGGGGGCTGTTCCATGAAGTTACTGGCTCGTTTATCTTTCTTGGATCCCCCATTAGAGTCTTTTACCTTTCCCTGCCCAGGGAGGCTCCTTTTTTGTTGGTCTGTTCTGCCCCCCCAAGAACGTTTAGAGGTAAAACTAGGAGCTGCTATCGGTCATCCTTTCTGTTTGATTTTGCTTTTCCACCAAAATCCGGATTCTTTGATCCGTCTCTATTTGTTTTACCCCCTCACCAATGCTCTTTGACTTTTGTCTAGAGAATTAACGTCGCTGGTGTGCCAAGGTTCCCTCTCGTCCGTCTCTCGTCTTCCCCCTTCCCCCATTTAGTGGAACCCTCCCCCTGTCTTTCAGGTAGAAAAACCCAAGTCCCCTTGCCCCTGATTTTCAGCTTCATCTTTTTACCCCCTTTCTTCTTTGTGCCCCCCTTACTGTTTGCCCACCTTCCTTCTTTTGTTATAAGAGTAAAGTTGAGTCCCTTTACCCTTCCTTCGGACTTTGTTGCAAACTCATAATATCCTTCAAAGATTTTACCCCAAGAATGTCGTTGTGTCTTGATGACTCCTCGTTTTTCGTGCATGAGTTAGGCCACTTTTTCTGTCTCAAAAAAACGGCCCCTTCCCCTCTTTTCTTTTATCCCCTTAATTTTTCCGGTGGCAGAGAGATAAAAAATTACGCCCGCTTCTCATTGAGCTGGTTCTTGTGTTTTGTATTCGCCCAGGTTGTTCGCCCCTGTTCACGCAAGTTTCATTAATTCGACGCCATGCAAAAAAAACTTCCGACGTTTCATTCTTTGTAAAATATGTCCCCCTTCTCCCCTAACTGCGTCTCCACTTCCCCTGGCTATTTCTTAGCATACTTTTGTGTATTTTACGTACTAGAAAAGTTGTACTAAACACTCAATCCCTTCAGATAACAGCTTGATCATCATATACGCCCCGCACGTCTTTTGGGGTGCTTTTTTTTTTTCAGTTTTTCGTGATCCCTCTTGTTTGTTTAGAGTGCGATGCCCTAGCCACCCCTAGAAGAACTGCGCAAACTCCACACGGACCCGAAACAACTAGCTGTTGATCTCATGCTGCATCAGACTTGACATTGCTTTTTTGTTAACCCTCTTGTTCCCCTTACACCAGATCTCCTGCCGAGTCAATTGTCCCATTTTCTTGCCTGTGAGGGACATTGTGCTTTTGGTGCAAATATTAGACGAAGTGTTTTTGCTTTAATGCGTCTTCAATTAATCGAGGAAACCTTCGACCCCCTGCTGAGACAGCTTTTTTTTTTTTGTACCGATATGCCCCGTCCCCCCCTCGGCTTTTTTAGGTCCAATCATTGACTGGCGCAAAACAAGAATGTATGGAAGATCGACGCATATGATTACTCCATCCCCAGACACATTCCCCGTTACAAAAAAGTTATCACCTTCGTTAGTGGTGTGTTTTTTTTTTTTTTTTTTTGGGTGTTTTTTTTTTTTTTTTTGTTTTTGGTGTGCCCAATGTCGTAATTCCTTTTACCTTTCCCTTCGCTACCATTTACCACTTTTTTTCCCGTTTGCAAAAACTATTTTTAAAATAGTTGAGTTATTCAAACAATCAGTACGTGTGAAACATTTGCTGAAAGAAGTTTTTTGACCCCATCATTTTTTTTTTCTCGTAATCTATATTTATTTTCCCCCTTCGTTAAAAAATATTTCTTTTTTTTCTTTCCCACTCGCCGATCATAAGATCTAAGAGGTAATGTGCAACTCCTTCCCCACCCCACCAAACAGATGAGTTCAGTCCCGTCCTCATCTTACTCTCCAGCTTTTCTTTGTTAGATACCTCCCCCCCTCTCACCCTTTAAATTAATACCTGGTCGTGTCCAGATTGAACTCCTCTCGAATTTTTCTCTAAACAAGCTAACGATGACCCAATTCAGGCCCCCACCTTTCATCCACCCCCCCTCCAAGCAACCTTGGCAAGCCTTGGACTTGTATGCACTTTTCACATCTAAATCCGTCGGCGGGTCAGACATTCATTCCTATTTGACACCTCCTACTCAATAAGCGTTCTCAAAAACTTCCCTTGCATTTTTTCAGTTATGGTCTTCCTCGTTTTCCAATACAATATACCCATAAAGGTCCCTTCGACACTATCCCAAGTTCCAACCGAAGATCACTTTATAGAATTGACCCCCTCGGTTTTTACGAGGAACTTTTAGCAGTAAATATTCTTAGCCGCCGTAACGATCCCAAGGAAACTTTTCACGCTAACTACTTTACGACCACGTTCTTCTGCGAGTTAGCTGTATCGCCTACCCTTTAAGTAATAATGTTGTTCCTTCAATACTTGAGGCCCCTCCGGTCGCCTTTATCGAGTCTCACCGTTACTTCACCGAGGACCGTGCCATCTCATTTGAGAAACCTAACATTTAAAATTTTTTATGCATCTGCTTATATCTTAATACCTTCCCTTTCCCTATTAAGGAGCTTGTCTGGGAAGCCCCAACAACCCCAATACTTTGCTCCCACTCTTAGGTTAAACGTTCTCCCTCTATCCACCCCCCTTCCTATGAGACTTTCATTTTCCAAAAAACTGATAAAAATATTAAGATAGTCGGGCATTTTTCGATCCAAAGTAGAGTGCCTCCCCTTTTTTCTTCCGCCTACGGGCTTTCCCCCTCAATTCTCCCTCCAGATTGTAAAAGCTCTCGAAACCCCATGAACGTTCCACACAACCCCAATCCTCGCATTTCGATTCTCTCTGCGCCTATATTGATTTGCCCCATCCTCTCGAACAGAAGATGCTATTCACGAAGGCGTCATGCCTGCTTCGTAGATAGATATTACGTCACAAAGTTTTACTTACAACTACGCCTTCCCCCTTCGACAACACTACACCTCTCCTAACCTGCAGAACTTAAACGTAATATCACGATTCCTAGTACAGCCTTTTTTATAGAAAACGATCTTAAAGCGTACGACCTTACTCGCCGAAAACCGGTTTTCCTAAAATTTTTCTTTTATCTTTTTAGGTAGACCTTACTTCCCTCCCCCCCCCCCCCTGTAAGATAAACTGCAAAATGTCAACTACTCTCAACCTGGCTCCCACAATCACAACTAACTCGTTCCTCCGGTGAAAACCAATCTGTTCAAATGTGAACCGGAAATGAAGGGAAGCCCTTACTGTAAATACACAATTGTCCCTTCCCAAGACACCTTGTTCACAATTTCCTACTAGCCCCTTTCACCCAACTTAAATGGAATTAACGCCTACGAGGTTTTTCTGCTGCTAAACCATGAACATGAGATAGTGAAGATAATTTGGAAACCCCGCACTCCTAGCAGCCCATCCAAAATTTTTTATTTGCCAGTATTGTGACAATAGAAAAGCTTGTACCGCAATTCTTTCCCTTTTAGACTTGATTTCTCCCATGTCTTTTCTCCAAATGGCACGTTCAAATAAGCATGATGTTTTCTCCCAAATGGTTTTTCACGGAACATAAAGCAATTACCATTGAGCGGTCGTCCCTGCCCCTTGCACTTTGGATGTCCCTTGTGATAATCCAAAATTGTCCAATTCACTTGGACCTGATCGCAAGATCCGTGCTAAAAATGTCTGTTTGCACCCATTTTCCAGCGGGGTGTCCAAAGATGTTGGTGGCCTTTGTCTAACGACCGATAAGAGGCCCTTATGACTAATAAGACGGTCCTTTGCGAAAAACTTTTTCTTTTCCTCCCTTTTAATTAGACCACTCTCATATTCTGTTGTCACCCGACCTTGGCGTGGATCCGCATGAACGTGCTACATATGTTCCTTTAAAGAGGGCATGCCTTCGACGAACCTTAACCATCCTCCCCTTTAATTTCCGTGCTGTCCGATATGCTATTCTAGGTCCAAACTGGCCTACGAGTACCACATCAAATCCAAATTTAAGACCAATAAATTTACAACTCTGTATTGATTCCGACCTTTTAAATCAAGTTCGACGTTGGTGTTTGACCCATTGAATTTTTACAATGTCCGGAACCCATATATCCACTTGATGGCAATCCCACTTTAAACTATACCAGTATTCAACTTTCCCCCCCCCCTCTCGCTCTTTCTATTCCCCTTTGTTGGTTTTCTTCCTGATTTTGATTAGAGATTACTTGTCTCTTTGCCTTTTGTCATTCGCCATGGCATAATGTGTCTTCTTGAACTTTAAAAATTATGTAATATTGCCCCCCAAAAGTATAACCCTTTTCGGTCTTTACTCCAGGTGTCTTGTTTTCCTGGTATGTGCCTCGTCTTACCAAAGACGGCTATCGGACAGGTTAATTCGCTGGTCTTTTTCTTTTTTGTACCCCTTTTTCATTGCCCCCGAGGGGGATTTGTCTCATCCTCAGTGCGTCCAAAAATCTTGGTCGGGTGTCCACAGCCAATAGCTGCTGTCTTCCCCCCCCCCGATCCCCCCCTATTTTCAATACACCCCCGGAAAGCCTTTGTATTTTCTTCTGAGATGCTCTTTTCCTCGCTTTAGTGGCCACAATCATTGCCCCTTCCCTTCTCTTCAAATGGTTAACTAAAATTTTAGTCGTTTCCCTTGATTTTCGAGGTCTCACACGAGACTTGCGACACGAATTTGATCTCCCCCCCTTCACCATACTTGCTTCCTTTGGTCCTCCTCAGTATCCTTTCTCTGTCGAGATGCATTACCCACCTTCCTTTCTCTTTCTTTTTTTTGCAAATCACCATGTTCTTTTCCCTCCCCTCCCCCACCCTCTTCATTCCTTTCTTTTTAGTTGACCCCTTTTTTTCCCTCCCGCTCCTTTTTGCCAGGTTTTTACAAGAGGTCGAGTTCCCTCTTTCCCCCCATTGACCCTTTCTCTTTCTCTACCATCCTTTTTTTTTTTAAATATTCCCCGAGTTAAACTCCCAATTTCTTAGCCTCCTCCCCCCCATTTCCCCACGTAAGTCTTTTTTTCACATTGACCCTTTTTGACATTTGATTGCATTGGACGTGCTTCTAGTGACCTTGGGTTAATTTTTTTTTCCCCCGTTGCCCTTTTACTGCCCCTTTCTTTTTCCTCCTGTCCGTGTTAACATTTGTCCCACCCAATATTGTCATGCAGGTCCCTCATTTTGGATCTTGTTTTGGTCTTCCAACTTTCCTTTTTCATTCCTTTTTCATTTTTTCTTTTCTCCACTTTTGGATTCGAGAAGTAATACCGACCACAGAGTATCTCCCCCCTGGCCCCCCTTTTAGTCAATCCCTTCTGTACCCTTTGGGTCCGTTTCCTCCCTTTTTCATTGCAATTTCCCCTTCCTTTTTCTCCAAGTCGTCCAGTCAATCTTCTCTCTTTTCCGTTCAATAGTCTGATAGTTCTTTTGTTAGACCTAATTTTCGTCTCTAGTATTTCCTTCCCCTTCTTCATCAGCCGTTCTTCCCCTCCTTTTTCTTACCTCCCCTAAGCCCCTTCTCCTTCTGTTCGTTGATTTTTGCACCCTCCTATATATCGTGCATCTCCTTTCCAGTCCGATGTTGTCTCTCTGATTTTGGCGGTGTTTTCCCCCTTTGATCTTCCTTTTTCCCCTCTTCTTGATTACTCTTTTCCTCTTCTATTCTGTTCAGCCATTACTTTGAGATTGGAACCCCCACCCTAAGTGCCTTCTCTTCCTATCCTCCTTTCCCCCTCCTCCCCTTTATTCTTTTCTCTTTTTTTCTCGCTCTGGCCCTCGTGTAATAAAGTATGGATCTTTCAAAGCTTAATTTGTGGTTTTTTTTTGGTGCCCCCCCTCCCCCACCCCATTTCCCTTCAGGAGTTTCATCCCCTTCCTTCCCCAATTTTTTTAGTTAAGCAGTGAAGATGCGATTTCCTTTTATGTTATTTCCTCAAAATTGTCCAAGAGTCTTTAACCTTTTCCTTCTTTTTTGATTCTTTCTCTCCCGTTTACGTGACCGAGTTTTTCCCTCAAGTCTTTTTGTATGACCCTCCCTACTTACTCTTTAGTCTCTCATTCATGAAGTCGCATTAATGTTGTCTTTATTATCGTCCGATTCCTTCTGTTGCTCGGTCGCGCAAATATTTACTTTTCTCATTTGAATCGCCTTTATGTAGTTTTAGAGAATGTGGAGCGTTTTGTCGTTGTTTTTCCTGTGGGGGAACGTTACATTTGTCAGGGGGTGATATTGTAATTGTTGTGAACTCGGGCTCCATTCAAAAAAAATTATTCATTTTGTGGGCTTAGTCTATTCTTTGGTCAATAAGGACTGTAATTTCTGCCCCGGGACAATTTTGCCTCTGTTGCTTACAGTGTTGCCACCCCTCCAGTGTATTCGCGGAGGCCAAGTATTATTAGCTGTGCGGAAAGGTGATGTTTCCTGTTACTGATTTCGTTATTTTTAAGATAAATTCGAGAGCGTTGAAATCTTTTGGACCAGTTCCCCTTTCTTCTTCTTGGGCTTTCTCTCCCCGTTGGAGAGGTGTCACCTTGTTAGCTTGCCCTCTAGGCTCATTTATCATCTTTGTTGGCGCACCTACCATCTTTAGAATGCTTTGATTTTTACGCCTTCCTTCTTTTCTGCTCGCAGATAAAGACGGTTTTTTTCCCCGGCCTTCGAGGATCGAGCCATCTCGTCCATTCACCATGCCCCACAAAAATTTATTCCTTGAAACCAACTGGTTCCCCACTTCCTTGATTTTCCCCTCCCTTTTCCCAATATTATGCCCCCTTTGCCACACCTCCTTCTTTTTTATTGTCTGAATCTCCTTTTCTGAACGTTCAATCGGAATTTTGTCACCCTAGTCCCCCTTCTCCCTTCTCATCCTTTTTTCCTCCTTTTTTGTTCCTTTCTTTTTTATATTATGAACCCTT
>Ga0179591_1243012_pt1 | contig 10012 bp, 10 predicted proteins | sample CZOMad2_1_08_16f_FD_182891 | JGI IMG/M metagenome (GOLD analysis project Ga0179591, IMG submission 182891) | Vadose zone soil fungal communities from Angelo Coast Range Reserve, California, USA - CZOMad2_1_08_16fungal (PacBio error correction) | ecosystem: Environmental > Terrestrial > Soil >... | reverse complement strand
GAAAGACTTGCTGGTTCGCACCGCCTTGGCTTTAGTCACGGATGCAGGCACTCAGCAAACTTGTGAACCGCGGACGGGTTTTGACCGGTCGGGTGCTGTGATGAAACGAAGAAGGGGTACGGAGATTCGGTAAAAACCACAACCACTACCAACACAAAAAACAAAAAAACAAAAAACCCACCCCACCCCCCACCCCTCCCCCCCCCCACCCCCCCCTCCCCCCCCCCCCCCCCCAACACCCCCAAACCCCCCCCCACCCCCCCTCCCCCCCCCCACCCCCCCCCCACCCCAGGTCGGCTGAGAGGACTTTCTTGGTTGCTTTGGCACTTTTCTCGAAACATTTTTTGGTTAAATTGCCTGCCCCCCGTCCCTTCCTTTGGCTACCTTCCCAGACGGTTCTCACTCCGGCCCTTCACCGTCCACGCATTAAACTCGACCGACACGTTACTTTCCCCTTTTTTCCCGCGGCGTTTTTTTAGTGCTTTTCCCCCCAAGAATCATGGTGGTCTTTCTCTGCCCCGATATTTATGACCGGCCTCTTTCTGACCCCTTTGCTTTTCCCCTTGCTATCTACGTCTTTGACTTTCCTAACCCCCATGTTCGGGTTGCCAACACCCCCCAAAACCCCGGAAGCTTTTTACCCTAGTCCAGAATAATGGCGGCCGATTCTATTCTTTCAACCCCTACGTTTTTTTTTGCGTTTCCCCTTTGAATAGGTTGTGATTCGTTTTTTTTTCCCGATATTCTGTCGCCGAGGATTTTGGCGTTCACTTGCTTTTCATTTTTGCCCTAACACCGGGTTTCTCATTTTGCAGTCGAGGCTGCTGCACCTCTCTTCCTCTTGACCGGTGACGTTTTGGCCCGTTCCCGCCTCTTTCGCCCCTCGTCTCTCCAGAGAAGCGAATTCGTCCTTTTGCATCACGTTCGTGAAGGTCTCCTGGGCATTTGGCTTTGGATGTTTGATTTCGTGAATTTAGATGACCAGTGCTTCTCTTCGTAGTATCCCCAGGCCCGCCCCTCGTGAGAGATTTTTTCCTCTATCTAGTCTTCTCGGCCCCTGCTTGGTGTTTTGCCTTGGCCCCCCGCAACTCCATTCCTCACCTCTCGCGCTGTGTGTAGAATTCCTGGGTCTTTTCCGGTTTTTTGTGAATCTACCAGTGCCCCCCTGCGGCAATCGATTGCTCCCGCGAGTCTTTTCGTTCGACTTCTCTTCTGTTTTCGTAAATTTCGTCGACCCCCACGTTGGGCTGTCTTTTCACTTAAAGACCGAAAGCTTGTCCGAGTTTGATCTCGATTTCTTCTTTCTTTTGACACCCGTTGGATCGCGGACTTGATCTTTCCGTACCCCTCCTTCTCCTTGTGTCAGGCTGGTATGGTGCCTTTCGTTTTCCCCATTCCCTTCCCTCGTCCCCTTCCGCTAGGTGGAGGCTTTTTTTTCTGCGACCCGTTGGAACCAACTCTCAGGTACAGGATTTTTCGTCACCCACCCTTTTTCCTGACAACGACGGGCGTAGGTGACCGGCTTTTTGAATCCCGGACACCCCCCCCCCGGCAACCACCGCGAGGCTGCAGGCGTTGTGTATTGGTATCCCCCCCTTGCACCTCTATTCGTCCTCGCCAGGCCCTGAGTAACGTGCCTTTCTCCCTCTCACCCGTCGTAGAAGGAGTCGACGACGTCCAGGGTCTCGACTCTGCCCGGCCCCCCGGGTTCTAAGCTTGGCCCTTCGTTCTCTACTTGCTTTCTTATCGCTATTTGGACCTATGCGTTATAGTTCTTCTTCCCTCGCCGGTTAACCGGCTTTCAAGTCCGGCGTTCTCCCCAAATCTTGTCGGTCTGCTCGCTTTTTTCCTTTTTCGACTACTCCAATTGGGACGCCTGAGGTTTCTTCCGTGACGTCTCTCACTTCAGCCTAGCTCGCGTCGACGTGTTTTACCACTGTCTTCTTGAGGTGCTTATGAGGGGACCCCGTTCTTTCGTGACTGTTTGGGAGGATGGCACGGCCTTATTCTCTCCCTACCATCCGTCGAACCCTGAATCCGTCCCTTTCTTTACCGTATTGAGACCTCTCAAACCTTAACCCTTGTCTTGGCGGTTTTGTCCCCCTTATTCCCTGAAAGTCAGGCCTACTGCGAAAATTCCTATGGGCGGTTTTGTCCCTCCCGGGAGGTTTATATCGTTCCCGGGTTCCCATTCCCCCCTTCTTTCCTTTTACTGACCTTTTTCCTTGACTATGGTCCGCCTTGTGTTCCAAGGACAGTTTTTTTGATCTTCTGGTGGTAGGCTGATGTCGTTACCCCCTAACACTCTGCAAATTTTGACAGTTTCCCTTTCCGGGTGGGGGGGGTGGGTTGCGGTTGCGGGCAAGTGTAGAGGGACCTGTTGCTTTTTCCTCTATTAATCCTCTTTGTTTGTTGTTGATTTAGAGTTTGTTACTTCACCTTTTGACTCTGCAGTTGCTCCGCCCCGGTTTTCCTGTTGGTTGAGTTTTTTGACATTTTGCCTCAGGGTTTTTTTGTGTTCTCCCCATCTTCGTACCCCCGCGATCTTCAGTTTCCTTGGTCAAGTCCCGCTTGTTTCGGCCATAGTCCTATTTTTGGTTGATTTTCGATGCCCCTGTAACTGCTCTTTTAATCGTTTGCCCTTGTCCCCCTTTGAAGACACAATAGGCATCTTTTCTTCTTGGTTGTAGGCCGACTTCTCAATTTCTTCCCCGTGGTTTTGCAAGTCGTTAGGTTTTGTTGTTCATTTTTGGGTGTTCCGTTCGGGAGTTTTGACCGTGTCCTCTCCTTGTGCCCTTAGCGTATTGCTTCGTTGACCTTTACCTTGTTCGTGGTCTGTTATGCTGCCTATTTCAAGTCTCCCCCTTCGCCCCCCCAAGGTTCGACTGCCTTCTTGTCCTACTTCCCTTCAAAAAAGACGGCCTCTTTCCAATAAAAAAAATAGTCAGTCTCTTCTTTGCTCCCCCCTTTAGATGGCGTCCCTTTTTTCGGTGAAGTCTCTTTTTCAATTCTTTAGTGTCTCTTTCGTCCGGGCAACCTCGTCTCTTTAGTTCCCTTTCCAATTATTTGGAGACGCCGGTGCTTTTGGTCCGGCCTGGGTCTTTTTTCTTGTGTGCCTTCCTCCTCCTTGGACGCCCTTCCCCTCCCTTTCGGCTTTTTTTTCCCCCAGGGCAACCGTTGGCACCTTTACTCCCCATGTTCCCTCTATTTAAAGGGGGCAGGTTTAGCTCGATGTCTTCTGTCGTCGACGCCTGTGCTGAACGGGCCGCGTTTCCTCGATGCTCCCCTCAACGTCTTTTTGTTCCCCACACAAGGCTGCGTTTTACGCCGACGCCTTTCTGGACGGCAATTTGGCGATTTCTCTGTTATGAAAGTTTTGATACCACTCAATGCCCGTGAACACGCCCCCTCCGCGTTTGCCTGCTTTGGTCTAAGTGATGCCAGACTAGTTTTTTTTTTTCCGAAGCAGATTCTTTATTGTTCGTCTCTTTTTGTTGAGTTTCGGCGCTTCACACCATCTCTCGTTATTTTTCCCACTTGAACGCCTTATTTTGGCACCTTTTTCCCTTTCTGTTTCGTGTTAAGTCCCTTTGTCGGTTGATTAGCTGTCTCCCCCTTTTCCCAGCTCCCTGTAGGACACTTTTTTTCTTTCGTTTTTTCTTAGATCCGCCATCTCTCAGCTGTGTGTTTCTTCAACCTTTCGAGTACTTTAGAGTCCTTCTTGATTTTTTGCATGAAAGAGGATCTTCTAATTTGTCTACGTGTCCCTTTTAGAACTGATCGAATTTTCGGTCCCGGGGGATCTTTCTTTTGAGAGGATTTTCTTTGGGACGATGTAGTTCGGAGCCCTGTGTTTTTTTTTTAGAGTTCCAGTCGAGTTGGCAAACACTGATATTTTAGGCCTTGGACGGTTGACGCGAACCAAGGCGCTCCACCCCCCCCTCTAGCGTTCAGTCTATATGTGTTGTCAGCCGCCTTACTTTTGCGACAGTAAGTATGTCTTTTCTTCTTACTTCTTATTGGAGTGAATGGCGGATGGGTGTGGCCTGCCCTCTCCGGGACCCTTCTCGCTTTTTCTATTTACGGTGGGCTTGCTCGCCCTGATCGGTTTTTTTTCACTGGTGCTCCGGCTTCTGATTTGCATCTTTCTTTCATTTTAGGCTCGCGATTTGTTTTTCCGTGTGATTCGCCGGGTTTTTTTTGGCCGTCCCGGGTTCAACAACCACGTGCTTTTCCGCTCTTCGTTTGATCTAAGAGTTGGCCTCGAATTTAACCGGCCCTTCACCCAGAAATCGTTTTTCGGTCTCTGTAAACCTCGCCTGTTTTTTTCCCCCAACCCCTGTTCGTCCTTCAATCCCGATGTTCTGCTTCGATCCTGGTGACTTTCGATCACGGTGAACCGCCCTCTCCGGTTCTATTTTTTTTGGATATAGAGAGCCGACATTGATTTTCCTCCCCCTTTCCTGAACGACTTGTCCTGGTTGGTTTCTTCCACCAGTGCATTTTTGTATCTTTCCCCTCTGAGCAATCCCGTAGCCGATCCGGCTCCCTTTTTTTCTCAGTGTGTCCGAGGCAGGTCATGTTTGGTATTTCCTTTTTTTACCCATTCCTCTTGGTCCCAGTTTTCTTCGCGCGGTTGGAAATCCATGTGTTTCGGCACCAACCCTGGTTTTAGTCGGTTCGTGAGTTACCCGGCGTTTTTGCTACTTGATCCCAGTCTTTTTTTTTTTTGGACTTCTTCGGATGCCTTTTCGTGCCCCTTTACATCAATCCGACAAGTCCAAAAACGTCCCGTTTCCCCCTGTTTTCCGACTTGAAAGGTTTTCTCTTTTCCGTTTTTGCGGTTTCAGACCTTTTCCCCTTCTCATTCTTCGGACCGGTGTCTGTGCTGTCCCGGGCTCCACCACGTTTTTACCTGCAAAGCTTTTCACTGAGGGGTACAAACGTTTTGCGGACTGGTTGTCCCTTGCTTACGTGGCTGGCTTTTGCGTCCGTTTTGATCTATCAAGTGTCTCTCTCACTCCTCCTTCCTTGTTGTTTGTTTCTCGCTCCAACCTGATGGACCTTTTATCGTCTTTGTGGGGTTTTCCCCTTTTCAGTACCACAACGTCCCGCGTCCCAAACTTTCCCCTCTTTGGCAATTCTTTCGTTTTGTTCTCCAGGACACGCAGCCCCGTGGTCACTTTTGACAGATAATGGGTACACCATCTGGCTCCTTCCCTCCCTATATGACGCTTGCAAGTTGTTTGCCTTTCTCCCTTCGACCCCATTATGTTCAAGGGCACTTTTGCCAAATTTATAATTCCCCCCTCTACATTCTTTCACACCGACCGGTGCTACAATGTGAGTTTTTTTCTGGTGCCCTGATGAACCGGCCTTCACCTGGCAGTCTTCTTCCCGTAGGTACCGGCGCGATTCCTTGACCACCCCGCTGATGGTTTAGTCCAGAAACCCACTTTAGAATGGGTCCCGGTTCCCTACTACGCCCGTGATGGACCCCCAAGTGCTTTGCCTGCGAGCTTTCCACTCTTTTCGTTTTGCGATTAATTAGAACAGCGGGTTTTGGCCACACCCCGGTCATCTCTGGCCTGTGACCGAGCGATTCACTCGGTTCTTATCTCACATGCCCCCCACCTGGCGTTCCAGGATTTTTTGTGCACCCCCGTAGATTCCCGGGAACCCTTTTTTTGAGATTCTATGGTTGTGCTTCTTGCTCCCCCTGGTTCGATTTTACGGCGCCGTAACACTTTTCTTCTTCTTGATTCACTTTGCTTCGAGGCCCCTTGTGACTATAGACCGTGCGAACAATTCCTTTTGTCATTTGTCGAGGAAGCAAAACTCCCCGTCGCTCGCCTTCGACCGAATGCGTTTTTTCAAGGGCTTTTTTCTTCGTCGCGCAACAGTGACGGCTGTTCCGCCGCCCGTGTACTTCCTCCCCAACCCCGTTGACGCCGCAATATCTGGTCCCTTTTCTTTGATTTCGTTTGTTGCAAGCGATTTTTCTGTCCTTCTCTCTGTTGTCCCTTGAAATGTTTTGTCGGCGGCCATGCACTCCTTATCTATCCCCTGCGGTCGGTGGTGGTTTCGTCATCGGCGTTCGGTTCCCGTCTAACGACGATTAAGTTTGCCCAATCGCTGTCACGCGTTTCTTTTGACGCCTTCCTCGATTCGTTCTACGAGATCGCGGGTAGAAATTCTGGTCTTTCCCAGTCCGTCTACCCCGTTGCCCTTCTTCGATGTCATTCACAAACTCTTGATTTTTATCTTTCAGTAGGCGGGTGCATTTCCCAGCTTCTTCTGGAGGAGTTCCTATTACGCCCCAAGTCCCCAATCCTTTTCCTTGGCCCGGCTTTTTTGGGCGGCTTCTCTAAAAAACCATTTCTTTTTCTTTCTCGCTCAGCCATCCTTTGCCGGCTTTTCGGTGTTCGGCTTTCGCTCCTTTGACACGCCAGTGCTTCCTGCAGCCGAGCAAACATTTTCTTCGTCCCTGAGCTCCTAGTTTTACGGAATATTCTGATCTTTCCCCCTTCACCCCACTTCCAAAAAAACCGCGAGGATACTTTTTTTAGGTTCCTTCCCTTTGTTCCTTTCCTTTTTTGGTCTTTGTTTCACGGGCCCGGTGAGGGCATTTACTTCATCTTCCTTGACTTTCCAAGCTTGCCGCGTTCTGCCTTAGACGCCTGGTCGCCAGGCTTTATGACGACGATAGATTCTTTTTCTTTGCTGTTTTTGTATGAGGGCCGGGTTTGTGACCTTTTCTTTTGCCTTTCCCTCTTTTCTTTCGCTCTTTCATATTGTTCTTCCTTCCGCCTGTCTCCCCTCCCGTGAGGTCTCACGTGCTTTTCAAATTCTCGTGTACGGGACCTGATCGGCGATTTTTTTTTTTCTACCCTCGTCCATCCCCCCCCCCTTTTTCCCCATTTTGACGGCTCTGACCTCCCGCCGTGCCATTCATTTTCTCTAAGTATTGCGGACGACGGGACTATTTGCTTTTTTTTGTTCTTATGCGGGACCACCACCAAGTGAGCCTTCGTATTTGCTGCTTGGGCTGTCCTCGGTTGCGTCCTCCTTTTACCTCCCCCGACGTCGAAAACGTCGGCTTCACGGATGCTGCTTTTGGCATCCGCTCCACCGACACACCTACCCGACTTAGGCTTTTTGCTGGGTCCAATTTCCCCTCGAACGGGATAACATTTTGCGTACCCCCCATATTTTGGCATGTGTTTCGGGCATCCTCTGAGTTCTAATCTTCAGGTACCATCGAAACTCCCCGTACATGCCGGAACGATGTCCTTTCTCCTCTGGCCAATTCAACGCTCATTTCGCGGTTGTGTCCGGGCTCTGTCTACCGCACCCCCTTGAAAATTTCAGACCAGACTCTAAGGAGGAAGCGGGTCTTTAAGCCTTTTTGCCTGTTCCATCTTTATATCTCTTATTTTTCTGGTTGTTTTGTTCTTGCCCTCTGGATGAAGTTTCCCCAGTGCCTTCGCAGGGTTCCCCCCCCCCCCCCATGTCATCCTGATTTCGGTCTTTAGAAGCCCCCATTTGCCGTCTTTTTTCTTGCATTTTCTCCATTTTTTTCCGCCAGGTTTACCACTGCCCCTCCTTTTCATTTTTCCTCCCCGCTTCTGTGACCGACGTTCCCTCTGTGTCGGTGTCTTTTATTCAGTGTTTTCGGTTTTTACCAGATTTTATCCCGCTTGGCCCGAAAAATGTCCCGCCAATTGTGGTTTTTGTCCGTAGGCTGGACCAGTCGATTGTATTCCTTTGGCCCAGACAATCTGACTTTCGGGTTATAGGGTGCTTTTTGTTAGCCTTCTGGGCAGGTCCGTGAGTTGAGTGCGCCTTTTTGCTTTATTTTGCTTCCCCCTGAAGGAGTTTCCTGGTTTGCTGATGATGCCGAGGTCCCAGGTCTCCTCAACTTGGCTCCATTTGCATAGTTCCTTGTTTGTCCACCCCACTTTATCCTCGGAAAATAGTGCACTGTTTCCGCTCTTTTCAAGTGTCCAATTCGGATGGAAGAGGAGTTCTCTTTTTTTTCTTGAAACGTATCTTTGGAGTTCGATTTCTCCCCTCTCTCCGTTATCCCCACCTGAAGGGACGCGGCCGTTGAGGCCTGCCTTTTGTTTCCTTTGCGCACTTGTCCTTGTATTAAAACGAACTCCCCCTCCTGTCTCAAGTAGTCAACGGTGGCATCTTCTCAGTCCACAATTTTCCTCGACTTTCCTTTTTCCCCTCAAACATGCATATCTTTCTTCTTCGTAGACGGGAGCGAAGGCCTCCCCGTCTTGGGCGAAACCCGTCTTGGAGTGGGCCCGAGCCGGCTGGTCTGGTCAGAACATTGCGCTGGCCGGATTTATTAAATCACTCCCCCCCAAACTCTTTATCATTAGATTTTTGTCGGTGCTTTTCTGATTCACCCCTTTTGAAGTTACGAGCGCCTTCCTTCTATCATTCTTTTCTTAGGAGTGTACCCACTTCTCCTTCTCGGTTCCAACTGATGCGTTGAAATGAAGCTCCGTGTCCTTTTACCTGATGGTAGCTTAGATGGACCGGCTTGTTTGTGGATTCTGCCTTTTACTACCAGCGATGAAACGTGTTGTCCTTTTTTGGCAGCTAGTCTTTTTTCTCACCGCGATCCCTCATGGGTTTAAACCACTCTTCTCTTCCCCCCTTTTTTTAGGCCGTCAGTATCCCTGCCTTTGGTGTGAATACAATCGTTATTCCCCTTTTTCACGCGAACTGTTTTTCGAACACTTCTCTAATTCTTCTTACGCAGGATTTCCTGGAAGAGCAGAAGATCGGTTCCTTTGACCGTTACGCGTTTAACCCTCTCTTTGGTTGGTGCTTGTTAGCTTTTCGCCTTCCTTGACCGGCTGACTGGGGCGATCTCTACAGTTCTACGCGGTAGAATATACTTTGTTTTTCATGGCCCGCAGTCACCCCTTTTTTCTCTGCTCCCTTCACTTCTTAGAGTAGTAAAATATATGACCGCAAGCGTATCATTGGTGTTCTGGCACCTCCATTCCTCTCTTTTCTATTCCCAACGGTGGTGTTTTTGCTCCTCCTTTGGCTTTTTCGCCACTAGTAAAGGTGTCTTCTTTTCTCTAGACCGGTCATGCTCTTCGGGTCTTCTTTTTTGGGCAACCCATTTTTTTTTTTCTTGCGCAGGTTTTTCCGGTCGGGATTGTCGTCTTCCTAGTTTATGTCCAAACCGTCTTTCCGTCGGTCTTTTTATTTTCTTCCCCCTCCCCGACGTTCCCCCCCCCCCGGCAATCACACAGATCTCCTTGTTTTGTTTCCGTTGCTAGTAAAGAAGTCGCCTTTTTTTAGAAAACGACACGGGTCTCCCCTCCGCTATCCCCTGGCTTTTTAGATTTTTCTTTCCCCGTTGTTGCCATCCTTCTTTTTTTCCGGCCCTTAGGGATTTTTTCGGGGCTCGTTTTTTGCCGCCTCCACATGATCTGCTCGGTCCCCCGCCTTTTCTTCCCTTCGTGTTTCTTTTTCCCCCTTTCAATTAGTTTGCTTAAGACGAGAAGATCCCGTCTTATCTCCGGGAACGGCAGTGTTTCTTTCCCGTTCTTAATGGCTGGCCCCCCCCTTCCAAATCAATCATCTTGTTGTTTTTAAGGCTGATTTTTCGTCGCCGTCTTCTTTCTGCTGTTGAAACACGTGTAGTCGGTTCGGGCTTGGGCAAAGGCTTTTTTTCTTTTCCTTTTTCTTCCCGATTTTCTTTGAGCACAGTTATTTTTGGGCCCTTTCAGCCGGAACGGATGGATTGGGACTGTTTCCTTCCAACCCACACTTTTTTTTGTGAAAGTTTTACTGAAATCCCTCCTTTTTTCCCCGTGCGTATCGGTCTTCGGGGAGCCGGAACTTTTGAATCTGGCGTTGTGCACCAAGGGCTTTCTTCTCCCCTTTCCACTCCGGCCCTACGTTTGCGAGGGTAATTTTGGCGGGCCTGTTTACAGTTTTGACGGTGTTGGTCTGGGTTGCGTGGAGCGAGGTGTGC
>Ga0179591_1304623_pt1 | contig 10013 bp, 9 predicted proteins | sample CZOMad2_1_08_16f_FD_182891 | JGI IMG/M metagenome (GOLD analysis project Ga0179591, IMG submission 182891) | Vadose zone soil fungal communities from Angelo Coast Range Reserve, California, USA - CZOMad2_1_08_16fungal (PacBio error correction) | ecosystem: Environmental > Terrestrial > Soil >... | reverse complement strand
TAGCACCTCCTTCAGTCGGCGGACCTCTTGAGAGAGGCGCGCCTCCTAGACTTGATCTCGTGGATTTTCCATGAGCGTGCTCCTTGAGAGGCACCAACGTGCGGAGCCTTCTCCGTGTTTTTTTCACTAGAGAGAGGCGGCTTTTTTCTTTCTCCAAGGAGCGATCTTGCGCTTAAAAATAAGACTTCTGTTCGAGAAATGACGGCCTTTCCTTTCTCGGTATTGTAGTATTCCGGGAGAGACTTTTTTTTCCCTTAGAAGATGATGTATTTGAGAGATCCCTGACCTCTTGAGAGGGAAAGCTTCGCCGATCCCGAGAAAAAATCACTCCCCTACTTTACAGGAGCAGAGCTACCTTAAACATGTGCTGCCCCCCTAAAGGATTTCCTCCTTTTTCTCTTCTCTTCGGGTTCTGGCGATCTTGACTCCCGCGGACTTAAGCGAACCTCCTTCTGCAAAATGCACGGCTCATTTACGCCAGCTCCTTCCCGGTTTTGGTCTGATCTCTTTTCCCAAGCGGGTCGCTTTTCCAGGAAGATCTCCACCTTCTTTTCTCTACCTGAGTGGGATGCTTTCTTTTTCCCGACAATTCGGATCTTCTTTCCGAGAGGTTTTCGCCATCCCCTCGTGTTGCCTGCAGCTTTGCTCCCTCATTTGCCTGACGCTTCCTGCGTCCCTGTGTTGTGCTCGATTTTTTTTCGCCCGAGCCGATTTTTTTTTTCGGCGACATCTTCGTCTTCTGAACGCGCCGCGGTCCTTTCTCTCGGCCCCTTTCAGAAGAGGAAACCGGCGACTGATGGGAACTTCCTCCTTTCCCAATAGAGCGGTTTTCCCGGAACGTGTCTTTTAGGATGCTCTTTAGGTTTTCCGTTTCCCCTTCCCCCCGCGAGACTTTCCAAGACAAAGTCGGCTGTAGACCTCCCCCCCTATAATAGGTCTTCGTAGTAGTTGTGAGTCCCCAAACTGCGCCCTGATGCACCCCAGGAGTCCTCCGAGCCTTTTTATTCCTGAGGAGAGCCGATCATCTTTTTCCTAGAATCCACCAGGATCTTTGCGCGCCTTCACCCCATAAGATTGGGCCTCCGTGTTTAAGTAGTAGAGTCGCCCCCTCTAAGCCCTCTCCCCCGTCGATTGCAGATCAGCCTCGGCGAGAGAGCCGGTATCCTAGTGAGATATTCTTTTTTTTTTGGAAATATTATTTGCCATCCCCTTTTTTTTTTTCCCCCCGAAGCAACGAATGCGGTTCTTTCCAGCGGCGGCCTTTTCCTTTTTCATTAACGGGGCTTTCCCCCCCCCTTCATTGCGAATGAACTTGGACTTCGAATACTTACGTCGCTCCTTCTTCCAGAAATCCTCGGAGGAAAATAGGTGTCGTGCACGGTAATGAGCAGCATCTTTCCCTTGCATAGAGAGCTCATCTCCTTGTGAGAGAAGAAAGCCCTTCCTCCCGTAAGACCAGTCAGATTTTTTTTCCTGAAGAAAGGAGAACCTTTTTTTCCCCCCGCCCCTCTTCTCCCTGAAGACAGGCACTCCTCTACGATATTGCGGCTACTTTCGAGAAGATAGGCAGGATCCTTTTTCCCCTCTTGCGAGAGACGTCTCCTCCCAGAGAGCGGAGAAATCGATGTGCCCCCGAGACCCCGCCTAGACCAGCTCCATTCTTCCTCTCCATGCTAGGGAAGCTTGGCTTTATTTCCCCCCCCTCTCGAGAGCCTTTTCGTAGTGTCTCTCTGAGGCTCTCGTCGGGAGTCCTCGGGAATAGTTTTCGAGAAGAAGAGGGTCCCTCTCCCCTCCCCTCGCAAAAGTTCGCGGTTTCCCCGAGATCAATCTAAGATGGAACTCCCCCGTCCCATGAGAAGGAGAATTACTCCCCCCTTTCTCTCTTCCCCTCTAAGGAAGAGGTAAGCGGCCTTTCTCTTCTGTCGAACGCCGCCCTGAGCTTATTTGAGCGCCGCTTCTCTCTCTACTCGGTCTTTCCCTTCTTCCTAAGACTCGCGGGTTCCCCCTACCGAGAACGTTTTTTTTTCCCCCCTATTAGAGGGAAGTCACCTTCTTTTTTTCTGGTAGTAGAATCCCGTTTTTTTTTTTCCCCCCCCGGTGATCCGTCCTCCCCCCCCCCCCCCGGTGGCACCCTGGGTCACAGGACAGACCGGTCTTTTTTAGACACAGTTACGTGCGTGATGGTCCTCTTTCTTTTTCGTGGAAATATAACGCAGCGTCGGTCTCTCTTCCTGAGGTAAAGCCATTGAACCACCTCTCTTTTTTTTCTTAATCTCTTTCTCTACTCCGTTTTTTGTTTTTTTTCCCTCTTCCCCGAGAGGTGGGGCCCTTCTTCCTCTCTACGAGGCCGACGTTTTCCCCTTCCCCTAAAATGGCGTCGGTCGATTGCAAGAACTGGTATGAGACCGGTCGTTTTTTTCCTTTCCAACCCCCCTTCCTCCCCCTCTCCTTGCCAACGCGTGTTCGGGTCTACCGGTTGCAGGTCGCCTTTCCCCCGAAGACACAGTTGCGCTCCTCTTCTGCAACCGCAATCGCGACCTCCCCTTGTATGACCGGAAGGAGTCTCCGAGGAGTCACAGAGGCGATCTTTCTTTTTTTCTCAGCTAGCAGCTTTTTCTTTCCCTGAAAGATAACGAATGTCGCTTTTCCATCACGGCGTATTTCTCTCCCCCCGGCTTACAGAGGCTTCTTCATGGGAGAGCTGCTCCCCTCGAGGAGGGACGCTGATCTTGCTTGAGAGCGAAGTGGGCACGCTCCCTCCTAGTTGCGCGAATGCCCTTCTCAAGGGCTCAGCTTCCCCTCGGAAACCACTCTTCGGAGCGCGGCCCTGAACATTAAGGCTCCACTTTTCCTCTCTTCGCAAAGACCCCTTTGAGATGGTCTTTCCTCCGAAGTGGTGTCTGAGTCACCCTCCGCGGCCTCTTTTCCCTATCCCGTTAGAGAGATCTTCCCCTTTCCGTGAGCTCGAGCTTTTCCTGTAGGGAGATAGCGGTTATTCTTTTCCCCAGGGTAGCTCCGAAGGAGATCCCCCCTTTTCCAGTGATGCCGGAGCTGACGCGCAGCGCATCCTTCCTTCTTCACCCAAAAAGCCTTTTTTTTTCCTTTGATTTAGCCCCCCTTCTTGGAGAGGCCTCCCTTCAGATTACGCTGAGGTGATTAGGACGTTCTCTGGAGATGACCTTCCCCCGAGGTAAATTTTCCTAGGGAGCTCGCGGAGTTGTTAGAGACACCGCCTTATTAAGAAATGAATTCTTTTCCTCGCAAGCGCCCGTGATTCCCGTCGACGCCGCCTCCTCGCAGGCTCAGTAGACTTTTCTTTAGGACCCCCCTCAGCAAAATCCTTTTTCTTTCAAGCATCCTTTCCGCGAGGAGAAATCGCGCCCCCCCCCTTTTCCAGGACTCTCTAGAGATAGGCGGAATCGATCTTCCCCCTTTAGGAAGGACGGCTTTCCCCTTCCTTTCGAAAGAATACGGACCTTGCGAGAAGTAAAGTCATCCCTTTTTTCCCTCCGTGACGGAGCTCCAACCAGAAGTTGGGTTCGCCCCCTCCTCGAGAGATGATAGTCTCTCTTATAGGACCCCTTGATGAGCGGGTTTTTCAGTGGGAGCCTCCTAAGGAGTACTCTCTTAGAGAGATGTCAGACGCCTACTCCCTTATCCCCTCCCTCAAAGCCCACAGACGACGCATCTTTTTTCCGAGCGGAGCAACACGATGTTTTCCTTCTTCTCCTCGCCATCGATAGCCTCCGTTTTTCTCGACCCTACGACCGCGGCGCGTTACTAGTCACTCGTTCTCTGTAAAGTCGAGATCGTTCTTTTTTTTCTCAGCAGTAAAGATCGGCGCTTCCCCCCTGAGTTAAGAGAGGATCCTTGCGCTGAGTTCTCCACCGATGTCAGATGTAGAAACTTCCACGAGTCATCGATTCTCTCGAGTGCACCCAGTCCTTCCCTACGAGGTGTCTTGATAGTAATAGGACGGACGAAAAAGAGTGGGAACGTTTTCCCCCATCGAAGAAACCACGGCCTCTTGCGAGGCGGATATATTTTTTTCCTCAGGTGGAAGGCCCCCTTTCGTGCGCTGAATTCTTTCGAGATAAAGACTTCCTCCCGAGATCGTCGGCTCTCCCCTTGCGAACCACAAGCCTTTTTCTCCGAGCATCGCGGCCCTTCCCCCCCCCGCGGTGTTCTCGAGGATATCTGTCACGCGGAACGGCTTTCCCCTCTAGCCTTTTTTCCTTCGAGAACGTTCCCTCTTTTGATTGTAGAAACTTTTCGGAATGGCGCGAGTCGTTCTTTTCGCGGTATATCGCCTCTTAGAACGCGCCGATCTTTTGATCAAGGCGCTCCCCCCTTCTAAGAAAGTTGGAGACTTTTTCCCCCCGCGAGAGAAGCGATCTTCCCCCCCCCGAGACCCGATGCTTCGCGAGCTCTCCCGAGGAGTAGAAGAGTTCGGACCCTCCCCCCCCTTCCCATATAAGTTGTGTTGTTGTTATTCTCATCTTGGAGAGATCCTTTTCTTCGCACCCGGCGGCGAGAGCTCCTCATACGATTAGGAGCGCTCCATGCGCTTTCCTTTTCTTCGAGGAGAGTCCAATTTAGCGGATTTCTCAATAGAGATGGCTCTCCCCTAGAGACACGGGAGCCCCCCTCCGCGAAACATCCAGCCCTCAAAAATTGACGAAAGCGACACCTCGAGCCACTGGGCCTTCCAGTTCTCGATGGCGAGGGCCCCCCCCCTTTTTCGGCGAGAAGCGACATAGAAGAGGCGCGATTCAAAACGAAAAAGATCTGACAGAGACGAGATGCTCCACATTGGTGGCTGCGGTTTTTTTTTTTAAGCAGAAGAGCTCGTGTCTTCCTCCTCTAGTAAGAGGATAAAGCCTCCCCCTCTTTGCAATCGGAGTCCCTCAACGACAACGGATATCCTCCCTCTTTTTTAATTGGGGTCCCCTTGCGCCCCAGAGTTCCCACGCGGGGTCGATTCTTCCTATTATCAACCTCGTCTCTCGCGGGATGAGATCCGCTCCTAGATGACGACGTGCCTTTTCCATAGAAATAGATCCCTTTTTTGCAGTTTTTCGAGAGCTTCTCATAGAGGAAATCCCCCCTTTTCTATTGAAGGCTGCGTCCTCTACAGATCTAGAAGTTCTTTTCGGTCCAAAGTTAGAAGTAACTCTTGGACTTTCCCCCTGATCCGGGATAGAAAAAGGCCCCCTTCTTCCCGCCGAGAGGATGGCGACCCTCCCTCTACGAGGACACATATTGACAGAGAGCGAAACCTCTCTTCGACGTAGTGGAGTTTTTTTGACTTTTCCTTTCCCCAGTAGGAGGGGACCCCCCCAGATCCTTCGGTAGAGTAAGAGTTTTGAAGAAAACTGCTTCTTGAAAACCCTTTTTCTTCATGGATTACTCGAGAAGCGCCCTTGCTGGCTGATGGCGGCGCACGCCATTTATTTTGGTCCGGCACGATTCCCGTTCCCGTAGACACGGATCTTTCTGAAATGCGCAGGCTTCCCTTTTCTGTCGACAAAAGATAAGACCCTCCCCAGGCGATGCATCCCTCGAAGAAGAGAGACCTTTATAGAATAGGGGCCCCCTCGAGGATACTCCCCTGGAGTAAGCGCCCCCTCTCGGCAATATTATTTGCCATCTTTCGGCTGAATTAAGACTCCCTGGAGGAGCTTTCTTGGTGGCAGCTTCCCTCGTGAGAATCAACGGGCGCTTTTTCTTACACCAAGAATTGAGAATCCCCGGAGGTCCCTTTTTCCTCGATAAGTCGATCCCCCCTTCCAAGAACTAATAGGTCGACCTCGTTGCTGGGGGGCTATCCGCTGGTCTTTTGAGAAGAATAGCGATCCTCTTTTTAGAGCGCGCTTCTTCCCCTGAGGTGCTCTCCCTCAGTATCACCCCGAAGGAGCCCGATTCGGGCAGCTCCTCTTGAGAACCTGCGTTCTTCCCCCCTTAGCAGGACGACCTCCTTCCCCCCTCAACGCTATCTTCGGCGGCCCCCCCCGCCCGCAGCTCGAGGCGTTCCCTTCGAGGCGCGACGCCGTAGCTGGCGAAAAGCGTCCCCTGATACTAATTGGGAAGCCCGTGAATAAACACTTTCTTTCGCGACCAAGCTCACCTTTGGTAATTGCGACTTCAGGATTCTTGGCGTTAGATTGCGACAGAGATCGTTTCGCACGGAGAAGTGAGTCTCTTTCTAGGAAAGAAGCAGTGCCTCCCCTAGAGATAAGAAAGGAAACGCATAGAGAAAGAATCGCCCCTCCTAAGGAGAATCATCCTTCCTTTATAGAAGACTCATCCGCAGTAAGAGACTGATTATTTTTTAGCCACAAGAATATGAGATCTCTTCTTCCCGCAAGGAAATAATAGGTATAATATTCTCCGTCAGAAGAATGTAGATTTAGGGGAATAAATTCCTAGTCAGAGATTGAGGGGCCCCACGAGAAAGTTTCTTTTAAAGAAAACAAAGGTCTCCAGAAAAAGATTTTTTTCCCCTTGCGAGGGGAGCCTGGGATGTCAAAAGAAGATGCTTTCCCCAGTTAAGTGAGTTGATGAGTCCCTTCCCCTGAAAGTTGAGTGGCCCCCCTCTCAGAGTAGGACGCGATTCCCCTCTTTTTTCAAAGCCTTGCCCCACGGCGGTTTCCCCCTCGTGTTGTTGTTGAGCGTCTTTTTTGCAATGGCTTGGAAAGCATTGCCTTCTAGCGGCGAAGCTGCGTTGCCCCCCCCCCTGTAGTTCTTCGATGCGCGCATCACTTTGTTATGAGAAGGCGCGCTCCTTATCCACTCCCTTTTTTTTTTTTTTTTTTCGGATAACGGGGTGCCGTCGAGTGACCCCTCAAGTGTCTAGAGTAGAGGTAGGCGGCACCCCCGTTTTCCCGTTAGAAGTAGGAGTGGAGTTTTTTTTCTTAGTGCCGAAACCAGAGGAGTCTCTTCCGGGAGGAGACTCGGTCCCCCTCCTCCGCTCGCAGATGCGGAGTTCTCCCCTCGCTGATGCGATGGACCCTCCCTCGCACGACGACCTCTTTTCGGAATGGGCGAGCTCGTGTCCGAGGCGGTGTAGTTCGAGACCCCCTTTTTCTATGAGAAAGTGGCTCTCCCCCTCGTAGTCGAGGACGCACTCTTTCCGTCGAAAGGATAGCTCTCTCCTTTCCCTTCTAGAGAGGAGATCCTAGAACGATCAGTCGAACGCGGCACGTCTCATAGGACGTGGAGCTTTTCCTTCCTCGAGTGGTGAGGCTAGCCCTTTTCTAAGGTAAGTGCTCTGGGAACAGAGATACTTTCATAGAAGGGACCGCCCTTTTCCTTTTTACGTCGAGCAACTTCTTTTTCTTGGATCAGGCGTGCCTGTCTTTTCTCGGAGTCCGCATATTTGTTTTTTTTTTTTTTTTTTCCTTTATAATGATGCCGGATCTTCTTTCTTCCGAGGAGAACGAGCCGGTTTTTTTTAATACGGGCTTCGTCTACGAACCGCATTCTCCTATGCAGATTAGAAGTCCCCTTCCATCGACGCGTGCCCTCCCCCGATTTCTCCGAGGAGGTCTGTCCTCTTTGGTGATCTCGCGCGAAGTGCTGCACGGCGGTGCCTCAGGAGATGGACTCTCCCCGTGATGCAGACCTCTTTTTTTTCGACAAGCTGACACCCGAAGGCGCCGTTTTTGGGCGGCAGGAATGCCCCCCCCTCCCCTGCACACCCCCCCACACCCACCCCCCCCCCCCCACCACCCCTTCTGAGGACAAGAGCTTCGAAGAGGACGAGTCTCTTAGGGCGGCAGGATCTTCTGGGAGTTTAGGGGATCGGTTCTTTTCCTACAGGAAAAAATGCCCGGTAACGAATCTCCGTTCTTCAGGAACGAGTCAATCAGTTTGGAGGGCGCCGCCCCTAGCGATATAGTAAAGGAGATCGTGCTGCCTCCTTGGAGAGAAAAAATAAGAATAATCCAATTAACCTATCGTTATGTAGAAGACTACCCCGATAGAGGTGACCCTTAAAGAGAAAGCCTAATTGAAGAGAGAGCACCCATTCTTTTTGGTTCCCCGGTAGAGACTCTAGAGAGTTAAGATTCTTTAGACACCCCTAGAGAGAGATTAATAGTCCCCCTCCTTTCTCGAGATGTCCTTCACTTTAGAGAAAGTAGATTTAGGGATAGGAGTCCCGTCAAGATCTTCTCCCACCCCTATTGCCGCCGAGGAAGCTTTCGCGGCAGCGCCTCACACATCGCCCCAAACTCTCGGCACGCCTTCGATCTAGACCTTTTCCAGTAAGATTTCTCAGAGGTGGAGATAGTCCCCCGGACGGACCGACCCCGCTCCGACCGATCCCGGTCTTTGCGCGGCGGATATCGTTTTCTGTGCAGGTTAGAGCCCTAAAGAGGGCTGAAGAAGAAGAGATAAAGATAGCTGAGATCGCTTCGGAACCGAGAGAGGAATCAAAAACCTTTCCTCCGAGCATAAAGCGGGCCTCCTTCGGATAGCGAATAGGTCACCGCATCTTCTCTTATAGCTCGACGCGGGCCCCATCTCTTTTTCTCGGAAAGCTGATAGTAGCAGCCCCTGGCTTGCGAGCGGTTATTCTCCGAACGCGCGAGCTCTGCGTCAAGGCCGAGCTTCCGTACGTTGTTTTCGAGCTCGAATCGCACGAGCATGTCCATTGATCGATGTCCTTTGCGCACGAGGAGCTCGCATTTTCGAATCTCCTCTTTTCCTCTCTCAGATTCGACAATCTCAGCGGCGAAGAAGCGGAGTTTCCGGATCGCCCCTGCGTGAGAGCGCTTTTCCAACGTGCGGAGCTCCCGTTTGACGTAACTCAGCGCTCGGGCGCTCGGATTATCGGCCTTTGGGCAGCGGAACATCCAGCCTTTACAGCGAATGAGCGTCTTTTTCGCCGAGCCTGTCTCGACGTTCTCATGCCCTTCGAGCGAGAAAGAGCCCCGATGCGCGACCCTCACAGCGGTGACAGGAGCCGCCCTTCTTTCGTAGACCGTGTTTGATTGGTGCTCACGATCAGAGTCGTGCTTCGAGCCGATCTGTGTCTCTCGTACGCTAGCGCACGCTTTGGAACATTTTTTCTTCTATAAGCCGAGAAATGTGATTTTGCGGGAGTCTCTTTCCAGCGTTCCCACGCGGTCGATAAGTCCCGAGGACGATTCCACCTCGTCGTCGCCATAGCGATTTGCGATATCGATGACGCGTTTTCGACATCGACATCGAGTGTGGCTGCAGCTTTCTTCAGATGCCTCTTCCATCTTTTTCTCGCGAGATCTTGATTTCTGGTCGACGCCCCCTCTTCCTTCGGGCGGCGACAGGCCCTTCCCCACTCGGAAGAGGGGAACGCGCTAGGCGTCTCGATGTCGATCTTCCTTTTTGGACCGCGAGCTTATTGTCCGAACGTCAGCGACTCCTTCCCCATCGGGTTGATCTCTTCCGACGTGGCGAATCCCTCTCTTTTCGGTCACGCGATCGGTGCCCACGCACTCTTCCGACCAGATTTCGGTTCGCGTAAGAGTCTTTTTTTTTTTTGCGCCACTGCGACGATTGCAACCGGGCACGCCCTAGAGCCTGGATACTCTCGCGTGATAAGAGCGCTTTTTCCTCCGCCAAAAAACGGAGACTTTCTTAAGAGCGCAATTACGGAGATTCGGGAAATGCCCCTGGTTTCGTAGTCTCCTTTTTTTTCTTTTCCCGGAAAGCTAAGACGAAGGAATAACCTCTGACCTTGCAGATAAGAAGAGACGCTTCGATAGATAGGAAGAGGTTCTCCAGCGATTTTCTCCCTCGCGGAGCAGGAAATTTCTAACCAGAGAGGCTTGAGGGCATTAAGCCTCACATCATTTCGGCGAGCGGAGAGGCGGTGCCTTTCCTACCAACTCGTTGAGGCATAAAGGGCTTCTCCCCCCCCTTCATTGAGAATGAAAAGGGAAGGGCGCTCAGAGGATACTTTCGCGAGAGATCCCCTCCTTCCCTTCCTTCTCTGTAGAAATCGGTGCTTCTGTCTCCTTTTTCCCCGA
>Ga0179591_1492540_pt1 | contig 10014 bp, 11 predicted proteins | sample CZOMad2_1_08_16f_FD_182891 | JGI IMG/M metagenome (GOLD analysis project Ga0179591, IMG submission 182891) | Vadose zone soil fungal communities from Angelo Coast Range Reserve, California, USA - CZOMad2_1_08_16fungal (PacBio error correction) | ecosystem: Environmental > Terrestrial > Soil >... | reverse complement strand
TTTTGTTGTTTGAGAGAGAGCCTGTTGAGTTGAGGTCACCGTGGTGGCGGGCCATCCGCCATTCGCACCTCGAAAAACGATCCAGGAAAACGATGGTTGAAACGAGATTCGCGGGCTGCACCCAGCTTTGCCGAAAAACCGCTTGCTTTGGATATTGGGACCAGGCGTGGAAACAAACGTCGCGAAGATGGCACCCGCGGGGCGGGGGTCCTCGAAACGGCTTGTCGTGGCTTGGCAGAAGATCTTCCCAGGAAATTTCGTGTTCACCAGGACCCGTCCAAGGCCGGAAGACGTATGGCCACGTCGGGACGCTTACCCCGATTCCCGGACTGCTTTTTGTAACACCGGCGGATACCCTTCGGCCGCACCTTGCGGGGACGTCAAATTGCCAACCGGATCGTCGACCTCGGCCCTTCCGGAAGGAAAAGTTCATCGGTGGTTACCGGGCCCGGTTTGAGCCTTCAGGGAAAACCGGCCCCGGTTCTTTTTCTTTCCTCTGACGGCGATGCCGCATTCGCCGGCCCTTCCCGCTTGGAAAATTCCTTGCGTCCGAATTTCTCGCTCAAGTGACCCGGGGGAATGTCTTCGGCATCTCCGTCGGTGGACAGCAACCGGTTTCTGGAAAACCCGAGCGGGCGGGGGGTTCGCAGCGACGGACGGTCTCGGGGCGGTGGCGATTCGGCGGGCGGCGGCGTCGGCTCACGGCGGCTTCAGGGAAAGGGACCATGGGGGTCGTATCGCCCAGGATAGGCCTTCAAGAGTCTCGGGCCCGGCCCAGGTTCGTCGGCCCTTGATCGCCAGATACCCCCAGTTAAGAAGTGGCAGGCACCAACTACGGACACGGACGGAGTTCTTGGCGGATTTGAACTTCTCGGGGCTGCGATTCGATCAGTTTTCCGAAACATTTTGGCCTATTCCCTCCGAGAGGTTCAAAAAACGAACCCTTGCAGTAAGGAATCAAAGACAGGAAGCCGTTCAACGATCTGAACCACGAAGATGCAAATTGATTCCAGTTGGAAATAGGGCCGATGATCCTTTCTGATCCCGGTTTTTCGGGAGGGCAATGTATACGGTGAAAATCGGTACCCACGGGACAGGCCGGACTTTGCCAATGCGATCGAACCCGCCGTGCGATTTCCGACACACCACTTCGTGATCGGGCCGCACAACGGGGCGAAAGGCCCGTCCCGGGCGGCGCTCGCGTCGCGCGGGCCCGGGGGGGCGGGATCCGCCCGTCCAACATCGGTCCGAAAATGTGGGGCAGATCCGCCGGCGGCAAATTCCCGATCCCGGGTTGTACGGGCGCTCAACGATCAATTGCACGCTCGGCGCCTTGGTCGACGGGAGGGCGAGGTCTTACATCACCGCGTGGCGGCGTGCGTACCTTCACCCCACCGCGTGGTGAAACGAAGGTTCAAGGAGCACGGAACGAGAATTCGACTGCCGATTTCAGACGTGACGATCACCCGGCGTGCGGGCATGGTCGGAATGGGGGACGATGATATAGCATAGCCTTCGGCCAGGAAATCTTGCGCCCGTTCTGCCGGCCGCCTTCCGCCCACGAGGATTTCCCGGAGATCGGCACGCTCCAGGCGAAAGGGGCCGGCGGCCCTCGGTCCGGTTCGGGGCCCAGCCGGTGAGGAAGGGCCTGGTTTCACCAGCTCACTCATCGATTGGATCTCCTCGAGGGGAGGGGACTCGTCGGAGCGGCCTTTGGAGGCGGACTTCGGGCGGGCACCTTTTGGGGTTGGTGAGCGGGCCCGCTAGAAACACGGAACAGGAGAAAAATGAGCGGAACGGTTGGAGTTCGTGGATTAGCCTCGGCGGACGAACCGCTGCTGCGCCCGAAGCTCTGCTCCAAAACAGGCCTCTTTCTTTTTTTTTCTTAACATTCCCGCCGTTTCAGCCGCATGGGCGAACAACGAAGAGATCTAGTCGGTTGGCGCCCGGATCGGACGGCAAAGGACGGCGGTGGAGGGCTCCGGGCCGGGTAGTTGATCGCGGTTGAGCTCGTCGACCATCGTCTCCAGCCGGAACGGAGGGTGGTCCCGGGGCGGAGGGAGGAGCCGACCGAAAATTCGAGATTCGCGAGCAGAACCGGCGCAGGGCGATCACGGCATCGAGGCGCAAACATGGGGGGATCGCTTTCGGGACCGAAAACGCAGATTCTCGTCGCGCTCTTTCGGCCCACAGCAGCATCGAGGCCGAGGATTGGGGGCGGGATTTCCCGCTCATCGGGAAGGAATTCAGGTTAAGGATGAAGTTCCATCGGGGGCCGCGAGAGGGGCGCCGGTGCCGGTTTGGAAACCTGACTTCGGGGAAGCATGGGCCGGGGCGAAGGGGCGGCCCGCAACCGACTGAACGCCGTCGAATCCAGCCGTCCAGGCCCGGGGCGGAGGGGGAACCCATCACCGCGGCCGCCCCCGTCCGTGCCGAATCAAGCAAACCAGGTAATGCGGGGAATGCTCTTCGATGTCGGGCTTGATCGTTATCGACTTCCTTCTTCCCTCTTTTTCGACTTCCTCGAGCCGGGGCAAAACTCCGCGAAAACCGGCTGCTGCAGTGAAATCGCGGCTTCGCCAAGGGGCTCGCCCGGCGTAGACCAAAAGGCGCTCGTCGAGGTCCGCCACGGGCTCGCCCTGCTGCCGAGCCCCCAACGTAACGGAGATGGTTCGGCGAACAACAGGGGGCAACGTGAAGGCGCGAGCGCCACGATTTGTACCACGATGGTGAGCCGCCGGCCCGAAAATCGATGCATGGCGGGCCCCGTTAGGGCTTGGGGAATCACGATTCCCACCGCCGCGAAACGTGTTTGAACAAGCTTTCTTGCGTGCCCGGCGTCGAATCTAATCTTCTTCCGTAAGCGGGTTTGATCCACGAAGTCGAACCCACGTTCGTTCCCGGATTCGAAGTGTGGGATTAAAGTCCCAGGCGTTTAACTGGTGATGGAAGGGTCCGGGGACATGGACAACGGAACCGGGGGTGGACGAAAAGCAGGTATTACGCGAGGACGGTGTACTCCGTTGGGAGTTGGAGGATCGAGAGCTTCCCCCGAGCGCCGCACGTCGGCGGGGGGTTGGGCTGGAGTCGAGCTTAGAGATCGGCACGAGCAAAGACGGGGTGGAATGGGCATCTGCTGCGGGCGGGGGCGGGGCGGGCGGCGGTGGAATCGCTTCGACCCGAGCGAGAAAGCTCCTCGAACCGAACGGGGGCTTGGTGAAGTAGTCGTTAGCGGCCGGCTCGGAGGCCCTGAAAACCTTGTGATTAGGACCCGCGTCCGTGGGCGCGGTTGAGCACCAGGACCGGCGAGGTGATCCGCGGGTGCGGACGTCCGGAGGACCTCGAAAAACCCGGTCATTCCCCGGGACAGCCGGAGATCGAGCACGACGGAGGGGTGACGTAGTGGGCCCGCCCGGCGATGGAGTTTTTCCGGAGGCGCCTCGAGGCCCAGTCGTCCACCCAAGGTCTGCGTGACTACCCTGCTAGTTCGAGGCCCTCGGGCTTGACGTTACTGGCCCACGATCCGGTCGTCCTCGAACCCCACCAGGATTTTCCATCGGGCTAGCTCCCGTCGATTAGGGGCAAGATTGCACGCGGAAAGAAGGCTGCCCCGGGGCCCAGCTTCTCTCTCGGACCCAGCGATCCAGGCGGCCGTGAACTGAATGATACAGTACGCAATCGAGAGGCCGCGGCCCGGTCCCTCGGCCCGGGGCGTCTTCGGGTGGTTGTAGAACCGGGCTCGAAGATCTTCGGGGACTGGGCGGCTCGCCGGGGGATGACATGGCCGGTGTCATGCACTCCGGGACGATCCACCTCGTGGGCGGGCCCGGAGGCGAGGCGGTCTTCCAAAACCGGTGGAGGCAACGGCCCCAGTCGTCCCCATTCGCATTCGACACCCGTTTGGAGGCATCAGCGCCATGAGCACCTTGAATCAGATGCTTCGTCCATCCGAGGGGGCCCGGACCTTGGGCGACTTCGGGCACCGAGGGTGGGCGTCGACCGTGAGCCGCTTGAAACCGTTTGTGGTTTGGCTTGAGGAGAAAGGAGGGTTTCGGGGGGCTCGACCAGGCCGTTCAACCCGGCCACACGGCACACTTGGGCTTGGCGGATTGGGCCTGGGGGCGGCTGGAAAAAAACTCGGAAGCAGGGCGTCAAACGGATCTTGGTGGGCCGCGCGGGACCTTTGTCGATGATGTCGAGGATTAGCGAACGGGCCGGAAAATCCGCGGCCGATCGAACCCGGGGCCGTCGAGTCGGCCGAAGCGCAAGGGGCCCCAATCGTGGGCCAGCGGTGTATTGATCTTCGGGCATCACACGGCCGCCAGCTGGGCCCACCCCGCCCGGGCGAGCTTCTCGTGGCTTGGGATGAATCTTGGCTGCTGCACGCTCCCGGGCGCGTCGGTCACGTCCTCACCGATGGTGATCACATGGGTGATCAGAGTCGCCCCTCGAGCCGCATGACGGCGAGCCGGGCGGACAGGCCTGGTAGACCCGCTAGGTTCCCCCGCCCTGCTCGAACGACGTGTCTCCTGCTGGGCCCTGGAACCTCCGCCGAATTGGAAGATTCGGTTCGAAAGTTCGGCGCCGGAGGGCTTGCTCCGGGGCGGCTGGAGGTGTGAGGGACATTGGGAAAACCGGCCCGCCCGCCGGACTTCGCCCGCTCGGAGCCCCTGGGTACCGGTTTCTTTCGCGCTTTTTGCGGTTCCAGAAAACTGAAATCCGGTATTCGCGATCGATAAAGTAGATGGGGCCGGACCGGCAAGTGTCGATCACGAGCCGGTGAAATCGCAGGGCTGCTCCGCAGGACTCACGCGGACCGGCTCGCCAACCTCGAGTGCGGAATCCTCGGGGGCCAGGGTCATCGCCGGTCGAGAAAGGGGGAAGGAGGTTCTGCCAGGACATTCGAACACGGCCGGCGGAGGCAACCAACGTCCGACGGCTTGCTCCAGCTCGTAGCACGGCCGAGCCTCAAGCCTGCGTGGACGAGGGGGGGGCGCGGAACGTTTCTTGGGTCCGACCGGGCCGGGAAACGGCTGATCTTAGGGTGTCAAAGCCCGGAGTTCCACGCCGCGGCACACGGGGGCCGCGATCCCCAGGGCCGGCCGTTGGCACTCGCATTTTCCGTCGCCACGATGATCACCGGGAAATTTCGCGCCCCAACGTAGGTCTCGGGTGGAATTTTTTCCGCGAGGCCCCGGGTGGCGCGGCGTGGACGCGGCTGAACCCTTCGGCTCAAGCTTCAGCCCGGTTTTGGGACCCCAAAAAACAACCCCCAAAGAGCGTTCGCGCCCCACTCGTATGTCCCACGGGCAGGCTTGCGGGGCTAGGGGCGTTGCTCGAGATGGAGCAGGACCGGACGGCACGGTGGTTGCTCCGCGGCGGTGGTCGAGATGCTGCAGAAACACTCCTACGCCCCGTTTTTTCTCGACGCGATGACCCGGCCCGAGGATCTCGCAACTCGAGGGGTTTTGGGCGGAGGCCGTCTGGGGGTCGCGGGAGATTCGGGAAGCAGGGCGCGGCGCGCGAATTCACCGGGGCTCGTGATACGACAAGCTTTGACGGTCGGCAATAATTCTACGTGATTCGATCCGGGCGAAAAGGAAATTTAAAAAACGGAATACCGGATTTCAGTTCTGGAAAACCGCAAGCGAGGAGAGAACCGGTTCCCCCCAGGGGCTTCCCGGGCGGGGGACGAAGTCGGTCGTGGCGGGCCGGTGTTCCAAGGTCCCTCACCCGCCAGACGGCCAGGAGGCAGCTCCCGCGGACGGAACTTCTTTTTCGGAAACCGAAATCTTCAATGCGGGGTATGGTTACAGCAAGGGGGGGGGGGGGGCCAGGACAGACAGTCGTCGAGGACACAGGGGAGGGGGGGAAAACGGGCGGGAAGGGGGGGGTATACCCGGGGCTTGTTGTCGCGGCCTTGCCGATGCGCTCGAGGGCGATCGGATCACCCATGTGATCACCATTCGGTGGAAGGGGACGTTGACCGAAAGGGCGCGGGGGGAGGTGCGCAGCAGATTTCATCCCCAAGCACGCGAAAGGCTCAGCGGCCGGTGGGCCATGCTGGGCGGGCACGGGGGTGAGGTGATGCACGAGATCAAATAAAAACCCGCTGCCCACGATTGCGGCCCCTGCGCGGCGGTCGATTCGACGCAGGGTCGATTTCGGGGGGGCCGCGGGATCCGGCGTTCGCGAATACCTCGACATCATTCGGACAAAGGAAGGCAAAGCGGTCCAGGTCGCGCCACACAACGATCGTTGGACGGGCCTGCTCAGAGTTTTACAGCGCCCCCCGGGCATCCGCCAAGGAACACAAGGTGCACGGTCTTTGGGTCGCGTGAGGACACGGGCGGCTTCGGCTGGTTCGAGCGAAACGTAACCCTCTTTCTCCTCAAGCACCACAAAAAAAAAAACGGTTTTTTTCAAAGCGGCCCTCACGGTCGGACGGGCCCACCTCGTGGCCCGAAAGTCGGCCCCCCCAGGGGTCAGGGGGCCGGCGATGACGGAGCAGTGCACCCGGGTGCTCATTTGGCCGCTGATGGGGATCACACGCCGGTCGACGCGATTTTCTTCTACGACGGGGGGGGGGGGCGTTAGGCTTCACGTTGAGACCCGCCTCGCATCCGTGGCCGCCATCAAGAAAGGGGTGATCGTCGAAGGTTTGGCCCAGGACAACCGGCCCCGGGGCATTCCGGAGCGGGGAGGCAGCCCAGTCGAAGATTCTTCGAAGGCCGTTATTTCTACACCCACCGGAAGCCGCCGGGGCCCGAGGGGACGGGGGGCGATCGGGGCCTCCTCTCGAGGTTGGCGTAAGGTATTTCATTTTCCAGATTACCCGGCGGGGCCTGATCGAGGTTCGAGAAGGCGAGGTGGGACGGGTCCAAGGCCGTCCCTCCGAGTGCATTTCTTGCCGGGTCGAAGGGGGACCAGGAGGATTATAAGCCCGATTTTGAAAAATCCTTGGTTGTCGGAGGGGGGGGGGCCTACCGGGATCGTGGGCCATACCAACAGCGAGGGCTTCGACGAGGGGCAGGGGGTTTTGGTTTATTTTCACACGCAGGACATTGGTGGGACGACGGGGCTCGGAGGGCTGCTCCGACTCATCGCCGGGCGGGCCCAACTACGATTCCTGTTTCGTGGGCTCGAGTTCTCCGGCCTCCAGTGGGGGGATGGGGGGGACCGGGTGTTTCGAAGGTCCTCCGGACGATTTTCGGCGATCCGCGGGCGGGGAATAACCTCGGCCGGTCCTCATGGTGCTCCAACCCCCCGCGCAGGGGACGCGGGGGGTCGGTTCGATCACAAGGGTCAGGCGCCTCGAAGCCGGCCGCAGAAGACTACGTCACCAAAGGAAAAGCCGTTCGCGTGTTCGTGAGCTGGCTTCGCTTTTCCGGGTCCGAAAAGCTGGATTTTCGGGCGCGCTCCGCCCCCGAGCACAAGCAAGATTCGCCACCCCGGGGGCTTGGGCTTCGTGGGCGCAGATCTTTTCTCGAGCTCGACTTTCGGCCCACACCGAGAATGTGACGGGACGGGCTTTTCGGGGGGGAGCTCCTCGACTCTCATCCCAAGGTGTACACCCGTCCTCGAAGTGACCGGCTTTCGGTCACCCAGGTTCGGGGTATGTCCCGGACCCTTCATTTAACCGAGTTAGCACGCCTGGGGGCTATTCACTTCGATCACGGGACACGAAACAACGTGGGGGGTGGGTCGGGGGACCGTCGTTTATCAAAACCGCTTACGGAAGAAGGGGGGAAGGAATTTTCGACGCCGGGCACGGACCACACCCCCACAAAGGCAAGAAGCGCTTCAACACGGTTTCGCGGGGAGTGGGGGAAAGCGGTACGTGATCAAAAGGGGGGCCCTAAACGGGGGCGCCATTGCAGCCAAATTCGATTTTCGGGGCCGCGCGGCTCACAATATTTAGGGTTACATGAAGGGAGGCTTCAAAGCTAAACGGTTGGGGCCATTATTTTTTCTTTCAAGTTTTTTTTTTTTTTTTTGTTTTTTTTTTTTTCTTTTGGGTGTTTCGCGACCTTCCTCTACTGTGGGGCTCTGCCAGGCAGGGCGGAGAGTTCTGAGGCGGGGGAAACTCGAACCGAGAGCATTGGGGGGCTCGCCCGGGACGGAAAAGGCTGGGCGAGGGGCCGCTATCTGCAGGCAAAGCGCGGTTTTTTTGTTTGGCGATTTGGTCCCGGGCTCGAGGAGAAAAAGGTAGTTAGAGGACGGAGGGGGGGGCGTTGGTGGGGGTAGGGTGTGGGGGGTTACGGGGGGGGGGGGTGGGTGTTGGGGGGGGGGGCAGCCTAATCGGAAGAGGCATTCCGGCATACTTGGTGCTGATTCGGGGCACGACGGGGCGGCGGTGGATGGGTCTCCGTTTTTTTTTTTTGTCTTCTTTTTTTTGAACCGGGCCGGACGGATGGAATTTCGACCCGGCCCGCTGTCAGTCGGTTGGGCGGGGCATCCCGGTCCAAGCCGCCATCTCCCGAAAAGATAGATTCAGGTCCAACCGGGGCACCCGCCGCCAGCTTCGGCGGCCCCGATGGGGGAAACTTCATTCCCGTTACATGGGGATCCTTACCGGATGAGCGGGGAAATTTTCGAACCCAAGGCCGGCTAGATGGGGCTTCGTTGGGCCGAGGGACGCGGGCGAACGAGATCTTCGTTCGGTTTGTTTTCCCGAAGGGCGCTTCTTGGCGCCTCGATGGCTCGTGGTGGATCGCGCCGGTTATGCTCGCCGATTTTTCTATCGATTTTTTCGGCTACTACTTCCCTAGCCGGGAACCCCAGGACCTCCGTCTCCGCTGGGAAGAAGATCGGGTCGGACGATGCTCACCGCCGATCCAACGAGGCCGGGGGGAGCCTCCACCGCCGTCTGGCCGTTCGGGATTCGGGGCGCCACCAACGGGACGGGAAGGGGATCGCTTCGGGGTCTCGCCCCAGGGCGAAAACGAGGGATGGTTACGACAGGTGGAAGGGAAGAAGGATTCGCCCAGGACGCCGCAGGCAGCGGGGGCGGTTCCGCGCAAGAAAGGCGAGCCAAGAGGGCTCAAGACGGGGCCGTCAATGGTGGCTCCCGGGAATGGGGGGCGGGCGGGGGGGGTTTCGGAGGGTGGGCGGGGCGCTCCACCAACCCCAAAAAACAAAGTTCCGGCCCGAAGTCGCTCCAGCCGCTCGGACGAGGCGCTTTCGGAGGGAGATTAACTAGGGATTGGATGTGAGCTGATCCGTGACCAAGCCTCATCCACGATGTTGGGCACCCCCGAGGCGGCCGGAGGGCGGCCCCCACGGGCGCGACCCCGCCATGGGAACAGACAGTGGCGATATCTCCGGGGAATTATCTACGTGGCGGAGGAGGGGGAGGGAGGGGAAAAGGGGAACAGGCCGCGCAGATTCTGGGGACCGAGGCGAGCGAGAGAATCAGCGGCGGTACAGTCCCGACATGCCCGCACAAGCCGGTGATCGTTCCCGGGCGGAATCGGCAGAATCAAGTTTCGAGAAATTAGTCAGCGATTCTTAAAAAAAACTCGTCAACAAAAACGCGGTTTGTAAGATTATCACGCCGGCACCAACCGGGACGGTTTTGAGGGGGATGGGGGGGGTGGAGGTGAGGGGCATCCTTCTCACGGGCGGCTTCGTCGTGGGGGACACCAAAAAGGCCGGCCCAAGCGTTTGCAATTTGAGCCGTGGGGGAGGGCGGGACGGACCACCGGGGAATTAGGGAATTTGGACGCCACGGGCGGATCTTTGCAGCACAATTTTCGACCGAATTTTTGGCGGCGGACGGGATTAAAGCAAGGGGGGTGCCGCGCCGACCGGCGGACCGGGCGCAGCCCGGGACGGGCCCTCGGCCCCCCTTCGCGATCACGAAGTTGGGTTGGCGGGGACAAGACACTTGTGGCACGGTCAATCTAAAAAAAAGACAAAAAAACATGGGATCCCACAAAAAAAAACGTCACAAAGTCCAACCACAAAATATACCTACCAACACTAACAACCAGTTCAGCCCTCCACCTCTTC
>Ga0179591_1342292_pt1 | contig 10014 bp, 10 predicted proteins | sample CZOMad2_1_08_16f_FD_182891 | JGI IMG/M metagenome (GOLD analysis project Ga0179591, IMG submission 182891) | Vadose zone soil fungal communities from Angelo Coast Range Reserve, California, USA - CZOMad2_1_08_16fungal (PacBio error correction) | ecosystem: Environmental > Terrestrial > Soil >... | reverse complement strand
TTCTCCTGATTTTCCCCACGCTCTCTCCGTTTTTACAATTTTAAGCAGAGGGCTTACTTCGGTTTTTCACAATTCGTAATAACATCAGTCATCCTCAGTTTCGAACGAACTGGTTCGAGCCCAATCCCAAGCTCCACCGTTGCCGTATTCTGCGCCTACTCTGCTTCACCGTGCCACCATCACTGCGGATCTCCTGGGCGTTAAAAAAGATTTATTCCTTGTCCTGGATAGAACCACTGGAAACCCTCTTTTTCCCCCCACCGCCCCGCTCTGATAGAGCGGAAGTCCTCCTCCTTGTCTTGCTCAGAGCGGCGCCTTATTTGGTTTTTACCGCGAGTGCAATTGTTTTTCTAACTACTGACGTCGGTTTCGATTAATTCCCAGGTCAATTTTAAACCAATCTATCATTTCATCCTAAAATTTCTAAGAAGGTTACTCCTTGACCCCAAAGACTTCAGCGAGGTAAGACGCTAGTCGTCTCCTTAGGGCTCTTATTAGGACAATGGCTTCCAGGCCGTAACCGTTACTTAGACTTTTTATTTCTTCTGATGGTTCTTCTTTCTTTTTTCGGATCTTCCTTCATATACGATTTTTTATGTTACCTTTAAAGGACTGCCAATGGTAATTCCTTTTTTGACGTGCCCACGCACCGGCCTACCCAATTCCAAGTTAAATGGCGCATGGCACCATCACCTTTTTACCCGAGACATGAGGCTCCCTGTATCAACGACCTTCGGGTGGTTTCACAGCACTCTGTCTGACCCCTTATAACCGTGAAGGGGATAACCCCTTAATTGCCCAATGACTTCATCGTCGCCTTTTTTTGATCAGCTTCAGGTTGACGATTGTACTATAGTGCCGATTCCAGAATTTTCCCCAAAGCTCTCCAGTCTCTTGTGATCGGTCTGCCCCCTACAACAGTGTCCAACGTCGGCGGGCCACATTTGAAATGGCCTTCTGCATGGCCGGCAGTTCTGTTATTCCGTTGAACTCGGGACTGAGACGAACCCGACCACACGTTACTTCGTCAAGTTTAATGCACAGGCAATTACCTATGTGACGACTAGTCGCTTTTGACCCGCCATCTTAAGATTTAGCTGTCAGCAGGTTACTTCGAAATCTGATCATTTACTTTACCCCCACACCCTTTTAGCTTACCGAAGCAGTTTGAATTAGATTGGTTGATACGGCCTCGTAGTCGCGTAAACGCCCCAGTGACCCACCCAGAATACATACGTACTAGGGTAGCCTGTCATAAGGTAAAACGTTTTGAAAGCACGTGTAATAGCTGCCTCCTTGCAGACAGACACGCCGTTTGCAAAACATCTTGTGTTCCGAGTAGTCTTACATAACATATAGAAATTTTTCGTCAGATCAACCTTGACACCCCCCCTAGAGTGTGCCCCTACGTGCATTCACCAATTCGTGCCTTAATTATCGCAGCCCCCCATCGGAATGAACACCCCCTTGCACTAAAGAGATGAGTCTTTCGCCAATTTCCGCTTTTATGGTAAGGGTATTGGAGCGCTCCAGCCTGCATTTTCTCAGCCGGATCTGTGAAGCATTTCGTTATCCGGCAAAAAACGCAACTCGGATCCCCCCTTTCTTGCTCTGTGCCGCATTGAGGCCTGAGTGCTCCCTTAGCCCGAAACTTTCAATATTCCTCCTTTCTCGTTGTCTTTCCTCATCTTAGCATACTTCTGTATTATTCCGTTTCACCTTGCCATTTTTCGTTTCTCCAGACAAGGCCTTTTACCCGTGAATATCTTGCCCCATATGGAGAGCCCCTTCATCCACTATTTGAGAACCGAGGACCGAAATGCAACCCACAATCGCTACAATATTTCGGGAACTGTCTATCTTTATATGTCACAGAGAACGACTACCAGACCCAGCCTTCCCCGTTTCTTGGCACGGACAACTGCAACCCCGTAACGGTGCTCTCCGCGAAATTTTCTTTATGCCCTTTTTTTTGCTGGACCCAAAGCTATCCCAGAATATATCATATGATGTACCGATAAGTGACTAGTCTTTTAAGGGTCGTGATCCTTCCATGCCGTGGCCCCCCACCCGCGGTTGCGCCATAGGTTTTTGTCCTAGATTTTCTTGTCTTTTTTTTTCATGTACCCTTTACCACCAAAGCTCTGTTCTCTTGACCTGTATACTGCCTTTCGCCAACTACATGTACGAGAGTGTCTCCGATTTCAACCATTTGAAACCGGGTACTGGGAGCTTCCGACCAATTCTTGTTTTTACCATCCTGATATGTCCTCATACCCCTTTTGTGTTTTGGATGATGGAACTACCCTAGTAACCCGTGTCTTTTTTTTTTTCCAGTTCCCCGTACAACTGGACGTTTTCCCCCTCGAATAGACCTCCAAGGATCGTCGGCCAAACCCTATTTCCGTCGTCTCATCCAAAGCCAGAGATTTGTTTTCCGAGCTTCCATTACAATAAACGTCGTCCTCGTGCAGTCGGAAAGCCGCCGGCTGCACCATTCTTCCTGCCATCCCCCCGAGTTCCTCCCCCACGACGACAATTTACAAATTTCAACACGAGCATCAGTGTCCCCCAAAACTCTTCTTCGCATCCTCAGTTGGAACTAGTTAACATGCCCGACCCACCTCCGTAAGGTTCCTTTCCCACTTCCTATTCTTTTGTGAGCTCCTGAGGAATAGGTCGATGGGATTTTTTCTTCGTAATTTTTCCCCTGTCCGTAAACTGCACCAGTGGCATACTCTTTAGTGATTTTTACCTTCCATAACACGCCCCGTTTATTCCTTTCTGATCGGCCCTATGTCGGACTTTCCTAAGTGTTTCCGTGCATTTGTTCTGCACCCCTTTCCTTGACTTCCCTCAATAATACCTTTAATTGATCGCACGTGACGACCATAAATTGGGTCAACCACACACGTCAGAACATGCTTGCACACCCGTTCTCCGAGGACCCCCCCCCCCCCCACCCCAGACCGACTACACCCAGGTTCCCCGAACGACCCTTTTTGGAACCTCCCAACCGCCTCATTGCCCTCCCCACCCCTTGCCCTGTACACCCCTCCCTCTACGAGCCACCCCCACCCCCTTGGAACCCCCCGCTTGCGGAGCCCCTACACTCATTAGCACTCTCCCTCCCCCCCCCCTGTCCCGCCCCCCTCCACCTGTACCAGAATTCCCCCGCCGGCGCCCACCCAACTCTCAAGATCCCCCCCCACGCGCCCCCCCCCATAGGATCCCTTTGGGCTACCCCCTCACCCCCCCGCATCCCGGCAGCCCTACACCCCGATTACTCTATTTTTTTAAAACCCCCTCTCTTGTCACCAAGTTCCTCTCCCCCCCCACCCCCACACCCCCACCAGCTACGACCCCACAGCTTCAATTCCACCCCCATCCGGCCACCGGCCCCCACACCCAACTCCCAACCTCCAACACCCTTTACATTCCCCACCCCGCCCACCATTTTTAAGGTGAAAAGCCCATACACGATCGGACTCTTCTTGTGTTGTCGGGACATCTTTACCTGCGTCTCTTTGAACCATCTTTCTAACCGACCACCGGTCCTTATAGCTCGCCGGGAGACATCCTGTGTATTGCCACTCTCGAGACAGCCCCTTTCCGTGACTGGGACCGTCATGGCTGGCTAATAGCAGATCGTACCTTCAATCTCTTTTTCTATGCCTGGTCATCTGTGCCCACGGGCCTTAGCACCAGACGAGTGAGTCTAGGAATGAATCGCAGGTTCTGGCCGGACTACGGACCTACGAATTGGCAGTCTCAACGAAACCAAGTCACCCCTCACTTTCCACCCCCCCCCCTCTACAGTGGCGTCCCCACCGCCCCACCCGATCGCCCTCTCCCCACCCCCCCGGCTTTCCAACGACTTAATTCCCACAGCTCCGGAATCCCCGTATTGCCCGTCCGCCTGAATACGGACCACCCCGCGCCCTCCCCACAGTCCAAACCTGCATTTACCCCCTCCCGTCCTCCACCCCCCCCTCAGCCCTCCCCGCTCGTCACCAAGATTTCCACTTTTTTGTGCCCAAGCGAAGAGGTGTCCCGGTTTGCACAGGAGTATAGTTCCCTTAACCAGTCCCCTAACAGACCTCCCCCCCGTCCCTGCACACCCGCCTTCATCCCACCCCACGCGCTCCCGCCCTATCCGATCAGCCCCCCCACTCCCCCCACGCCTGTCGCCCCCCCCCCCCCACTCGGAGTCCCGCTTGCACCTCCAAAGAGACCAGTGTCCCCCCACAGTCCAACCCCCCACCACCTTCAGTCAGCCGGTTCTCCCCCCCCATCCCGCTCTTCCTTGTGCCCCATTCTCCGGTCAATCCGATGGCCGCCCCCCTTCCGTTCAAAAGGCTCTCCCGCCGGCCGGGCCCCTACGCCTCCTCCCCGGACATCCCTGCCCTCGCCAACGCCCCCCCGCCCGCTCTGTCGGTCCCGCACTCACCCTCGGCGCGCCGCCATCCCCCACACGATTCCCCCCACTCTCGTCCCGCCCTACTCCCCAGACTACGTCTTACCCCTACCCCACAAGCACCAAGTCATAACCCCCCCCTCCCTCCCACCAAGGGCCCTCCCCACTCCCCTCCTCCCCACTACCCCTGCCCTCCCGCCCTCCTAAGAACCTCCCCTAATCACCGCCCCCCCCCCCCACTCCCACGCACCCCCCCCCCGCTAATCCGCAAGTTGCTCCCCACCTTCAAGTGACCGCTAGTTCCGTAACCCCCCGATAACCCGACATCCTCCCACCCTCCCCCGCCCCAGCACCACGTCAACCCCACCTGCGTGCTGCCTTACTCCCGCCCCCCCCCCCCCCCACCCTCCCCCCCCTCTTCTCCCCCCCCCGGCTTCGCCCAAGCCCAGTCTCCCGACCACTCCCAACTATTACCCCTTTTTTGACCACTTAGCCCCCCGCCACCCCCCCCCCCTCCCCCCCATCCCCCCACCCCGAAGCCGACCGGACCAGCTCCCTCTCCCCGGCATTGTCCCCATCCACGAACCCCCTCTTGATTCGACAACCGATAACTCCCCCGCACCTTCCTCCACACTCCCGTTCCTCCCCCCCCCCCCCCCAAGACCCGAGTTAGATCCCTCTCCCCCAAGTCCGTTTACCACGCAACCGTGACCCCCCTAACGGTGCCCCGTTTCTACCCACCACAGACCCCCGTCCTGTCCACCAAGTATTAGATGTGACCGCCATCCTGTTTTGATCTTTCCCCGCCAAAACGGTTTCTGCACCTTCCCCCAGGTTCTTTCTATCCTCCCCCGGTTTGATTCCGCGAGCGAATTTCAGTCTTTTCCTGAATGATGCCCTTCAGCCGGTTAACCACCTCTTTTTTTAAAGGTTGCCGCTTCCCTCGGTATCGAGGCAGGCCCCTTCCTCTCCTTGAGGACCCTCTCTCGTCAGACCCCCAAACTCCGACGACTGGCCGGCCCCCCTCGGCTTTTGGCCTTCCCACTTTATTCTCAGTACCCCAGTTAATCCACCGCTAGATGATACCCCGACCATGCTTACTCTTCCCTTCCTTTTTCTTTTTTACTTTTTTCCTCTTGTCACCCATTATTCTGACCTGTTAAGATATTTTTGTCCTTCCTTCTTTCCTGCATTCCTTTCGCCCGCCCATCGTGTCTGCCCAACTTAACTCCCCATTGCAGCCTCTCGAGGGTTAAACCCAGCGACACCGGCCCCCTTGTTGGTAGGCACCGAGAGTTGGCACTGACCAAGACCGGGGTCTACTCTTCAGGTGTGCCGCGCGGGTCTTTTTTAGGCAGTTTGTCTCAATATGTTCCTTTACCCTTTCTTTTTTTCCGGTTCCAAAGAGTGGTTTAGTCAAAATCGACCCGTAGTCTTCTTTTTTTGCCGGATTCCTCTATAGGCTGTTAACTTTCATCCGATTGTAAAATTCCTTTTCTCCTTCCGATCATTACGGGCTGAAGACCCCCTTGAGCGGAGATTTTCTTTAATTTAACAGAACTCTTTTTTTTCCTTAGCCCCCCTTTGTTTTACGCTACACTTTCTTTTTCTGTCGCTAACATTTTTTCGATCTCTGCTTTTTTTCTTTCTCCGTTGAGGTGGTTGATTCTACTTTAAACCGCTCCCTTTATCCTTTCATTGGTCGCTTGCACCCTTTCTCCCGCTTCCCCCCATTTCTGTGAACTTCCAGTAAGCCCTCAGTCCTACTCCGTTGCTCTTGCATGGTCTAGGCTGTTCCCCCGTACCAATTTACTCAGAAGTTTCTCAGTGACTTTCTTGACTTAATCCGTTACAAAGAGGCGGCCTGTCGTGGATTTTCCCCCCCCTCCTTTTCGTTGTTCCAGCGTCTCAAGACACCGGGAACCAAGCTTGCCCCCAACAAAAGACTGAGTAAGTCTATTCTTTATTAATAGATTTGTGACCTATCGGGCTGCGCCTTTCGGCGCCGGCCGTTTTATTCCCTTCCTTCGCCTGCCGGTTGTCGTTCACTTGGCGAAAAGATGGCAGTCTGCGAGCAATTTGTATTCCACCTTCCTTCCCCCGCCAAAGATTTTTGTCCTGCCCTAATGCAAACCAGAATTGCTGGTTTACCCGCATTTAGTTGTCTCCGCTCTCTGATGGTATTATCAGCCTGATGTTTTTTTCTCTTGGACCGCACTTTTAAGTTTCTGCCTCTTTCCTTTCTCTTCTCCTTGAGTTGTTTTTATGTAGTTTCACCTCCCCCCTCTTTGTGTGTGTAATTTATGTTAACACTTTTTTCCTTCCTTTTGAAAAGATGGTTTGTTTGCCCGTGTCCTCCGGACCCTTCATCCATTCTCGAAGGACCGTTGAAAGTTGACGACTTTTTTCACTGACCCCGGTTCGATCACATTTTTCACCGGGAATAGATTCCCAAAGACCTGGAGTAGACTTCTGCTTCGCGATAGGTACACTTTTCTTTTCTCCCTTTTAAGGTTTAGCTTACACTGCAACTCGCGTTTTTTATGTATATACGTTTCCGTGATTTGCTTGGCGGTTTCACAAGTCTTGCTCCTTGAACTTCTTTGCCACTCAGATTTTCAGTCCCGCCGGCTTCTCTCTTCTGACCACGTGGGCAAATTCGTCCGTGAAGCGTTCCACCCAGTTCGTGTGAATTGGCTTCGCTGGCCGAATTCGTTGCGGCCGTCCCAGGCGAAGGTGACTGAGCTAGAATCGAACTTGACGTAGACCAAAGGCGGGATTCATAACGAGCACTGTTTGGTTTTAGTAGTTTTGTTAACGCCATATCCTTCTTCGATGCGGCGCTCCGTTTAAGTGTCCATCACTCTAATCAAGGTAGACCACCCCTTCTCGTTAAATACGATCGCGATAGAGTTTTTTCCCATTCCCTTTGAAGACTTTGGCTAATCGGCAACCCAAGAGCCCGTAGATTTGGGTGTGGCCCCCTTTGTCGTCGGACTATCGTGCCCCAGGCATGAGGAATGATTCTAAAGTGCATCACCACCACACTGGGAGTAGAATGGAAGTTCCTCGATGTCAGCGCACTGTTCCCCATTTGAATCGACCAACATGATCCCGCGTGGCACTCACCCCAACGATCCTCCACAAATTGCCGTTCAATACTTCTTCCACCACGAGCGACAAAATTTCCGTTGTAAAGTCATCAACAACCACAGCCGCGCCATCCGTGAGGCTGTTTTGCACCAATTTTTAATTCGAGTTTATGGTCCAGTGGACGCACAAGAACGTTCGAGATTTTATAGTTGGTCATTTTAGTAGGTCGCCAGCCTTATCAAATTCCCTGTCGGCTAACCTCTTCTGGTACTATCTTTGCCTATCCATGGTATAACGGCTCCCTCCGATATTCTTCCTTTTGGGTTTGCCCTTCTTTGCCCTAGCTTTTCCCTCCCCATTCGTTCGTTAGGGGCATCCGTTTTTTTTCCAGAAATTCATTTCCCCACCTTTGATCCCCTTCCCTTTCTGGCCTGAGCACCCTTAAGGATTAAAGGGTAATAACTAACCTAGACGCACGGTCGGGCACGTTTATCGCCCCGCTCCATGTAGCCTCAATCAACCCCCCCACCCCCACCCCCCCGACCTCCCCTAAGGCCTTTCCCGTCATCCCCCCGGAGTGTAGGTTCCGGACTCAATTGTGGCGTTGTCTCGCCTTTGTCCCAGGCGTTCTCGCCGATGTGCCGTATATTTGTGAACTGGATAGGAGTTGGTTCCCTCGGGGATTGCTGTACTATCCTCACGGAAGTTTCCGGGCGCCGGACCCGCTTTTATTGTGGCAGACCATCCCCAATGGCGTCGTTTGGTACTGACTATCCCCCCTCCTTTTTGAGCCACCTCCAATGTCGCTCTTTTTTCCTGTCGTCCCCTAACACGTCGTTCCTGGGATCCTTCGGAACCCTTCCGTTTAAGCATTTACGATTATCAAAACTCCTTTTTTTGTTTCTCGAGATAAACTTCTTTTTCTTCAACAATTTCTATACGAATCGGCAAGCGTTTTCAACATAATTGCCCCCCTCTGTCACTTTGGACTTTTTTCCCAACATTTCCCTTATTCCTTAACTTGCGACGCCAGTTTTTCTTTGCTCTTACCATTACCCCCACATTCCTCGTCCCCTACTCCCGCAATGTGACGCCCCGGAGTTGCCCCCCGACCCCCGGCTCTATTCTCACTACCACCTACCCCTCGAGATCACACGATGGTCGCGGCTTCAACCTGCGTACCGCCCAACATTTTTCCTGAAGCGCTAGCATTTACAGCTGCCTGACTTCCTTATGGGCGATGGTTTAGTCTAGTCGCTCATTTTGCCGCTCTTCCCTCCCGTGAACCTTGCCTTTGTTTAGGATACCCCCCTGTCAACCTTTCTTAGGTCCAGGCCCTGTATGGACGCTCTTTTTAAAGTCTCTTCCCACCCCAGATCATTCAAGGGAATTCTTCTCCGAATTGATTTCGATTTTTTTTTGTCCAACAGAGCAGTATATGATTATTTGTTATTGAGAGTGAAGAATCAGATCCGAGGGTGATTTCTCCCCCCATCACAGAAGTTTAATTTAGTGTTATTGAGACTTGCGAACTGCAATATCCACCGGCCGATCCGTTCTTGTCTTACACTGCCCCAATTGGTGGTTCAATGGGACTTTTGCACAAACGTTACTCTGGGAATCCTTTTTGTTCACGTTTTTTGTCGGCGATTTAAGTTCGATAATACGTTTGATTTACAACTTGGGTTACGTTGGTCGATGGCGGACCTTTTCTCTTAATTATCCCACCTCCCGTTGTGAGCCGCCTCTCTTTATTTTAAGAATGTCGAATAGTCCACCTGTTTTCTTCAACCCGACCCCCCCCAAAGACTGGCGGCCCACTCTGGCCTGGTAACACAAAGTCCCTACAGCGTCCGCGTCTTTCCCTAGAACGGGTTGGCTTGCCGTTGAGCCCGGGCCCCGCTTGCCGCCAGGCCTCTCCTTTCGGGGGTTAAAAGTTAATGTAAACCGACTGAGTTCTTACTTTACCAACTCTGAGGTTCCCCCCAACTCTTTCCACTTCCTCATCACTTATGTCCTTGTCTTCCCCCCTGCCTTAGCAAATCGGCCGCAAGTTTCAAAGACCTTGTTCCCCGCTAGAATCTTCTCTGTAGTTAGCCCGAAGCCTCAGCCTTCTGTCCTTTATTCGGTTGCACCTTGTTCTGTCACTCATGTAAGGTTCCTTTTCCCCCCGCTCATCCACTGTTGCAGAACACGGTCGACGATTGCATTTTCCGCTACCCATTCCTTTTGATCCCCAACAACAAGTGAACATTAGAGCCCTTGGCCGCTTTTTTGCCCCGTTGCTTTTTGATCTGATTTTACCCATGCCAAGGTTATAGAACCGGTGCTTTTACGACCTCTCTACCCCAAATCATGGGTTTTTCCTTCATGATGCTGTATTCAGTCTTCTTCCCCAACCAGTTTCTTCCAGGACCTCTTTCCTTTTCAGAAAACTGACCCGATAATTTGGAAGTAATAACCGACAACCCCCTCCCATAACAGGTCAACCTCGGTTCCCGCTT
>Ga0179591_1321461_pt1 | contig 10015 bp, 8 predicted proteins | sample CZOMad2_1_08_16f_FD_182891 | JGI IMG/M metagenome (GOLD analysis project Ga0179591, IMG submission 182891) | Vadose zone soil fungal communities from Angelo Coast Range Reserve, California, USA - CZOMad2_1_08_16fungal (PacBio error correction) | ecosystem: Environmental > Terrestrial > Soil >... | reverse complement strand
GCTTTCAGGTCGACAGCGGATGCTTTGAGAGACGGGGCGGACGCCCATAGCCCCCACTACATCGTCTCGCGGCGGATTTGCTGAATATGCTGCTTTCACCCCTTAATAGCTTTGTTCAGAAGACGTTCCCCTTGTCAACCGTGATTGCCGAGTGATCGTCATGTCCCTCCACTGGTGCTTTTTCGAAGCCTGAAGTTCTTTTCACTAGAGGCTATCCTGCCTGCTTTTTTCTACGCAGTCACAGCTTCGATAGGAAAGGATTCGGCCCCTTCTCCGGACATCGCGAAATCACGGACGTCCGTCGTTGGCAACCTTCTAGACTTCTTTTCTCCCGTTTTCTCAAGCTTTTCCCCCTAAAAGGTCGTTCAGTAAACTACCTTAATCGACTCCTCGACTTCTGAACGTCCCTACGGACGTCCTGTATTTCCTCATATATTACTCTCATGAGAGTTTGTTCTATTCACATCTGTTACTTCCTGATAACAATTTGCTAACCTCTGATGTAGGCATGCTTTCTAGGTTGGTTAGGCATTTGTGAAGGCTTTGCTCCCCGTTACGGATTGACCCCTTAGACCAGACCCCACTACTTTTAAAAGTACGTCTCCGCCGGCCCAAGTTGATGTCGTGTCTAGATCCTAACGCCGATTTCATCCTGAAGGAGAGGGTAAGTTTTTTAGGTAATATTCACCGATAAGAATGTGGTACTCAACCATCAAGTTCCTCCTAGACCCTTGTGAGAATACAAGAGGTATGATCATATCTAACAGCTCAATCCCCCCCATGGGCCCCACAGTGTTCAATAGAGTACTTTATGTCAGTCCACATTTCGCCTTTTACGTATGCTTACAGGCCGTCGGCCTTTTCCAAGCTAGATCGCACACGCGACTCTTTTCGCGGTATACCCCTTCTTCCTGGGGTCCTTTGTTTTTTTACAGAGTTCCCTCGCCAAGAATCCATGTTGCCGGCCGTTTTTAAGCTTTGCAGTGCGAGCGATTTGGCCGACTTTTTCCGAGAAAAATTTCCTCGCCCATTCACAGCAAGCCGGTCTTTTGGCCTAACCTGATTGGCTGCATCGAATAAGAGGTGCACGACCTTGGAGAAGTCAGTTTAATTGTGGATCCGATGCAAACGTCTCTTCCCCCCGACCTGAGCCTAGCCCGACGGCTTCCGTTGAGGATTGAAAGCGACGTATGCGACTACACAGCGTTCCCTCCCTCTCTTAATCGTGCCGCTTTTTACTTCCCCGTCTCCACCCATAATTCGACCCAAAAGACCTTTTTTGTTTTTTTTTGTGATGATTCTCAAGACTTTGGCGGAACTTCGAGGTGCCCTCACTCGCCTCACTACTATACCAGTCGACGAACTTCATGGTAGTTGCATCACCCTCCCCCACTGATGAACCGTCTTTTTTTTTTTTTTACCTAGTCGATTGAAGACTAACATCCCTGTTTTGGCCTGATCGCCCCCCCCTAAAAAACCCGGCTCCGCCAACCCACCCTTCCCCCGGGGGGGAATCCTTCGGTGATATTCAGCAAATGCCATGAGGCTTCCCAAACTCCCCATTGAATACCTCGACATTAATAGGAAGACAGTTTTTTTCCCCACAGATCGTCGACGACCGTTGTGAACCACTCGGACCACGGTGTAGTCGACCTGAGTTAAACGGTCTCCGCCAACAGGCCCGATCTCGTCAATACCCCGCCGAAACACTCTCAGACGCCGGATCTTCAAGGATTTGGACTCCACTGACGGGCTGTATTTCCTAGCCATCGCTCGGTTATTGCCTAGTTACGCAGATGTTCCAAGTGACGGAGATCTCGATTATCCTGGGTCAGCACAAAGCCTCCCCCAGCGCTTCACCTTCTCCCCCAACGCGAAGAGGTAGAAGGAGCTCCATACCGGGGTTAGGGAAAGGGAGTTTCCATACGAACTCCTTGATTCCCCCATTTACCAATAATTAAGACGTAGGAATAAATACCCACAGGAGTCAGTTCTTTCCCAGAGTCTACAAAAGGTTTTGCTTAATACCAGCCACAGCTCAGGCTGGAAGCCATTTTTGCAAAAAAGCCCCTCTTACCAAATGGAAATTACCGGCGGCAACCCTGTAAACGTCGTTCTACAATCGTCACTCCCCCATGCGAGCTTTGACAGTTGTTGATAATCGCCCGGGGGCAGATGTCCCCCTTTTCCGACTCCGTTTTTTACTTTTACTCAGGACCACGGACGGCACCAAGTGAGCGGAGACCAACCTTCAAGCAACTTGCTTTTTTCTATCAATTTTACCCCCAGATTCTCCCATAGTTTGGGAACCCTTGCCCGGAGATACGCGGACGTCTTCCTTGAGACTCAGGCCTAAACAACCACACCAACGATAGGCCAACGGACCAGCGTGATGGGTTGCATTCACCGACCCCCTCTCCACAATCCCCCGCCCTCCCCGACTCCAACCACCACAAAAGGTCTTCTTTGGCAATACGGTGCCACAAGGCCCTGCCTCCACAATTCTTGTCCCCCCCAGGCCACGTCGTTAGACCATTGCCGCGGGAGTCCCATTAAGAAGTGACATAATCGAGTGAGACCCTTGAACCCGCTGTGTTTGACTCAAAGACACCCGATGACCCTTTTTCTTCCTTTAGATACTATACAACTGGTTAGAATGGATTTTACCGCACCCCCTGGTTTCTACCCCTAATATCCAGACCCGGTTAGAGGCGCCCTGCGGGCCGGTATGTAAATTCGTTTTTCCGCACACCCGGAAGGGTACCCAGACGGACTCATTATGTTGTTCGCGCCTACCAGTTTCAAGGAGCGGCTCCCATCGTTTAATATTTTTTGGTGCCAAAATATCTACGGAAACCGGAGGCAAAACAAGAGGGGTAAGTATAGAGGGCGCCTACGTCAGGAAGAGGTTCTGTAAGAGTCTACTGGATATAATCCTGTGCGGCGCTATGACAGAAACTTCCGGCGCCGATTAAGACGATCTTTCGAGCGCACTCAGGGGGTGTGTCCGCCTTCCTCCCACTTTGAAAACATGCCTTTCCCTGATCTCCCTGCCCTGTCTACAGGCTGCTCCCACCACTTTCTTCTCTGCCAGGAAGGCCTTTTCATGTTAGGGCTGTCCACCCCCTTAGAGTGTCCCCAAGATAAGAACACACCCGCAACACATAAGCACACTTCGCCTGACGACAGGAGCCGACCCCTCTCTAGCTGCAAGACCCAAACAGCTCCATGTAGACACCCTTCCCGGTACCGACAAATCCAAAGAAAAAGGTTATTGGAGACGGTTGGGATCTCGAGCCAGACACCGTCCCAACAGCCGAGCTGTGTGGAGGGAACAACCCCCATGGTGCCATTGGGGGGTGACAATCGAAGGTCGTTCTGTCGGGGACTCAATTGACCGTGTCCCACCTCACGATTTGACGAGTTGTTCAGGCGTTTTCGGGCCTGTCCAGTTCCTCGGCGACCCATGGTTGGCCTTTTGTATTCTTTTCTTGCGACCGGGGCCCCCACTACCTCCGGATTGTTCCATCCGAACACCCCCGCAACCCCGAGTTGTTCACACCACATGAGTTATAGATAGACTGGCGGCTGGGACGGTTGTTTTCCGGTGCGTTTCACCACGGATGATCTTGGTAGGATCAGTCCACCGTAGACTCTTAACATCACTGAACGGGCTAAAAGAAAGGTAGTCTCCCATCTTTGACACTTGAGCCGCCGCCAGTTTTCAGTTTGTTATGACACCTCATCGCCAATTTGCAGTACGGTCAGCTCCGGCAACGGCCATTTCCCCCCCCCAAAATGTATAAAATGATTTTAACCCGTCAAGCATCGTTTTCATGTGACCCGGAAACAGAATGACCTTCTAGGCTTTAGTGTCCGTTTTCAGAACAAATGTCTCTAATTACATTTGCTCTTTCTTCTTTGGACTTGATTTACAAGTGTTTCTTTTGGTGAAAGTGGCGCTCCACACCTTCGTAAGGTGGAAACGCCCCACAAAGATTTTTCTCAGATTGGACGGATGACGCAAGTGGAGGTTTAGATCGGAAAGGACTGGAAAGCTACCAAAGTTCAGGCGCAGAGGAAGAAAGGTTCAAAGAGTTTCGACGCCCAACAGCGGCTTCCTCTAGTGGGGTGAGTCTTGTTTTTTCGTCCAGGAGCCCCCCTCGATAGAAAAGTCACCTTCTCGCGCTACTAGTCCACGATCATCTGTAGGTCCCAATAAAGGCAATTAAGTGAAGGGAGGTTGAGGACTTAATCCCAGGTCTACGGCGGTATTTCGGATCTTTGATCCTTGTTAGTGCCCCCATATCCGGAACTGGGCCGAAGGCGCTTGCTACTCTTTAACCCCTCCAAGTACATCGGTCGTTCTCATGGACGGAACATGTATCAGTTTTGGGAGAGCGACTTTGAGAAACCGTCGCGGTAGGCCCATTTCGTTTTGTTATGACTTTAGTACTTCCCCCCCCCCAGCCTGTTTAGGGTGGAGAGCATGAGTGTTCCCACCAGCTCCGGGATTTCGGTTTTGGATGGGCTCCCGGGAATATCGAATGCCGCCCCGTCGTACTTATTTCTTGGATCGGCGCGCCCCTGTTAGAAAGACTCTTTTAGATTGGAAAAGAGTATTGCCCAAAAAAGACGAAGTTCGTTGGGGGATTAAGCTCTTTCGATATTTGCCGGGCCACCCGCAGAAGACAACCCGGAGATATCATCCTATCGTTTTTCCGTTCTTGTTCGGGTAGCCGTTTCCTTGAAGTTCCCCATCCTTTCCTGGTTTGCGTCTTGGGTCGGGGCCGGGTGATCTTTTCTCCCCTCCTCGCCGGAGCCATGCCGCCACTGGTACTCTTAATGAAGGTCGTGCGTCGGTGTGCCTCTACCTTCTTTCCTATTGCCCCCAAATGCCCTTCGATCGCACACGGTCGTTGAACAAGCGACGTCAGTGCTTCTTCAAAACCCTGCTTCCAACCACATAGGCTCTCCCCATTGAAAGTGCTGGAATTTAATGGTTTAAAGTCCAGTAGAATCACCTTCCCACTTACTGCTTTAGGTGAAACCGGCTGGAACGTCTTCCCAAAGACATGTAAAAGTGGACTCAGATGGTTTTGTAGCCGTTGAATTGCCTTCCTGTCGTACGTTCGCTTAGCCCACCATCGTCCGGGCCATCTGCCTTTTTCCGCTTACCGGTCGTGACGCCTTTAATTATCTTTCTTTTACGTCGACTTTCAGAAGGTTGTTATCCCAGGTCGGATTAACAGGTATAGCGCTCGCGAAGACTCAGGAGCGGGGTATGTCAAGGCCAGGACGGAACTCTTGGTTTTTCCCACCGCTGCGCTTTGTAATCCCCCTTTTCCGAAACACTTACCCTAGACTCCCCGACCCAGCCAGAGAGCCACTGTCAGGGCACCCCACGGAATTTCCCGTTTGAATAGGTTGAGTAGGCGTTTTTTAGACCATGCTCGTCGCAGACTCCCCTGATTGCTCAACGCAACTTCGCAAGAATGATTACAGAGTGTCTGTTGTGCCGCCCTGGTGTGGATCTTCGACGCTTGTAACGACAATCTCAGAACTCGCTCTCCCCTATCGAAACAGTGCAGTCCCCCGTGGAAGACTTCCAGCCCGGAAAGTCAGTATAATGGTAGTTGGGAATTAACCAAGAACCTCCCATTTTCCCCTACCTGCCCCACCCGTGCCGTCATCCCCTTCTGCTAAGTTCCCTCCCCTAGCATCGAATATTTCACGCGCTGATGCCTAGTCCGATCCTGGATTTCTTCCGCGCCCCCTGAGCAGGACCCTGGTCGAGCAGGGCCTTTTTTGGAAGACCACCGGACTCTGGTATGGAACTTTCGTAATCTTAAACGCATTCTTTCCGAAATGAAGGTTGAGGCATCAACCGGCCCCATCCTTGGAAAGGCTACTCTCCCCGGTCCCGGGATACTGCTGGCAAACGGGGTGTCCCCGAAGAAGTTTCAGTTTCATACCAAGCCGCTGGACAAGTCGACGCTTGTGTTGTCCCGGGTGCCCCTTGTCTAAGCCGAGTCTCAACGAGTGCCGACATCCGTGGCCAGTCACCACGTCTAATGGCCGACCCGCGATAGTTACGTCCTGGTTGTCACCAGAGGCGTATACCATGTCTACTTGCCGCTTCTTGTGGAACGCCAGAAGGAGTAATTTACGGTGGTACACAGGGTCCTTTTCCCACGCACTTCCGCAAACGAACCCCTCTTCGCCAACCCAAAAAGGGCGAATCGTTAATCTGGGAGCTACCCCCAGGGTGATGTCGCTGGGTGAGCACTGGGTTCGACACGGACGAAAAAACGCCTGTCTCTTTTTGCCAGATCCGTGCCCCCAAGAACATCTTGGTCCCTCATTTTATATGAATCAACAACGTCTGGATTTCCGAGTGTTGCCACGAGATCCACGCCGAACAAGAGTTCCCTGACTTTTAGTCACACGTCACTGGGTCGGTTGGCGCGAATAGTCTTGAGACTCGTCGCCGCGGCCACATAGAACTTTTGGAGTCATCACTCGTCGCGTCCGTACTAGAGCCCGACTTTTGTAGCCACGGCGAAGGAGGTACGGCCCGTACAGCTCCGCATTTTAATCCCCCAATACCCATTTTTTTGGATTCTAGTCCTTTCTTTTTCTTTACCAAGGACGCCCGGTGAGAGTTGAGCCCCTTCGAGAGGACCAGCATGACCGCTGCACTGAAAACATTAGATGTTTCGCCCCCCTTACTGACGTCAAGTAGCCTCCTTAAGTAAGAACCACGACCCGGGTCAGTTGAACTCCCTTAGTTGACGTCTTTTGCTCTTTCTCCCACCTGTCCCGCGTTCTTTAAAATCCCGAGTTGAGTCGCAGAAGTCACAGATTTCCTGTCGTTTGTCGGCTGGCCGCTTCTCATTCACCCCATCGTTTTGGGTCGATAGGAAGTCTCCGAACTCGCGCCGAATTTTCACCTCCCAACTTTTAGCGCCCATTCAGTAGTCTGGCGCCCGGCCGTGTTGGTGGTTGAATTTCTTTATGCGTTTCGGAAAGGGATTGCCCACAAAAGTGATCGGAGGCTCCCCTCCGATGCCAGTGCCTGCCATTCTAGGTACTCTGGTTTCCAACTTAAGACGTTTGACAAGGAGGATCGGTCGGAATGCGGATGGGTGCCGGCACGGGTGGCATCATACTTCGCCGGGCTGGAGGGATCTCTCGGTCTTCGTTAGACCCCTCATAGACTGCGAGGCGGTCTTGATGTCCTTCCCTTCCTTGGGGACAGTGCAGCTCGTCTCGTTCCCCTTAGAAAGGTGGCAGCAGCTGTCACCGTTTTACCCGGAAGTTTGGATGCTCTTACTGATGGCTGACCACCTTCTTAGTGCGGTAGATCTCCCCGAAGTTCCCGTTTAACGAGCTTTTTTCGAGCTACAATGCGCACCGATTATCATCGAGAGTAACGTCGGCCGGATCTCGCCATCCTCGTACAATAAATTGCGTCTTTACGAAGTTTTTCTGACCCTGCTCGTCCTTCTGCTCTTAGTTTGAAGCTTTTCAGAGGGCTGTGACCCCATAGTATGCCTCCCCCGCTATTCACTTTATTCCCTTTCCGCACTTTCTTCCGTGTCGCCGAGGCTCGTCCTTTTCCGTTCACAGCTTTTTCTCGATAACCCTTTTGCGCACCGCATAGGTATGGACTTGCGAGTTTTGTCCGCGACCTCGCTGTTCGCTTCCTATTTTTTTTTTCCCACACTTCCCCCCCCTCACCCCCCTTTTCTTTAAAGTGTCCTTGGGGTGCCCCTGGTCGACGCAGCGTGGAGTTTGACCAGCGAGTTTCTAATTGTACGGGTGACGAGGATTCCCGAGCTCTCTTCCTTTTTGTGGAAAGTTGACCCCGCCCCTTTTCTCCTCCCATCTCCCTTTTCTCCGTAGTTTTTTTGCGCGGCTACTTCAGCCTCACGACATAACCGCTGCTGGATCTGCGTCCCGAGGATCAATTATTTAATACCGGCTTTATGGGAAGGTCAGGACCTACTCTATGGGCCTGCCGACTCGCCAGAGAAGTTTTCGAAGGATCCCCCCATCCCTTTCCTTACCAATGGTTTTTCCTTTCGTATTGGAATACGCTTTCCTACATGGTGCGCGCGTTGATCTTGAAGTTTCTTTTGGGATACGTAAGACCATGATTCCGCTCCCCCCTACCCATGACTCCGATTGCCGGCCCCTCTTTCTATTTCCATAGAACTCCCGTTGCGAGTTATTTGGCTGTCATCTTGGGACCCTATTGGGTGAATAATTCTTTCTTTTTTTACCCGATACGCCCGGCTTGAGGAGGACTACATTTTTGTCCTTCCTCCTGAACGTTTTATGAGTTCGTAAATTTAGATGCTCTCTACGGAAACGGACCGCGGGCCCCTGCACCTGAGTCCCATCCCATAACCAATCCTGCTGACCACCCGGTGTCTGATCGACTTAATTTTGGTAGTACTTCGGCGTGCCCCTAAACTCGAGCCTGACGATGTACTCACGAGACGAACGTCTGGTGGCGTGATACGCACCCTCGCAACTTTCAGCGGTCTACAACGCTTACGTTCACATTTTTTTTTTCAACCCTCGATTTCCTCCTAGGCCACCCCCATACCCAAGGTGATAGCCATACAAAACTAGCCCCCCTTGCCGGTGATATTTTTCCCCCAAGGTTCTTTAAAGACTATTCGAAAAAAATACGCCGTAAGAATCAGGAGGCCTCGACGTGTTTTATTCAAAGAGATAGCGTCTTTCCCCTCCCCTGTCAAGGTTACATTTTGCAGCACGTTCGCCTCGTTCCCCCAGAGAAGTCTACTTCCCCCCACGGCAGGAGATCTGAGACTCCCCTTCCCTACACACCGACGACAGTTCTTCTGGAAGGCAGCGCGCCGTCCTTCATGAATTGCCCTGACTAGCTGTTTCGTAAGACTTATTTCTCTCTGACCATTTCCGGCGCTCCTCGTTTCACTGTGCGCCTGCCGTCAAGCGAACCCCGTGCTTCCGTGAAGCAGGTTAGAACCCTATTGGTATCCAACCATTAGGTACGCATCATATGCCTCAGTACGAACTCCTACGAAGAATTGCTCGACCTCCATCCAACCAAATGAGTCAAGTTTCAACGGCGGTAGTAAACCGTCTGGTTTGGCATTTATAAGGTGCACAGTCCCTTTTCCTCCGTTTCGACACCACCTGGAAGAAACTCCCATGAAAATCTAAACGGCCCTAAACCCCTTTTCACTTAAGCTTTACATCTTTCAGACATTTGGCAATCCTATCAGCTACAGGGCTGTTATTCCATTTCCGAACCCAAGCGGAGGCAGATGTCCACTCATTAGGATGTTTGACTTTACTAACTTTACAGAAGGAACCCATGTTGAGTGCCTTTCCCCAACAAACCTGCCCCCCAATAAGAGCTGCTTTCCTCCCGGGGCAAAGCTGTCGGGTTGTTTCATCACGGAGGAGACTTTACCCCCATGGTAGTTGCCGTATCCTGCGCCCCAGTCGGCGACCCCCCGATCGTAACAGAGACGACAGAGGGGGGGGGCCGGCCAGCCCGCTCATCACGCTTTGACGAAAGGCTTAAAAGAAAACGGCAACCAAAATTTGATTTTCTTGCTTGGCCCCCCCCCCATCCATTTCCCCAAGGAGCCGACCAGCGTAACCCCAGTCGGAACCTAGGCTTGTTAAACGCGTTTCTTTATGGTCGGTCGTTACGACGTACACCTAGAGGGGAAGCCCTTCCCCCCCGGGGGTTTAGCATTCCCTCAAGTGCACTGCTGTACTTCGTCGTTTCCCTGTTGAGTCCTTCTTGTTGGATCCCGTCTACAGTGGTGAGCCACCCTACTATAGCCGGAGATTGCGTGCCTGTTCACGGTGCATCCCTCCTGAGTATGTGAACAGCCGCCCCCCACGATGCGAAGTTCCTGCAGGGGATTTATCCCTCGTTTCTTTGTTTCCCACACGAAAAGTACTTCCACACCTCTGTGCGAGAGATTTTCAGCTCCCCCCCGAC
>Ga0179591_1522775_pt1 | contig 10016 bp, 13 predicted proteins | sample CZOMad2_1_08_16f_FD_182891 | JGI IMG/M metagenome (GOLD analysis project Ga0179591, IMG submission 182891) | Vadose zone soil fungal communities from Angelo Coast Range Reserve, California, USA - CZOMad2_1_08_16fungal (PacBio error correction) | ecosystem: Environmental > Terrestrial > Soil >... | reverse complement strand
TGGCGTGCGTGCCGTCCGCGTGGTGGTGGGAAAGAGTCGAAAGCCGGTGATCGGGTCGGTTAGAGTCCGTACGGTCGATGGTCAGCCCCAAAGCGCTGTCCGCCCGATCGCGAGGGTCCCTTCGTTGATGTAGTGTCTCCCTGGTTATTGATGGTCGCCGCGCCTTTGAGGCCGGTCGAGGGGGAATCAGCAGGATCAAGGTGCGGCTGCCGGACTGGTCTGCCCACGCTCAAGACCTCTTGCACGAACGAGTCCGGTGTCCCCGATCCCCGAGAAAGATAGAAAGGCGCGGGCGCGTTGCGGGTGGATCACAAAAAGTCACTCGGCCGAGCGTGCCACCGGCCGGTTGACGAGTTGGGGTTCTCGGACCGAGAAATCGATGGAGAGGAGAAGTAACCGCTGCCGGATGTGAATCCGCCCCCGAGCACCTGCGTTGTGCCGGCGGCGGTGGGTGAATTGCCGGAGGAGACGAGGAGGAGGGAAGGAACGCCGCCGCTCTGGATCGCATGACAGTGGCGGCTCCCCCCCCCCCCCCCCAGGACAGTCGGGCTGGTCGGGTCATCCCCGTCGAAATGCGGAACTGCCTTGTTCGGGAAGTTGAGGCGCCTGATTGTATCGAACTGATCGAATTGATTGAAACGCTGATTGCCGGCGGTTTGCTGCGACGCGGCCGTTGATGAACACCCCTGGTGAACTGGTGTGCTGCAAGACGTCGGGAAAGTCGGGACGAAGCACGCTGGGTCCGCCGGCATCGCTGGCGGTGTTGTAGCCGCCAAAAGCTGTTCAGGGCGTACGGCGTCGCGAAGTTGGGGCTCAGGGTGGAACGGCCAGCAGCGTCTCAACCGCCACGGAGGGACCGTTGCGTCGCGACGAATCCAACCGTTGAGATGCCGTGGCGGTGGGGGAATCGATGATGTGACGTAAGCGGGAGGGGTTGCCGAAGCCATGGTGTCCGTGATCCGGTTGGTCGCGGGACGAGAACCGCACAATGCCGTCGGCGGCCAGGCGCAAGGTCCCGCCGGGTATGCCACGATATTAAAGTCCCCGGTGGTGTTGTTGTGATGATATTGACGATCCCGGTCGCGCCCGGAGCGCGAGATGGGTGCTCGCGCCGGCGTTGACGACGATGGGGCTGCAGTCCTGAATCGCCCCCTGTAGGGGGAAAGACCTGGCCGTGGACCCCATCCGCCGGGGTCGTGAGCGAGACAACGTGGTGTTGTAATTGACCTGACGGTGCCACGGGAGGGTGGCCGACACCTGGGGTGCGTTGGCGAGATCCAGCGTACCGCCGCCGGGCAGGGCCGTGCAGGCGCGCTGAGAACTGGAGGTGGAATTGGGATTGAGGACGGTGACGTGGGGTTGTCGGGATAGCGAACGTCACTTGCCGCCCAAAACCTCTATGCGGGAGCACTAGGGAACAGAAGCTGCAAGGTGCCACGCGCGATGATGGGGGGGCCGGTGGGTAGGTGTTGGCGCCTACATAGGTGTTGGTGTTGCTTGATAGGGTTTGCCAGACCAGGTGTCCGAGGGTGGCGGCGCTTTGTAGATGGGCTATTACGCCAGCCGACTCGCCAGGGCTGTGGGGCGGGTCACGGCAGGAGCGACCCGCTCAGCCCCAGAGGCCGAAGATCGAGATTCTCCCAGTCGTGTGACAAGGTGGCGGTTCGCCCTCTGATACCGAAATCGTGAGGTGGCCCGCGATTCGTTCGCCCGGTGAATTCGAAGCCGCGCAACGGTCAGGCGGCGGGTTCCGCGTCGCTGGTCGAGACGGACGATGGTCGGAGACCTGGTTGTGCGGGCGTCCCCGTGCCGAAAATTCAGGTCGCGGCGGCGTTCGCAGACGAGGAGTCGATCGTCCCCGCCGCCTGGGTGACGCCGGGGTTGCAGGACCGAGGGTGAAGCTGCGGGTCCGTGTTCAGCGCCACCGCAGCCCACGTGAGATGAAACGCAGGGACGCCGCAATCGAAGAGAGAGATTGTGGCGGATCTCGAGGAGGAGGAAGCGCCGAGTGGAAACTGACGGCGCCGCCGGCGGCAGGGGTCGAGGCGACGAGGGGACGCCCCTGCAGTGAAGCGTGGTGGGGCCCCCCCGAGAGGTCGCGATGCCGATGCCGTTGAAACGAAGAGGCTCCGCAACCGCTGCCGCGTCTTTTCAGGCGCAGTGACGGAGCTGGCCGCGGATGTCGTTCGTCGCCACCGTAGTCGTAAGATGCAGCGTGTTTCCCCCCTCGTCCGTTGAACTCCCGTTCTGGTTGCGCTCAAGGATCCCATGACGATGTGGGTTGTGGCCGTCCCCGGCGATGGGAGAGCACCGATTGACGGGCTGGTATCATTGACGAACCAAACCCACGTGGGGGAGGATCGGCGGCGGGCCGACGAGGGAATGGTGCGGTTGGCCGCGTGAAGTTCAGGAAGAACGAAATCGCCTCCGGCCGGACACGTTCGGACCGACATTTCGGCCACCGTCCAGCCAGTTTAGGTGCGCTGCAACCACTCCCGTCAGATCGTTTTTCAAGTTCCACACCGAGACATTACCTTCGGCGGCAGGTACGCGCAGACGCAGATCGCCGCACCCAGGGGCGCGAATTTGGATCTTGCGCAGCGTGCGGTCGCTTGGTGGATGGGACGGGAGCGCAGGAGTTCTGCGGAGGGAAGTGCGTGCTCATGGGTATAGGGAAAGAAAAAGGAAAAAGCGGGGACGGAGGGAAGGAGCGAGGCGGGCGGAAGGATAACGTGCCAAGCAAAACCGGGTGCGCGCGCCATGCAAGCCGTAATGGGGGGAGGAAACGGCAGGAAAACCGGGGAAGACATGGGTGGGAAAATGCCATAAAAAGGGGGGGAAGTCCAATCAACACTTTGAGTTTATCAAAAAATTTTCTCGGGGGACGGCAAGAATTTGTGTGACGAAAAAGTCATTCGTCGGCCCCAGGTGCGCTCGCGGCGACACACGAGCCGCTTGGGAAAGCGGGGATCGGCCCCCATTTGTAGCGGGTGCGGCCCGCGTTTTGCTCTCGCACGCAGAGCCGACGCGGCGGCCGGACAGAATTCCCCCGACCCAGCAGAAGCAAGACGTGAGCGCCGGCGCCGGAATGTTCGTGGCGGCGAGGATTTGATCGCGGTACTTTCCACGCGAAGATAATAGCCCTTCGTCCGGTGATCGCCCGGGGTGGTCAGGTCGTACGTAGTAGACAATGCCCTTCGGCGCGAGGTCGGCGAGGGCCGGCCAGATTCAGACGCCTCCGGGACATTTCGCCCCCCCCCCCCTCCAAGGAAACCGGCCCGCGAATCGCCGACGATGGTCCAGTGCGCCTTCCGCGTTCCCTGTCCCCGATCGAACAAGGTCTTCAGGTAGGTCGCGCCATTGGCGTCGGATTCGACGAGATGGAATCGACGGTATTCGTCCCCAGGTCGGGCCAGGTGCGTTGTCCCCCCAGAGCCAGCCTGGGTCCTGCACGGCGTCCATTCCCCACTCCCCAGCCGATGACGACCCGGCCTTCCGAAATCGAAATCGTCCGGCGTGGATCAACCTCAAGCGCGGCAGCACAGGGTCGCCCGCGATCTTGAGCACCTTCAAATCGACGCCAGCCAGCAACCTGCACCCCATTGACTACGTACGACGGGATCGAGGTCATACCGCACGTTGTTCAAAAAACCTGGCATGGTCGGCGTTGATCGCCGTGAAACATTCACGTGCGCGGACGTCGCAGAAAACCATCCCCAGTAAACCCGCCGAAGCGTCCCCCCACCTGCGCCACATGATCCCAAGGGCGACCAGTCGCCGCGCCACCAGCGAGCAGGATCATTCCCAAAAACGTAATCACCGCCCGCGGCCCGGGTGGCGCAAAGCAGAGCAAAGACGGTGATAGACTAGAAGCGCATGGGAGGCGCGGAAAACACGTACCCCAACCGGGCGAAAAATCCAATGAGTACGGAAAACCCGCAGCGGGTATGGATCCGCCTTAGGCGGGGAGACGAGGGAGCTACCCATGCTCTTACTCCCCGCCGGAGCGCTGCGCGACGCCACGCTCAGGCCCGCTACCTAAAAAACGGGAACGGATTGCCTAACGCGCCAAGCCGTGCAAACCAAAAGAGCCCAGAACGAAGTTTGGACCAAAGGAGGAACAGAGGGCTCTCATTGCCCTGCTCGCCGAAGCCCGATGGCAGAGCCCTTGTTTCCTCGTTTCCTTCGTTCCCATTCTTATCTGTTCAAATGGCCAAGTCCGATCCCCTAACGAGGCCTCGCCAGAATTATCCGCGCACAAATTTCAAAATGGAGCCACAGAGGACCTTTGAACAGGGGGAACGGAGGAACAGAGGCCCTCGGATTGCCTCTCGCGGAAGCCCGAGGCGGCCCTATGTTTCCTCCGTTTTTCTCCTGTTCCATCCCTCCTGTTCCAAACTGGCCCAAGTCAGATCACCCTCACGCGGACATCGCAGACTATCCGCGCAAAATACAAAAAGTTTCCAGAGTGAAGTACCAGAGGCGGCCACGGGTGTCCGCCCTTACGGCAAGCGTTGAGCTGAACGAGGAGCGATCCGCCCCCGTGGCATGGATGGCGAGCTGGGGGGTCTTGGATTTGATTTGAAGCATCAGGAGCAGCGATGTTGAAGTGTCGCAGTTCCTCGCCGCCGGTGGGCATATTCTGGACCTGAAAAACCGGAGCGCGGCCTGGAGCTGCACGAGGAGCGCGCTGTTTTGGTCTGCCGGAGCTTGCAAGCGGGGAGGTGCTGAAGCAGGTAAGGGAGGAGGCAATCGGAGATCCTGCGCAGCCAGGTGTACTCGAATTGGATGCTGTGATTTTGACATCGCCCGGGGTACACGCCGGCGATCGACGCGAAATTGTACGAAAGCTCGGTAGTCCGCGGGTCGGCGCCGGAATAGTCGTAGGAGTAGTAGTGACGGAATCACCAATTCGCGCAACGTAGCTCGCCGGTTGAGGAAGGAAGTGGGGGGCCGCCGTTATCCACTCCAGTTGTGGAGGTCGAGGGAGAGCGGAAGATCGTGAGGGAGCTCGGGGGTTGACGCCGCGAGACAAGCCGAGCTAGGCGGTGATCCTCACACGTTGGGAAACGCGGCGGCCCCGGCCCATTCCTCAACCGGGGAAGCTACGTGGCTCTAATTGCTGATTCCGGTCATCTAACTCCTACGACTTTCGGCGCCGACCGACGGGACTACCGTCTTTTGTACAATTTCAGTAGATCGGCAGGCGATGTAACCCCGGCGGATTTAAAATCACGAGCATCGATCGAGTACACCTGGTGCGGCAGGATCCGATGCCTTCCTCCCTTACATGCTCAAGACCTTCCCCGAGGTTGCAGCTCGGCAGCCAAAACAGGCGTCCTCGTGCAGCTCCAGGGCGCGTCCGGCTTTTCAGGGCCAGGAATATGCCCCACGCGGCGGCGAGGACATGCGGCACTTCACATCGTGCTCCTGATGCTGCAAATCAAAAAATTTTCCAGGACCCCCAGCTCGCCGAATCATGCGCACGGTGGCGGATACGCTATCGTGGCAGCTCAAACGCGTTGCGTAAGGGCCGGCACCGGGCCGCCCTCTGGTACTTCACTCTGGAAACTTTTGTAATTGTTGCGCGGATTAAGTCTGGCGATGGCCGCGTGAGGGTGATCTGACTGGCCAGTTTGGACCAGGAGGGAATGAACCGGGGAAACGGAGGAACAGAGGGATCTGAACGGGTGCTTCCGGCGAGAAGGGCAATCAGAGGCCTCTGTTCCCGCCGTTCCCTTCCTGTTCCAAAGTTCTTTGGGTCCATTTGTCATTTTGCGCGGATGTAAAAATAAGTCTGGCGAGGCCTCGTGAGGGTGATCTGACTTGGCCAAGTTTTTGGAACAGGAGAGAATGGTGGACAGGAGGACACGAGGAAACAGAGGCTCTGACATGGCTTGCCGGCGAGCCAGGGCAATGAGAGCCCTCTGCTCCTCCTGTTCCAACTTCGTCTGGGCTCCTTTTTGTTGGCACGGTTGGCCGCGTTAGCACTCCGTTCCCGTTTTTAGCTAAGAGGGCCTGAGCGATGGCGGGTCGCGCAGCGCGCCGCGGGGAGCGTAAGAGGCGGTTGGGTAGCTCCTAGGTCTCCCAGACCCTAAAGGCGGAAATCCATAACTCGCTGCGGGTTCCGTTACGCATTGGAGATTTTTCGCCGGTTTGGGGGTACGCGCGTTCCGCGCCTCCCATGCGCCTTCTACGGTTCATCACGTTTGCTCGCTTTGAGCCAATCGGCGCGGGCGGTGAATTACGTTGGGATGATCCGGCGTCGCGGGTGGCGCCGGCGAATGGGGGCGACTTGGGATAATGTGGCAGGGGGGGGGGAGCGTTCGCGTTTATTGGGAATGGTTGCTTGCTGACGGCGCGCACGTTGACTGAATGTTTACACGGCGAATCACGCCGACCATGCGGTTTTTTTGAACAACGTGCGGTGTTAACCTCGATCCGTCGTACGGAGATCATGGGGGTTGCACGGTGCTGGAGGGCGTCGATTTGGACGGTGTCAAGATCGCGGGGCGTCCCCGGGCTGCCGGCGTGGATTGGACCACGCCGGACGATGTCGATGCGGAAAGGCCGGGGTCGTCATGGATGGGGAGTGGGGAGGGGCCGGCCGTGGCAGGACCAAGGCTGGCTATGGGGGGACAACAGCACGATGGCCCGACGCTGGGGACGATACCGTCGATTCCATCTTCTCGATCCGGACGCCAATGGCGCGACTACCTGAAGACCTTGTTCGATCGGGGACAGGGGAACCTCGGAGGCCGCAACTGACTCGGCTTCCGGGGCCGCGTTTCTCGAAACAATGTCGCCGGAGGGCGTCTGGAAAGCTGGGGGCCTCGCCGACTCGCGCCGAACGGGAAGTGTACTACGGATTAAACGATCCTGACCAACCCGGGCGATAAGCCTGACGGAGGGCATTATCTGCGCGTGGAGGAAAGAGTACCGCGATCAAATACTCGCCGCCACGAACATTCCGGAGCGGCGCTCAGCGTCTTGCTGCTGCTGGGCGGGGGAATCTGGCCGGCCGCCCGGCGGTCGCTGCGGCGAGAGAAGAAAAACGCGCCGCAACCGCATAAAATGGGCCGATCCCCGCTTTCCAAGCGGCTCGGGTGGTCGCGCGGAGCGCACAGGGGCGACGAATGCACTTTTCGTCGCACCAAAGTTCTTGCCGCTCCCGAAGATTTTGATTAAAAACTTCATGTTGATTGGACTTCCCCTTTTTTATGGCATTTCCACCCAGTCTTTCCCCGGTTTTCCGGCAGGGTTTCCCCCAATTAGCGGCTTGCATGCGCGAGCCACCCGGTTTGCTGGCACGATTAATCCTGCCGCCCCGCCTCGATTTCCTTCCTTCCCCTTTCCCCGCTTTTGCCCTTTTCTTTCCCTATACCCATGAGCACGGCACTCCCTCCGACAAGAACCTCCTTGCGTCCCGTCCTAAGTCCACCAAGGGCGACCGCACGCTGCGCAAGATCTCGCAATTCGCCCCCTGGGTGAGAGATCTGCGTCGGGTACTGCCGCGAAGGTAATGTCATCGGGGTGGAATGGAAAACGATGCGGACGGCGAGTTGGTTCAGCGCACCTAACTGGCTGGACGGTGTACGAACATGTCGGTGCGAACGTGTCCGGCCGCGGAGGCGGAATTTCGTCCTGAACTTCACGGCCAACCGTCCAATCTCCTCGTTCGGCCCCGCCGCCGATTCTCGCCCCACGTGGGGTGGTTCGGGTTCAATTGATACAAGACCGTCAGCGGTTGCTCTCCATCGCCGGGGACGCCACACCCACCATCGTCATGTATCCTTCGAGCGGCAACCGACGGAGTTTCAACGTGACGAGGGGAACCGCGGCAGCTACGACGCCGGTGGCGACGAACGACATCTCGCCAGCTCGAACGGAGAGCCTGCAAAGACCGGCCGCGGTGTGCTGAGCCTCTTGGTTTCAACGGATCGGCATCGCGACTACGGCGGCCCCAACCCGCCCCGAAGGGCGTCCTGTCGCCTCGACCATGCCGCCGGAGGCGCCGTCAGTTCCATCGGCGCTTCCTCGAAGTCGCCACAATCTTCTCTTCGATGGCGGAAGTCGCTGGTACATATCAAATGGCGCGGTGTGGCGCTAACACGGACCGCAGCTTAGTTTCACCTCGGTTCCTGGCAAACCCCGGCGTCACCCAAGGCGGGCGGGAACGATGGACTCCTCGTCTGCGAACGCGCCGCGACGTGATTTTCGGCAGGGACGGCCAGGAACAACCAGGGCTCGACCATCGTCTCGACAGCGAAGGCGACCGCCGCCTGACCTTGCGCGGCTCTCGAATAACAGGGCGAACGAATCGCGGCACCATCACGATTCGGTATCAGCAGGGCGACCCCCAACGGCTTCCACACGACGGTGGAGAAGCTCGATCTCGGCCTCTGGCGGCTGAGCGGGTTCGCTCCTGCCGGTGACCGGCCACCGCCGGGGCGAGTCGGCCTGGAGTATATAGCCCAATTACACGCCGCCACCCCGCGACACCTGGTTGCTGAACCCATGATCATCAACACCCAACACCTATGTAGGCGGCAACACCTACACCGGCGCCACACATCATCGAGACGTGGCAACCTTGCAAGCTTCTGTGCCCAGGCTCCCGCCAGAAGAGGTTTGAGGCAGATGTGGAGTTCGTCTATCCCGACAACACCCCACGTCACCGTTGTTTCCTCAATCCAAAGTCCCACCATCCAGTTCGGCAGCGCGCAGGGCCAGCGGCCTGCCGGAGGCGTACGCTGGATTCGCCAAGCACCCCAGGTGTCGGCCATTTCCCTCCCGGTGGCACCGTCGCGTCAATTACAACACCACGTTCGCGCGCACGGACCGGCGGAGATGGGTCCACGGGCAAGGTCTTGCCCGCCTACCAGGGGGCGATTCAGACGTGCCAGACATCGTCGTCAAGAGCCGGCGCGAGCACCATCTCGCGCTCGGGCGCGACGGGATCGTGCAATATCATCCAACAACACCACCGGGGACTGTATGTGCAAACCCCGGCGGGACCTGCGCCTGGCCGCCCGGACGGCATTTGTTGCGGTTATCGTCCGCGACAACCGGATCAAGGACAACAATGGCTTCGCAACCCCACCCGCTTACGGTCAACATCATTCCCCCCACCGCCAACGGGGGGGAGGCCATCTTCACCGGTTGGATGCAATCGCGACAGACAACTGGGTTCACTCCCGTGGCGGTGGAGACGATGCTGGACGTTCCCACCCTGAGCCCAACTCGCGAGCGTACGCCCGGAACAGCTTTGGGGGCTACACCCCCTCCAGCGGGCCGGCGGAAACACGTGATCGTCCCAGACTTCGACCCGTCCTCTGCAGAAAGCCAGTCACCGGGGTGTTCAGCAACGGCGCGTCGGCACGCCGGCCAATCAGCGATTGCATCAATTCGATCAAGTTAGACTACCAATCAGGCGCTCAACTTCCGAACAAGCAGGTCCGGATTTCCGACGGGATGACCCGACGCAGCCCGGACTTCCTGGAGCCGCGGACGGTCATGGCGATCCAGAGCGGCGGCTTCCTCGTTTCTCCCGGCAATTCCACCGCGCGGCATCACGCAGGTGCTCGGGGGCCGGATCACTCGGCAGCGGTGAATTCTCCATCGACTTTCCGGGATCACGACAGAACCCCAAGTCGTCAAAACGGGCGGTTTTTGGCCGCGCGGCCAGGTGGCTTTTTTGTGACAACCGCAACGCGGCCGCCGCGCCGTTCTTCTTTCCAGGGATCGTGGATACCGGAGCCGTTTCGTGCAAGAGTCCTTGGAGTGGGACTGAACCAAGTCCGGCACCGCACCTTGATCCTGATGGATGCCCCTCGAACGGCCTCAATAGGCGCGGAGACCAGCAATAACCAGGGAGACAACTACATAAACGAAGGGACCCTCGCCGATTCGGGCGGACAGCGCTTTGGCTGACCATCGACGGACGGACATCTACACCGACCCGATCACCGCTTCGACGTCTTTCCCAACTACCACGCGGACGGCAACGCACGCCA
>Ga0179591_1365664_pt1 | contig 10016 bp, 12 predicted proteins | sample CZOMad2_1_08_16f_FD_182891 | JGI IMG/M metagenome (GOLD analysis project Ga0179591, IMG submission 182891) | Vadose zone soil fungal communities from Angelo Coast Range Reserve, California, USA - CZOMad2_1_08_16fungal (PacBio error correction) | ecosystem: Environmental > Terrestrial > Soil >... | reverse complement strand
GTGTTGGTTTTTTGCAGTACTTGGGCAACAGGCGACCGACGCCTACGGCTCTTCAGGGGTGCTTCTACTCTTTTTGAATTAGAGTCTTCGCCTTTTCCAACTTCCAGCGTGAGTTGTTTTTTTTTGTTGTATTCGCTTCCCAAAGTATTGGCTGTCCATCTTGGGGCGCGTTTTCCGCGAGTTCGCCCCCCCCCACTGGGGCAGCAGTTTCATCTTTAATGGGAGTTCATTTATTTCGTGCTCGCTCAGGTAGGTTTCGCTGTAACTGCAGCCCGGCCGGGTTAGCTGTCTTGGAAAATACTAAACCATTACGGAATTACAGGTGCTTTGGAGCGATTGGTGCCGATGAGTTCGTCCTTCGTTGTGCCGATTCCTGCATGTAGTTTTTTGTCTCTTTCCCTCCCCTTTAGTTTTCCTCGGTCACTTGCCCAGGTTTAGATCGGCGTCTTTGCTTTTGTTCGGGGGTTTTCGATTTACACCAAGTTTTCATTTGTTCGATGATCAGTGACAGTTCTTCTTTCCTTTCCATCAATCTTTTCTCCCCTCGCTGTTCCATTTTGTTTCGGAAGTCTTTGTAGGTGTTTTGGATTGTGTTAGATCCATGCTCCCCACTCGGTTGCACTCAGTCATCCCCTTTCTTCTTCCGCCAAGGTCCTTACTGTGGCCATGTATTATCACCTTCTTCCTAATCCGGGTCCCCGTTCAATCTTCCCGGGACTGACCTTTTTGACTGGTATTGTAGGTTTGCGGTCTGTCTTTCGATTTCTCTGGTCCAATTCAAATTGGTTCCGGTGAAAGTAAGGCGTCACCCCACTTCCATGTCTTTCCCGATCCTCCCCCTATCATTTTTACACCATGGGAACACCCACGCCGCTTTTCCTTTGCCTTGTTCTGCCAAGGGTTGTTTGTGGCTGTTCTTTCCTTTGCCCCCTTCTCCTTTGTTCGTTTTGCGGATGCCATTGGGTTTTAGTTACGTTTTCACCGCAGGCGGAACACTTCGTTAGCCTGTTAGTCGGTTAATGCTGAGGGGTACTATGCGTCTTCCCTTCCCTTTAGTAAATCGACTCCACAGGCCTTTTGTTTGGGTTGGGGGTTTCTTGTCCCCCCCTCGGTGCATCTATTTTTTGCCCTGTTGCTGGCTCCCTTTTGGTATTTAGTTTAACTGTATTGTTAATTCACCCTCGGCAGTGGACTCGATTCGTTTACACGCTATGTGGTTACTCGATATTTCTTTCCCTTTTTTCCCTTGTTAGGTTTTCTCTCGGTATTCCATATGCGGTAGTATTGCTGCCGCTGCAGTGGCCAATGCATTGGTTAAGGGGGGTTCACTCGCGGCATTTCATGTTTTTGCTGGGCTGTGCCCTTTCCCCCCCCTGAACAAGTTTTCGTCTGGTGATTTTCAGTGGCCCTTCCTGGACGCAACAGTGGGTTTTTTCCCATTTCTGGACTGTTTGAACGCCAAGTAACCGCTGCGAGTCTTTGGTTTTTTTCCCCCAGGCCTGATCTCTGGGGGTTTTGCCTTCGTTATCCCAGCTTTTGTTTTCTTTTTGCCCTTTTCGCCTTCCCCGCAACCCCAAAAAATTTTTGGGGTTGCTGTCCCCCCCTTGTTCTTTTTTTCCCCCCATTTGTCAGCAATTCCTTCGTGGGGCGTGTCTTTTCCTTTCTATCCTCCCCCCCCTCTTATGCCGTCGCGTTCTTGCGCCTTTTCCTTTTGTAGGCAACAAAATGCATGCTCGGTTTTGTCTCCCCCCCCGACTTCTGGTTTCTTGTTTTTGCCTATTCATTTCGCTCACCCCCACCCTTTTCCCCTCCTGCCTCTCACTTTGTACGACGGTTCCCTACCCTCGGATATCTTCTATCTTTTTTGAATACTCCATCCGTTTGTTTTTTTTTTTCTGCTTTCTCTATCCCTGGTTTCAAGCCGCCCTGTTATTCCCTTGGAGTCGTTGTCCCCCCTCCGTTGTCCGTAGTTACAATGCGCCAACGCAAACCCCCGCTATCATGGCTATTCCCCACATTTTTTTCCTTCTTTTGCTATAGCTTTCCCACAGGGCATTTTCCAACTGCCGCTTTTCCTGACTCACGTGCTTGATCTGTCACTTCCCTCCCCCGCAGGTTCTTTCTCACCTTTTTATCAGGTTGCAAATCACCCCCCCCGCCGCCCCCCCCAAAATCCCCCCCTTGCTTATTCCCCCGCTTCGTCCCCTTCCCCCACCCTTTTTCCCAAAACCCAGTAAACAACTATATCGAGGGCCAACACAGAATCGCCTTCTCGTCCCCCCTGCATTTTCCCCCAATTTTTAGACACCCCTTTCCCGAACGTGTAACCGTTTTTTCGTGCAAAGCAACACTTTTGAGTGTTTTACCTCCCCACCATTTTTCTGACCCCTAAGCCCGGCCTGACCCCCCCTTGGTCTTTAATTCTCCCCCCTCCCCGTGTGCAATTGACACTGGATGAGCCTGGCGTTTACATTGTTTTTCCCGCGGCAGGCACCGTTCCCCATACGCCGGACCTATGGTAGTTTTAAGAAGCGGCCCCCGTGTTTTTTGCCAGGCGACCTTCCTTCTTGAAAAGGTCTCCCCCCGCTTTTTCCGCTTGTTGTTAACCCCCCTTCTGATTTTATGGGCCCTCTCCATACCCTGACCGATTGGTCTTGTGTTTTTTTTTTCCCTTTTTCAATTCCCCACTCCACTTCCTTTGTTTCCCCACTGTCCCTCTGCATTCTAAACGCGGCACCTCGTTGACAATCTCGATCGGTTTTTTTCCCAATGACCTTCTCCACTTCCTTCTCTACGCGTGAAGTTCTCCCCCAGGCCCTCATCTACCACCTTCTTTTAAACGTTCCCCTTTTTCCCCTCCGTGGATTTCTTGAATCTTTGGACTCTCCCCACTATCCATTCACCACCACCTTTTTGACTTGACGTGACTGGCAACACCCACCTTTTTATACCCTCCATCTTTGCGGGTTTCCCCCCCCCTTGTTTTTTCGGGCCTTGCCTTCCTAATCGTGAACTTTCAGTGTTACGTCTTTCTCTTTACGTAACCAAAAATTTGCTTTCTCTTATAACAAGGCTACTTTCCCCTACGCCGTTTTCCCCCCCTTCCCCAGGCATTAGCTTTGCCATTTTTTTTTTTTTTTTTTATTCCTGAACAGTGCGCTCCTTTCCCCCCCCCTTTTTGGGTCTTTTCTTTATCCGTACATTTTAGAAGAAATTTTCCAGTTTGTAAGGACCTTGTGCGATCTTCCTTTTGGATGAATCTTGTTTCACCGATTTTTTATTTTTCTGTTTCGCTCCCCTTTCCTTTCCTCCCTTGCCCCACCTCTTTCTCCTGCTGTCCTTTTCTCCCGGTGGTTTATCCCGATTACTTGTACCCAACACCTTCCCCGCCCGCCCTTGATTTTCCTCTGACAAATGCACCTTGGTTCATTCTTCCTTCTTCCCCCCCGATTCTCCATAGCCGTTGTGCAATCCGCATACCCCCTATTTTAAACCCGGGATGGTGACTCGGTGCCCCCTCTGGTTGTTTTGACATCCCCCCCCCCACTCTTTTCTTTTAAAAACGGACAGGATTTTTCTACCACTCGACGAACCTCCCCCTTCCCCCTCTTTTCATTCCATCCTTCTTTCCTTTTCCTTTTATTTTTCTCCCCCCCCTCCCCTTTGACCGGCTCTGGTGCAGTGCCCCCGAACCTGAGCTCCTTCTTGAAAATTAGCAACTCTTTTGCGATCTCAACCCATGCCCCCCTATGGTTCTTTCCCCTTTTGGTTCTACCCTTTTTTTGCCCCCTCTCCCCAATTTTTTCTCTTACCCAACCCATTTGGGAGCGAATCCCCAACCCCACACTGGCCCTCTTTTTTCTTTCCGTTTTTGAACCTTCCTTTTCTTTATCCTCCCTTCTTTTTTTTCCGTTTGGTTTATTTCATTTTGATCCCCCCCTCCCCCCGGTCAACACCCACTTTTTTTTTTTCCTCCTCTCCCCTCTCTTTTTTTTTTTTAGTCTGTACCCTTTTTTTTTTTTTCCCTCTTTCCCCCACGCTTCCATTCATGGACGGGGATGTTTTCAGAATATGTGTTCCCCGTCCCCCTTCGGTTCGCCTTGGACCCGCCCTTTTCTTTTTTTTTTGGGGGATGTCCCTCTTTTTTTTTTGCCCCCTATGTTTCCCTTTTTTTTTTAGGTTCCCCCCCCCCCTTGTTAGGACTGGGTTTGTGTGGGGCTATTCCCCACAGCATTGCTATTTTCTGTTTCGCTCCCCTTTGCCTTCCGCCGAATTTCATGCCCTTTCTTGTTTATTCGTGTTCTTTTCCTTTTTCCTTCACCTGTCCAAGGACCGGCCTTTTTGATTTTGGAACGTTTGCCCCCTTGGTGAAATAGTTCGTTTCTTTTCCTTTTGCTACCGTTTTTGTGGTTGTTTCCGAATTTGCCTTTTTCTTTTTTGCCAATTCCCCCGCCCTCCTTTGCTTCTGTTTATTGTTGGTTTAGAGTCTTTGTTTATTGATTGCCCATCCGTTTTGCTTTGATCGCCTTTCCGCTGGAAACCCCGTTTGCCTTTTTCTTCCTGCCCCCCTTTCTCATTTTTTTTTTTCTGTGGTTTTTTCGTAATCTTTTATAGCCCCCCCCTCAAATCCATTTGTTTAAGCGTGATCCGAGGTTTGCCTTTTTAGATTCCTCCCACCCTGTCTTTCCCTTTGCCCTGCCCCCTTTTTCCCTTTTTCACGATTCCCCTGACTTTCGGATGGAATCTTTCTACACCTCAATACGGGCATGATTCTCTAGGACAGGCTTTCCTTTTCCACCTCTTGCTCCCTTTTTCGTGTCTCTCTTTTTTTCTTCGGTTTTTTAGTTTTTTATAACTTGACACCCAGAAGTTGTCCTTACGTGCCGTAAAACCCCCACGATCCACTCTCCCCTTTCCTCACTCTCATGTCTTCACGGAGGGTTCCCTTTACCCAACCGCCTTTCTTTGGGCTGTCCCTTGTTTGTTTGTGTTATTAGTTACGTAATTTTTCGATGCTGGTTCATCTTTTCTCTCCAGTGCTCCTTGGGTTATCTCCCCCCCCCCCCCCGCCTCTTCTGTCTTTGTCCTTTTTTAGTAGGCGTGTAGAGGCTTTTTGATTTGCTGGCTTCTCTTCTCTTTTTTTCGCTTTCCCCCACTATCCTCCCTCGGGGATTTCTCCCGGCTTCAGTTTTTTAGTTGTTGAAGATTGGGCAGTGTGCTTGTGATACGTGTCTGTCCGTTTTCCTTTGATGTCCATTCAACCTCCCGTTTTTTTTGCCAGTTCTTCTGCCCCATACCCGTCAGTTTTTTTTATAGTTACCGTCCTTTCTGTTGGGCTTTTTTTTTCGTACACTCCATATCTTCTATTTTCTTTCCCTTGGTTTTTAGTTCAGTTCCCATTGCTGTGGCCTGCGGGTTTTTTTGTTCTATTCGCTTCATTTTGCCTGGCTTTTCCCATCCCCCCCCGACCCTTTTCTGTGCCTCGAAGTTTTTCAACATAGCAAGGCCCATTCAGTGGTTTTTCCAGTTGCCGATATCCTCCCTTTTGCCCAATCACTGGGTCTCAACCTTTTGTGGTGGCGCCCCGAATCTTTTTTCGCGATGGCTGTTTTTTTTTTTGCCCTCTGGCTGTTGTTTCCCTTCCCTTTTTCTCCCCCCATTCTCTTTTTTTTTTTGTTTGCCGTCGTTTTGCTCCGATTCCAGAGAAACGTTTATTGGCGGAGTTTGTGGTGTTCTCCCCTTCCGTCATCCCCGTTTCAATCAGGCCCCTGGGTGTGTCTTCCGGTCTACCCCAGCCCGGCCTTTTCTTCGGTTTTTTGATTGCGTTCCAAGTTCTTTAAATGGTAGTTAAGGTGCAATGCTGTTCTTTTTTTTTGCCCCTCGCAATGCTTTTTCTGGTTTTTGCTTTCGCTTTTCAATTTAGATCCCCCCCCACCTCCAACTTCCTTTTTGTCTTACATTCTCCTTGTTAACCGTGCCCTCCCCCACATTGCACGTTTTCTTCTTTATTTTACTTCCCGTTTTTTTTTTTGTTGGGAGCAGCGATCTCCCGTCGTTCTGGCATTGGTTTCCACGTAAGCAAGTCTCCTTTCGAGAGGGCCCAGGCTTTCCAAAGGTTGGTTCGTTCCCTTTCCACACTTTCCACCAACAAAACCATCTATTCCTTCGAGTCCCCCTCCCGAATGGCTTTTTGGCATTGATTTCTATCCTTCCCCCCATCTTCCCCCGCCACCCTTTCCCTTCGGGTCCAAAGGGCTCCCTTGTTTAGGCGTCTGATAAGAACTCTACCCCCTTCCAGTTTGCACCCCTTTGGTCTTCCCCCTATGGTCCCCCAATCCCCACCTCCCCGCCCCCCACCCTTCCCACACTTTGGACTTCGGAGCGTAGGCTGCCCCCTTGCCCCCCCCCCCGTATGGCTTTCCCTCCCCCCAAACTCCTTTCCCCCCAAGCTTTGTTTAATAGGTTTAAAACCCACATCGCTGGGTTTTTTCCATCCCATTAATTTTTTTCTTTTCCCCTTTTTCATCAGGAGTTTTTCCTTTTCCAACCCTTCATCCACTTCTTGGTCTTTCCCTTGCTTTGAGGGCCTCAGTGGAACTTTTTTACTCCATCCATGTGGACATCCCTCTTATCCCCCCTTTTTAACCCCACCCCACGACCCTTGAACCCCCCGGCAAAATTTCTTCTGCGAAGAGGCGTTCAATACGGAAGACTAAGAGTACACTAGCTTCCCCCGCCCAGGGCTGTAAGCATATTTGAAGTATGACCCTGTTTTACCTTTCGCTATTTTGGTCAGTTTGTAGATCTGTTTATTGAATATTTCCCCCCACCCTGTACCGCTCTTTTTTTTAATTCTTACTTCACAGACATCAGTTGCTACCGTCCCCCCCCGCCACTCTCCTCCGAGTTCCTTTATATCCCCACGAGGGGCCAGGAAACCGCATTCTCTTTTCCTCGTTGTTCCCTACTCTTCTTTCATCTGCGCACCCCGCCCAGCAGGTCCCCAGACTCACCCCCCCCCACGGTCGTACCCACCGTCTTCACTTTTGCGCTTTGTGTGACCCTTGGTGATCCCCCCCCCTTTTGCTTGTTCCCCCGTCATTTCTTTTGCCCTCTGTACACTTTCGGAGGTCGCCGGAAAGTCCCCAACATTTCTCCCCCCAAACAATTTTCCCGGGGTTCCATCCTTTTGTTCTTTCCCTTCCTGTTGGGATCTTGCTTCATCTTTTTTTTCGTTTTTTTAGCCTCTCCAACAAATGATGGGTTTATAACCCCGCTAATAACCGACGCTCCCCTACACCATTTTAGTCTCCGTCCAGCTAGACCAATTTTTCGCGCGTTACCGGAGAGAACCGTCCTTGCTTCTTTACCTGTTAGTGAAGTCCCCAAGCTTCAAAGTTCCTTTGGCTCCTCACTGGGGATTCCTCGTGGCCCACCGATCCCCCATTGAGTCGCCAATTTCAGGGAGAATTAATCCCGCGCCCAAACATTCCGCTCTTCTCCCCCCCCATGTGTGTCTGCCTTGTGGTCTCATCCAGTTTTACGAGAACTCACGACGGATGCCCTGCCCCGACAAACCATGTTTTTCCAACCTTTCCATTCTCTCGTGGTTGTTTCTTCCGCCCAGCAGCTATTTGTGCACATCAGCCCTTCAACCTGGCGTGACACTCTTCATTTGAATTGGCACCCCCCCCCCTCTCCCTGTCCCCGTCACTTCGTCAACACTACATCCCGACGACTTTTCCGGACCATTCGGCCTTGACAGTTAATTAAGTCCCAATCCGCGTGCCCCCGGCTTCTTCCCAATCATTTTTTCTCTCCTCCTGAAACCAACCCGTTTTCCAGTGTGTGCCCCCACCTTCCATATGGGCCGTTGACATTGGGGGGATTTCGCGATTTTGCTTCCCCCCTTCCATCTTTTGAGCGAATCCCCACAACCCCAAAACCACCTTCTGCGATTGCGGTCTCTGACCGGTCACTTTCCCGACTTTATAACGGAAGGGACTCGGGTCGGCTCGTGTTCGCCGTGTTCCGAATCAATATCCCAGTCCAAAACCCCAAACCCTGGTATTCTCTTTCTTTTTTCTCCTGTTTTTTTGTGTGGTTTGAGTGAGAGGAAAGTGTGGTTCCCTTGTAGTTTATGGTTGAGTTAACCACCGTATCCGGGCTGAATTATGCGGACCCCTGTACCTTTTCGGCGGCCGCCCACCTTTTCTCCGGAGTTGTTTTTCTTTCTCCCCTGTCACAAGACCCTGGTGGAAGAGGGTGGTCCTAGGTTGTTTTTCTTCGGTTCGCCATTGCCCCCCAGTTTTTTTTTTTTTTTTTTTTTGTGTGGCATTGGGCGTTCACTTCACACAGCCATTCGTTACTTTTTTATTCGCTCAGGTGGTTTCCTTGGCTCTCAGAGTTTGGCGTTTGATTGGAACTAATAAAATTGAAAAACCGTTCCTTTCCTGTTTCTTCCCTGATTCTTTTTCTTCTCGTGTCGATGAGTTTCGGTTCGTTTTTTTTTTGCCGATGCCGAAGTTTTTGTAGAACTCCCGCGAGGTTGCCTCACACGCCACTTTTTTCTCTCTTGTTTTTTTTCTCTTCCCCTTTTTCGTTTTGTCTATCTGTAGAAAACATGTGCCTTAATTGTGGCGTTCAGTTTCGTGTCGGGACAGGATGTGTTGGTAAATTTATTCAATTTCTTTAAGTTCAAAATTCTTCCCCTTTTCTGCCTGGCGTGGCCCCCGAGGTGGTCGTTGTTCTGGTCCCCTTTTTGGCATAATAGGTGACCCTGTCCCTCCCAGCGTGATCTCCAATTTTACATCATGGAATTCCCCTTCCAAATTAAGGTCATCTTTCCTCTTTCCTCGAAGCCCGCAACTTTTTTGTTGAATGTTTTTGGGCGTTTGGACCATTGTAGTTTTTGGCCTTTTTCGTTTCTGTTTCTGTCCCGCCCCCCCCCCCACAAGCCTTTTCCGTACGACCCTTCTTCAACTGGAATTTTTGCACTGCTCCCCCAGCGTTGTTGATTGCCCCCTTTTCCCCCTTGGTCAACTTTGGAAAACCAAGAGTTATGTTGGCTTGTGTTTTGTCAAGTTTTTTTTTTTTTCTTTTCCGCCCTCCCCCCTCCTCATGTAGATGGCTGATGGTTGCCCAGCCCCTTGTGTTTTGACTTTTTTCCCACCGTAACGCCATCAGAAACTGTCCCTTTTTCCTCCCTTTTTTCCTCCTGGGGGCCATAGGCTGATCTGGCGTTGCTTCTTTCCTTCTTTTTTTCCCCCCCCCCTGATGTAAATCGAGCTTTAAACGAGCGACCCCCTTTTTTTCTTCCTTTTTTGCAGCTCTGGCAGTTGTGCTTGTAGCACTTTTGTCTTTTGTTTTCTTTGTGAATGTCTTTTGAATTCCACAAGGTTTGGATTCTCGGAACACCCCAATCGTGTTACATTGCGCTATTTTACTCCTCCTTATTTTACCCCGACCCAATGGTCGGTTAGCTCTTAAACTACATAGGTCGTAGTTGTTTTCCGCTGGTCGTCTTTTTTGTCAAATTAATTTTTTGGGCCGCGTTGGGTTTTTTTGGTTTTTCGTTAGGTCTTTCCTTGCTGGCCCGCATTCACCCTCCCCCCAAATTTCTGGACGGGCTCGGACCATAAAATCCGGAAAGCCCGGGGGGGTCCCCCCCCCAGTTTTGCCCTGATTTTCAATCTGTCGTTTCCCTGTTGCTAACCATTTGCATTTCCTAGGGTTAACTAGAGTGCTTCTTTTCGGCGACTTTTCTCTTTGTGTGCCCATTTCCTTATTCCCCCCCCTTTGATTTTTGGCGTGGTTCCTTCGAGCCCCTCCGTAAGCAAATTCTGTGAGGTTTTTGGTTTTCTTCACAGTTTAGCAGGGGCCTTTCGGGGCTCCGTCCCCAAGTCCCCCTTATGCCTTCTTCGGCGGAGTCTTCGTTTTTCTGTGTCCTCGTCCCGTGCTATCAGCACCCACCTTTGGACGCTTCGGCTTGTTCCCATGGCATGATAGGGATGTGG
>Ga0179591_1287066_pt1 | contig 10016 bp, 16 predicted proteins | sample CZOMad2_1_08_16f_FD_182891 | JGI IMG/M metagenome (GOLD analysis project Ga0179591, IMG submission 182891) | Vadose zone soil fungal communities from Angelo Coast Range Reserve, California, USA - CZOMad2_1_08_16fungal (PacBio error correction) | ecosystem: Environmental > Terrestrial > Soil >... | reverse complement strand
GAAAGTTACTCCCCCCTTACGTCCTCTTAAGGTGCATGGAATCTCGAACTTCCAAAATCTGGTCAAGCCCGAACAATTTTTGCAAGTGCGGATTGCACCCGTTCCCCCCCCAGACCCCCCCCTTCCCCGCAAGAGGAAGGTTCCTGTGCCAGGGAGCCTTCTCTCCTGCCGCTCGGTGCTGAACCCGGATCCACCCCGTATCCCTTTTTTTCTTTTCCGACCCCACATTTTTTTCGTTTCATCCAGGCTTTTCTCCAAGATCCTGGACTAAACCCCTTCTCCTTTCGGACGCCTTTTTGAAGTTTGAGTTTTTTAAGCTGTAGTTTTATCGGAGCAGTACCCCAGGATGGCCCAAGAATTCTCCCTCTTCCCGACCAGGTCTATTGAATGCACTTTTCCATCGCACTGTCTCAAGGTCGCTTACCCGTGGCGTTGCATGCGAGGCTTCCTCGAGGCTGTCTATTTCCTTCGACCTTCTTCAGCCCTTCACCCTACTTTCTTCATGACCACCTGAAGGGTCACAAGTTCGACCGAGCAAACGCCTAGCCCCCTTTTTCCCCTATGGTGACCCGCTTTTGCGCACCCTTTTGACCAGTGGCGCAGGATTTTTCCCATCCTCCGGCTCGCAGGGAGTACTGTTCTATAATTTTCACCACGCTTTTTCTCCAAGACACCCCATTTGCCCCCGACCACGGACCAGCCGTCTAATCCATATGATCGCTACCAAAGAACGGTCTCTCTTTCAGCGTTCAGCGCCTACCAGCGCGCGAGCCTACCTTTTCCTGCCTATTGACCATTTTTTGACAGATGTGACAGTTTCTTTCCCCCCCGCATCGGGGGAGGAACTTTTTTTTTTCCTCCCTCCCCCCAGCGTTGTTTTTATCTCTTTACGAACCCCAGCACGCCCACAATCCCTTGATTTCGACTTGGCCACCCCGCTGTGTCCAAAACATGAGGATGCCCTTTTTCGTCGCCCCATAGCCGCCTTGCTCCCATTCTCCGAAGATCTTGCTTTCTATTTCCCTGAATTTTGCCTTCACGGTCATGTTTTCCTCCCCTCAGGTCTTTGGTTTTCCTCCCTGAGCACGTCGGGCTTTCTACGGCGAGTCTTCTTACGTAGAATTAATCATTGTTCTCTATAAGCTCGAGACAGCGGAGTTCCCCTTCCACAAGCCATTTTTTTCTTTTTTGCTTCTTTGAGTTTTTATTGGCCTTTTGCCCTTGATCTTTTATCATTAATCTTCCCTTGCTTACCGCTGACCCTGACCGGGCCACTTGTTAGATTTCAAGATTTATCTCCCGTTCTTCTTTAGTTTCTTTTAATAATGTCGTAGCGATAGTTCCTTATTGCCTGTGCTCGTGCTTCTCTCTTCAAGGCTTTGGCTTCCAGTCGTATCGATGGCCCTCATTTTTTCTGAACTATCTGAAGGAAACTTCCCCCCTTTTTGCAATGTCTACAGATTTGTTTTTTCCCCCCTAGCTCCCTCCTGCCTTTATCTGCGTGTACGGATTTTCTTTTAATATTGAGGTTACGCGACTTCCCCATTCTTCTCTTCACCCTCGGAACATTCGAACTTTCCAGCTCCCAATAGCTTTCGGTGACAATGTTCATTTTTGTAGCTTACAAGAATTTTCTTTCTCTTTATTTCATTTCTCTTTTGAGAGCTTTTCTCCTGAGAAAATCAAATGCATTCCTATATTTTTTAAGACCCCCCTCCTTGTTACCTTTCGTCTTTCCCCCCTTTGGTGGGGACTAGCTTTCCCTCAGTCCTTCCCCCCTCAAGAAAAAAGCTTAAGTCGAAGAAGGGAGCCTTTTTTGACTTATCTGGCCCAGCTTGTAGTTCACTTTTTTTCTTCTGCATTTTAGTAGGCGACGTGCTTTTTGATCTAGGGCGCTGGATCGGCCCCACTATACTCTCCTGCCTTTCTGCCTCCACACTCTGGTTTTGATGGCCTGCCCCCTCTTCATCCATGCAGGATTTTTGTCGTGGGACAATAGCGCCTTGATTGCCATAGGGCTACCACCATGACAATTTACTTTTCCCTAGGATGACGATAAAGGGTTGACGGACGAACTCTAGATCTGGCTGGTGCATTTCGCCTGAACCAATCCGCGTAAGTCAGCAATATGAGCCCCAGTTTTCAGCCCTTGACCCCCCTTTGTCAAAACAGCCTAGCCCCTTGTTTCAAGGGACCCATTTTCCTTCAGGAGCTGATATTCTCCTTTCTCTCTTCAATGCTTCGGCGGTTAAAAGTTATTCATCCCCCCTCGGTTCCTTAGCGCGTTCAAAGTTTCCCGAACGTTTCTCCCCACCCTCCCTCTTTGGACATTTTGCGCACTTGGCGACAATATGCACTAATTTCCATTGCCAAGTCGAATAATAATTCTCCGGGCAACCGTTTTCCCTTCCTCTTTCTTTCGATTCCCTCGGCGTAGTATAGACTGTGTGCGATGGCTGTTTTTCCTAATTCGTAATACATTGTTTATAGTTGGGGTTTTTCCCTTCTTGCCGGCGATACTCTTTTCCCTTGGGCGCTGGCTTTCCCTCAACCCAACCTCTTTGGTGAAGGTCCCCTTTAAGACCTTGTCACGTGTCACGTGTCTCACCCCCTATCCCCCAGGGCTTCGGCTTCTCGCCGCTTTAGTGCGCAGTTTTTTTTTGATTTTTCAAGCTGAAATACAGACCTTCCGTTTGGGTTGAGTTCATGAATCACTAGTTTCCTTTCCCGGTTTTGAAACGGGTCTAACCTTTTTTGACTAAGTACACCGTTTATCTCTTTCCCGAGGTTTCTTTCTCTGAATCCCCCTTTATTACCCATTGCGGCCGTGTACTCTGCGTATCCCAGAGGCGCCGCGCCGGTTCGGTTGGCTTCGTGGTGCCCCAGTACTATCTTGGGCCTTTCCCTTTAGTCCTGTGTTCCTGGCGAGGAGAAAGGTGCTCGGGTTTCACGATGGCTACTAGACTCCTTCTACAGTTCCCAGGCGTCCTTCTCCTTTGGCAGTGCGCATTTCCTTTTCTGGCATGTCCTCATCGGCTTTTTTCTCCTGCCCTTGCCGCCTCTCACTCCCCTTCTTCCAAACCAAAATCTTTACCCTTGGTTTCGTCAAAGGTGCGTTTGTATCCTTGATTGAGCACATTGTTCCCCAAACTGTCCGTGCCCCATGCTTGGGTAGTGAAAAGGATCGAACATCCTTTTTTTCTCCCGGCTCCCCAATCCGACGCTTCAAAGTCACTCCTATCCCTTGCCCTCTGATTCATATTGGGCCGGGTTTTCTTTTTTGTTCACAGGCCTTCCCTTAAAGGCATATTGGCATCTCCCGGTTTTTTCCGCCTGTTTTTTCCACTTCTTCTCGCTTCACTCTCCTTCCGGCTCCTCCCCCCCTCCCATGAATGGGCTTCTCCTTGTTGGGGTGATTCTAGGCCTTTTTTTAATCCTTCTTCTGCTTGATTGCGATTTCTTTGGGCTTTTCACAAATAGACCTTGATGCATCAGGAGTATCGTCTCAGATCCCCTCCCCCTTTTCCCCCCCAAACATCCCATGAAAACCCCCCCCTACCCGCCCTCGTCGAAGACTCCGTACTACCATCTCTGGGGCACGAATAAGCAATTCCGAATTTGCTTGACTTCGGCTCTCCCCCTTTAAGCAACTCACGGCCTATCCCGCGGCCTTCAGTTTTGTTGTCGTGCTTGCCGAGAAAAACTCAACCCCGACCGGAAGGATACTTTAAGCTTTCGACCCTCCCCTATAATGTTGCCCTGCCAATCGCAGCCACAGCTCCTTTTCCTCGTTCACCCCCCTTTTTTGATGTTCGGTCTACTAGGTGGTTGGGCCAGTCCTTTACCTCAGTGGCAGCCAGCACCCTTCCCTCAGTTCTGGACTCTGACGATCGCACCTTTTCCTTCTGTGGGTCTCACCCGCGACCCCCCCCCAACAGTCGTTGCTCATGATGGCCCATGAACTTTTTTCCCTCCTCAGAGGCCACGCCCCTTTTTGACGCAAACCCCATCTCCACCTCCACTATCCTTTGGCCGTCTTCCCTCGCGGATTTCTTCGGTTAAAAAGATCAACGCTGTTGACCCTTCCCCCTTCAAAGCTGCCTTCCCCTTTCCTTTATCCATGGACATCTGTTCCCAAATTCCTCCCCCCGGCTACGAAGTGGCGAGGACATATGCCCCGAATCTTCCCCCGAGTGGCTCCCCTCTCTGGGCCCCGAGCCCCCCCTGCCGAAATACGGTTGCTGAAGATACTCTTCTTTCCCCCTCCTTTTGGAAGAGGGCCGTCTCTTCCATTCCTCTTTTTTTTAAGAGTCCCGAAAGACCGGTTTGCATTCTTTTCCACTTAATACGGTGCGATATTCCCCCCCCCCCCCTTTTTTCTTTTTCACAAGTTTGCGCTCATTGCTCCCTCAGTGTTCTTCTTTTTTTATCTATTTTGTCCCTCCTCAGTTGTTGTCTATCTATAATTGCGAATCCCCAGTTCGGGAAGCCCCTCTAAGACTTTGGAGGAGGCGATTTCATCCCTTTACCGACCTCCGACTGCAAACCTCTTTCTCCTTTACGCACAGAGGCGAGCATTATCTTTATTGCACACCCCCTTCTCTGTCGGAGGCTTCACTAACCCAGTTAGTTGTGTGATTTCGCCTGGCAAACCTTTGTAGATCTTCGTTGAGGCTTGCCTCATGATTCTTTTCCCCTTCCCTCGTTCTTCGTTTTCTGAATTTGGCACTGCCCATTAGAAGCCCATGTCGGTTGGAACAGACTTTTTTCCACTTGCGTGAGCTTGTTCTCTTATAGTTTGCCATTTCCTTTCTCGCCCTTGGCTGGCAAGGAGTCGGATATGTATTGTTTTTCGATGTTTCTACGATCTTCGTCGATCTTCCCCTTAGTATTTTTTTTCTTCTCCCCCCCGTTGTGCCCGATCATGATCACGCCAGATTTTTGAACTTTGGACGAGTCTTTTTTCCGCCACTCACGTGCTTGTTGGCATCTAGCGTCCGATGCAGAACTGGCGCCCTTTGAAGTCATTCCCACTCCCTTGCGTTCCTCCCCCTGATGAACGAGGAATCTGTCCCTTCCTTGGCAATGGCCACTAAGGTCTGAGGCATCAAGATGTTACGCCGCTTTTGCTTCTTTCTTGAGAAATCCTTCTCATTGGGCAGAGGGACTCGTGGATGCTGATTGTCATAAGCCCTTTTTATTGAGACGAAGGTGGCAGCAGACTCCGGTCCCTTCTCGGCCCAGCACTCGCTTGGGGTGAGGAAGCGAGAGCCGAGGCGGCCGAGCTTTTTTTTTTTTCTATTTTTTAGTGGTCGAGGAATTCTGGCGAATCTCTGGACGAGAAGCCTTCCTTTCTCCCCCCAACCTGAGTCAGATCCCCCATTCCCCTTCACCAAATACGCAAGACAGATTTTCCTCTAGCCGCCTGAATCCAAATTCCCCCCCTGCTCGCCTCCCTTCTTTCATTCGTTCCAGACCATCGAGTTAAGATCGCTTTTCCCCAAACGGCTTCAAGGGTTCCCGAAACGGATGCAAAATGTTGGCACACGTCCCCCACTCCTCTGCAAGAGGCGGAAACTAACGGGGCCTATTCCTCTGTTAGCTACTTTGCCCTCATGTTCGTATTTGCCTTCCCTCTTCTCCCGACTTTTATCGAGGTTCCTTTTCCCCCCCCCTAAAAAAGCATGGGAAGTCCTGGACCGCCTGCAGGCCAAATGCTGCAGATACCACGAGACCCTTTTTTGACGAACCCCCCTTTTTCTTATTTTTTTCTTTTGTGCTCTTGCGAATGGAGGTGTTTCCCCGGGCCAAGTAAGATTCTCCCTATACCGCCAGTTTTTGGAAGCATGACCATGCCAATGCGCCACCTGAAGAAAAACGGTTGGAGGGAGACCTTTCTTTTACTCTTAGCCGTTTTTTTTCCCTGGAATGCGCCCTTCTTCCCCAAAAACCACCCACGGGCCTTACTAACTTATGACCATTGACTCAGGCCACCAGGACCGGACTCCCTAAGTTCTGCGGTCTTTTGATTTCACGCCCATTACCCTTGCTCCCTTTATACCTGGCGCCCTGGTTTTATGACCAGTCCGGCGATATTAGTGGCTCTACTTCTCACCCCTCCTTTGGAGCTTTTTTCCACCGGCCGCGGCCCTACTATTTGGATCTCCATGCTACCCCAATTCCCCTTTTGTTCGTTTATTCAGTTTATACGTGCAGTGGCGAGTATCTCGCCCGTGTTCTTACGACCCCCTTTTCCCTTTTTTTCCCCCGTCGTCTCAGTTCGTTCATTGTTGGAAGTTTTTTCTTTTCTTCCCCCAGTCTGCGATTTCGACGGCCTCCATCTTAAGCACTGGACCCCCCCCCAACGATCCAACTTTCTTGATGGGCCGCTGATTACCTCGTGCCCCCACCATCCCACACATGCTGAGGATACCCCGTCTCCCTCTAACCTCAAGTCCTTCCTTTTTCCTTTGCGCGACTGATTCGGACTCGATCCCGTTGCCCTTATTGGCCAGCTTTGTGACTGGGTCGCCCTCGCGTCATTCGGAAAAGAATTCGGTTCTTCTCTTGCAGTGGTTCCTTTTCTTCTATAATTGCGCTGTCGATCCTGTCCTCCCTCGCGACGCATTCATTTCTTTGCGATAAACCTTTTCCCTCTCCCCGTTAATGTTTTTTTCCAGCAGAAACATTGGGCGAGGCTTGTCGTCTCTCTTTTGGCCACACTGGGGCTTATCGCTGTGTCGCCCTCTTCTTGTCAGCATTTCTCCCCTCGACAGCCGCTCCATACATTCGTGTATCGCGCCCGCTCGTCATTCGTTCGTACCTCTTTTTTCCTCCCCTCTGGTAGTTCCTCTAGTTCCTCCGCCATTCTGACTTCGCCTCCCGATGATGCTTCCTTTTTTTCGCCCGCAGCCTGTTTCTTTTCCCTCTTTGTCACTCACTCACCCTCGATGGATCACTCCCCTTCCACCCCCTTTAGGAAGACTAAGCAGAAATTTTTTTCTTCCCCCCGTCATAAGGGGGACCCTTCCCCTTTCGGATAGCCAAATAATCGCTTTCTTTCCTCCTTTCGATATTTTTTTCTTTTGAGTCCGTGCCAAATTCGTCCCGTGACCCCTTCCCCCTTCCCCTAGACCCTGGCCCCTCTTTTTTTCTTCAACCCTAGTATTGACCATGCCCTTTGAGGCTCAGGTCATGCAGACTCTCGTCCTCAATCCTGTAGGATTCTCCACACTCCTTCCCCCCTTTCCCCTGGTCCTCCCTCTTTTTCACTGAAAAAAAAAGCGCTTTTATTCACGCGTTGACATTCCTTGGGTACGAGAAGGGAAACTCAACTCTCTCAACTGAAAAGAGTCCGTCTCCCTTCCTCCCCAGTTAGGGTGTTTCCCCTCCTTCCTAGCTTGGAGACCTGCAGTTTTTGCTGCAGATTCTCCCCGTTCCCCCGGTGGAGTTGGAGCCCTCTAGGGCGTTCAACGCGGGAAATAGCCTCCCTGCTCTGATCCGACAAGCCTCTTCCCCCAGCGAGCATACCTTTCGGCTGGACGTCCCCGCCGTTTTCTTGAGGGTCTTTGAAACTACGAATTTCCAGCGACGATAAATCGTTTTGAGCAACGGAGACCCCTTCTATTTGAGGCTTTTTTCGGCTGTCATGTTCTCTTTCCAAGCACATCCGCCCACCTGTCAAGACAAGATCCCCCGTTTCCAGAAAGGAACCTATACCTCCCCCTTTACCACTTGTTCTGCTGTGGCCTTCCCCCAGTCCTGGCTTCTTTTTCTGTATTTTCGCTGTTTACCCAAAGTCGATCTTAATTCTCGGGAGGACGTCTTCCCCATTATAATCGAACGCGCGAAGGGTCTGGGAAGTTCTCGCCCCGTGCCCCGCAACCGTAGCTTTCCGTCGTTTATGGACCATGACGCGTTTCAGCCTTTTGTAGCCCCGGCCCGTTTAGTCTTATTAAAGTCTTTGTCGATACGATCTCTTTGTCCCCCCCCGTCAAGTTCTATGATGTAGCCCCTGAAGTCGTCGTTTTGTTGGGAGTGGTCAGCGATTGTCCCCTTCCCTCCTGACAGAACTTTTCTTTTTTTCCCCCCTTCTGTCTGATTCGCACCCGAGTTTGTAAATTGAAGCCCCCCCCTGTAAAAAGATCTGTGAACGGAACTGATACTCCTACTCACGACACGTTCTTGTCGATGACGGCCGGTCTCGCCAGCGCGTAGTTTGAACCGGATCACCCTTTTTTTTTTCAAGACTCGACCAGAGTGCGTTGTTCAGACATTCCTCCCAATAGTCCCCCCCTACGGCGTGTCTTGCCCCGATCAACCCCCCATGAGTTGTAGGAAGCCCTCGCGCCCCTTTCTTAAGGTAGACGGTTTCATTTCCTCCAATTTTCACCCTTTTCGGTCATTAAATCCCAAGTAGCACCGCGCCCTCGTCTTTCTGGTAGTTCGGTTGCCCAAGGATGTTCGGCTGATGGCCCTTCTCGGTGCCTTGATGGAGGACAGTCAGTCGTGCGAACCGGCCGCCTCCCCTGATGGACGAGGAAGACTAGCCTCCCGCCCCCCTTTGTTCTCTTCGGAAGGTGCATTATTAAGCGACTATGTTCTCCTCTATATTATGGTCTCCTTGCAGTCCCTCCTACCTCTCGCTTCACCCAAAGAGCCATTTTGTTTTTTCTGGTTAGTTTTCGTAAAGAATATTGCGAAATCATTTCCCTGAATTGAAACTTTCCCTCTTTTTCTTCCCCCCTGAGATTGATGATAAAATCTCTCGGGGAGGGGAGACGGTTTTTTAACCCCCCCTTCTTCCCTTCAAGCAATTCTGCCTGGTTTCCTCTTCTCTTACTTCTTGCGTTCCTATTTTTCGTTTGGACTTTGTGCCCCCGATCCCTCTAGTGTCTCCGTTCCTTTCCCTTTCGAACCTTTTTCCCGTATCTCATAGATGGTCCCTGCTGAGCAGGCCGAGTTTTATTTGGTCTTTATTCTTTGGGAGGATTTAGGCCTTTCGCTTTTTCCTTATTACTTTCGGTGCTTCTTTTTCTTCCCCTGGTGGTGCTGCATTTCGGCATTATTCATCTGCCTTTTGACCCTTCCCAACCCCCAAAATTCCTTAAAACCCCACTCCCTCCGACTCCCATCGTCGCCTCCTCGGCTTCTCTTCCCCCCCCCCACTATGGCTCCTTTTTGGATTGCTGCCCCTTCTTTTGACTGCCACTTGCCCGCCCCCATAAGACATCCTTTCCGCTGCCCAAGCCAGAGCCTTACGAGGACCCACAGCCACCACTCCCTCCTGGTCTGACCGGGTTTCCTGGTGAGCACGCCGTACTTTTTTCATTGCGAAGGAACTATAATTGTAATCGGTTCCCATCACCTTCGGTTGGCTCTGAGGTCAAGAGTTTCCCCCTGTTACTTCACCCTTCGCCCAATTCGGCTCTTCACGCACCCATACGTTTCTTTTTGGACTCGTCAAAAGGCGAACCGCCTCCCCCCTTCCCATGAAGGTAGAGCTTTCCTCTCCTTCCCACGCCCATAGTGTTCTCCGCCGCGACATCGAAAGCTTTAAGAGATCCTTTTCCCCCACATCCGCACCCACTATCAATAAGATCCTGCCCCGTTTCCTTTTCCTCCCGGAGAGAAATCCAGTGGAAACCCTTCTTCGTTTTCCCCCCTAAGTGAATAGTACTTTGTTCCCTTTCCCCCCTCTGAACCCCCCCGGACCCCCCCCCCGTCTTCCTCCCCCGTGAATTCCCGCCGACCCCTTGCAAGATGAAGAAGAAATCTGTTCTTACGGACACGAAAGCTGTGCTACCAGCCTTTCCCTCCCGATCACGCCGAAGCACGTCTTGACTCCCAAGCTGAGCATTCCCTTTTTCTACTTGGCCGCGAGTGTAAACCTTCTCCGGCCTGGCAGAGAGAGACCCCTCGAGAAAGCCTCCCCCTTTTTCAACGATCCTCCCCCTTCCTTCTTAAAGCGGTTCTTCCGTTCTCCCCCCCATCCGTCGCACTATCCCCTTCTGTGG
>Ga0179591_1266159_pt1 | contig 10016 bp, 12 predicted proteins | sample CZOMad2_1_08_16f_FD_182891 | JGI IMG/M metagenome (GOLD analysis project Ga0179591, IMG submission 182891) | Vadose zone soil fungal communities from Angelo Coast Range Reserve, California, USA - CZOMad2_1_08_16fungal (PacBio error correction) | ecosystem: Environmental > Terrestrial > Soil >... | reverse complement strand
CCACTTCTCGGCGTCATAGTTGATCTTCTCAGAATTCTTCTTCTGCCTTGACGCCACCTGTCTATCAATCATTCCTCCGAATCAACCGCGTCTGACGGTTCCTTCTCTCTGACCCCCTTTCCTTGCACGGTGTTGCCTTTTCTTTGCAAACCTTTTGACAGCGTTGAAATCTGAGCAGACAGTCCCTACCTCCGCCACCCCCCACTTACGGGCCTTCCCATAGACAGCCACGTTCCCGTGAACCTATCTTGCTATGAAGAGCCTGACGCCTGGACTTCCTCACCGTTCAACCCCCCCCTCCTCCAAGTTACACCCTCTTATCACTGAGTTTCCCCATAGATTCCCGCGTGGCTGCTCTCATCCGATCCCGTCCTCCTTAAGCAGTTAAATTTGTTTTCTTCGTGAGCCCTGCCAATTTTCTCTATGACCCTTCCCTGAAATTCTCCTCAAGAACCAATGACCCCTTTTTCCAAACACACTTTCAGCTGTTGAAAGCTCCCCCCTAGCAAGGCTCTGGTTCCTGTCCTTTTTACCTTCTGCGAACAATCCCACTCGCGGATTTTTAACTCGCAGCTTTTACTACACTATTCGATTATCTGGCTCGGGTCCTCATTTCTCCCTTTTTTTTTGAGACTCCCCCTCACTCGTTTTCTACTTGCCCCCAGACGGCAGTTCTCCTCGGCGTCCTCCCCCCCCCGACCTTTTGTCACTTCATACCTTTTTTGCGACTATGTAGTCCATGTCTTCTTTTGCTCTTCTGGTTCATTTAATGTCTAATCTTTTCTTCTTACTCCCCTCTATCCTGCGACTTTATGGATCGTCATGCTCTCCGTCTGCGTGAGTTCCCCGAACTTTCGCTTCGCTGAAACAGGTTCTACCCCTATATGATGATTTTGCCCCTCCTTTTTTTTTTTTGCTGCGGAGGATCCTCTTGGCGCTTTCGCGCCTGCGTGCCGAATTCCCCATTTTGATATGCAGATGAGTCTTTACTTGGTGATTACCTCCGCACACCCTCTTTTTCCCCTGTTCCAACTTAAGCGTGACTTTTTTTTTCTGCTCTTTTATTGGCTTCCCACCCTTTACATTTCTCTCGTAAGAAGATCGATTTCCCTTTTGCTTCCTTTAGTGTATGACCAGCAACCTTTTTCTAATTTTCTTCACCATTTCCCTCAAGTTAGCGGATTTGCCCCTGATGGATTTTTTCTTTCTTCCTTTCCCATGAGCTGGCAGCTGATTCTCTTGAAGCTTTTACCTTGACACGGGTTGATGGTTCTTTGTTCTGTGCTATTTTTTTTGTTCGAACTTAGATTCCGCTAACCCGTTCGCTCCTTTTTCACCCAATTTCTTCTAATCCCATCGTTGTTTTTCAGTCTGCGAGAATTCGTACCGCTTTAGCTCTTAGGATCTTCGCTCATTAAAGTGCCTTTTTTTTTTTTGAAGGTCCTCTTTTGGCGCCTGAAATTATTTTGTTTTTTTTTCGCGTTTCGCTGTCTATATTCGCGTTATATCGTATTTCCTTGTAAATAACATTAATTCCTCCCCCCCCCTCCCCCTGTGATAGGTGGAACCAATTTCATCCGAACTTTCATTCATTCCTTTTTTTCCCCACCCCTTTTACCCCCTCGATACGCTACCCTTCTTTTTCCTTATTGGACACCGATTACCTGTGGCTCATAGCATTTCATGGGCTCTTTTTTTGACCTTCTGCGATTCCTCTCGCCCCGTACCACTCGCTGACATTCCCTTTTTGGTCCTACCGAGTCGTTGCCCTTCTGGATGGTCCAGACTAAGCCTTTTTGCTCCATCCGACTTTTTCTCTCGTCTTCTGCCGTCTAGACTGCTGCTTATTTACCCAGCAGTGCACAAGAAAATGTTCCAAAGAATCGCTTTTCCGCGAAAATGGCATTGTTTTACCGTCATTGGTTCGTACGTTCTCTTCTCTTTTTTCTCTTTTCTTCAAGTTCCCCTTTAACGGTCGCACATTAATTTCCCCTTTGAGGAGTTTCTGTGTGGCTTGATGTTTTTATCTCTCTCTTTCTTGTTTTTTTGTGATTACGATCCGGAGACACAGCCGCTCCCCTTTTCTCTCTCTGGCGTGTTAAACTAGGTCGATCTTATTCTCTTCTGAACAGACCTCTCCGTTCGTAGTGTACAACGCAACCCCCCATTGCAGGATTTTTCGCGAAGTGCTCTCTTGGGACAAGACGTTTTTTTTTCCTATTTTTTTGACACGCCCAGTTTTGGTCTTTTCTCCACACCATGGCTTATTTTCTGTCCCCCCAAAAGCCGGCGTCTGAATCCCCATCCTTGAAATAACTTCTATTTCTCTGTTTAGCCCCGTGTCGCGAGCAGCTCACAGCGCGACTTATCCCCCCTTTTCCCTCCCACGTACGCGCTGACTCCTACTAGGTGTATCCGGGTTTCCTACAAGTCCTGAACCTCCGGATTCCCGAGGTTCTCAGGTACACCTATACGGTAAGTGGTACTTTTTCGACTCCTTCAAGTCTTCCCCTTTTTCTCAGGACCGAGACATTAACTTTTTTACCCCTCTTGGTCTGGTAAAAATATAACTCTTCCTTGCGAATCGCGTCGATCTGAACCCTCTACTCTCCCTCTCATCCTGAACTGGCACACTCTGACTTCGGAAAAAATGTTCTACTTCTCTACCTTTTTTTTCCCTTTTTGACGTGCTGATCTCACCGCTTTCCCCATCATGTTTTTACTTTTCCCCAAATCAGTAACCCCGTCCATTCTTCCCTCCCTTCCAAGAGGCCTGCATCATCTTCCCCTGGAATACGATCCATCTCCCCTGTTTTCTCCCTGCCGTATCTTAGACTGGCCTAAATTTTCCCCCCTACAATCCTTTTCCTTCAACCTCGATTATGTTCCTCTAAGCCACCCTTTTACCAGTACCCCTCCTTCCCCCCCCTTCCCTGCCCGACTCTCCCTCCGTGGTCTTTCCGGCGTAACCACCTGCACAATTAAGCGACTTCTCAACGATCCCGCTTGGTGCCTGCGCACTTCTTCCCTCACCCCCCCCAATCGAGAGTAACCTTTTCAATGCAGCCAGGCCAACCCCAACCTATTCCCTTGAAGTTTCCTTCAATTCCCCACCATGAAGAAGGGCAACCCGACTCGTCCCCCTTCCCTTTCCCCCTGCTCCGAAGTTGCACTGTCACAGATGAATCTTTTCGCGTGTGTTTTTTTTCATCTCGGTAAATTTACCAATTCCTTATTAAACATCCCCTAACGTTAGCTCGTCGTCGTCCCGTTTTCTTCCTTTTCCTGTATGTTCATCAAAATTCCATTTCCCCAGCTTTAGGGATACCCTTTTTGTATTACCCCTTGCCGCCGATTACCTTTCCCTTGTTGAGGAATACCCTCCAAAAACCGTCCTGAATTGTCCAATCTTCCTTTTCTCCAATGCGGAGGCCGCTTCCCGGGTTCTCTTCACATCCTTCGGAATTCTGTTCTTACACCCCCTCCGCCTACCCTGCTATATGATTTTGAGATTTCAGTTACCAGCTATCTTGCCATGTTTTTCATCCTGATTGAGGTGCATCTTAATCGGCGAGGCAGGAAGTTGATCTTTGAGGTTAGTGCCCCCATTGTGTAACCTGATTACCGCCGCTACCTGACGATTTTATACTTGGACTGATGCGTTCCCTCCCTCAATGAGGGTTCTCGCTTTGTGGTTGAAGATTCATGATCTTGGATGAATGACTCAGATCTAGTCTGGGCCCGGGCGGACTGACCTTTCTTTCAGTCGCTTTCGTTTTTTTTCGGATTCTTCTTAGTTTTGGCAGCCGTTTCGTCTTCTCTCCTATCTGTTCTTGTGCTTCTGTCCAGCCAGAAAAGGCATCCGTGCTTGCCGATGAAGTGTCCCGTATCGTCTATTTCTTTTTTTCCCCCTTTTATCGGTTCGTATTTCTTCTTGGGATATGCTTTTGTTGATCCCTGATCTTGCACAATATTTCTCATTCAGCAACTCGGCCACGGAGTGACTTATCCCGCTGTTTTCCCTTTCCCCCTCCCTCTCGCCGGTCGTCGCTTCTTTTTCAGGGTTTGTCCGGTATACAAGGTATTCCCGGTGACGCGGTCGGTCGTAACGGAGAAAGTTTCTCCCTTTTTCCCCTCCACTTTTCAACTTTTCCTTTCAGCATTCCGTTGAGCTCTTTGGTACTTGATAAGATATACCTGGTTTCCGTCTCAGCGTCTGTCTCCCCTCTCTTCCTCGTGGATTTTTTCTCTTCTTCCTCTCTCGCCTTTCCCTATTCTTCCTAGTTCTCAGGATTCCATGACTTGGAGCCGTGTTTTTTCCCGACCAACACATCGCCCTGACCTTTCCGTAATCGCTAAGCTCCTCTTCCCTAGTTCTCTCTTCATCTTTTGTGGTTTGCGCCGCAAAATGAACTCGATGAACTTTTTCCCCTTTGACTCCTTCCCTGACTTTCTTGAATTCTTCCTTTTTTTCTGCACTCCGGCTTTCCTTCCCCCCCCCGAAATCGTTACTTCACCGATGCATTTTTTCTTCTTTCCTACGCACTTCGAGCCCCCCTCCCTCGATTCCCCCGGCACTGAGTAACAGTGATGCTGACGTCTCTTCTTCCCATTTGTCACATCACCCAAGTTCCGCCCATGCTCAGTTGGTCCCTTCATACTTTAGTCCCTTAATCTTTACGGCTCTTCCTACCCTCTTGAAGGGTACCTCCCCACCCCTGACTTTAAGCCCGCAGTTTGCCGGCTTTTCTCTGAACTCAGAAAAACTCCCTTTTCTTCCCCTGTGTCTCGGATGTCTTCTCCCGTTGCTGTGCCCTCTACTCTTTATAGTGTCTGGACTGCACACACACGCATTCTTCACCCTTCTTTACTTGCCCAGAATTCTTCCCTGTCTTGGGTTTCTTTCTATGAACGCCTCAACCTCATTCCCTGTATTGAATTGTAGGTCTTTCCCCCCAAACATCAGGACATCTCCAGCCCTGACTCTTCCCTGCCAGAATCTTCCCCACCTCTTCACCCCCCCGCCTTTCGGTTCTTTCACTACTGTTCCGAAACATCTGGAACCCCTACACTTCGTACTGCCCGAACCCACTCAAAGTGGTCATCCCTCCCGCCAGTTTCCTCTGCCCGCTTTTACACCCTCCTTCGCGCGTCTCTTTTCTCCTAATGCCTCTAAGTCTAGTTTCTGAGCGGACCGCTTTTTCATCCCTTCTTCTTGTCACCCACTCCGAATCAAGAATGTCCCCACGACTGAAAATTTTTCCTTTGCCAAACACAATAGGCTTTGACCCCTTCCATTCTGTGCTTTTGGTTTTTCCTTCCGTGCCTTTTTTCCAGGACCCACCGCAGTGCTCATCTCTCGGTCTTTACCGCAGTTTTTAGCACCCCTCTTCTTCGCTGGTTCTTTTTGCAGCACTTCCCTTTGTTGACTTTTTTTCCTTTTCCTCTAACAGGTATCATCTCGCTTTGACACTTAACGCGATTTACCATCGCTGTTTTGATGCCAGTCACAAACTTTTCTTCCGTTGCCCCTGAGTTATCTTTTCCTTCGTCTTGTTTCTCACGTAATATTGACTCTATATATATCGATTCTTTTTCTGCTACTTGTTATTGCAGCGGTTTTGAAGCTCCGTTTTTGGGGAGTGCTTCTATTAGACCTTCTTTCCCTCTCCTTTCCTTTGGTGTGATTTTCTTCCCAAGGTGCTGGATGCTCCCCAGTTTTCCACTCGATAATTCCTCCCCCCTTCTTTTTGTTGATTCTCGCAACTTTTTTCCTAACTCCGGCTCCTTTCCTTGGTTTCCTCAGGCCACCAATTGAGATTTCTGTGCTCGGTCCCTTATTGTCGTTGCAACCACCTGTGCGGCCGCAGGTACTGTCGGCTTTTTCCGCCTTTGACAGATATCCTAATTTTTTACTTGAAGGCTTCTTTTCTTGTACATCCCCAAACCTTTCCGTCCCCCCCATTCCGTTTTGTGACTCCGGGCCTCTTTCTTCGTAAGTCTGTCTTTTTTTCCCTCCGGATCTTGTTTCTTTCCCACTTGCAGTATGTTTAAGTTTTTCCCGTACCTTCGACGGCGTGATGGACCCCAGCCGGCGCATGTTTCTTGTTTCGATAACTCTCCTGTCACCGCATCACCCAGGATCGTCACAGACTCTTTTTGAACTGCCCGCGCAGACCACCCTGGTTATTCTGCCGACCCGGGTTGCCCCTTTTCTTTTTTCCATGTATAGATTTTGATGCCGTTCCTTGACGCACTTAGAACTCCCGAAATGTGTTATACCTGACCACTTTTTCCTTTCCTGACATTATTGGCGTCAGTTGTTTAACACCTTTTCGCTTATCTCTTGCTCGGCCCCATTCGTCCTTCCATTAAGCCATTTTCCCGTGGGTACGTGATCGGCTCTCCCCCTAATTCTTAATTTCCTTTGTCATCCCTGAAGGAATAACCTTTTTTATCTCTTGAAGCGTTAGGTTCCTCCCCCTGAATCCCTCTCTTTTTCCATCACCAGTGATGCTTCTTCAATTTACCTCCCAAATGAGAGTATTTTAGATTTTGGGATTTCAACTCCCCTTAGCTGGACCAAAGCATTTTCTTGTTGGCCTTCCACTGACTCCTGTTCGTCCTTTCCCCGCAGGTAGGAACCCTTCCCTCCTTATCATGCCTCTTATGTTCATACCCTCCCCCTTCCCTCCTCCTTTCTATCGACTCAGTTTGTTCCCCTTTTTCCCTTGGCCTCGTTCCTTTTCTCTATCGTGTTCGTGATTATCCATCCTTTTTAACCCGTGCTTATCTCCGATCCTCCCCAACTCTGGTCTTTCTCTCCCTTTCCTTTCCCCCCTTTGTTTCGTTATCTACCTAAGGTCGTCCACCCCCATCTCCTCAAATTGCTTCTTCCGTCTTCGTGCTAATCCCGGTAAAAGATGTTGACTCCCCTGCTAATATTCTAAGAGATCCATTCCCTTTCCCAAGAACGTTGTGTCCACCCCCCACATCGATGAGTGTTCTCTCTCCAAGCCTCTTTATCGGGTTTTTCCCTGGTATCCCCTAGGTATTATCTATGGTTTCTCCCCTTGTCCTTTTCTTCTACGTCTCGCTAAGTCCCCCCTCCCCAGCTATTCTTCCCTCCATGGAAACGCTCTTTTTCCAACCCTAGTGACCCTCCACTATCTGCGAGGTTTCTCGTTCGCCCCCTTGTCCCCCGAAGATTTTTATCCCCCTCTTAAATACCCTTTACTCTTTTCCAATCCAATCTTTATAAGGGCTCCCTTTTTGACACAAGGACTTCTCTGTATTAGGATCCTTTCCCCCCTCCTTCCGTGGCTCCTTTTGACCCCTGAAGGTCCCCTCACTTAAACGATCCTTTTTAGCCTTTAGATTGCTAAATAACTTCCTTACGGCCGTCACAAAAAAGCGGTTCATCCACCCATCCTCGAGTTCGAAGTCTTTTCTTCCCTCGCCTCTAACTCTCTTCCTTATCCCTGGACCCGCGACACCTCCCCTTAGCAGATAAAAATTGTTTTCTGCGATCCCTTTCGCGCCCAACTGGCTTCTGTTATCATTTGACTTCATTTTGGCGAAACTCCGACCACCTTCCTCTTTTTTTTTCAATCACTCAGTGCCAGTTTTTTTTTTTTCTGCTTCCAATTCGGAAGACCTACTTCCAACTTGTGTAGATAATGGAAAACGTCCTTTCGACCAAGGACAATCAGCACTCGGCACCCCTCAAGGATTCCTCTATCTTTGGTTTCCATGACCTTCTTACCCTCCTTTCCCCCCGCTCTTTATTTCATTTAAATGCCCCCCCCCACATTTCCCCCCCCCCCCCCCCAACCACCCCCCCCCACCCCACCCCACCCTCTCCCCCCACCGCGCCCGATCAAAAATTTGATCCGTCTGCGGTCCACCAGCCTCACCCCGTAGAGCACCCCCACACTCCCCACTCACCCCCTCCACCCACAGCCCCCCCCCAACACCTCTTCCCCACCTCTACACTCCCCCCCCCACGCGGCACGCACCCGCCCCTTAACCCTACCCCCCCCCCAGCCCCTTATCCCTCCCCCCTCCCCGCCCACAAGCAGGCTTTCGGACACACCCTCACAAATTGCGACCCCGCCAGCCTTACCTTAGGACTCACCCCCACCCCCCCCGTAACAACTACCAACGCGCCCAGGAGAAACACCAGCCCATGACAAGCTTCTCGCAACAGCCCCACTCCACCCGTCTGAACCACTGTCGACGTACGGAACGTCTTTCCTCCCCCAGGTTCTTTCCTTCCCCGTTGATCAGTTTTGCCGTGTCCCCCTGAAATCCCTGCCTCCCTGACTATTCACAAGGTGCCTTGCAGCCCCGTTCCGCCCCTCCCAAAAGCCGTATATTAGTTTTTGCGTACCTTTCCTCATACAAATGCCCTTTGCACCAAAATTCTTTTGCGCCCTCCTCTCATATCACCATTTCAGACCCGTTTTTGGGGGGGCGTTTACCTTTTTTTCTTTTTTTCCGAAGCGCAATTTCTTAAACCCCTGAGGAACGCTCAGTGAATCACTTCTACTTACGCGTCAGGATGAAGAGGCGCTGCATCGTCCACATTACCCCTCTTCTCAAATCCATAAAAGTTATTACACTCCATCGTTTTTTTCCTTGCCTGTCTTTCCTAGCCATTTCGAATTCCCCGCAGAGGATCCCCCTTCGGTGGCTTTCGACACATTCTTGTGGCCTATACCCAAAATCACCCACCTCCCCCTTCGTGATTCCCGCTCCCCAAGATCTACAGACGACAGATCTGTGTAGTCCCTGCTTTCCCCCCCATCGAGTTTGTGAGCCTCAGACTGATTTTAATTCCTTCCCCTGGAAAAAAAGCTCTTCCACCCACTCCCTTTTCCTCAAGCTATTTTTTGGGCCAGTATTTTTCTGTTTTTCTTGCTTATGACTCTACTGAAGATAGGTTAGTTGGTTTACCATGAATCACCTGGCATTGTCATCCCCCATAGCTTCTCTAGCCTCACTTATATTCAGGGATAGTTATGATAAGCCCTCGATCTTCCCCTTATTGGGACCCCATTTTTGTTTTCTGTCGCGTTTTCTATTTTTTTCTTCCCTGAAATTGAGGCAAGGCTTCGTTCCCTGGTATGTTCCCGCTCGATTTTACTGAGAGTTCCTTCTCGGCCTAGTCTTTTCTTCTGATCGATTTTCGAAGGCCCCCTCTGAGATTTCCTCTTCCTGCAACTTTGTGTTTGCAAGCAGAAATATCCCCGTTTGCTTGTCGATCCCTGTTCCTCTTCCGTTTCACGACCGCTTGACTTTTGTTGCTGAGCTCTTTTTTTTGTTTTTATTGAAGTTAAACTTTTTTCCTTTTCATTTAAGCTAGGACCGCTCTTTACGTCATCCTTCATTCCTCTGTTTTGTTTTTTCCATTTCCTGGTTAGTCTTGAGTGTTTCAGAGTCATTGTTTCGGCATGGCTGGTGCCCCTCACCTTCGCAAGTAAGCCATTCAGTCTCCTTTACCCTACTTTTTCCTCAAACCCTTAACCATCTCTCATCATCCCCCCCCCCCCCTACCATACGGGGAAAGTACCAGAACTCACCAATACCGACACAAACCCCCTAAAACTATCGGTCACCCTTGATCCACCCCCCGCCCCCCACCCCCACACCCCCCCACCCCCCCCCCCCCCCCCCCCCCCCCCCCCCCCCCCCCCCCCCCCCCCCCCCCCCCCCCCACCCCCCCCCCCCCCCCCCCCCCCCCCCCCCCCCCCCCCCCCCCCCCCCCCCCCCTCCCCCCCCCCCCCCCCCCCCCCACCCAGTCAGTTTTTTTCTTTTAATTGCCTTAATCGGAGACCCCTTTCGCCTCGGTTGTCTCCTTGACCGTTTTCCTGTGTGCCCGGTGTCCCTCAGTAGTAAATAAGGAATTGGACCGATTTTATCGTCACACCCCTTTCTATTCCGGTAAAGAGGTCGCTCTCTGTCCACCTAGCAGCGAGTATATTCAGGTTGCACTTCCTCTCTTGTAACCGATC
>Ga0179591_1485933_pt1 | contig 10017 bp, 12 predicted proteins | sample CZOMad2_1_08_16f_FD_182891 | JGI IMG/M metagenome (GOLD analysis project Ga0179591, IMG submission 182891) | Vadose zone soil fungal communities from Angelo Coast Range Reserve, California, USA - CZOMad2_1_08_16fungal (PacBio error correction) | ecosystem: Environmental > Terrestrial > Soil >... | reverse complement strand
AGCTGCCCATCCCTCCCGCCGTAATTGGCTAGTTCCCCGTTTCCTCCTTCGCAGGCTATTGCAAGTTTTTCCCCCGTGTTTTTCCCCCTTAAGTCAGGGACTTTTCGAATGCCGGATTTCCGCATCTTTGGCACGTGAACGTCTCCGTCTTCTTTCCCCCCCTACCTTGCGCGGCAGTTTTGACCCATTTTTTTTTTCGGCGGAACGTAGTCCCCCCTAGAGCCGGCAAACTTTTGTGATACTCCAACATTAATCTCCTCTGTCAATACCTTCGCTTGTAGCCCTTCTCCCCCCCTTGCCCCGGAGCATCGGCTCCCCCTCATGGACAAAACACCTTCTTCCCTGGACTCTGTGTTCTTTTCCTCATTCCAGTGACGCGTCCCCCCAAAGAGCCCACAAATGAGGCTTCCGATCCGAGTCGACCTCCCTCACTCAGATTCCCTGCTCCTCGTTTCTTTCTGGCTCAGTGGGGCCTCCAACAGCATTTCTTGCACTAGAAAATCATTGGGCGTCACGCCTTTGTTCCTCCCCAACTTATAATCTCTATCCCTTTTTTGTGGGCTCTCTTCCTTCTTTCCTTCAAGGCGGGACGCCCTGTCGTTTTCTTTCCCCTGTTTTTTTTCTCGGAACCCACATGACGTCGAGAACGTTTTCTTCCTGCAAGCAGTTTTTCGCTTGACTCCTCCTTCTCTGGTTTGTGCTTTTCTCCTTCTTGCGGCCCTGACCAGCACCTTTTTTCCAAGCCGATTGTCCCTTTTGCGTGCATGAAACCCCATCCTTCTTCTGAAGGACCCCCTTTGCCCCTTTGCGAAGTATTTCAATCTTCCTTCAGGGTTTTATCAACCCCCTCGAATAGCCTCTGGCCGTTCCGCCTTCTGCAAAAACAAAAAATGGGCTGCCTCTTCTCCTTTCGGGAGACGTTCACTTTCTCCCTGCGCTGTTGAATCCCCTCCCATAATACTATCGCTGATGTAATGTGCCATGTTTCCCCCCACCCACGGCTTGCGACGGGGGTTCCTCCTGCGCTCTCCCTTCCCAAATTACGGGTGCTTCCTACATGTGCTGGTTCTCAACATAATCTCTTCTTTCGGTTCGAGGTACGCGGCGCTCCATCCTTTGATGAGAGGGCGCTTTCCCCTCTTGGGTGCGAATCGAACTATCTCGGTTATATCTTTAATTTTTTTATAAGTACTCATTCCCCTTTCATCATTCCAACTGTATATTGTTGGATTGTCACACGTGACCCTTCCCGGCGAGGAAAAACGAAGTTAGGTCTCTTCTTCTTGGCGAGCGAAATCCCCCTCCCATCGTTTGGTCCCTTACCCCAATAGCCCCTTTTTTCTGACTCCTTCCTGCATCAACCCCCCCAAGCTGTGAAATGTAATAAGCTTCCCCCTCCCCCCAACCGGCAGATCTTTTTTCAACTCTCGCTCTTCACCTCACCTTTCCATCACTGCCCCCCTTCCCAATTCGATAGACATCCACGTTCAAGCATTAGATGGTGACATTTTTCCAATCATGCCCGGTCCATCCTCGTTGAGCAACCCCCGCTTGCTTATTGGAGTCCGCCCTCGCAGACCATCGTTTTTCAAAAGCGCGTCCTTTCTTTGAGACTTCCAGTTTTTCTTTCGGCTGTCCCCTGCAGCCCACTCAAACTCCGTTGTGTCCCAAAGATCCACATCCTTTTCGTCGGAGACGTCACCCTCCTTTTCCTGTGCACTCCTCCTCTCCTAACCTTTCCTTCTCCCCTTTCCTCCGACCCGGCCTTCTGCCCCCCGTCGGCGCCCTCACCCCCCCCCCCCCATCCCCCTAAGATAGCAACGCTTTTGCGAAATCTTTTTAGGTTGGAATCCCCTTTCTCTTGAAATTATGTCGATTTCTTTCGACACTCTCCGTCCATGCTCGAACATTCACTGAAATTTGACCACCCCTCTCCTCATCTGCATAATTACCTTCTGCATTGGACGAAGAGAAAAGTCCCCCTCGGGCATCCCTTCCCGAATTCTCTTCTTTAGACGCGCACTCTTTTTTGTGCATGTCCTTTTTCCCGAATGGCTCGACAATGAGAGGTTCTCCAGATCTCGAACCCTCCAATGCCTTCCTAGAATTTCCCTGTTGTCCCCTTAACGGAGACATAATGTTTCCCTCATATCAGTCCCGCGACCCGTTATGTACTGATTCGGCTTCCGTTGCCGGCAGTTTTCTACTCCCCAAGTCCCTTTTACTTGGGCACTTTTCTAAGACATTTTCAACACGGGATCTGATATTTCTCCTGGCTCTCCCCTTCGGAAAGGCTCCACAAGTCATTGCGGGGTCCCGCTCCATGGAGCCGGCATCACAATAATGCAGAAATAGATCTATATGTCCATACCTCCTTTGTTGTTGGTTGCTAAGTTTTATTTCCAAGTGGATATCGCTCCATTCACAATCAACACCCCACTCCCTTACTTCTTCCCTTTAAGAGACCGTTTCATTTTCAGCACTTCTCCAAGATTTCGGAGATTTTTTCCTCTCCGCCAGGGAACCCCCATTGGACCCTTTTCAGTCCCCCGCCGACCAAGCCTTCAGAACGCCAGTACATCTATAAGGGCATGAGATGCTTTACCCTCTTTTCCTGGTGGCCTCGCAGTCTCCCCTTTCTAATCCTTGTTATTCAAGCTAGTAGATTGACCGAACTAGACCCCCTTTTTCTCGAAGCCATTAGGCTCCATCCCTAGCTGCCTGATTTCCATCCCTTTTAGGAACCCCTCTCCTTTGAAGATGCATTATGCTTTATATTATTAGACCCCGCATTAGCATCTTACGAATTTCTCTATTCTCTTCCTAATGTGTAATTATTTCCCCTCGAATGCGCGTTCTTTTCTCATTTCTGTAGCTATGTTACCCAGTCCTATCTTCCCCTTCCCCAGAAAAGGATTTTCGCCGCCGTAGTTGGGAGTTCCTTGTCTCCCCGAGAAGGGGCCATTGTTCTTGCGAGTAGTTCATTTCGCTCAGAAAGAGGTTCCTCCCTCGGATGAGGACCATTGACTATCTCCCTCACTTTTTTGAAAGCCGGAAGTTTCGACTTGGCGTTTGCCTCGTTTTCCCGCAGGTGACATCCTTCCCTGCTGATACTCTCTCCCTCCCGGCAGCGCTTTTTTACTCCTCGCCGGGTCTTCCCCTCAAATACAGGAAGCACAACCTCAAGTGCGGCTAAACTTGACCTTTCCTTTCTCTTTGCCGGCGACACCCCCTTGATGTTTTGTTCTTCCCTCCCTTGCTTTGACACGTGCTATGCGTTACTTTTGCGCCGATTCGATTAAACGCATCCGTCGTTTTTCCTCCTTGGAACTGGGTTTCTTGCAACCTATGATATTTTGGCAAGAGTCTGCGGTTTCCCGAGTCGGAGAAGAAAGCTTTCCTCCCCCAAAGCTAGGTTGGTGATTCTTTCTCCAGTTTCGTTTTGGAACGTCCTGGTCTAGGACTCTTCATCATTGGGCGCTCTTTTTTTTCCCTCCCGTAACAGCGAGCTGCGAGCCTTCTCGTTCCTGCGCGTAAAGTCCTTTTTGCTCCCAATCCAACGCGAATCAATTCCCGTCCAATTCTCGTGTTTTTTTTTTTCACAAAAGATGAATATGATCACCAAAGTTGAATTCCGCCCTCACGTCTGCGGGTAGCGTGTTGGACCCCCCTCCCCTCTACCCGATTGTGGAGCTCCCCCGCCAGTGGTCCTCCCTCCCAGATGCATCCATTTTTTCTGCCCTCTCGTAATGGATATTCGTGTTTCCCTCCTCCTCCTATTGAACGTAATCCGTTTTTCCCTCCTTCCACAACATCATCTTTGCCGACTTTCAGGGCCATGGAATCGGAATTGACGTTCCGGTGGTAGAGATTCCTCGAATCTCCCTTTTTTTGTTAAAGCCGACCGTGCCTAGGTGCTCTCCTTCTTCCTAGCGGCCGGAACTTCTGCATCACTGCCCTTTCCCTCTTTCAATTACATTCGCTTTCTTAGTATCACGGGCCAAAAGGGAGAATTCTCCCTGTCCGACGCGTTTTCGGGAACACCCCTCTTCCTCTTTTTCTCAACCTCGCCCGTCTTTTTTCTGTGGGTATTCTCCCCCCCTCCCCAGTGCAGCGGCACGTCCCCACACCAGAGCACACCCTCCCAGCTCCGAGATTCTGAAAACCTCTTCTTTTTCGCCGTCGGACTTGCAGTTTGCCTAAACTGGTCCCCCCTCTTGTTAACGCATTCGTCTCCTCCCTTCAACTATAATCTCTTCTGTCCCCCCCTTCTTGTTGAGAGCCGTCGACCACACGGACGTCTTTCCCTATTCCTCGTGCGAAAGCTTTTATTTCCCAGTAGACTCTCCCCTTTCTCTTTCGGGGGGGGGGGGGGGTTTTTCCAAAAAAAAAATATGAAAGAAGTTAAGCTTTGAGCTGCTTCTCTGTTTTTTCTCCTCCTTTGAATGAGAAATTGGATCATACCGGTTTGTTCACTTCTTTTCGTGCATGAACTCACCCCCGTCGAAAGGACACGAGGTCCTCCTTTCTCCCTTGCGGGGGATCTATGTGGTTTTGTTTTCTCAGAGCGCAGTTTCCCTTCTGTTTCAGCTCTCCCCCCAAAGAGTTTCCTTCCGTCCGATCTGGCTAGTTCCGCCTTCTTGTCCCCCACCCCAATGAGGTTCCAGCTCTCGGCACTCCTCTCTTCTTGACGTTAACTTTCCGATCCCCCCCAATCCTGATGGTGAAGCTCCCCCTTCCCTCTGGATGTGGGCCATTTTGGAACAAACAAGGATTGTGCTTTGCTACGCTACACTGGCCCCCCTCCTTCAGCAATGAATTCTTTTCTTTTTAGCAGCTTTTTAAGAAAGCTTTTGCGGTTCGATTTCCCTTCCCAAGGCGGGATGCTTTGAAGGGCCGATGGGCGCCGCCCTCCCCTGCTGCAACGCTACAATCCTTTCTGGAATAGCTCATGATTTCTCTCAGGCGTGAATCCCCTCCGTTCCTTGAGTGATGTCAAACGGAAGGCTTTCCTCTATAACGATAGTTCTTCTAGCTCACCCCTTACTCCCATCGTTTGTCTTTTACTAGACAGTTCCGTCCCCCCCCCCTTCCCCCACTGACTGTCTGCCCAGTCCCTTCCTCTCAAAACCCCTCCTTGCAATGTCTCCAACCTTGAACACTCTTTCTCAGCCGCCGCACCCTTTTCCGTTTTCGACGACGCCAGGAGTCACTCCTCCCCGCGCATCACACGTCCTCTTTGCAGTAGCCCGGGTAAACCCCATACACTGCCTTCATCCCTTGGTTCTCTTTCCCTGTGTTTGAGCACGACTTTTCCCCTTCGAATATGTGGTGTCGTATTTGATCTCTAGATCTCGCAGTTCCCTGCGATGTTTCTTTCTATCGAATTTTCTCCCCCTTGGAAGGCTCTGCAAGTGAAACCGTGATCACAACTCTTCAACCGCTCATTTCGTCGTCGACGCCACGCCTGCACTTTGTCTTCCTAGATTTAACTTCTTCCTTTCCTCCTGCGCTACTGAGACGATGCCCTTTCTGCGCCGCTCCAATGCCGCCGCACTCAATTCCTGCCTCCCCCCCTCCCTGCGAAATCATTTTCGGTTTTTCATCTTCGAATTACCCAGAGCCATCTTTCCCGAGGCATGCGAGTATAAATGAAAAATGATGCCCCTTCTGAGAATTGCTTAATCTTCTTGCAATGCCGACTCGCTACCCCCCGTCAGACCGCTTTTTTTCTTTCCTGCGTGAGACGGGCAACTGCATTCTGCGCGATGGTCAGATGATCTTTTTTCGAATGGCTGCGATTCTTTTCTCGACGAGCTTAGTCTCCACTGATTGTCTCTCGTTCTCCGTTTTTGATCCCACGCTTGGAAAAGCCTCTTCACTTGACTCTACTTTATTAGAAAACGGACGCCCCCTTTTTGATTTCTTTCTCCCGGCAATTCTGCACCTCGTGGAAAACTGTTTTTCCTTGTTCCATGATGACGGGCTATTGCTTTTACCGTTTTCTATAAGTCTCCCCCTAAGTTTTGTTTTGAGACCCCCCCGTTTGTTTCCCAGCGCAAATTCAAATTTAATCCCCTTATATTCTATTGTCCTCCTCCCCCCCCTGAGCTTCTTCCCAAGGCCGGTAGAAAAAGTTCCGCGCGAAAAGGCGCCCCACCCCCTCCATCATTGTTTTTCCGTACTGAAAATGCGGACGTGCCTTAAACCTTTTCTGCCATCACCTCGATCAAGCTTCGGTTCAACTAGACGACGCTTTGCTAAGACAGGGCCCCAATAATCCAAGTGACTTCTTTTCCCCTTTCGTTAATGCCCTGACAAATGAGGATCCCGACCCGAACGAGATGCGACCTTCTGCGTGGGATCAACCCTTCTGCTCCGCCCCCTCTTTCGCACAGGGCCTCAAGCTTTCGAGAATATGGTAGCCCTCTCATTTCAGCAATCTTTTCCCGCCCCGACGATATCCTCCGTGCAGACGCTGCCAGGGCCCAAGCGGCCTTTCGGACCCGGTTGACTGCTTTTCGTGCAATGGACAGCAAACGTCCTCATCCTTTCTTCTTTTCCTCAATGTCTTAGAAGCTATGGGAATAATGTTCACTTCTCCTGCGCTTTAGCTCTGTAATTCGCCCCCCTCCCCTCGAAGGAGAATGCAATGCCACAATCCCTCCTCCAACTCGTTTCTTCTTTTAATTGGTTTGGAAGTAGAGCGCCTGCGGCTCTTCTCCTCTTTCGTACTCAGATTCCCCTCTTCTTTTTAAATATATCTTTTCAGGGAACAGCGTTTCTTTCTAAAAGGCTGTGAAACAGTCACAGAACATTGGGCTTCTCACTTTGTTCTTCAATCCGCCTGCAATGGCAACTTTTCTAAAGCAGGAAAGCTTGCGTTTCATGAGTTGCGCCTCTTTCCCAGTAGGAAGACATTATTCGCAGCTGAGGACTAAACGTGCTCACCCCACGTGGAGTCTTTTTCAAAGGGATGGGTGATCGGCATGCCTTCACATGTTTCCCTCTCGAGATCGTAATTTTTTCTGATAGCGTCTCTTCTTGCGTAGTTTACTCTGGTCGGAACAGGGGAGCGGAAAACTGCTCCCACAGTGGTGCGTGGCCGTCTTAGTCTCGTTTTTTCAAGCTTTATGTGTTTTTATGCTGATTCGCATGGGCAGACATTTTGTTCCGGTCTCCCTCAAGATTTTACTCGCGTTCTACCAGCGCGATAGACGCAGAAGCTCTCCGCGCGCTGTCCAGTCGGCCGTTTTTATCCCCCAAAGGAAGCTTTCCCCCCATCAAATAGCCTTCCAAGATGAATACGTAGAACCGTTCCTATCTTCTCCCCCTCCTTTAGCGTGAATCCCATGTTCCTGCGGACAAATATCGGGCCCCCATCCATGCTTTTTCTTTTTTCGAACCGGACCCCCCTTCCTCTATTATTGAAGCCAGCTTTACTCCTACGAATCTATCCCTCCTTTTTTTTGAAAGAAGAAGCTATGCCAAGTTTCGTCGTAGCACCCCTTCTGTTTGTCTCACCCCCTTCATTTTTCCTCTGAGGATATTGTACTTCGTTTCCAGAAATGTTTGACTTTCTTCACAAGGAGAGAATCCCTCGTCGTCCGATCCTTTGTTACAGAAGACCGTTGTTTTCCCTAGCTCTCCTCGGCAGGAAACCTCCTTTCTTCTGCAAAACTGGCCTGGCACCCCCTTCCCTTCCAACTTCTCTGCTCCCGCTTTCCCCTTCCACTTTTCGTTGTAATTAGATTTTATCGTTAATCGCAAGAAAACCTCCCACCTCGGTCCCTCCCTTTGGGTTCTTCCCATTATACATTTCCAGTCACAGAGCCATCCCTCGCACCCCCTATTTCCCCCCTTTTCCCTTTAGAGCAGAATTCCCCTGCTTTGCCAGATTCCCCTCTCCTTCTTGGACCCTCAACAGCATTTCGCCACCCTTTCCCAACTCACAGGGGCGTCCGCCCTCCTGCCTCCACTAATTTATTCCCTTTCTTCGATAGAGTTGAGTGCGATACATCTTTACTCCCAATGAGTTTTTCCTTTCTTTTCGGCCCTCTCCCGGAGAGGGAGGTAATCTTCCCCCCTTAATTCGCATAGCGACGGATTCGTATCGTTGTGCTCTGGTTTGAAATGGAATGAGAAATGGTTCCCTCCCCGGACAAGTAGTCTTCTGTTTGTCTTTTCCACGAGACGAAGGACCCCCCTTTCCTCCTACACGTTGCGTTTCACCCCCTCGAGAAGTGATTTAAAGATCTGCAGACGGAAGTTCATGCCCCTCTTTACCTGAGCTCCCTCTTCGTTCTCCCCATGGGTAAGCGGTCGTCTTACCCTAGACACGACTCGAGTTCTTTCCTCTCCCCGGGCCCTACATAAGCTCACTTTGATCGAAAGTCCCCCCATCATCCTCTCTCCCCATCTGATGTTGTTGCCCCTCTCCCAACACGGCTTTTTCCAAAGCTGCGTCTTTCCCCTCTCCTACGGCGGGATTCATAAAACTTCTCTGGTATTTCACTACTGCTCTACCAGTTGGTCGAGGAGCCCCTCTGTAGGTCTGAGGGATGCTTTTCTTGCCCGTCTCCTCGCTACCTATCGTTTGTCTCTGAGGATGCGGAATCTTTGTTTTACTTCTTCTTTTGTTTCTTCGATTGATGGCTCCCCCCCCGGCATCCTTTCTTCTTACTGGGACCCATCTCTCTTACGATATTCTTCTTCTCTCTTTTTCCAGAGTACCTTCACTCCCTATCGTGTGCTTTTTTCTTCCTCGTCCTAGCCCCCCCTCGACTTGCCACAGTTCCTCTGCATCAAAACCACGAATCTTGTGCAGTCCCCTCCCCGAAGAGGCAACCCCTTCCAGAACCCTCATACCTTTTCCCCTTGTCCCATGTTCCGCCAGATTTCGAACGACGCCCTTCTACTGAGGTTACCGAATCGGCGGCCCCCCCCTCCGACAGTCCCTCATCTCTTTCCCAGGACACTTTCATCACCCCCCTCCCTGTTTGGACGGAAAGTCCCCCCCTGTGGTGATCCCCGCTTTTTTTAATATTGCTTCCGTATTTGACTTTTGAGCGTCCGCCAACATTCACCCAGCGAGATGGGTTTTTCTATCAGTCTTGCCCCCTTTCTGTCAACCTGCAGAACCAGGTGTCATAATGTTCGACCAACTTTTACACGCCCTCTACCTTTAAATTTTCCACTTTTCACGGATTCCTCCTCTTGACGACCCGGCTTCCGCGCTCTTTCGCGACGGCCAAACCAATCCTCCCCCTTGCTCGCCCGCGCTTATTGGCGACAATTCATTTCCTTCCTCTCCTTCTGTGCACTTCTCCCCTGTCCTGTACAGATGAGTTTTGGTCGGCCTACTGCACATGCTACTCGCGAAATGCGCCAAGGAATCTGATAATTACGTTGCTGGCAATTGCCTGAGACAAACAGCATCCCCCTACTTCCCGCTGTTCCTCAGACTTGAGCGTTCGCGTCTACTTCTTTCGGTCGCCGACTCAACTAAAATTGCTCCGAAAGGATTCCGACCTCTTGCGTCTGTACCAGGACTGGGCCCGGCTAGTTTCGAAACCTCCCCTATCAGGTCGATCACGTCTTCTCTGTCGTGCTAAATTGGGCTAGTCTGCCCTGACCAATCAAGTCCTGCATTCTGTCCTTCCTGAAACTCTTTTTTGCAGCTGATATGTTTTTTTTCAACATTATACGGGCTATTCGTTCCATTTTCAGTCGGAACTCCCTGATTGGATTTGCCTTCCTTTCTAGACACTTTACTTCCGCACTTACCCTTCTCTTAATATAAGGGTTTGAGAGAGATAGGATAGTGATTTTTTAGCGCGACAAGGCATCTCGCCTCCTCGGCGCCAATCAAATCCCTCCTTCCCTTTCAGACCTTCCCCCTTCCCGAGTCCCGTCCTCCCCTTTCCAAAGATCAGCTGACCCCCCCACAAGTGACGAGTTTTTTGATTCGATTCCGACAGTTCAGAATAACGTGTCTTTTCAGGTTTCGACAAAGTG
>Ga0179591_1355026_pt1 | contig 10018 bp, 12 predicted proteins | sample CZOMad2_1_08_16f_FD_182891 | JGI IMG/M metagenome (GOLD analysis project Ga0179591, IMG submission 182891) | Vadose zone soil fungal communities from Angelo Coast Range Reserve, California, USA - CZOMad2_1_08_16fungal (PacBio error correction) | ecosystem: Environmental > Terrestrial > Soil >... | reverse complement strand
GTGCCCTTCCCTTTCATAGGATTTTTCAGTGATTAGCCCCCCTCTCACGACCACGTAATCGCTCTTCCCTGCTGGCCAGGTAACGTGCAGTTTTTTTTTAGTCCGAGCTCGCCTGAGGACACTTGATCCGTTTGCGCTGCGATCCACTCCCCCCCCGCGCCTTCTCGCAGTTCCCTCTTCCTTCTTTTCGATTTTTTCTCTTGCCTATTGAAGAGCGCCAGTCCCTTGGATAGAGGGGCCGGCTTTTCCCACGGGACGAGGATTAGGAAGTGCTTCATTGTCTCCCTTCTCTTGCCACGGGCAGCCTTCTCCCACGTAATCCCTCTAACATTCCAGTCCCGGCACCGGGACTAGAGGGCCATACTATGGTCAGGTGCAACGGCCGGACCTCAGACCGGCCGTTCGGCCGTTCCTTCTTTTTCTCCATCAACCGTTTCCTTTTACCCCTGAAGACACTCAGTGGTCTGTTCAGTCTTCCCCCCCCTTTTTCTTTTTCCCAGAACACGGGAAAGTTAGGCAAACGGAGGGTGGGCCTATTCCTTTTTCGATTCTGCTTTTTTGGAAATCTCTTTCATAATTATAGTTTTTTTTCTTCTTTCCGACTCCCGCTTACTAGTTCGCCTTTAACACACTTAGTTTGTGAACGGACCCGGGTGGGGCTTTTTGTCTTCTGGTTCCGCCCTAGATCTATCTTATTCAGTCGCCCCTTTTCCAAATTAAGCGATTCATATAATAGTTCATCGAGCTACAACCCCGTTCCACTTTCCTCCCCTCTGCTCCGGAAAGTGTATTTGACCGTTCCCCCCCCAGTCTTTCGTCTGAACCCAGGATATTCAGGAGGGTCCCGAGATGCCATTCCAGGCTCCCTGTAAGCGTATTTGTCTCTTCGGTCCTTCTCCTTCTAAAAGGGATTTCATTAAATTTTTTTCCTTGTCTTCAAGTCGTTGGACAGACCTGCGTTTTAGGCATTCCCCCCCCCCTTTAGCGTGATTGCCCAACGCTTTTCTTTCTTCCAAAACTCAATGTTCTCCCCCCCTTCTGGGTTATCATGTCTGGAAGAATTTTACAATGAGCTGTACATCCGGAGAGCGTTAAACTGGCCTGAACAGTTACGAAAGCGTCCTCAGTGGTTCCCCTGCCTTCTCCGACTGTTTTTCCTCTTTCATTTTTTTAACTATTCCATCCTCTCCTCGGGTATGTTAATCCCATCCCCCAACAAAGGTTCCCGAAACTGCCTGGTCGTAAGCTGGTCTCCTTTCGACGCTCTTCGTCAAACTATTTCCGTTTCCCCCTAAGTTCCACTACGTACGAAGTGAGGACCTGAATAGGCACCGCAGGCTAATAGATTCCGTCTTTCCCGCCACAAAGATCCCCTCCCGGGAAAAGCCCTTAGTTCTTCAATGGATCTAGTTCCCCTTCTACCCCAGCCTCTGTCTTTCACCATAGATGAGACAGTAGGCTTCTAATATACGGTAATGGCAACCATGCCCGCGCGGAAGGCTTTTGTTGTTCCCACCGTCCTTCCTCTTCTTTCTCCGTATGGATTATTCCTCCCAGTGATTATATCGCTACCTTGCAGATGAGGCGGGGTTATCTAAAGCTTGAGGGAAGCCCTAGGTTTCATATGAGCATCCTTTTTCCCCGTTTTTTTTCCAGAGGTCTCGCGGAAAGGCCGGGAGGTGCCAGAGGAGACTGTCGTAGTGGGCTTTGGCATTGTCGGCTATCTTTCCTTGGCGGTCCTTTTTTTTTTTCGTTTCCCTTTTGATTGACCCGCACCATTCCCCCCTCGAGACTTCAATAGTCGACCCTCTCTTTTGGAGGCGGCGACCTGACTCACCTTTTTTACAGTTACGCGGCCCCGTTTCTTCCTTCTCCGAACAGCCCTTTCCCTCCCCCCCTCCCCCCGTTTGGTTATTCCCGTCCCCCTGTTTACTGCCCACGGGAGGGCGGTGCCCACACCACCCTCCCTTTTGCAGGTAGTCCCTATTCCCCCGATTTCCCTCCAGCGGTCGAGAGCAATGGAGCTGACGAATGGCGTCCCCTGATTTCTTCAATCCCCCCCGCTTGCACCTCCTCCTGACCCTACTTCGTCTTTTCTTCTCCCTCTGGCCACCAAACTCGGTCCGCTTTGCCCCCCTTTTGCCTCCCGGCCTCCATTTATTATCATGAGCTGAGCTAATCCGTGCACCCCCCCCCTGCTCTCCTACCTTTGAGTTAGAGGGATGACGCCGCAGGATCTTCCTGAGGTAGTTCCCCCCGGGCCGTTCCCGGTCCTCCCCCCTGCTGACCTGTAAAGGGTTATCGTTTTCGATGGCCGGCTGGGACAGTTGTTATCGATGATGTCCCAAAACCGGCCTTTTCAACTGTTCCTCCTTCCATCCTCCCCTCCGTGCCGCCTTTTCCCTTGCTGGGTTCCTCTTATTTTCCCGTGCGACCGGATTGATTTGTTTTAAGGTCGGGTCCGCAGCGGGTTTTTCCCTCTGCCCTTATTTTTTTGACTAGGGTAAAAGCCCGCTTTTTTTCCCCCCCCCCTCCGTGTCCCATGGTTTTCTCTTTGAATTCCTTTATAACGGGTTTTGTGTATATTTCCCCATACCCCAGTTTTTTTTTGTCTCGGGAATGAACCTTAATGTGTCTTTTTTCACCTCTCCACGCCCCTTTCCCCCCTCTGCTTCGGACCTTTTTTCTTCCCCCCCCAATTTTTTAATCAGCTCCCCTCTTCCCCCTCGTTACCTGGTTCATCTACTCTTGTTCTGACAGAAAAGACAAACCATTGTGGATAAGGTCGGTTTGGATAGGTACCCCATCTCGGTATTCCTCCCTCCCTCTTTTTTTGTACTTCCAGTCACCTTCAGTCTTGTTTTTTGACAGCAATTCCAGGATTAACGGTGACGAGGTGCACCCCTAACCCCCGCTCTCTCCCTGATCGCCCAATTTCCTCCCTGGATTTGATATACAACATCCCTTTTCAGTCTTTTTGGCCTCTCCCGGCCTTCATGGATTAACCAAGGTCCGCGATGACTTACTGGCGTGAAACCGGGTTATCGCTCTCGCTTTCATATTGTCTGGAAGCCTCTCTCTACTTTTTAGTCCAGTAATGGCCTTTCCCGAGGTTAGAGGAACCTCCTCCCTCAAGCGTTTCCCGACCCCCCCCTTTCCGGTAAGACCCCCCTACCCTCTTCCCCCTACACCGTTTCGGTCGGCTTTCCCTAGCCGGACATTCTTTACTAAAAGCGGATTAAGAAAGGATGATTTAGCCGACCATCTTACCCCACCTCTTTTCCTCCCCCTTGTGCAATTCATTCCAACACGGTTTTCCCCCATCGTTCTACGAATTGAAGTTAGGGCTGGCTTTTGTTTTGGTTGAAAGCCGTCCATCGTTGTGGGAGTTTTCCACTGGGTCTAGGATACCCTTCCCCCTAGTTTCCCTGGACCTCCCCCTTGAAGTTCTTCCCTCCCTTGGTATTTTCCGTCTGCTCGTCCAAGGGTGCGCGGTTTTTTGTACGATTGAGAGTAAGGGTGGTGGAGTCTTCTGATGGTCCCTCCTTCTTTCCCCCCTGTGAGGCCCGTCTTCTCCCGCTCTACGAGTCTGACGAACACAAAACAGGAGGCCAGGAATTCTCCCGATGAGGTCCGCCATCTTTTTCACCGACACTCCGCCCCCTATAAGACATTGAATCCTAGATAGCACTCTATTTCCCCCTTCTCGAAGAAGTCCCCCTTGCGGATAGAATTTGGATGATGGGGGAACCCGTTCCCTGCTCTACTACGGTTGCCTTCATCTTTCTTGCGTCGTTTTCCCCCCCTGTACAGAGTTCCCTCGGTCTTTTTCTCCCTTTTTGGGCGGTTCACCTGAGAACTTTTGACACGATGAAGCACACTACATATGTAGGCACAGGGACGTTCCCAAAACAGGGTTCTCCCTTTCTTGTGAGTTTCCATTCCCCCTTCCCCATCATCTGTTCGTTCTTCTCCCCTTTCTTCCTATTTTTCCTTTTTTTTTCGAGAGCCGGTTCCGGCTGTTACTTAAATCAGGGCAAGTTGGACCCGTAAACTTTTGCACCTTTTTTTGTCCGCGCAAGCTTCCCCTCCACTGGCTCCGATTTTCATGGCACCCCTCTTCTTCCTCTCCTGCCCCAGCTTCTATGCCTCCCTCCTTTGACGCATCTTTGGAAGGCGAGTTTTTGGTAAATCCACGGCACTAGATTAAGGAGCCTACAGGTGTCGTCGTTTCTTTTCCCTTCCCCGCTCCTGTTCCTTCCTCTCCTCCTTATGGTTCTTCTTTTTTTCGTTCTGAGTTTCCCTTTCACCTCTTTTTTCCTGACAGCGTCCTATTTAGCGGGCAAGAGGGACATGTGGTTAAATGCGCCGCCGGTCCCTTTGATCTGGTCATGACTCCTGTTCCCCTCCCGCCATTGCCCTTTCACTCCCCCCTACTCAGAACAGGTTTTCCTCCTTTTACTTCCACCCGACCTCCTCTTCCCCCTCCCTACCTCGGGACCGGCCGGCCATCCTTTCGGGTAAACGTTAGGTCGGGTGCTTGGCGCCAGCCTCCCTTGTGCAGGTTTCAACTAACCCCTTTCCTCGTTTTTTCAGGCGCCTTAAACCTTTCCAGTCTCCTTTCTCCCTCCCTCCTCGGAACCTCCGAGTAGATCTCCGGTGGAAAAGAGATATAGTCAATGCGCAGTCCGGACCCGTTCGCCGAGTCCCATCTTCCCCTACTTGATACATCCCGGTTTCCCGGTAGCGACTCCCTTTCCTCATTCTTCAAATTCCCAGCGATATCGAGTTTTTTCCGTCGAATGTGGTTGTTTAGACTGGGATCAGGCACTCGCTTCTTGCCTATTTTCTTCCTCCTCAACCCCTTAATGTAAGACCTTTCCCGCGACTTTATCTCCCCGTTCATACCCCTTTGAAAATTAAGGCGCTGCATACGCTAAAGGGTATCCGCCTCTGGTTGTCCTCGCATTACACCCCCCTGGACTTCCCCCTCTCTAGGGTTATGGATTGATCCTCCTTGTGAATTGCGCGGTCTTTCTTTTTAAGAACGAGACCGCACGACAAGAGGGAGACCCCCCCCCAATGGCAGAAGGCGGACGTTACCGTTCCCCCTTCAATTCTTTTTCTTTTACCCCCACCTGCTTTACTCAGACACCCCCTGCTACATTAAGGGCTATCTGCAGGGAACCAACTGGCTTACCTTAACTGTCTTTTTCCCCTGCCTGCGATTCCCATGGATTTTCCTGTACCCCGAGTTTCCCTCCCCCCTTTAGGATCCTTCGTTTTACCTCAGAATCCCGCCTACTCTAAGAAGGTGCTGAGGTAAATACGGGTATTTCATGCCCCCCCTAACCAAACCCCCCCACAATCCCCAATGCTCATCTGACCTTCCCTGTAGACCATTTTGGTCTTTTTAGAAAAGATTAACCCTGACGGGGCCGATCTCCCAAGCTGCGGCAGGACCCGTCCAGCATCCCCCCCCCATTCTCCTCCTCAGCCCCCCCCTCCACCCCCCAACTCCCCCACTCCCTTCGGACCGGGATGTCGTGCTTTTTACTAAACGATAGTAGAAATTGACATCCACCTATCTCCGAATTTTCCTCCCCCTTATCCGAAAGTTTCCCCCATCTCCAAGTCTACGCCCTTGGTCCCGACGAAGCTAGTTAATTTGTTTTCCAGTACGATCATTGAGAGCCCGGGGTAGATTCACAGGTTGTCTGATCCCCTTTCGAGTAATTTCTTTCCTCCTGTTGCAACTTGATTCTCCCTCTTTTGAGCGGCAGGCTTGCCGAGTCTCTGGTAGAAGTTGCGCGATTCCACTCGGGTTCCTGCTACGTCCGCCTCTCCGAATTCTTCGGCCTCCTGTTTTTTTTTTCTTCCGACTGACGGTTTAGTTTTTCCCCCAGAAATTCTTGAGCGGGGTATACTCCACTTCCCGGATTTTTTTTTTTTAACCTCCTCTATCCCTTTCCCCTCCCCTGACGCTTTTTTCATTATGCAGGTCCAGGACCTTCTCTGAAAAGTGGTCTGAGAGTTTGATTCTTGTCGTCCGCACCGGGTCTGCATAATGCCCCCCAACTGTTTCCCCTCCCCGCCAGGAGATCGTCTGTTCGTCCACACCCCTCAGTTTTCTTCTTTTTGAAGAAAAGGTTTCAATGGGTTCTCCAAGAAGTCGACCCCCCAGCTCTCCTTAGATCTTTTTTCTTCCCCCACCATCTGACCCCAGAGTCACATCTTCTCCTCTTCGGCTCTCCCCACTGGCAAGAGAGAGAGACTTGGTCTTTTGACTCTCTTCTTGAAGGTTACCTTTCCCCCCGGAGAGTTTCATTACATTCTCCCGTAGATGACGAATGGAGAGCCAGGCACGGTAATGCGGCCGTTCCGGTTCCCCTTGCACGTGGTCCCCCCCCCTCCCCCCAACGCTGCGAGTCAGTCTTTTAAGGGAGTTTTGCTGGCGCTCCAGTGTTCTCATATTTCAAAAAATTATGAGATGGGGAAGACGTCACAATCAGCTTGCGTTGCGAACCTTTTTTTTTCCGCAGGTTGGTTCTCCTCCCTTCCGCATCATTTTCTGATGCCTCGGGGGATGATCTGTCTTTTTCTTCCTCGTGGTCCTCTTCCGAGACCTCGTCACCCGTAATACGTTACTGAGGACTTGTTGTTTCGGCCCTGCCTACGTGCATACCGGAGTCCCTTCCTTGCGCGCTCTTCCTGCCTTCAGGGCCCTTTAGCTGACCTCCTCAGGACGCTTCTTCCTCGTTCAGGGTAAAGCAGATTGTCGATCGTGTTTTTCTCCCAGTTATTACCCAGAAGTTCTCCCCTCCAAACCCGAGACCCCCCTTTCAATGGTTTTAATCTTCTTCTGTGGTGGACTCACAGTACTACCGAGCTTGTGTCCAGGGACCGTCCACACGGCCTCCTTTTTTTTCCTGTGGCCATCCCCTTCCCTTCTCCTTATTGTTAGGCCCTCCCCTTTTCCCAAGATTTTCATCCTTCACGAAGTCAACAGATCTTTTTGGAGGGACTCGCTACCCCTGTGCTGGAAGACGGGTTGGACTTGCTGGCCTCTACCTCCTCATCGGTTGGGATCTCCCCCTTTCCGTAGCCTTTACTTCTTCCCGTACTATGCAGAGGATTTTTTTTTCCTGGATAGGAAAGATCTGAGGGTTTGGGACCCGTTAGATCCCGTTTCAAGGCCCCTCTTTCCTTCTAGCTAGTCTTTCCTGCATTCCCCAAACGGAAGCCGATTACGATTAGGTTAGAAAGAGCTACAAGCTCGGTTTAGTTTCCCTCCCTCAACTGCGTTCTCCCCCCCTTCTGAGCTTGGGGATCTTTCCCTCTACCCCTCTTACTTTACTCTTTCACATCGGTAATCCAGTCAATAGAGACTTAGTGAATCGACAGGAAGGGTGTCCAGATGCTGCATGACTGGCTTCCACCTTGGGTTTTTTTCTTTCTTTGCCCCCCCCCTCCCACTGGTCTCTTCCCCCTCTCCCCCTTCACTCCGTGACGGCTGCGGGATGAAGAGGTAGTATTAGTGCGAATGGTCCCGCCCTTTTCGGTTGAATGTTCCTTAAATTTTTTCTCTTGTTTGAGTTTGAGGTGTCTAGGTTCCCGGCTTTCGTCGCAATTGATACGCCACACCGCGAGGATCCCCCTAAGTTGCACCCCTTCCCTTCCTCTTATCAATTTCCTCCTCCCCTGAGCTTTTTTTCCAGTCCCCCCCTTTTCCCTTCAAGACACTAAAAGTCCCCTTGCCAGCAGGAATGGAAGTAACACCTTTTATTCCCCGATTGACCCCCCAGGCTTTAAGAGACTTTTCAATCTCTCTCCTTCTGATAGAGTACAAGGCTCATCTTGAAGAGCTGGTCGGCTGAGTTGCGCCTGGACTCCCTTTGTCCAGCTGCCAACTCTTCATCCTGATAAAGGGGACCCCGGGTAGTGACTTGCGGCCTCCCGCGTTTTTCGTTTCCCTTTTGCTCCCTTCTATTTACCCTCTTCTCCTTTGTTTGTTTCTCTTCTCTCCCATTTATTCCCAACAGCCTCCCCTTCTGGATCTATAACGGCGACAAGAAGTGGTTGCCGTTCTTATGTAGGGGAGGCAGTTTCCCGTAAATGGCTTCCGTCTCCCGTCCGTAGCACCTCCCCCCAGTAAGCCAGACCTACTCTCCCTTTTTTTTATTACAGTGTATACGCGGAGCATCTTTTTTTTTGAGAATGTATGGTACCGGTACTTCCTTCGAGCCCGCCCCTTTTTCCCCCCTGATATGATTCCCCCTTCCCCCTCCTATTGCGTCGATTTTCTTTTTCTCTTTTCTTTCTTCTGTCTTGCTTCCCTAGAGAACTAGCTTTTTAAGACGGCCTGGCGTTCACGGGACGACCTGAGGGCGGAGCCTTGATCTTTAGCCTTCCCCACTAAAGACCCTTCCCCGCCTTTTCCCTCCCCTCACCAACCCATTTCCTTCCTCCCTTCGTTACCTACACTCCCTTTTTTCCCTCCGACCTGCGGCTCTCCCAAGACCTTTTTTTTGTCAACTTTCTCGAGTAGCCGCTTTCCAAGACTCACCAATCCGCGATGGCTTCCTCCCTCATGCACCTTACACATCCTCCCCTGCCTCGGAGGCCCCTTCAAGGTCTCCCCTCTGGCGTCCAGTTTAGTTCACAAGCCTTCTAAGGTGGAGCAGACGCCAAGTTCATAATGTACCTTTATCTTGGTTTCTCCCCTTCTTTCCAAAGGCCCCCTTCTGGTCCCCTTCGCTTTCCTAGACCTCCCCCTCATCTACTCGTTCCTTAGATACTGTTGGGTTAAGGGGGCAGTTTGACTGACGCTCATTTTGCCGTGAGAACCACGTTAACTCTTCCCCACCATCCCCCGTGAGTCGAGTTCCTCCAAAGCTTCTCCTAAATTCCTCTCTCCCCCCGACCGTTCGTTTTTCTCTAATACGGTAAAGGTAGCGGCCGACCGTTGCGTAGTCTGGCCCGGCTCTCCTTCTTCTTTTCCCTCAATGCCTCCTTGGTGGCTTTTTCTTCTTTCCTGGAATTCTTATTCATTGCAGCGGTTCCACGTCCCTTGAGATTGCGAGGCGTGATGCAAAACTTTGACTTCCCTGTGGTTTTCACGTTTTACCGACCTTGGCGCGTTATTACCGGATCTCCCCTATATTAACCCCACCTCCTGTCCCCCCCCAATCTACAAGAAGAAGGCTTTTATCGATACCATTGTACAACGGTCGCTTTTTTTCCCTGAATGGGCCCACCCCTAGTCCCCCCGATCCCTCCAGTCCCCCTTCTATTATATCCATCCTCACGAGCAAGTCCCCGCAATTCCTTTCGCCCCCCTTTCTTTCCCGAGGACGCTGGCGTAATTAAAACCAGGATAACGAAATCCTGGAACCACTTTGTAAGGAGTTTAGCCTTCCCGTGTCGTCTCTTTTCACCCACTTTTTTTCTCTGTTCACTTATTGGCCTATCCCTCACTAGACGGACCGTTGAAGAACATACAGGGGCGGTAGAAACCGTCCCCCAGCTACTTTGGCCAAGTTTTCCTTCGCCTTTTCAGATTAGTCCCCGCCCCTCCCTGAGCTTTTTGAACATTCACTAGAATCCTCTCCTCACCTTGTTTATACCCTATCACATTAGACATTGACACTTTTTACCCTTTCCCATTCTTCTCAGGTCTTAATTTTTCCTCTAAAAAAGCTCTCTTCTCCGACGACCTTCGATTCCTTCTTCTGCCTTTACGAATTTGCGACGAGCCCTTCTCTTTATTGGAAGTGGAACCGCGGTAGAAAGCTCAGGGCCGATTTCCTTCTCGTGAAGTCGTCTTTCGCCCTCCCCCTTATTTATTCTCCTTCACCACCTCTGGGAATTGTCTCTACATCAGGTGACGGAGTCCTAGTAGTTTTTTCAGTCAGGTGTAGGGTTGAAACGATCTTCCCTTCCAGTTGTTTTTTTGTCTTCTCCTCACTCCTTTCCGCCCCCTTTCTTGGAATTCAAAAGTGTTTAAGGGCTCACGCCC
>Ga0179591_1220137_pt1 | contig 10018 bp, 11 predicted proteins | sample CZOMad2_1_08_16f_FD_182891 | JGI IMG/M metagenome (GOLD analysis project Ga0179591, IMG submission 182891) | Vadose zone soil fungal communities from Angelo Coast Range Reserve, California, USA - CZOMad2_1_08_16fungal (PacBio error correction) | ecosystem: Environmental > Terrestrial > Soil >... | reverse complement strand
CCGTCGTCTGCCCCGTCTCCCCTTTAAGGAAACACGAAACTGGACGAGTGTTAGTTAAAATTTGGAATAAGCTCTGAAGGATAAAACCCCCCCCAGGTTTTTTTTCCCTGTATTTTTCCGAGTGATCGGGTTAACCCTTTTCCCTTCTTTCCTATGCCTTTTTTCCCCAACCCTTTTCTATCACTAGCGGCTTTCTGCAGAAACCTTTCCCTTGGCGCTTTTTTCGGCTTTTCAATAGGTAGTTTCCCAACCCCCCCTGCCGGACATCGGCATGGCTAAGCGTTTGTGAGAAACAAAGTTTCCGTTTTACCTTCTCTCCGTATTGTTTTGCGTTGTGGAAGGTAACAACCTCGATTGTTTCGAGACCCCTTCTTTTTCTCTGTTCCTTTCGCCCTACAATGCAGAGGCTTCCGGTCCGGTTGATTTCTTTTTCCTGCCGGGTGTCGAATGCGGGTCCACTACCAACCACGTCTGCCTCAAGCCCACTTCTTGGTTCACTAAAAAAATTAAGAGCAGATGCTAAGCGTTCAATATTTTATCTTCGAGTCAAAATGTCCTGCTGAGGTTCTTTTCTTCCCTATTGTCCCTATTTCGTCAAGTATGGAGTTTTGCTTTTTCCCCTCAGTGACCTCTTTTTGCACGGCATAGACCCCTGGACAGTCCACAAGGTTAGAACTGTTTCACTGCCGAAATGAATATCCCCTACTCTTATCCTTAAAGAGGAATTCAACCATTGAAATCTTACACAGCTCTATTTGTGAGTTCACCTACCTTTGACCGGTTGGTTCTTTTTCCCCCCCCTTGATTTTAAAAGTGGCAATTTTCCAACTTCTCACGGACTTTTGCTTCGCTTTTATGTCCGTTCCCCGACGTTCCCCTGTCGTTCTCGATGATGCCTTTCCCCTTTCAAGACCAATTAATCCCCCCTGTCCCATTGAGGAATTTAGATCAGGATCAAACGACGGACCCTTTGTCTGCTTTTTTTTCCCCCGTAGCATTTGCTTCAGCCCGATATGGTGGGTGAACCTATATGAGTTAGCACGAAGCTTTTCCGACCTAGTCCCCTTTTCTTACCTTTCTTTGAAAATCGATAATATTCCTGGATTCCCCTGGTGCGATCAGCTGCCAAGAATTTAGCTCTTGCGATTGTGACTTTCTCCCCCTCTATTTGCATCATAGCACATGAAATTTCGGACTTTGGACGTCTTTTTCGGAGCCAACGGTGGCCGTTATGGTTTTCCCCCCCCCCCCAGTTTTTCACCCACTCTCTTTGCGAAAAGTGCCTGATTGCGGGCCGCTTCCTTTCAATATAGTTAATCAGAGGGAGGCTCCTCTTCCTTTCGTCTCGCTTTCCCCGTCCTGCGCTTTGGCCCTTTCAACAGGGATGGACCCCATGCGTACAGGAGGACCTTTCAGACCCCCTCTTTTAGGACAATGTTTCTTGAATTTCTTTTTTTTCCCCACCTTGACCCCCCCTCCCTCAGTTTTTCCCCGAACTTTACTTCAAATTGACATCCCAATCGGCCTGTGCATGCGAAGTATTCTTTGGAAGATCACCCTCCTTTTTTCAATTCCCAGCACCCCCTTCCTTGGGCGTACACAGGCTTCACTTCCTTCCTTTACTCGTGCGACCGGTCCCGGCTGTTGCTTTTTCTTCTTTATCTTCGCCACGAGTGATGCCTTTTAGCGTCTCGTACGTCCTGAAATCGAACACCACAACCTTTCCGTTGAGGCTCTTCGAGACTTATACTCACCCGCGGCCCTTCCACAACCAGTTGTCTCCATCACCAAACTTCGCATCTGGCAGTCCCTCCCCGGCGTGCCGAACTTTTCCATTCCGAAGGTTATTCTGTTGGCCTTTGTGCAGCTGCGATTTCGTGCTCTTGCTGATTGCTCTTTTTTTTTCTAACAGGTCGAAAGAGTCAGCCACTGAGAGGTCGAAGCGTTCAACTTCTGTTTTCTGGATTTATCCATTCTGAAATAAACATCTTGTCTTTCTCGAGCCCTTGCACAGGTGGTGCTTTTGTAGTCAGGACACCCTGTCTGAGTTTTTACTAAGGATGAGAGACTCTTTTGACCTTTGAAGGGTGGTTTCGTCCGTTTTTTCTGACGTGTTTTAAGTTTAAGGATATGGAAGCTCTTTTCCTGCCCGTGCCGGGGCAGTAAGACATTATCTCGGTCTGGCCTCCGTTTTCCGACAGGAAGTAATCTGATACGTCCAAAGTCGCTATTGGCGATGTGCTTAAGAGGTGTGCTCCCGTCCCTTTTTCCCCGAACTGTTCTCCCCCTACCAACAATAGTCTTCCTTCTTTCCTAGTAATCGGAAGAATAAATAGTCCTTAAAGGCTTTCGCCCTCCCTACCCATTCATTGTATGACTCTTCCTTTTTTGCAAAATATAAGCTCTTTTTTTTTCTTGCCCTTTCCCCCCGCGTTCTGGCGCTGCCCCTCCCCCCCTCCGGGACACAAACTTGCTAATCATTGTCCTCCGGCGTTTTTTCAACGACCCCCACTCTTAACGACCAGACTCAGACCACCTTAAAATCGATATTCCTACTATCCCCTTAGGAACTTTGAGCATTGTATTAGCGCTATGGCTATTTATCGGCCCGGTGTAGTTCGCCCACCAGTGACGCTGGAAGCATTTGACAGTGATTCTACTTCTTCGAGTAATTACCTTCCCTTCAGTCCTTGTATTGACAAAAACGTGATCGCTATTCCCTTTTTTGGTCCCAGAACAATCAGTTCCTAATTGTAGCGCCCTATCCGGACCCCCCTGCAGTCTGAATAAGCTGCGGTTGAAGACTTCCACTGCGTCCCCCTCTTGTGAAACTCCTTTACCTCCCCCCCCTCGAGGTATTGGGCTGGCCGGTCCCATATCGGAACTGTAACTTCTTTCTCCAAGTAGATCACATTTGCTGGGCATTGCTTTTTTTTTTCCCATTTCCCCAGCTTATAACGTAGTTTTTCCCCCTCTATTCAATCTGTTGGATTCCAACCGCCGAAGCCTTTCCCCCCCTCCAATGGAATTAGACGAAGATGGTTACTTCCCCAATGCCCTCCCTGGCTCCCCAAATCCTGTTTGCGTTTTTCCCTTGCTAAAATTTCCCCCCGGTTTTGTCACACTCTTTGTGTCCCCCTCCCTTTCCGTAAAATGGTGAGAGTCTTGACTCCGTCTCCTTCCTCTCCTTTTCCCCCTTACATCTTTCTTCATGCGAGGTTCCTTGTTTTTTCGAATACCCAATCCCTGATTTACGGCCGCTTTTCTATCCGGTACATTCAGGATTAGATACGTTGCTCCTGCCGCCATCTCGTTGGCTGGAATCTTCCCTTTGTCCAAGTTTTTTGATATGGAGAGGCCCATTTCTCCCAAACTACCCCCCCCGTATATGTTTCCCCTCTTTCTCCCTTTTTTTCCCCTCTCCCCTTTTGGTGGTTTGATATGCACCTACGCTGGCTTTCCCTAGCATCTCCCCACCTTCCTGAGGCGGTTTTTTTCCTGCCCTTCATGGCTGCCGTTCGCCGCTTTGCGTTTTCCTGGAATGGTCTTACTCCTCCCCAGCTCGGCGACTTTTGTATTCTCCAGACCCCTGTCCTCCAGTCTTTTATCCAGACTTTTGTCCCATGTCTGCCCCTTTTCGGCAAAGACCCTGCCTTTTGTATTTTTGCGTTTTTCATGGTTCCCCTTCCTCCTAGCTTTTTACGAAGCAAGGCACCCGCCCCTTTTTCCTTGAGTTCCCTCAGAAGTTTTCCCCTTTTGTCGGTACCCCATCTGTTTTTAGAGCAACTGCCGGCGTTGTAGTCTCTCGGATTTTGCATCCTATAGATGTATTCTCTTTTTTTACAAACTCGTTATAGGCTGACGTTCCTTGTCAACCCCATCCCATTACCCCCTCCGTCATAGGGTTATTCCCACTCTGCTTCCCCCCCTCATTACCCCTTCTTCATTGATAATGCCCCGCCCCAATTAATCGCTCGATTTTTTGTTCCCGTTGCCTTCACCTCGTGGTCTGGTAAATGCGCCCCCCATCAAAGAAGATTTCTCCCTGTCCGGACTTCACTCTCTTCTGCTCCCCCACTTGAATAGAGTTTGCAAGATCGGCTGGTGACGCGTCAGTACTTTCCTTAATTTCATTCTAAGGCCCAAGCCTAGCCCTCGCACTTTTGGTCCCCTCTGTCCCGGCCATACATCTCCCCATCTCTTTTTCTTACCCTTTGAATCTAGCGCCATTTCGATTCCTTGAATCGATTTTCTTGGTTTTTTCTGAGGTTTCTGGTGAGCGTGTCTTATGACACCACCTGTATTCCCTTCCTTCTCTCCCGTTTTTTTTCATTTTCTGGGCGCATGAGACAAGTGAAACTGCTTGAGACCCCATACCCAAACTTTTTCCTGCGAGAGGATTTGCAACCTTCACTTCTCACGATATACCCAATTCATGTTTTTTCGCGCGTGGCCCGATCCCTGTTTTCGCGATTTATTTAATTTCTTCAATACCCCCGTATAGTTAACTCAATTCCCCTTCCAGTTTGTTTCAGGATAAGTCTTTAGTGCCTTCCTTTAACCCCCCCGTACCTCCCCACTCTGAAACACTAATGTTAACCCTATACAATCTGGTCGATCCCCGATAATCCTGTCTTATCATTTTTTCTCCCTTCACTTGAGTATATTTAAACACCGTTTCCACGTTTAAAAAACGTTCTCTTGCCGAAACCCCTTGAACCAAGCCTATCCCGCCTTTCCTAGAGCCCGATATGCAGTTCCACTCGTCCGCCCATTTTTCCTGCGTTCCCCTGCCCCGTTTGAACGTCTCGCGCAACACATTTTTTTTCTTTTTTTTGTATTACTTCTGCAGCACTCCAGGCAAACCCTCGTTTCCACCGATTCTCCTCGGGAGTTGGACCCTTCCATCTTCTCCCCACTTTAAGACTGGTCAAGACCCGCGCCCGCCATCCGCCTTGCACCCGCTGACAACCGATCCTGTGCTTCATGGCAAAATCTGACCTTTCTTTTGGATTCTTCTTTTTAGCAGGTTTTTCTGGAGGCCAATTTTCCCTTTTTTCTCTTTGGTTGCGGTCTGTCGCTGCAATCGCTCACCGAAATATTTGGCCCCAGAGGTAAAGAAGCTTACGTTCCCCCTCTTCCCTCCTTTTTTACGCCTCTCCCCTCCCCCCCCCACCGAGTCCCTCCCCATGGTCCGTTTCATCCTCCCCGAGAATACTCTTCAAGTCCAGTGCTGACTTTGACCCCTGATGGTTTATTTTGTGGTATGAATCCCTTCATGCGTCTATTCACTCCTAAGGTCCCAGGCAGTTTCTTTCAACCCTTTCTGACTGTGACAGGCTCGCGTCTGTTTGTTGACCCCCCTAGCCAGAGCACTTTTCCCAGACTAACGTCCTCCCGATGTTCTTATTCTCTCAGTCCCGCAGGCCTTTAAATTTGTCAAGCCCCAATCGAGTGACCTCTTTCCTCCGCGCACTTTGAAGATGGAACTTGCTCTCCCTTCCCCTTCGTACAAAGAGATTTAAGCATAATCGTCCCCTTCCCTAGTGCCCCTTCAATAAGACTTGTTGTTTCCACATATTTCAGCTTGCCCCGTTTGCCCCGTCTTACAGTTCGGTAAGCAAGCGTTCTCTTTCATAATCGTCGGTTTCCAACCGTCCACATTTAGACCCTTAGCTCCTTCTTTGCAGTTCTCTCAAAATTAAGGGACCGTCTCCCCTCTGTTCTCATAAAGTAACCAATTTTACTCCTTTCTTTTCAATCCCCCCCCCCCGTCGTAAAGTCATATTCGTCCCCACCCCCCCTCGATTGTTCCTCTGAGCTTTTGCAGCGTCCACCCCTCGTTGCTCTTATCTTCAAAATATACCTTTACCTTTTTATCAGGGTTCTTGATTCCAATCATCCTTACGGAACCCACGATCCCGCCAGTATTCGAGTACCATTTTCTTTTCTTCCACTCCCTTTTGGTCCGTGCATAATGGTTTTTTTCCCACCCTTCACTTTAACCCCCTTCCATTTTCTGGTAAAACCGACAGACCGGTTTTTACGGTAACTTCAGTCCTCGCTTTTGAATCTTTTTGGCACTGTTTATTCCTTTTCTTCTCCTCCTTATGGAACTCAATTAGAAGTGCGCCTTGTTTAGGTCCCCCTTTTTTCTGACCTTTCGGGTTGATTCAGTGACCTTCTTGTAGCCCGGCGTTTCGCCCCCGCTTTCCAAAGAGGACAGAATTCCCTCAAAGACTCAGTTTTTTTCGCGACATTTTTCTTCCCCGCTTCCACTCTTCATTGAACGCTGCGAATTCTCTCTTTTTTTCCCAAGGTTGTCCTCCTTTACCGCCAAGTCTTCCCCGTCCCCCTTTTTCAAAAGACAAAGGAAAGTTTACTCTTGCATGGCCTTTTTTTCCCCAGTCAACCTTCCTTTTTAGGTATAGGAAACTACTGTTGCGGACCTTCCTCTCCTTCCATACACCCCTCCGTAGATAACTGTTTCCTTGAAGTGGTGTTGCCGCCTTGTGCGCCATTCTATCTCCAGTCTTTTTCCCAGGTTTGTTTAGACTGTAATTATCGCTGAGATCCGCACGCGCCCCCTGTTGACCTGTTTTTCTTCCTCCCCTTTAGTGAGATTCCCTGTTTTTTCCGTACAGATGGCAAACGCGTTGCACCCGCTTCTTCTCCTCCGACCCCCTTCCCCCCCCCCCCTCCCCCTTGGCCTCCTTTTTTCCCCTCTTTCTCCCCCTGGTGTCTGCACCCCCTTAAAGTGTTTTTCCTTTTTCGGCGAATGAAGGCGTCCTTCTCCTTTCTCCTTGTGTGTTATGCTGAGATCGCCATGCGCGAGCGGTTAGGCCCACCTCCCACTTTATCGGTGTTTGCCAGACGTACCCCCTGTGCTAAGCCGTCTAAATTCCCCTCTTCCGAACATCCCTCGGCGTTACCCATCCCTCTTTTTGCACGTTGCCTCTCTATGCCCGGTAACATTGCTACTCGGCTTTCTCCCTCCCCAGTTTCCCCCTTGGGCGCCGTTTTTTTGTTAAGACTTCATCGGCATACTGTTACCTTTGAACCTTCCGGTCACGTGGGACGCAGCCCTCGACTTTTTCCGACATATTTGTTAGTGCGGGTGTTGCTTTTTCCTCCCCCCACCAGTGCTTTTTTTATATAACCGAAACGGTTTGCTGTGACAGTCCTCACGTTTTTCTCATTTTTATTTTTTTCTTTGGTGAATGACGGGTCAGCCTCTTGTACTGTCTCACCTACTCCGAGGGGAAACAAAAGGCAGAGCAGCATTGCTAATTTTCAATAATCGGGTTTACTCGGGAGCAAAAGGGCCCTTCTGTTGCGTCTTGATGTCCTTTTTGTCCTCTTCTGGTTGTCAAACACGCCGTGCCCGTCAAGAGACGAACCCTTCCCCCGCCCCGGTAAGTCCGAACATTCCAGCAGCAGTGAGACATGCCTTTATTTACCCCCCCCCCACTCTTCCCTAAAGAGAATACAAGATGTCAATCTTCATCGCTGATTGTTTTTTAAGATTCCGGTAGTTGTCTAGTTTGCCCTTCAAAATTTCGGATTTCCAAGTTCGTACCTTTTTTCCACCCCTTCGCCCTGCCCGTTAAGAAGCTGTATCGCGTCCACGGACCGCTTCTTAACTCTTCCTTAGATGATGATGGCTAGGCAGAACCTTATCCCCAGTTCTATTGAATATAGAGCACCTCTTTCCACCATTTTTGCGCCCCAGGTCTTTTCATTCCCAACATCTCTCGTGGTGCTCTTCACCCCATCTTTTGTTCCTAGTAATACATCTCAAGTCCAGGAGTCCCTTATGACTTCTTCAAATCGATATTAGGACAATTCTGGTTGTCCCCTCCTTTTTGCGTCTGGCGATTGCCTTCCAGTCCTCTTTATGCATGCCATCGACCACAGGACCTGGTTACTCCGTAGGCTGCACCGGTGTCAGCTGGCGCCCTTGCAAAACCCATTTCGTTCGCCCTTTCCTTTATCTTCTCGCCCTTTTTTTCTGTTTTCTCTTTATTGTAAGGTAACCGTCAAAGGCGGCTTGCGTCTTTCCTTCCCCTTTTGCTGTCTGACCCCCCCTACCTGGGGAAGGAGTTTCCCCCACCCTCTTTCTCATTTTTTTTATTCTCACCCCTTGATATGGCTAGTGTGTGTAAAACGGACCCCCTCCATTGCAAGGCCACTTCCTTCCCACCCACTCCGTTCCTGGACCTGGTCGTTAGTTTCTGAATAGACCTTGATTTTTCATATTACCCCCCCCTTTCCCTCCTGGGCGCCCCCCCCCTGAAAGAAAATTATTGTTTAAGCCGATTTACTTTCTTTATCCCCACGGAAAAATGTTCTTCGTTCTTTCTGCGTGATCGGTCAACCTTGCGGTTCTCGCCTTTCGCGGAGGTTCCAGACTTCTCACCTTCAGGTTGAGGCGCGCTCCTTCCGTCTCCCTAAAGAGGGCCTTCGACCAACTTTTTTCTCCCCCCTACAACACGTCCCTTCCCGGTGAGTAAAAGTATCGTCAGAACCCCTTTTTTTGCCATTACCTTTTTCTTATGGTTGATTTTTTTCAGATGCGGAGTTTCTTCGCTTTCAGGAACGTCTTAACCAGTTTTTCTCCAATCTGCCTCCCCGGAACGGCGAAGGGCCACTGATTTGCTTCCTTTCTTCACTCATGTGTTCCCCAAAATCGTCCCCCGTTGGGCAAAGTGTCTGTGCCTCTTCCCCCAAATGTTCGCGAGGTCTCTTCCTTATCCTTCTCTATTCCCGAGCTCTCCCTTGAAGGGTTATTTTCGAGGACGCCTCTTTTTTTCCCGTTTTGATGTCTTTTATTCAGAGCTCTCTAGCCAACTCTGCCAGGAGTATAGGTGCGCTCCCCTTGACCTTTCCCTTCCCACCGCTTAGGCTGGCTGGTGATAGGGTGTCCTTCGTCCTCTTCCTAAATGTTCCCCCCCCCCCCCCTAGGGATTTGGATAGAATAATTGCGAAAAATTTTTTCTTCTTCCCTCTTCTCCAGTTAACGTCAAGGGGTATAGTCTCCTTTCTTCTTTTTCAAATAATATATTTTGGGGTTACCTTTATCTTTCTTCCAGCGTATGGCTCCCCTACCCTGAACCGCAGTGTTTCTCAGCAGTAAAGGAGTTTGGTTTCCCAGTCCCAAGCCCCCATCCCCCCCCCCTGACCCTAGATTTGCCGCCTCTATTCTCCCTTCGTCGTGCGTCAAAGGTATTCACGAGAGGTTCTATGTCGGCTTCTCCACCCCCCAGGTCTTTGAACTACGGCTGGCCATTGGCTTGATTCTTCCGCTTAAATGAACCCTCGTCTACTTCTTTATGACCCCACCCCTTCCCTGGATCGTGGAGGTGTTTTTTTTGTAAGCCACGCAGTATCATTTTCGTTCTCACCCATATTAGGCGCTTCCCCTTCTTGTGGGCTGCGGTTAAATGTTACTCCCCTTACTTACTCCGGTAACTGCCCTTTTCTCTTCTCGCGTGGGATGACCATTGTAGTCAAATGAGTCCCTTTTACGTTCCCAAGAGTGTGCTACCTCTTTTATGGGCCCCGGCTGTTTTTTTTTCCCCCCATTTGGCCCTTTCCCCGGAATGAGACAGATTCCTCCCTTATTCCCTCCTGATGCAAACCTCTCCGCCTCCCAACCTGGCATTTTCTCACGCCCTTCTGGGTGACTCAAAAAATTCACGTAATTTTCCCCCCCCCCCCTCGGGCCTTCCCCCTAGTCGACTCTCTCTGTGGTCACCCTTACGCCATCACCTTCCTCCCGACTGAATCTTCCGCCAGCTCTCATTTCCCTTGACCCATTTTGATGAAATGACGTTCCTAGGCTCCCCGTCTTCTTTCTAATGCTCCTCAGTGTGACGATATGGATGATCCATGTACCCCATTCGTTTTGCCCCTCTCTCCTGTCGGATCGACCAATGCCTTTGTCTTCCTACCCCCTCCTAATGGGCCAGTTTTGCTTCTTTAAAATCTTTGTCCCCCCTAAGAGCTATTGTGGACC
>Ga0179591_1216313_pt1 | contig 10018 bp, 14 predicted proteins | sample CZOMad2_1_08_16f_FD_182891 | JGI IMG/M metagenome (GOLD analysis project Ga0179591, IMG submission 182891) | Vadose zone soil fungal communities from Angelo Coast Range Reserve, California, USA - CZOMad2_1_08_16fungal (PacBio error correction) | ecosystem: Environmental > Terrestrial > Soil >... | reverse complement strand
TCGTCTTTCTTTCTTCTGTACACAGCGCCTCCTGCCTATTGAACCCTTTTCCCTGACAGATACCTACTTCGACTGCTTCCTCCCTCCCCCTCTGGCTCCTAAAAAAGTAAAAAGCAGGGCTTCATCCCAATCTTCTCTTATCCTACCAACCCCTAAGGGTCGTGCAGCAGCTTCCAGGCCCTTTCACCTTTGGAACCCCGACAGGCCACCATCGCTCCATCATACCCCCCTTCCCTTTCGGCCCAAATTTACTGACGTTTTTATACAGGCGGCGTTTTTCTCCCTTCCTCCCCTACCTCGGTATACATCTCGTTTCCCTCCACCTCCATAACTAGCACTACCCTCGCTTTCCCCTCCCCTCTCAACAGTTTCGACAAACGGCTTTTTTCCCTCGGGTCCCCACTCCCTGTTCCCAATCCCTTCCTCCCTTCATTTCCCCTGATGTCCTTTGTCCTTCTTTATGGTTTTATGGTCGGACAGACTACCCCCGCGTTTCCAGACCTCTCTGCTTTCCCAAGCGTCTCGCATGTCCCACCTCCAACTTTCTTTTCTTACTCCTAGAGACTCCACCATTTCTTCTTTGGGTCACTGCTCCGCGTCTCGGTTTGCGTCCTCGTTACCAGGAAATCTTCTGGCTTCCTGGCGCCTTACCCCTTGACCAAATCGTCGGCCCACCCCCCTCCCCCCTTACCTCCCCGTTTTTATGCGTGGTTAACCACGTCCCTTCTCTGCCTTCAGGCAAGGGACTCAACGCCATACGAAAGCTTGATCAAATCCGCGTCCCCCCCCCCTACACCGTTCATCTGGACACTTCTTAATTGAACAGGCCCCACATCACCCCTTTGAAGTACAACGTGTTCCCCCCCAGCCGTACTTATCATCAATATGCACACCACGTTCCTCATGAACACCGGCGCGCAGACCAACTTGTGCTGTCTTCCTTCTTTAATGAGGGTCAGAGGAGACTACCCAGTTATAAGAGGCTTATTTCCCTGAATTTTAACCGGCTCCCCTCCTTCTTTTTTTTCTTTTCATATGATGGGTTTTTACTTCTCCCTGTCTCCTAATCCAACTGCGGGAAGGCGTATCTGTTACGCTTTAGTCCTTTTTTTGCTCGCTGGTGTGCGCCCACAGGGCAGTACCCTGGAAGTTATATTTTCTTCTGTCGTCCCCCCATAGTCAACTACGATGCCCCTTCTCCTCCCTACCTGGGGTTATTTTGTGCTCTAGGATCATCTCTTACTTTCCAGCATATTGTATTTTCTTCTGTACTTTTGTGTGATGCCTTTTCGAAGCGTATTCTTCCTTCTTTCCTTTTCCGCTTCTTCTCCCATTCTTTTATTTTTCCATCTGAATTGCTTCCGGCAATCAATGCTGGTACCTGTCCTTCAAATTAAATCACGTGAACTTGTTTTTCCGTACGCTTCACCCCCCTTTCTGCCATTTTTTTTTTTCAAATGGGTTTTTTTTCTGACCATTCTTTTTTCTTCCTAATGATCACGCCTATCACATAACTGTTGATTCGTTCCGAAAGGTTGTCCGCCTCACATCTACCTTGTTTGAACTCTTTTTCTTCCCAAGCGCTCGTATCTTTCCTTTTTCCACAGACTGTTGCACTGCGCTGTTTCTTCGTCTTATTCACCCCTTTCCTCCACAGGAAGTCCTTACCGTTTCCCCTTATTCCAACCCACATGGCGTAATTCCTTTTGGTCATGTAACCCAAACGTCCTTGACGAGGAACCTCTCCTCTGTTCTTTGCTGCTATTCCCCTTCGCTTGGTGTTTCCTTTCATTTATTGATGGGGATCGCCAAGTTCCTCCCTTCTTGCGTTCGATCCTCAATGTTGTCTCCCCAGCCTTTTACCGTTCTCTCCGCCCGAAGAGCCCGATTCCTCATATTCATGGCACCCTTTCAACTCTCCCTTCCCCCCTTTCTTTCTTGAGATGTTAGATTAGCAACCATTTTTTCTTCCGGCGCCTCCCGGCCCCCCTGCTCCCGAGTTAGACGTCCTGCTCTTTCCGGGTCCTTTTTTATCTTCTTCTCAAGTGGGTTGAACCATGTTTACTTAAACTCCATCCCCCTCTTCTGTCCCCCCTGCCTCAAATGATGAGGGTTGTTTTGGCCTCATTTCGCTTGGGATCCGCAGCTCCTCTCGCGTAATAATTCCTCCCGCGCTTTCCCCGAACTTTCCCCTTTTGAAAATCGCATACCAGCGATGGCTCTTGCAACTTACAACCGGGACCCTTTTCCGACATCGTTTCAACTGAGACCTTCGACAGTTTCCTGGCATCTCTCTCTATCTCTTCGGTCTTTCAGAAACACCGCGCTCCCCTTTCACCTATCGCAGTCTGGCTTGTTGGTCGCGTTTCCTTCTGTCGCTGTAATGATCTCTCCTTAGGGAATCTCGTCGTCCCGGCACTCCGAATTTCGAGTTCAGGCTCCCCGTTGCTTCATCTTTCATTTTCTCCTTAGACCAAAGTACCTCTTCCATGTCTTTTAAGCTGAGAGAAAGCCTCCTTTACTCGGCTTCGATTTCAGCTTCCCCCAAAGCCCCACGGTCTTCGGGCTCGACTTCCCCTGCTTTAGAGTTCTCCTTATGATTCAATGTTCTTTTCGCTCCTCCCCACAAGTTTTTTTCTTGTCCTCTTCTCCCCCCCATTAGGTTTTTTTCAGATCTTCCTTTCTCCCTGACCATCAGTGATATGGTGAATTTCTTCCCCCCGTTGAAATTCAAGCCACTTTTCGTCTTCCCTCGTCAAACGCCCTGGCCCCTCCCCCTGTACTTTTCCTTCAGTTCTCAAAATGACTAGATTTCCCTCGCATCCCTTTTTGTCGCTTCTCGAACTACTCTTATTCAAGAATTCCGTCGTCTCCCCTTCCCCTCCCCCTGCGTTGAGCTGCCATCGTACACTGCAACATTTTGCCGTTCTCTCAAGTCTCCATTCTTCTTGCCTTTCACCTGCAAATTGTTAACACCACGAAGTATTGCGTGCTAGTCAGACCTCGTGTCCTGTTGAGATGTCCTTACTTGCCTTCAGATTCAACCGCTCATTCTTAGAATTCTGTACGTTTCCTTAGTCTTTTACTTTCGGGCCTTCCAAAAGGAAGACACCTTAGGCTTCCCCCCGGTATCCTGGGACCAAAAGAGAATGATACCGTGTGCCACATAGTCCCCTCCTTCATACAGCTCGACTAAACACCATGCGCCTTCGCCCCCTCGCCACCACCTCTCTACAAGGCCCGCTCGCCTCTAGTCTTCTCTCTCTCTCCCATAATACTTGTTAGTGAGATCTGATGTCCTCCCCCCCCCCCGGTCGCTTAGCCTATTGGTTGGTTTTTTCTTCTGAAGTTCAGCGGTTCGAGCTGTCCCTCTGGTGATCTTTCACCAGGGACCTCTCGTTCCCAGGTACTTTTGCCTCCAGGTTGTCTTTTCCGTTTGGCCGGTCCCAACCCCTCCCCTAGTCTCCAATTCAACGTTACAGACTCCTATGCTCCCATGATCCCCGGGTGATATGACTGGATTCATGGTCCCCATCTCCCCCCTTCAAGCTAGTCCCACTCTGCACGCCCTAATCGTTATGCTTTCCTTCATGAAAGTGCCAGTAGACTCTCGCGGCCTACGCCTGCTTTCCCCTTCGCGGGCTCGTTTTTCTTTTCTTTGGAAGGACGGACTGACAGTAACTGGTATGTCCCTACTTTTTACTTTCCTCTGCCCTCGGCTGTTCGATTCGGATCTCATTTGGATGCATTCCCCCTTGCCAGGAGCCAGTCCGTTGTCTCAGTCCCGGTTCCGGCGCACTTGGGTTTCGAAGCGTAAGGGACGAACTCGCTTCTTTTTCAAGCTGTTCCCTGACGTCTTTTCACTCGTTCCATCCTCTGAAAAGCACCCCAAAAACTTTTTTTTTCTGCGATTACGGCCGCACTTCTGTCTCTCATCTTGCTGTTTCGGCCCTTTCTGATGCCCGTTTCGCTTCTCTTTCTTCGTGTTGGGAGATCTGGTTGTTCCTCTTTGATTCACTGTGTACTCCCTCTTTTGGGTCTCGCTCTTCCCCCTCAATGTGGCCCATGGTGGCGACCCGGAGACCTCCTAAACAAATTTGATCTTCCCTCTCCACTTCTTTTTCCTTTTTCTGACAATATTTTAAGATGCTCGCGGACGGCTTCCCTCAGTAACCGTCCTCTTCTTTTTGCTGTCTGTCTGAATTGCAAAGACCGCGCATCCCCTCCCCCCCCCTCCTTGCAAGACTTTGCGGGACAGTTTAGTGTGCTCTAGGCCTTGGTTTTTTTTTGAACCAAATTTCTAGATACAGATCCCGTGGATACAGCACTTCAGTCCCTATTCTCTCAAGAGGGGGTTCTCGCTATTCCGGTGCCTTTTTACGTTCTCAGGCGGGGACAGGCCCTAGGTAGAAGTCGAGTTTTTTCCTCTTACTGGCGCGGTATCTGCGTAAACACGCCTGACTAGTTTTCCCCCCCCCCCACTCCCAACGGGGTATTTTTCTTTTCTACGTTTGGCATCCATCCTGAAGTGCGACCCATTTTTTCCCTCTTAATTCAATGAATACCCATCCGCCCCAACCTACGGGGTGGGATCGCTCTCTTTCTTTTCCCTACAGTTGTTGGAATTTTTAACATCCCTGAAATAAATACCCGTCATTGCGCGTTCCATTGGTCTCCCTTACCCTTCTGTCATTTCCTTCTCCGTTATTCTTGGGCGTTCTTTTGCTCCGGTCCAAGGCTGGACGAGCAAACTGAGTGTTACTTCCTCCTCTTTTTCTTAGGAAACTTGCGCGCCCATTTTTGAGCCCGGTAGAGATCCCCCACCAGACGCGTACATCGCGACGCCAGTCTTCATTTCTTTTCCCTCTGGTAATTTTAAAGTAAGTAAGCCTCCCCAACCCCCGCTGAGGTTGGAATTCCAGTAATACATTCGCGTGTATCCAGTTTACGCCGTCTCTACTCAGAGCTACCCCTTACGGATGCGTTACCCCCTCGTTCATTAGGTGAATGTCCTCTCCTCTCTTAATTTAACCTCCTCGATACTATTCTCAGTTTACGTTGCGGCTTACTGGAAGACGGCTCTCCGTCCTTCTTCTCCCAAATTGTGATTTCTTCTTTATCGCAATCGAACCCTCTGGTGTTCGTGATGGTCCTGGGTTGACAATATTGTTACGTTTCCCCCCGTTTCAACTTTACTTGTTCCTGCCCTCCCTTTTTACCCCCGCAGGATTGCCGGACTTGACAGTTCCCTTTGAACCAGAATTAAAAAGATTGGTGCTCCAGCATTTCCCCCTTCCCCGGCACCCGGACTTTCCACTTATCCCGTTTCCGCTCTTCTCAGCCCCACCCCACATGTCCAGGTCCCTCCCCAATCTGCCCACTCCCTTGGTACCCACCCCTCCTCTCTCCTTCCCTTTCTTATCTTCTAGTATAGGATAGCTTCTCTCCATCCCCCTCCCATGAGGAGACGGTTCTTTTTGACATAGTGGTTCACAGGGATTGGGGCTTGATCCCAGTATGGTCCTTGTATGTCCGTGGTCTCCCATCAGACGCCCCCCCCCCTATCAAGACCGTCGGCGGAGGCCATGCCCCCTCTTGGGCCAGCGTTTGATCTCCACACTGTCCCTTTCCAACCATGCCCTCTTTCGGTACCCCCGACTTGCCACCCGCCAATTTCGGGTTCCTGGTACCTTCAGCCTGGATATCTGACCTTCAAAGCGACAGGACCCTCGTCCACTCCCTTGCCCCGCACCTCCGTTTGTACGTTCACCTCGAACAGATTTTCTCCCCGCGCCTGTGGTAGATCTTCCCTGGGTTTATTTCTTGCCGATTAACTTGCGTTGTTTGTGAAAGAGTTGACTCTTCCCGGTTTTGTATTGTTTCCTTCATATTGTTCCCCTCTCAGTGGCACAGATGATCCGGCCCTTTTTTTGTTCTCAGGGATTCGCCCTGTTTTCTTTCCCTTTCTTTTCCTTAAGTACACTTTCCGGCGGCTTTTTCCCCGGTTAACACACGCAATAACAAGTGTTCTTTGGCGGGGTTTTCCGTTTCACTCTTTTGTCCTTTAGACGCCTCCGTGCTCTTTCCCTTTTTCCTTTCTTAAGCTAAGACGGGGTTGACTCTGACCCCTGCGTTCCATGTTCGTAGTGTCCTTCGTTAAAAACATTCCCCCTCCTTTATTGTTGTTCATGAGGCTCATCCTTTTCCCTCCTTTCTTTTTTCAATCAAGAGTTGTCGCTTGGATCAGATCCCCCCACCCCCATAACTCCAGGGAAACGGCGGCTCTCCTCTCCCCCGGTGTTGTCCATTTCCGAGACGTTAGTTCTGTCCCGTCTCTTTTACACTTGGTTGTGCTGAGGAGCGGGCGTCTCTTTCTGAGTTATCTTGCTTTTTCTTTCGATTATGGTTATACTTCTTTGTTTTCTGAATTATTCCGTCCCGCCGTATCACTTTTCCATGGTTGCCCATCGTTCCGTTGTTTCTGTTTGCGTGTGTTCGGCAGTTGTTGCGGATGTGTAGGTCCGTTGTTCCCCCTATCATTCCCTGTAATGCGTCAATTCCAGAGTTGTCGAGTCTATTTGTCCAAGGTTGAAGGGGTTACTCGCCCCCCTTTATCTCTCAGTGATTATTCGGCCGTACTGTATCGGAGTTTCTTGTGCTTCCCTTGCGGATTTTTAATATCCCCTTGTTGATGCGTGTCCCCTCCCCTCCCCCCCCTCCCCTCCTTAATGGAGATCATCTCTTTTCGTCTTTTTTTGGAGAGATCGCGGTTCTGGTTCGCGATTGTAAAACAATAACTCTCCTCTTCAATGTCCGTCAAATCAAGCCCCCTGTTCTCTCCTTTGATTTACTACTACGGTCGTCCTTTCAACTTTCCTTTTCTTCTCTCCCTTTCCCAAGCAGGCTTCACATTTCCCTCTCTTTCGAATAACTAACATCACGGCGTTTTATCCCTCCCTTCGGCGTTGCCCTCTGGTAAGCCTCCTCTCCGAACTAGCCAGCACCCCAGCAATTTTCGATCAACCCCCGTTCATATTTTGAACCCCCCCCTTTTTCCCTCTTTTCCGGAGGAGTGAAGGATTAACTCTTCTACCTCATATTCTTGACGCCCCACGCCTCCACTCGCAATGCTCCTAAGTCCCCCACTACGGTTTGCCAATTCCTGCATTTTTCCTCTACAAGTTTACAGGTTCCTACACCGTTTTCGATATACCGTCCGTGCGCCCTGGCTCTTGCTCGGACCAGACGCCACCATCTATCCTGTACCTACCTACAATCTTCTTTCCAATGACCTCTCCCTGAATGGGAAAAAAAACCCGATTTGTACTCCACTTTTCTTCAAGAGAAGTGTAAAGCTTGCACTTTTTCCTTCGGTCTCAGCAACAGGCACCTCCCCCTTCCCGTGCTTGCGTCAGCTTAACCCCTTGTAGGTAAACCCCCGCAAAAAGGACTTCTTTTTTTTTTTTCCACTTCTGGCTCCTTCTGAAGTCGTTTTCAAAGGGGACTCCTTCCCACGTTGCAAAAGAAAGGCGCACTCCCCATGCTCCACCCACCAAGCATTGCTCTCCCCATTTTCCTATCCTTTCCCTCGCTACCCAACCTTTCACTCTTTCCCCAAAAAGAAGGACTGACCCCTATCCCTTTACCGATCTCACAAGGCGCGAAGACATCCTTTCGGCCCTTTCCCCCATGGCTTTGGCTCTTTTTCGGGTCTGCTGTCTCCTTTTCTGTATCATATCCAGGCATGAATTTTTAAAGTTCCCCCTCCGTCTTTTTCGGTGACTTGGCCTTGGCTCTTTCTGATCCGCTTGGTGGAGTACCCCACTTATGTTACTTCCCCCGCTCTGTTCCTCCCCCATTTTTTTCTTCTTTTTGTTCGTCTGGTATCCTTTCCCCCCACGCAACTGGACTCCTCACTTTAGCTGTCTTCCCCCAGCCTTTCCAAGAGTACAACGGACGTACCCCCCCTCCTTTTTACTCTATTGGTTCGGTACTGGAGGTCTCGTCTCCACTACTCGCCAGCCGTAGAGAGCTCTTCTCTTTCCCTGTTTCTTTTTTTTGGTTCTTCTCCCGCGATCATTGAGTTTTTTTTGTTCGTCTTAGGCTTCTCCTTTTCTGAGAACCAAGTCGTTTTCCCCAAAGTCGTTCCTTTCTCATTCATTGGTGACCCATTCGTCTCTGTAAGGCTTTCAATGGAACCCTCAAGGCCCGTATCATATTTTTTCAACCCCTATGCCCGCATGGACCCCCCTCCCCCTTTCGATTGGACCCTACGAAGAGCCCTAACGGGTGGAGCAGCCCACTCCCGTTCATCCGGTTCTTTTATCTCCCACATCCTACATGGCGCTTGATTTGGATTAGTTAAAATCCGCTCTTTCTGTCAATTTTGACCCCGATGTCTGCCGCTCTCCGGATTTTTTCCCTTTCCCTTTTTGCCCCCCGGTCTTTAATTTCTTCTTTTTCAATCCCCATCTTTTTTTATTGGCTTCCTTCACTTCTCCACCGAAGTCGCTCATGTTTTCTGTTTCTTCCCCTTTGTACTCCTGACGTAGCGGTGTGGGCTTCACTTTCCCTCCTGGTTTTCGCGAAAACTAATTTTTTCGTTCGATCCTCCACGTCTGCCGTTGACGGGCAGGCCCTCCGCCCTAGAGCGCCTTTGTGCCTGCCCCAGGTTTTAACATTCGCGAACATGACCTTTCTGGACCTTTTTCCTCTTCCCTGCTCGAAAAAGATTGGTAGGTTTCCGCCCATCCCGGCCGAGATCCCGCGTTTCTCCTTGCCTGAGAGGAATGGAATTTGGCCTGCTGCCCACGTGGTTTTTTTTTCCCCCATCATTTCAACTGACCAGACGTCTTTCCTTTCCCCTTGGAGTGGGGTGCAACCTGCAAGGGTCCGTGTTGACGCTCCCCGACGAGCTCCTCATAACTCCCGCGCCTGATCATAAAGTCTGTCATATGACGGACCCTCTGTGAGTTGCGGTTTCCTTTCAAAAATCCCTTGCATCCTCGTCCCCCCCCCCCCCCTTTTCCGAGGGACGCGATTTATTATCCTGGGAACATTACATCTTTCTTATTCGTTTTAAAACCCCACGACTAGTCACCCTCTTTTCTCCCCTGTTTCCTGCGGTTTTTCGAGCCCGGTTTGTCTTTTGAATGCTTAAACAGCACTTCCTTCCTCGCCTTCATTTCCGCTCATCTTTTCCTCTATTTAGCGGCCTGCTGCTTCTTCGTTAGGTGTTTCTCTTCGCCACCTGACTCTTCTCCCTCTTAATCTAGCCATCCCTTTTTCCGCAGGGCCTGACCCGACTTCAGCGCGCCCACCAGACGCACCCCACCTCCTCCTGGTCCAACATGCATAGCCAGTGCATCCCCATATGTTCCGTGTCGTTAATTTCACAAAGTTTTTTCTGTATTATCTCCTTTCCAAGTATACTGGTCTCATTCTCCAACTCAGCGTTTTGTTCGTACCAAGCTTTCTCCACCGTGCACTGCGCCACTTTTGCTTCGGGCAACGCTTTCCCAAAGTCTTCTTCCCTTGGATGATGGACACTTTTCCTTTTCCTCCCCCAACATGTCTAAGTAATAGAAACCCCTTCCGCTTCTTCAACGTTCACTCTTTCTCCTGTCCCCCCTCCCTTCAGTTCCCTGACTCCAATCGGACAGACCTAATTCAATCAGAAGGCGTTTGAGCTCTCTCTCCTTATTAACTGGTTTTCCGTCCTCACACTTTTCCCCCCTCTTTGGATGCTCGTAAGCATCCCCTCTTGTGCATTTAGGGTTCCATGCCTTTCGTTACCCTCCAATTGCTGACGCATTCGCGTCCTGCCTTTCGCCTCTTGAATTGGTTGTTATGATTTTCCCCCCCCGGCACCCCAAACTCTCCAGCCAGTTCTTTTGCTCCAACCCTCGATTTTCCTCGTGGCCACAATCGCTCCTCTTCATCCAGATCGAACCCTTTTCTGCTTCGTGTCATTCCGCTCTCGCCCCCCGCTTTCTGTTGTCCCTCCCTCTTTCGACCG
>Ga0179591_1411514_pt1 | contig 10019 bp, 14 predicted proteins | sample CZOMad2_1_08_16f_FD_182891 | JGI IMG/M metagenome (GOLD analysis project Ga0179591, IMG submission 182891) | Vadose zone soil fungal communities from Angelo Coast Range Reserve, California, USA - CZOMad2_1_08_16fungal (PacBio error correction) | ecosystem: Environmental > Terrestrial > Soil >... | reverse complement strand
TCAAGGAAAACGGCGTCTCGAGATGATTCCGGTCGGCACCTTCTCGGCCGGTTCGCCGCGGAGCGCGCGCGTACGGATCTTCATCGAACGACCCCGACGAAGTCATCACCGGCACCGTTTGCCGCTAAGGAGTGGGCACGCTTTCGGCTAACGGATCGACCACCCAGCCAACGGACTGGGCGCAACTTCGAGGTCCCGGCGGCGACCGCAAGGGTCTCGGGGGAGGGACCTGGTCCACCTGGGCATGAGGCGGTGACTTGTCGCGTTGGTCACCAGCCGAGCTCACCGCCGACGGCTTATCGTTCCCGGTCACCTCGAAGGGAGGCGGGAGGGTGAGCGGTCGCTACTCGCACTGGGCCAAGAACTTTCCGACAACCAAGGTGGTGCGGCACGCACCGCAACCAGGTCAATGGTCACCATAACCGAGGAGGGTCGGCCACGGAGCCAGGCCACGGTCTGGCCTGCTGGACCGTGCAGAGTTGCGTCTAGGTGGACAACGCGGTGTGCGGCGCACGGCCAGCATCCCCTGAGGACGGGGGATCGATCCGATGGCGGATATGCATGGGACACGTTCGATTACCACCTGACCCGGAAGCTGTGCCGGGCTCGTCGAGGAACGGGGATCCCGTTCGCCGCGCCGTCTTCCGCTCTACCGGTCCGACGCCGCCGCCGCGATCGAGCGGCGCGTGCACCCGGGCGCGGATGCGGGCCTCGTGCTCGCTGGCACCCAGGCGGGGCGCCACCCCCTGGCATTCGTGGAGGCGAAGTAAGCCTGCTGCAAGCCTGGCTGCAAACCACGCTGACCTTCGCTAAACGGGACGCCACAAGCACACCGGCAAGCTACGTGGACTTCCAGTCGGCGGAGCGCCTGCGCCGGACCGGGAAGTGGGTACCGTCTATCCCGTGCGACACCCGCGACCGGACGAGGCGTCGGCGGGTTCTTCGCACTGCCGCCATCGGGTCCCAGACCTGAGCGCGCTCAAAGCTGCTGCGGAGCAAGGAGGCAGGGTCAATGGGATGAGGCGAAAGATCTGGATCGTCACCGTCATCCACGGGTAGAGGGGGGCAGCGACTTGAGGATATTATCGACTCCATCGGAGTCGCGGGCGTTCCACACGGCCGGAGTTTGCCGGACCGGTTTCTTCTGCGGTAGAGCCCACAGCCGCCGAAGATGTCCCTGAATGGAAGAAGTTCGCGCGCAACGCGGGGCGTCGTGGGTCAACTGTCATACACGAACGGAGCAGTCCAGGCGGGACAGTAATCGTCTGGCGATCAAGGACTTCGCCCGGGTACGATGCCGGCGGAGGTTGGATCATTGGATTGCAGCTGTAGCGGAATACCTCTCGCTGCGCCAGATCCGCGCTGGCATAGACGCGAGCGAGGGCTTCGAGTCGTCAGGCGTCGTCAGCAGTGAAGAGGCCAAAGTGCGCAATAGCCGGTTTGAGCGGGGGTCGCCACAAGAGGCGCAGGCTCCGCGCTCTGCGAGGGTCGTGTGAATGGGCGGAATACGTTGCAGCACCCTCGGCCACAGTGTTGGCAAGTCGTACCCCGGGGGCATGGGTAGGGGGGTAGTAAGTGGTGACAAGGAAATCCATGAAGCTCTCCTAGACGAAGTAGTTGTCGAATGGCGGGTCGTAGTCCCAGTTAGCTCCCGCTTGTAGGGGGCCGCCGAGCCGTGTTCATGCGGTGATGAGGGGTGAAGTCAGTGTTGTACGCTCCCACAGCACGGCCTGGGTGAGCTGACGACAGCCGAGGTGCAGGTAGATCGTGCGGAGTAGGACTTCAAGGGTAGGGCCGGTAGGTCAGCCGCGACGAAGTCGGCGTTGACTTTTACTTGGGGGTGATCAATGCCAGGATATCGGCTTCACGGTCGATGAGCCCTTCGCCGCGGCCGGGCCAGTCCCGCCCAGGCGCGCTTGCGGACCGCGCTGCCACCTCGTACGACCACCTCGCCGGAGGGCACGGGCCCTCAAGCGCGACCAGCTCGCGTGCGGGCGGGTCTTCGATAATACCCGTGGGCTCCCGTGCCGCAGTTGCCGCTCTCGACCGAGATCAGGGGGAAAGTTCCAGGTGTAGACCAAAAACTCCGGCATGCCAAGGATTGGAACCAGGGACCCGATTCTCATGGTCGGAATCGGGCTGGGCGAACGAGTCGTACAGATCGAAATCGACGACGTCCGCGACGGGTGGTGGAGTCGAGTTCCGCGAACACGACGCGGGTCGCGGGAAGGGTCCAGATGTTGGCCACGCCTTCACGACGAAGTCGTAAGTCATCACAAGCTGCGAACGTGATGGGCGCGCGAGCATGTGACGGTGGCGGCCATGTCGGGGATTACCTCCTAGGGGTGTATGCCACCCCACTTATGGGGTGGTCACTCAATGTCAGGCGCCGGGGAACCGAAACTCAGACACACGATAACGCGAGGAAAGGCTCATCATGATCATTTCGGCATCGTCTTGCTGGTCCGCGGGATTTATGCTCAAGATCTCAATCTGTGGACCCATCGGCTTCATCCTGGTCGTCGGGTCGGCGCGATCTGGCGATCCTCGGTGGCACCGGACGCGCTTCGGCGGCCGCCGGCACATTTCTGAAACTGAGATACACCGCGGGCGACGAGATGTGCTTGACCATCACAAATTGTAGGTGCGATCGACACGCCCGGGTTGGGTGTATTCGATATGGGGCCCGGGTAACGAAAGAGAATGAAAGCCAGTTTGGCAAGGGATTTGATCGGCCGTCGTCGTTGTGTGGTCGCCGCAGTCGACCGCGGCCAAACGTTCTGAGAAGTCGCAAGAAAAACACGGCGTTGCGCGGCCATGCACATGGAGACGCGTACGAGCGTCTGGTAGACGAGGCCGGAGGCCCATGAAGGCGGCGAGCGAACTCACCGTCCAGGGAACGCAAAAAGCGCGACAACTCGACCATCGTTCCGTTGACGCCGTCGGCTCTATCGGGATTTCACTGGCGCTGGTACCAGGGCAAGCCGGGTTCGTCGATAACCCGGCAACCGCGTCGTGTAGCCGATCGTTGGTGACCGAGGTGATGGTCAACGCGGCTATCCCGTCGACGACTTCGAACAGCGGGCGGCTGACATCTCATTCGACCACCCACAGCTAGTCGAGAAACTACAGCACAGGCCACATGGCATTCATAGTCCACAGCGAGACGGGTGATGTACAGCCACCGCCGAGAGCAGAGAAGCGAGAGGCGTCTCGTGCTCTACCGGGCCGCTGCTTCGAGAAGATTGTCACTCGAGACCAACAACAGAGAAAAGGAGGCGTCACAGGAGGAGGAAGCGCAGGGACGCCGCACGTGATCAAACGAGACCATTTCGTACGCCGAGCCCAGACCCGCGGCGCGGAAACGCCACACGTGGAGAGACACGGCCCGGCCGTGTCCGCCGACCGTCGGCGCTGCAGACGAAAGGTCACTGCCATCGAGCGCACCTCTCGCCGTTGTGTTGATTGTGGTCGGGGACGGAGCAGGGAACCGAGGCCGTCGCCGGATCCGGAACCGCTTCAGGCGGAGCAGCAAACCAGCGCTGAGGCTCCAGCGGTGCTAGCATGCGAGTGTGGAAACCGAATCATTCAAAAGAGGGAATGCTTTCGCCGATGCGAGCTTGCGGAATTGCGAGGGCGGTGGGCGCCGTTGCAGGAGGCCTTCGTCGAGATCCCAAGCGACTGAGTCCAGAAGGCCGATGTCATGGTTTCGATTGGTCGAGCAGCTCACCGGACCTGGTTTCTCCTAACGGCGCTCGCGTCTCGAAGGCGTGGCGGCTTCGCAGCGAGGTGGCATCCACCGAAGACCTCCGCGAGGCCCTGATGCACTGACCGCGAATCTTCGAGGTTGCTCGCTGTGTGACGCCGTGAACCAGGGGTTGCCGCAGCACGTGGACGTTATTTCTCCGTGGCAACGAAATTCAGGGGTAGTTGCGTGAGTTTTCACGCAGCTGCCTGAGGCGATGAGGATCTGATCGCGAAGACTAGCGTGTCGCCTTTCGGATTCCCAGCGCTGGGCGACCGTCGGGGTGGCATCGGCAGAGGTCATGCGACCCGACGGTGGACCGACCTTTTGTCCCGCGATCGCTCTGAAAAGCCCAGGAACGACGCCGTCGAGCGGGAAGTCAACCGGGGTGCCCTCGCTGGTAGGCGCGGGGGGGGGTCTGTCGAACACACGGCCGCGCGTCCGTCGACGCACATGTAGCAGAAGGAAAACTTGGACGTGGGTGCGACGGGGACGGCCCGTTCCGCCGTGCCGCGTCGTGGCACCTCGGTCTGCGCACATGAACGGTGCTGTCAACGTCGACGCGCGGGTTCAGCCGTTCCGTGGAAACCTGTGACCGCAGGACGTGCCAGTTGCCCACAGTCAGGTCAATCAGGGGTACCGCCATCAACCGCTGCCGCGGTGGGGCGGTGCTGTTGCGGAGACGGTTCGGATGGAGCCGCGTCGACGGTCGGTGAACGGGGTGTGATGGAGATCCATCCCCCTTCTTTTTATCCACGGCCCTCCCCGCCCACATTTCCCCCTTGTCCCCCCACTCCCCACCGCCCTTCTTCCCTTTTTAACATTTCTCTTTCCATCCCCCCCCCCTCTCTCCCCTCTCCGTCCCCCTAACCCCATCCCTACTCATCCCGCCCCCCTCCCCCCCCACCCCGCGGACGTTTGCCGAGGGGAGTTGTCTTATCGGATGTGGGCACGCAGCGAGGCTTCATTGCGGCCGATGCGGGCACAAGCCCACGCAGGCGCAGCCGGAAGAATGCGACAGCAATGAGTTCACGGTCGTCACGTTAAAACATCGCTCACGCAATCCTTGTCAGTAGCCCACCGATTTAGGCAATCGGGTCCATTGAGTATGACCTCATGGCGGAGAGGGCTTCCAAAAATGTGGGCGACAGGCAATACGATTAGGATATATGGTTCATAGCGCATATTCAGTTCCCGTCGTATGCGGCTCGTGGTAGGCGTGGGAGTTGAGCCGGATGTCTCGACGCTGGAGCACGGCGGACGGCAGGGCAGCGCAACGTCGGACTAAACCTGGTGATTCAGCCAAGTTGGTGTGCCACGAATCGATGCGCGCAGCGCCGTCGAAACAGCATGCCGGGTCTCAGAGTCCGGCTGGGTGGAACTTGGCGGCGCCACTCCGCGGCGCGGTTGACCGTAGATCACTGACCCACACCATGCCCTGGCACAACACGACGTTTGCTGCCCTGGTAGGGGGAACCACACTGTTTGCGGTACATTCCGAAAGTGCATGACGTGTCGTCGGGGCTGGCGGGCGACGCTGACGCGCGTCGGGACCGCCGGCCAGAGTGTCGGCATCCATGCCGCCGACAACTTGCTGGACGGGCAACGAGACACCGTTCGCGCCAAGGAACAGCGACACGACCGGATATTGTCGGTAAGACAGGCGTGAGGCGCCAGTCGACGTCCGGTTGCCGACCGCGCAACGCCGATGGCGGGTAGTATGGGCGCCGATTGACGGCTCCAAGCAGTCGACATCATGGGCAACCGCTGGCCGACGGCGACCTCGCAGATTCCCAGCGAGTACGTCGTTTCACCACGAAGCGATATTGAAGGCCGCCGTGAGCCGACTCTGCCGCAGGGTCTCAGGAAGGAAGTCGTGAAGCGTCAGGGGGGACGTATGGAGAGCGTACGGGTGCCCACCCGATCGCCGGTCGAGGAGTATATCGCGGTGGGTGGAGGAGTTGTCTGAGAAGGCGATACCCGACCTCATGTCCACCTAGGTGGCGCACTGTACGCACCGGCGTAGCAGCAGTTCGGAAAGGCAGGGGGAACGTATGCCTGACGGGCGCGTCAAGCTCGATCGCACCTGGCCCCGACGCAGCGCGCCCACCACGGGGCTGCCACCAGGAATTGCTCCACGAGAACAGAGGTGCGGGGGGTTGTCTGGGATCCCAAGCGTCGAGGATCCTCGGCCACCTATCGAACCGCGGTAGGTAAGACGAAGTCGACCTCCTCTCCGCCTTCACACCGTTCTCTCCCTAGCCGTCCCTACTACTCCCCACGATCCTCCTGCTCCTTGTCACCCTCTCAAAACTCCCCCTCCTTCTCCCCCCCTCAATGCCCTCTATACTTCCTCTCCCCCTTATCTTCCTCTACTGTATTTTTTCACCGCTCATATTTAGTTCCCCACGACGTCGGTAAGAGGTGGTGTCCATCACAGCGCCAAACTGTGGTGGCCACCCCGTAGTGTGGTCACCGTGATTATCGGGCCACCGGAGAACTGGATTGCGGGGCAACGCCGGCGCGGCAGCGCCCGGTCGCCGCGCGAGATATACAGCAGTCGGCCACAAAGCGTACGACGTGCTGGAACTGACACTGCGAATAACGCCGCAGCCAGTTTTCCAGTGTGATGCGAGCCGGGCTCGATGGACGGGTGTGTTCGGGCAGCTCGGAACGATGTCACGCTCGTGCGACGAGACGCGGGACGATCGGCGTGGCCGGCGTCAGGGGTGTTGAGGCAAAACGGCGTCCTTGCTGCCTTTGACCCCAGCGCCGGCAGCGCTCGGTGAGCTGTTAGTCGTCGGGCTGCAGGTTGCCCGCGGGGACGAGCAAGCCGAGTTGGGCGCCCTCGCAGCGTAAGTCGCCAGGCGCCGCGGACCGCATTGTAGAAGGCCTCGGGCTCGTCGGAAGCGCGGGCCCAGTGTGCCTGGCGCGTAAAAAATGACGCGCCCGTCGTCGTTCCGAGGCGCCCAACAACACCGGTCGTGGGGTTGCGGGTGAAGAGCTCGACATTTCCGCGAGGTCTTCAGTGATATAAGCTGACCCCCAGACCTCGTCCTAGCCATAGCCCCGCTCACAGCGGAGTTGATTCTGTCGATGTTGAGCTCGTACTCCACGTCCATGTAACTCGAGCAGGTGGACGAGGAATAGCGGAATGTCGGGTCGAGGTCCTCGGTGTGGCAAGTCGTAATACGGGCTGGCGCCGCGGAGGCGCGGGTTCACCTCGCCGTAGGTAGACAGCTCGTCGGAGTCAGAGTCGTGCATAAACAGGCCACTAGGAAGAGCGCGGGGTACCCCGCGCGGCTAGGACGTCGCCCACTTTCGCACCATTCCCTCGCGCGGCGTTGCGTCTCTGTACGGGCGGCGACAGCCACTTCGCGCCAGATGGTCATTGCCGACACCAGCCGCCATTGCGCGGAGTCAGCTCGGGTAACACGAGATCGTCATCGACGGGCCGATCACGTGCCGTGGCGGGTCACGGTGCCTCGAGGCACACCTCGACATTGGGCTGCGCTTTCTGACTTGACTTCTGCTGCTCCCACCAGTCAGGCGCGCCATGGTCCCAGTCGCGCTGACAGCGCACAAAGAACGTCGCGTCGGCCGGCGTCGCCATAAGCGGCCTCGACGGACGAGGTATCTTCCCAGCCCGGCGCTTTTGCGCGAGCGCCAGCAGATCGTCTGTAGGAGGCCGGTGTCCCGCCGGTCACGGTGAGGACGCTCGGCACCCCGCCTTCATAGGCTAGGGCGCGTCATGCGATTTGGAGCAGGCCGGATGGCGAGGCTCAGCCGGGGGGTGCATGACGTCGAAGCCCGCGTTTGTGCGCGGCGGCCTGGGTCTGCTCATCAAGCAGCACCAGCGGCCCTGCACGGGCCTCGTCGCGCGATGAACTCGAGTGTCTTGGATCGCACAGGAGTGGTGCACACATCCCCATGGGACCCGAAATCAAGGCGGTCGCGCCCGCCGGGGCACGAACACGCGGAATGGGCGCCCTACAAAAGAGCCAGTAGTCAGGTAGAAGAAGTTTTGATATCCAGCGGTCGATGCCTAAGCCGGTGTTGAACGGGGCGGCGAGATGAAGGACAGCGCACGGCGGTGGTGTGAAAGAACGGCGTTACGTCCGAGATTGCCGTTCAGCGGGCGGCCGGCTCGCGTCAGGGACCGCCGGAGTGCACGAGCACGCGGCCGCTTGGCGACGTTCGACGCCTGGGCCCGCGCAGGGACGCGGCGCGGGCCGGGGCGTGCGATCCGCGAGACGGCGATGAAATGACATACCTCCAGTCCACAAGTGTGGCTCGCCCATGGCCGTGTGACCACTGGAGTCCCCCTCACTACACACAGCCTAGGCCCGCCGAGGGCAATAATTGAAATCTCTGTGGATCTGCTGGGTAGATGTACCCACAGGTGGGCGGACTCGCCCTCTACGTCATTGCCGGCCTGTTGGCCGGCGCCCGCCGGACGCCACGGCGGATTGTGGCGGCAATTTGCCGGCCCTATTGGGACAGCTCCCCAAGGGATCCCAACCGCACGGCGCCAAGCGGGCTGGAAGTCGTTGTCGCAGTGGGCAATGCCGAAATATGCACTACTACCGGTAAAGCTAATATTCCTTTCCGTGCGTATTCCACGCCCGGCGCGGCGTGGAGATCCGTTTTTCCGCCGTACAGCAACTCGGGGCAACACCATTAGCTGTGATGTGCACCCGCCCGGCGAGAACAGGTGCCGACCGCCACGGTGCTACTCAGGCGGCAGTGAAACGGACATCCGAGGAGGGCAATTGCAGTACGCGACATCGGGGCAACCGGCCTCACAGTCCGCGACTGTGCTCGCACCGCGACGTGCGGGCGTTCAGGGACCGACGAAATGTGCCCCACGGCTACTGGAACGGCCGCTCTGAGGACCGGCGTAACCTTCTTACGCATTCAGCCGACTTAACCCATGGGAGCCCGAGGTCGGACGCAAGCGGGAAGATTAGTCGGCGCTGGTGCAGGGCAAGGCGCGACCAGATCATCCCTCGCCACCAAAGCCGCGGACCCACTGGGCCCCGCCACTGGCAGCAGGGCGGCTCGAAACATATGATGACGCCATCGACGGCTCACTGCGCCCGCTGGCACCGACTACGTCGCACAATCTACCAACTCCACTTCGCCACCCCGATACACTCTCCGACGAAACGCGGGCGACCCTCGAAGAGATGGTCACCGCAGGGAAAGCCCGCTACATCGGCGTTGTCGAAACTTTCTGGCCCTACCGGTGGCCCGCGAAGCAGTGCGCCGAGACGCTTGCACACTAACCCGTATCGCGTCGGTACACCGCGCTCAACCTGCGTTCCGGCAGATCGAACGGAGCCTGTGCCCCTGGACGCCGAGACGGGCATGGCGGTGATTCGTCAACCCGCTAGCAGGGGTTACTTCCCAGGGGGGGGCCCGGCAAATACAGGCGAGACGACAAGCCGACCGAAGGCCGGTTCTCCGCGCAAGAGGTCAGCAAATCGCCGACTATAAAACGAACGCTAACTGGCTATACAAGCATTCGACACCATCGCTCAGTGCCGGAGATCGCGTCCGACCTCGGGGGAATTCGTGGACACCTCTTCCATCGCGGCGTGCTCGCCCCCCCACCATCACCTCCGAGATCGTCGGCGCCACAGGCCGCCGACCAGCTCACTGACACCCTGGCCGCCGCGCGACCTGGACCTCCCGACGACGCAAAAAGGTAGCGCTCGACGACCTCACCCACGAACGGGGGGGCGCCGCCGCCAGATAACCCACGCTGGCGGGGGCGTGATTCATCTGGTGCGATACGGAGGGTCTTACTGGTAACCCGCCATACGGTTCCGCCGTATTCACGATACGCAGCAGCGGCATCGGCCCCCGAGAGTGGCAGTGCGAGAGGCACTGATTGCCGGGGTTGGGGTGGCCTGATTGACTGGCGCGCCCTCAAGGTGCGAGGGCAAAGTTCGCATTTCTGCGGCGTGGCATGCGGCGTGGTGCATCAGCGTTCCCCAATTGGCAGGCGAGCGTTGCCCGACAGCCGGTCGGGCGTGGTCAGGAAAATAGGTGGAGGGGATTCGGTTCAGGTTTGAAGCGGGCGAGCCGTGACATCCCGCGAGGGAGCGTGGGACCCCTGAACGGCAAAATAAACATGGGGGTGCTTCCCACTCGTGTCCCGGTCGGCGATAGAGTAGGTGTCGCCGGGGAGCGCTGAAAAACAAGGCAATCCCGAAGGCAAACCCCACCATTTCCTAGAGACATGTCGAAACGTTGTCATCGAACGTAC
>Ga0179591_1352473_pt1 | contig 10019 bp, 11 predicted proteins | sample CZOMad2_1_08_16f_FD_182891 | JGI IMG/M metagenome (GOLD analysis project Ga0179591, IMG submission 182891) | Vadose zone soil fungal communities from Angelo Coast Range Reserve, California, USA - CZOMad2_1_08_16fungal (PacBio error correction) | ecosystem: Environmental > Terrestrial > Soil >... | reverse complement strand
TCTCCCCGCCTCTTCTTGTTCTCTTTCTCTGCACCAATCGGGCGTCGTTGGCAACGATTCCGATTTCATCCTCGCGGATGATTCCTGAGGCAAATGAATTTGCTTTCCTTTTTTCCCCCTGATGAGCAGGATGCAGTTTCACATTTCCCCTCCGGTCCTGTTTTTACCCAATAATATGGTCCCCATAGGCCCAGCCTTGAAGAGCCCGCCTTTGCCTGACGGTTTTCACTTGCCTGTAAGCCTTTTTTCCCGGCTAAGCGTTCTTCATACCCTTGAAGTGGTCTGCTGCGGGAAGTGAACCGGTCCTCGTTCCGAAAGGGGGCCCCTATCGCTTCTCCTTCGAGCTACTGCACTGTTTGGAGCAGCCGGTCCCTTTTTTTCTATGTGGTCTCCGGCAGTTGCACCAACGTCAGAGTCCCTTCCGGGTTGCCGCCCCTCATACCTTATAACCCCCCCTTTTTTTCGGGCTGTTTCGGCCAAAATGGGCGGCTTCTTTTTTTTTCTGGCGTAGTTTTACGGCAGGCAACCCAGCGACAAGAAGCGCCCCTTTTCCCTTTTTTGTATCACTCGTCGACAATGCCGTGCTTCGTCGTCCCAGCCACATAACCCACTCTCGTTTATTCTATTCGCCCGCGCAGAATTTTTCGCCTTTTCCCTCTCCGACCGGTTCCGACCCTCGGCCGTTACGTTGCTTTTTGGGTTAGCGAAGTCTCTTCTGCTTGAAGGACAGTGCCATAAGTCTCCCTGATGGCCCAAGGTCCCCTCACCATATCCTGCTGAATGCAATACGCCGTTCGGGGGCACTGATTAGTCGAGGAAACCCCTCCGAAGTGGGCTGTTCGTTCCCCTCTTCCAGTACCGATCTGTCAACGTCTCCGAGGACCTTCCCCATTTCCCTTCGAAGTTACTTTTTTTTTCATTTCCCGAGTCTCAGACGTAGCTTCTTCCCCTTCCGGTCCTATGTCCCCTTCCTGGTTTTGTCGTGGAAAGATTTTTCTTTTTTGTCGTCTTAATTCCTTTCCAAACAGCTGTCTTTCCTTTTTCTTGTTGCTCTCTTTTTTCCCGACTTTTACGCCTAAAACGGTTTTTTCCGTCTTCCCCCCCAAAATATTCTTTCTCTCTAATTGATGCTGATCAGTTCCTTTTTCCACGCCTCGGAGATGAGGATATAGCCCCTTTTCCTTTCCGGCCTTCCGCTTCAAAGGTACTGGATATCCTGCCTCGACTGCTGACCCCTCCAGCCATTCACCCAGCCTCTGGATTTCCCATTGATGAGCACTAATGATTTTTTTTGGATGAAGAGGTTTTTTGATTTTTCTCCCCGATACATGCAGGTCCCACAGGGTGATTCCTTAGATTTTCGAGTTTTTTTTTTTTTTTTCCTTTCCCCCTCCTTTTTCCTGTGATGTCATACCTTTCTGCTTGTAAGCGCTTTTCATTCCCCTCCCCCCCTTTCTCAACTTCTGCTGTAACACATGTCCTTCTCCCGGTCAGACTTAAGGGGAAGCACTCATCCTTTCCCCCCCCCTTCCAGTTTTGTGGCCCCGACCCTCAACGCAACTTCGTTACCTCGAGTCCATGTCCAGTAAGAAGTCGCTCTCCGATATGAGTTCATTTTGAGGGGACACTTGTCCTTTATGGATCCGGTAGTGGCGCGCGACTTCCCTTGTGGAATATGGGCCGCCTTGCATCCGCAGCTCTGGGATTGATAACGCACCAGCCCGGACTTCTTTTTTTTCCGTCCTTGGAGTGATCCGTGCCGGTTCCCCCATCTTTTTGATTTTTTTTCCTTTTCCCTCTGAGCATGCTGACCCTCTGACTTTTTTGGGTTGTTTTTTCCCCTTTTGGGATTTGTCGGTTCGTGAGAAATCCCATTTGACTAGTGATTGACCCCTGGGGATCGTAGTCAAGATCCCGTAATTTTTTTTTTCTCGAACAAGATAGGCTCCCGTCCTTTTTTAACCCTCTCCTCCTGTCCGATTCGCTTCTTCTCCTGACGAGCCTCTTTTCCCGATTCTTCAATCCCTGCACAGATGAAGTTGCTTGTCGTGCCTTGAGGACCTTCGAACCGTTTTCTTTTCTGCAGGCTGTTCTTTCGGCCCTCTGTTAATTGGACTTATTACTCGCCCCGGTTTTTTTGTAACCAGTTTATCAACGATTCTATGTGGCCTTCCCGTTGCAGAGGGTGTGCTGCGCGGAAGAGGCCCTTCCTCCCCATGGGGCCGTTTTTTTCTGTCTCTCCCAGTTTGCCCCTTCTCCCTTTTGCATAAAAACTTCCGGAGAAAAATTGTTTTTCTCGTTTTCCTTTTTTTTTCAAGTCGGGACCCCCCCCCCCGCGTTTTTTTGAGTTCGAGCTTTTTTTTTTATTCCTCCCCCGTCGAGTCCAGAATTTTCTTCGTCACTCCCATCGGACAAGCCGCAAAACGATTCTTTGACGAAGGGCGACACTCTAACCCTCTATCCTCCTTTGTTGATCTATCTGTCGCCCTTCTCCAATGTCTCGTTTGCGGCCGATTCTTCCCCTTCGACTTCCCTTTCTTTTTCATGATACTTCGCTTCTCTTTCTTCCCACCAACGCCTCTTACCCTTGAGTCCCATCGGTCCCCCCCCCCCCCATATTCTTTTTTTTTCGAAAGACGGTTTTACAGCTCTTCCGCGAATGTGCCCCGTTTCTTTCTATCCCTCTCACCAGTTCATCCCAGGAGGTTTGCATTCGATGGTCTTCTCCTCGCACACCATCTTTTTTGAATGTAGAATACCTGTTCTAATTTCTTTTTTTTTTGGATTCAGATCACGACAACTGCCCCCTTCCTTTTTCCTCCACCACCGTGTGAGCTGTGTCATCCTCCCAGCTATACGCCCCCCCACTTCATTGTTACCCCGCTGCCGAAATGCCTTTAGCTCTCGCGATAGGTGACTCACCCGAGCTGTCAGCTTTTTGGGAAACTGTTAGCTAGCTTTTGGTCGGCCGATCTTTTTCTAGATCGTTCCCATTTAGATCTTCTATATTCTTTTTTCTTTTGCTGCGCGCCGACTCTTCACTGAACGGATTGCCTTTTTTAACTTTCCTTGCAATCTCTGGAGCACAGAACGGCTTTCCCCCCCTTTCGCCCACGGATATCGTCCCTCAATACGGACCCCATTCCCTTTTTCTTCCTCTTGATAGGATACCAGCGCTGCCGCTTCCGCTGCCCCCCCCTTTTACCCAGTTCTATAAAGGAGATTTCCCCCATTTCGTCATTTTTTTAAGCCAAATCTTTGCTTTCCTTTTCAATAATTTATTTTAGAGTCTCTTTTTAGTTCTAGTTCCTTTTCCAGATGAGTCATGATGACCTCCCCCCCTTTTTTTTTTGTCCTTCACTAATTTAATAAAGGATAAGTTTTTTTTTTTTTTTCTCTTTCTGTCTTACCTTTTTGTTTTGCTCACTTGAAGAGATTGCTGTACCCTCGCCCCTTCCTTTTTGCGAGTTCCTAGTTACGATACAAGAGCAGTCCTCTCAGACTTTTTTCACCCGCCACGCGTCGTGTGAAAAAGATTCTCTTAGCTCCATGGCCACAGATATAGGATCAGTCACCCCCACCAAACTAGTTCCCCCTTTCCTGCATAATGCACTAGACTCTATGAGTTGAGCCCCACAGTTCCTCTTTATCCAGAGGCGTGCATGGCTGGCGGAAACAGTACAACCCTTGAGCATACACCCTTTTTTTTCCGATGGGAGTTGTTTTTTCTTTTCTCATTCCCAGTTTCATTAGACGATGTCCGTTGCCTCAAATTAGCGGCCCTTACTTTCAGTAAGTGCACTGCGCTTCACCCTCGATCACGTGTTCTTTCCCTTTTGGAAACCTCCCCCTTCCCCATCCGCAGTTAGAGATGGACAGATTGCCTGAGCTCTGGTTTTTTTCCTTTTTCATCGCCTTTCGGGCTTCCTCGAAAAACCCATGGTGCCTTTCTTCTGAATCGTCGAGCTCCGTGAGAAATCCCCTCCTCAGATGCTAGGCTCCGTGCGTACCCTTTTACTTAGACCAAGTAGCGATACCCCCTCCAGGTCCCTTAAGTCCACCAGTGAATAGAGAACCGTCCCAGTCTTCCGTCTACATTGGTGAGGCCCTTTTCACCCGACCTTGCTTTTCCCTCCCATTTTGATCCATAGGTTGCTTCGTAAGTGTATCGTTCCGGCCCCCCCAGCAGCAGCTCCTCAGGCACCCCCCGCGCAGGTTCTTACTTTTACGGTTCTTCACAGGTTGCCAGTTTTCGCCTCATGTAGGGAGAGGCCTTCTTCACTCTGCTCGATTGAGTGCTGACGCCCCCTCTCACAGCCCTGGTCCTTCCGAACCAAGTTGCCTCAAAGCACTTTTTCTTTCTTCTTGTTTTTGATCACAAACGCCCCTGCGTTCTTTTTTGGCCCATTTTGTAACGCCCGCCCGAAAAACATGTATGGTTAGAGCTCCCACGGAGCGGCCCCACCTCTTTTCTTCCCTTTTTTTTTGTAAGCTCCACCAATTCTCGCCACCTTGCTCACGCCCGTTTCTCGTGTTCTTTCCAGCATCCGTTCGTACCCTCCTTCCGGCTTGATGTTCACTTTCCCTCAGACGGAAAAATATCCTTTGTTTTTCTCGATTGCTCCCCGCGTCAGTCGCCTTCTTACCAGGACTGGGGCTGTCCCTTTCCAAGTCCAGTCGCGCTTGCTCGCGATGGCGTCCCCTTCTTGAGATTTCCCAAAAGAGATCACCGCTGTTTAAACGGACCTTTCTTTTCTCCCGCCGCCAGAAGTAAGAAGACCAGTACCTTCCCTTCTCCGATCATCTCGATGCTGTCCAATCGAATCCCGTTTTCTTCTGCAAACCCTGGCTTTATTCCCCCCCCCTCATTTGATGCCTAAGAACTTAATTTCCCCCCCAGGTCCCCCCCTCGGAAGGCTGGATTCTCTCTCCTTTCTTTTTTTGATAGAGATTTGAGACTTTCCGTTCTCTGCAGTGTTCGATCCCCATTTTCCCCCCTCGTCTTCCCAGCGTGGGAAGCGACCCTCCTCTCTTTTCCCTCCTGAGATCTAGGCAAAATGAACTGCGCTAGGAATTTTGGCGGCGAGGGCAGCACCCTTATCTTTTTCTCCCTACTTGAGCCATCGAGCACCCCCCAGCCCCTCTTCCCACTGCTCCCCCCCCCCTTTGAGATGTTACCCCACGGTTTCCTTCTTTGCATGGTAGTCCTCTCGCGGCTGCGGCGCCAAGCCGAGAGAAATCCAAAAATACTGGATCAGTTTTGCCCCCCCCTGGGACACCCCTTTGGACACCTTCCAGCCGTCTCCCCCGCCCGTCTGACGTGGCACCCGACTGGCCCTGATCGATTGATCGCAAATACTCCCTTTTTTTTTAAGGTCCGATTGGGGGAGCTTACCGAGCAGGCAACCGTCCTTTCGTTCTCTAACTTTTGGACTCCCCTATATAAAGAACTTTTTTCAGACTTTTTCCGACATTTTCCCCCCTGAACTCAGGGCCCCATCGTCCTTCTCCGCTTCACACCCCCCACGCGCACCCATCCCCTGCTTATCTCCCCCCCAAGCGCCCAAGCAGAGACCTTCCCCCCTCCCCCATCCCCCCCCCACCCCTCCCCCTCAGTCCCCATGCCCGATGATGTTCGGAGCTACCCCACCGTTCACACACCTTTTTTTTCCCAACCCCCCACTACAATCCTCCCTCCGCGCGGTTGAATTCCCTAGCTTCCTCAGGGACTGCGATTCCTTGTGCCGGACAAGACCGGAATTCTTCGCTTGGTTTGGATGTTATGCCTGTTCTGATAGACAGGGCACCCCCCCCCCCCCTGACGAATTGTGAACCGATCACGTTCTCCCCTCGTTTACAAGGTCACCTTCGCAATACGAAATTAGGGGGAACCATTTTTGTCCTTCCTGCCCTTCCCCGACTTCGACGGCTTGGTGGTACGTCCCCTCCTCAACGAGCTTATCCTCCATGTTTTGGCCCTTGCCCCTTTTCATTCCCTATACGGCTTGCCTAGATCTGCTTTAGCTTTTCTTCCCTCCCTAGTCCCCTCTTCGCATTTTTTTTAGTTTTGTCGAGGGGAAAGGACTTTTCCCTCCCTTTGATTTTCGACTGATTTCATTCCCAACAGCTGCTCTCCTTTCTGATTTTGATGTTTCCTATTTTATCCCGGATCGAGTTGCGCGACTTATGCCTTCCAAAACATACCCTGTCTGCCTCCCGCGATCAGTTTTCACCCCTCTCCCTCTCGATGAAGGTCCTCGCCTTTCCCCTTGCCCCCTTTCCGCGTTCACACCTTGTTTTGACTGAAATTGTTGCTGAATTTCCGTTTCCTTGCTTCCCGGGAACTGATCTCTCTCCCCGATTATGCGCCTCTAGAGCGTTGTGCATGTTTGATGTTTTTTACTTTTTGACGAGGTTTTGTGCGAAAGCATGCCGACCCTTCCTTTTTCCTCCTCTTCCGAAGCGTTCTGGGATTTCTTTCGTGTGTGATGTGTTTTTGGGTGTTTGGTACTTTTCTGACCTAAAAGATGACGGGATTTTTTTTTTTTTTTTCCTTCTAGCATCCCGAGAATGGACTTTTTAAATCACCCTCGATTCCTTTGTGTTTTCTCACTGAGTTACCTTTTCTTTTTTTTTTTTTTTTTTTTTGTGTGCCGGCCGCAGGTAGCCCTCCGGCACCTGTGCACCGAATGTTTTCGTTTTTATCACCAGAACTCCTTTGCGGAGCATCAGTTTTCGTTCCTTGATCCCAATCCCCCACCGACACTACACTTCGCTTCACGAAGTGCCCGCGCGCCCGAGCCACCCCCCCTTGTCACCCCTTTCCCTCCCGAGCTTGGTATTTGGCGCGTCTGGCCTGATCGGCGTTGGACCTGGGCCGCGGTCCCACACGCGTTTTGTCTTCTCCCTCCTATATGCCGACGCCTTGACGTCGATGTCGTGCGCTCCGTTTTCTTCCAAGGCTGGGTTTTTTGGTTGAAAAGTTGTAAGGTGATTCTCCTTCTTCCTGGCCTTTGATCTTTTTTTTCAGGAGCCCCCGGCGGCAGGCCCTCGTTCCTCAGCTTTGCGAGATTTTGTCAGATCGACCTTCGCGACAAGATTGCCGGAACTAATTTATCCCCGTATCCTTGTTTACCCCCCCTCGAGATCGTGGGAGTACCTATCGCGTCTCTAGAAGATTTTTCTTCTTTCCCCCCCCTCCCTTTTCATCTTTGCTGGAGAATCGTTACGCGCCTCGAAAGGATGCGCCCTACTTTGTGTCTTTTCCCGCGAATGGCAGGTTCCTTTTTATCAAGTTCCGTTTCGTACCCTGATCAAAGAGACTTTTCTCTCATGCTCCCGCGTTTTTAGCGCGGAAACATCGATAAGGCCATTTATACAGGGTTTCCGTTCTTTTATCTGGGGGGGATACGCCCGGGTTTGCACCTTTCCTCTCTTCCCCCCACGAAAAATTCTGTGCGGTTCTATTTTTTCCTTTTCCGGTTTGTTCTAAGGGTTACGAGGCCCGAGGTTCCTTCACCCTCCCTCTGCAGCGACGGTTGGCCTTATTTTTTTCGGACTTTATGACGAAGGCGACCTATAGAACTCTATTTTCCTCCTTTTTTTTGTTTCTCTTGTGCACTTAGCCCTCGTTGCTGCTTTTTGACGACCTTTTCTTGCCTCTTCGGTGCCCCCAGTCTCTCTCGCAGCTTGCTTATAATCCCCCCCCCTCCCTCTCTTCCTGACCTTTTCCGCTGCACTATTTCCCAAGAAGGCGCATTTTCCCTTGAACTTTTTCTGGCAGATATTCGTTGCATGTTCACACGTTGCCCCCCCAGACCCGTTCCCCAAGGCCACCCTTGATGGTCAGGCATCACTTTAGGGTCCTTCTTTTCTTTGAGCTAGCTTCTTCGAATGTAGGCTTCGTTGCAGACCGGTTCTCCCGGTTTTACGACAATCTGCCCGCTTCCTTTCTCGCAACCCCCCTTCCTTTACCAAGTCTCGTGCAGGACATTGCGTGGTAATTTTTATTTTCTTTGCGCGACGCTTCCAAGCCCTCCATCTTTTTTTTTCCCTGAGAAATCCTATTTTCGCGCGCTTCGGTCCTCCCGTTTGATTTTCCCTCGTTAGAAGCGAGAATCTTTTGTTTCTGTCGAGAACTAATCGATTCTACCTCATACCCTCCGCACGGTCTTTCAATGATGTTTTTCCTCTTCTTCAAAGTGCAGTCCAAAGGAATCTCATCGCTGGCATGCACTTTGATTTCAACCCCTTGGTTTCCCTTCTTCTTGTTAGCCTTCCTTCCTCCCAGAGGATGGTGCCCTCCCCGCGAGTGATGAAAGGACACATAGTACCCTCTGCCGCTCTTCTCTTGTGACCCGCTCTTCCCTCATTTCTTCTTTTTGAGACCTTTCTAATTGATTTCGGAGAGGCTACTTGCGATCCATGTCCTTTTACCTCCAAACTTACTCTCCTCCTAGTTGTGATGTCGTCCATACTTTTCTTTCCGCCTGTCAAGTGCCCTTGCCACTCGCTGTTTTTTTACAGTTTTCTGTGGCGTGCACGACCGCTCATTACAGGTCTCCCCCTTTTCTTAATGTTTACCCCCTCTCTTACAGAGCCCTTATCAGCATTTTTCGGCCCTTTTTTTCCGCTCCCCCCTCCGCTCCCCCAAGCCCTAGCAACCCATTTGTCTTTCGCGAATTCTCCCGTTCGGATAATCGAGTCCATGTTCACCCCCCTTAGTCCCCCTAGCATCGCTAGCGTGCGCATCACTTTGCTATCTCCTTCGTTCTTCTTTGCAGCCTAACATTTAGATGATCCCAGTAACTTTTCCGCGTTTCGAGGCTCCCTCCCTTCCCTTCGATCCTCAGCCTCGCTGGCGTTTCCTAATACGCTTGCCTGCTCCTCTTTGGTTTTCCTTCCTCTTCAGCTGCCCATCGATCACGTTGGGTCTTTCCCTTTCACACCACATCCCAATTCAGAGAGGAAATGGGCTTCTGAATGCTTCCTGACACTTGTTTTCCCGCGGGTTTCCCCCCCCTCACCCCCATGGATGCCTGCTTCAGAGGTATTTTCCTCTTTTTACCAAACAACACCAGTTTGAGACCTAGAAAGTTTTCAGTCTTATGTCCACTTATAGAACCATTTTATTTCCCATTTCGTCTGCCTCCAACAGACCCTCCGGAGATCTGTCTTCACTCAAAAATTAAACAGCCCCCTTTGCGTATTGCTTCAATTCTTGGGACTCCCGTTTTTCGACTTCCTTGATGGTATCCCCTCTTCTGTCTCTAACATCCTACGGCTGACACTGCGACGCGCATTTGACGGCCCCGTCAGTCCTGTGGTCCAGGTTTCCACTGTCAGATTAATTTCCTCCCTCGTTCTGCGCGATTGGTTTTTCTTTTTACTTCTGACCTTTCCCTTTTTCATTTTCCCTAAGTTGCTAAACCCCCGCCTGATTCCCACCCGAGAAGAGGGGGCCCGTCTTTCCTGTACCTCCGCCCCCCATCCGACCGCGTCCATCCCCATGGGTTCGCACAGCGATGTCGTATTTACAATGTATTTGCTATTTCTCCCTTGCCGATGAAAAAGCTCTTCCTGGTGCTGTATCCACACTCTGGTAAACACCCCACCAAACAAACCACACCCCCCCCCTTGATCCAGAAACAGGTTATTCTTGATCTTCCATGTGATCTTTCCCTTTCCTTCATTTCCGGAATGTCTGACCCCTCCCTTCCAACTTTTTATTTTCTTCCTCTGTGTCGCCGACCCCCCGCGCATCGCCGTTTTCCCCCTTACCTCCTGGGGCTGCACACAAACGCGCGCGGCAAGTTTTTCCGATTGGCGCGCCTTCTTGTTGGACCCCGAGCACGCCTACTTTTTATCCCTTTTAAGTTTTTCAGCCCGAAGGGAAGATATTCAGTTGGCCCGATCATCGCCCCCTCATCCCCCTTGGAATTGTTCACAACGAGGTGCGACGCTCTCGATTCTTCCCGAATCCAGCATCAGTTTTCCACGACCTTTCCTCCTTCTTAGAG
>Ga0179591_1338381_pt1 | contig 10019 bp, 10 predicted proteins | sample CZOMad2_1_08_16f_FD_182891 | JGI IMG/M metagenome (GOLD analysis project Ga0179591, IMG submission 182891) | Vadose zone soil fungal communities from Angelo Coast Range Reserve, California, USA - CZOMad2_1_08_16fungal (PacBio error correction) | ecosystem: Environmental > Terrestrial > Soil >... | reverse complement strand
GGCGGTTTTTCACTTTCTTTACCCCGATTTGCTAGGATGCAAGTTATTTATCCTTTGTTCCCTCGTTTTTCACACAGTTGCCATCGGACTCCGTGGGGATGTTCCCAGTTCCGTATTTTCTTGCGTTGCCCTTTTTTTTTATTTTTTCCAGTCTGTTCTTTTTTTTGGGTTTTGGATGAGTTGCCGGGTGATCCCACCCAACCGTCTTCTTCCTCGCCACCCCACCATCGCCGTCTGTACGTTTCTTCTCACGCTCAAGCTCACTAATTGCAATTCCACATCCTTCAGGAATTTTTTTTTTTGAAGCCTTGCCTTTTCCCAGCCTGCCGCATTTCCTTACTACTTGGTTGCGGCGGATCCAGTTTGAAGTAGACAGAGATTGGAGTTCTTCTCAACCGAGCCTGTTTTCTTCTAGTTCCTTCTTTTTTTATATTTTTTGAGTCTCCGAATTGGCTCATGGAGATGATTCCAGTTGGGAATCGGAGCCCCCGTTGGTGGTTGTTTTCGCCTCCGAGGCTTTCTGCTCAACTGTCGGAAATTTTCATTGACCAGGGAAGTCCTCAGCTCCCCCTCACTCCGGTCCCTTTTTCCCCCTCCGAGATTGCTCTCGAGCTTCTTTTTCTGCTTTAATTGTTTCGTTCGTTGCCGTTTTTCTTTGGGTTGCGCTGCCCGCGCGACGAGGGATTCAAGGGCGCCCCCCAGGCGCCTTGAGTCCTTATTGCAATTTTCTCCCCCCCAGCCGAGGGCTGCTGGGCCAGGTCGATAACGAAGGCTGTTGAAATTCCCCCCTTGTGACCCCTTCCATTCGGACATTAGTTAACAAAAGATTTTTCCCATTTTTCACGACGCCCCACCGCTCGCGATCAAGAAACGTGTTGTTTTTTTTTCTTCGAGATACTTGTTCTTTCCTATTTTTTCCCATTTTACTTTCGTTTTGCCTGCTTCCCTCCTCCCGTTGAGATAAAAAATTGTCAACATACCCTCAGGATTTTCACTACTGGCAAGTTCAACAGACCTTTTTCCATTGGGGATGTGGGCGAAAGTTCCCTGGAGCTGGCCTTTTTCCTCTTCCTTTTGCTCCCGTCCCCGTAGCCTATGTCGCTCAACCTCCGGCTAAAAGTCCCCGCAGTCCCAGCTTCATCATTCCTCCTCCTCTCCCCCCCGCGCTATCAGAATGGAGGAAAAAAAATGGCGGAGTGCTATGCCCCCGGCGGCCCTATTTCTGCCTCTCCCTACCCTGGTTTTCTCTTTTACTCGATACTTTCCCCCCTGCGCGCCAGAAGCGACGTACTGACAACCTCCTGTCCTCCCCACCCTCCTGGTAATCACAGTCCGAGGGAATCCTTCAGCCTCGCCATCGCTCCTTTTGACCCCCCCTAAGAAAATTTCCCCTGCCCGGCGCGGAGGCCCCCTTAGAGTGCCCTTTTTTTCGTTGCATGCATCCGCACAAATGATCCGTGCATCCTCTGGCATCTTTTGCGAATTTTGCTTCAACCGACCCGTAAGCTTTCAATTCGAAATGTTCTTTTCTTTCCTTGTCTCCCGTTTCTCAAAAAATCAGAACCACCGACTTTTCTTTTGTAGGGGGGGGAAGTGCCAAACATTCACCCCTTCCACTCCCCCCAACTATAGCCTGATGTAACAACCAGCCCCAACCCCCACCCCACCGGGCCCAATACCTAACATAATTATATTAAGAAGCGAAAGGTCTTACCTCCCCTCTTCCTGGCCCCCTTTTTGTTAAACCCTCTCATTTTCCCCATCTTTCCTTCCTGGATGCCCCCCCCCCCATACGTCACATGAAAAGGCAAGACCCAGTATGAAGCGATTGACACAAGTACATTTCAGAACTTCCCCCCCCTCCCGGCTGACCGAACACCTGAGCACTTGAGTTACCCCCTCCTGCCCTTCGAAAACCCACTTTGGCTGGCGGGAGGAGGACTCTTCCCCGGTACCCTCTTTTACGACTAGGAAATCCATCTTTCACTGCTTCCAACAATTTTTGTTGAGATACCAAAATGGGGATCCTTAAATTTCAAAAGCGATTTTTTTTTTTAGGCCCCCCCCGACAACGTTCAACCCCACCTCAGAAAGATTTTGTGACGGTGCTTTGATCAGACGGCTTTCGGCGACCCCTTTAGCCCGGTCGAGACCCCTCGCGTCCCGCGCTAGGGAGAGTGCTAACAAGGCCCCTATGACTTTCGATTCCCTTTCCTGATCTTACCCCCACCCGTTCTTGAGATCACTCTTTCCCCCATGTGCCCAATCCACAGCTCCGTAAACTTCTTTTTTCCAGCTGACCCCCCTTTTTCCTTCTTCGGCCTCTGTCAGACTGTCCAAAACGTACTGCAAAGGTGTGATAGAAGAGCCGCCCCGCCCCCTACCCCCCCCACCACCTTGGCGGACAGAACGATACCGAGATGCGCCGGTTCCTCAAGTCCCCGCTTGGAGACGTCCCCCCCTTAGCTTTCTACCTCCTCTGAGATTTGACTTTGGCCTGAAGACAACGGAAAGCAGCCCCTTTGACCCCTTTTTCCCCCCCCTCTCCCTCTTTTGCCCCCTATTGTCCACGGCTCTGCTAGTCTTGACCAAAATCATCAAGGCCTTTTTCGAACCTAAACAGAACCGAACCAGCCTATCTTCCCCCCCCCGCAATATTTCCACGAAAGCCTCAATGGGAGGTGAAAGCCATTCCCTTCCAACAGTGCTTTTCCCTGGTCCCCCCCTGAACTTGGTCAGGCGATAGGAGATTCTTATAACATTTACCTGTCCACGCCCTTTCCTTAGTCCTGACCCAAGACCCATCTCAGAAGTTTATATCATACTCAAACCCCTTTTGCTTGGCTTCCATGACCAGGCCGATGACCTAAAAGCTTTTCTCCCCCCGTTCTTTTTTTTAGCCCGGTGCTCCCCATTCCTTTTTTACGTCAGGCATTACGTATTTCCACTCCAAGGGACCAAAAAGGCGATTAGACTCCCCACGGACCCACCCACCCCCCCCCCTTATTTCGTTTGGGTGGCGGACCCCCTATCATTGCAGCCCAGAGGTGAGTAGGATTTTTTACCGTTTTTTTGTTTTTATCTGAAATTCAACCGAGACGCCCCCAAAGCCCTTCCTTTCAATCCTCCTTTCAGGCTCATCCGACCCTGGATCATATCGGCGAAAAACACACAAGAACTACAATTCCTTTTTTTCTCCCGGCCTTCCCTTTGCCTCCTGGACATTTTTTCCGATTCCTTTTTTACAGAATTCTCAGCTCAATGAGTGCCCTTCTCTTATGACTTAACCCTGCTAGCGTTCCCTTCTTACGTGCTTTTCTCCGTATCACCCCCAACACCCCACCCCCCTCCCCCCAACCCCCCCACTCCCCCGTTTTTCGCGCTGAATTTGTTCCTTTCCCCCCCACTCCGTCCCCTCTCCTCGGACACTCTTTTGAAGCGCTCCAATAACCAACCGCGACATTCAAACCTGATTAAGAAAGGCGTTCCCCTTCAAATATTGGGACTCGTTTCCTAGCGTGACCCCTTTTTTCCTTCCCGCCCTAATTGAAGGTAGAAACGTACCTTTGTTTTCGTGCCTTTTTCTTGCGTCCCCCCCCGGGTGTGGAGTAGGGATTTGGTTTTTAGCTTGCTCTTTTTAACCGCCTCCCGTTTCTACTGTTGCGATTTTTTCTTTCTTATCCACCCACCCTCTTTTCACCCCTTCCTGAAGCCGGGCTTTTAAAGCGATATTAGATATTCCTTGAACCCGTACACCATCCTACGTATGTCTTGTACCTGAATCTTTTTTTCTTTCAGGCGCTTGACCGATCTAAGAGAGTGGGGACCTTTTTGAGCGGAAGGTTCTTATCTCCTTTTTTCGCAACCAATTTTTTTTCTCCCCCCCTTCAATGTATTCGCATGGTCCTTAAAATGAGTTTATTACTCCTCTCCCCATTCTGTTCCCCTCCCGCTGAACTCCCATCAGACCCTCCTTCCGTTTTGGTCTCCCGCATTTTGTTGGAATGCAAGAAAGCATCACCCCCCCCCCCCCCGATGATCCAACCATTTTCTCCTTCTTACCCCCTCCCTTCTTTTGCTCTATGGTTCCCTCTAGTTGAGTTTTTTCCCCCCTCGTTGCCAGGGAACCCCTAGACTTTTCCCTCCCCCCCCGCTTACGATCTGTCTTGTTTTACCTTTTTGGACCAAAGAAGGATACTTAGCACAAAACAACCCACAAAATTAACAACCCCCCTTTTTGCAAAACCCTCCCAGCGACAGGAGTGGAGAGACAATTTCCTCCTTCTGATCTTCCTCTCCCCTCGTGCCCGTTCCCCATCTGTCTTCAAGACCGCCAAGCGTAACCCAAGTCCCTCTTTCTTTTTTTCCTTTGCACCTGGACTTTTTTTTTGACCCCCCTGTGATTTCTGACTCTTTTTTCCAAGCCCTGGTGGTCAGTCGGTTTTTTTGAACCGCCACCGCAACTCAGGAGAAGTATAACTGAGTCAAGAAAACACCAACCGCCTCCCCCCCCCCCGGGTCAGTAGCACAAGCGCATCATTCCCTCCCCCTTTGTTTTCTTAATGACTTTTCTACCATACTTTCTTCTTTTTTTCAACCTCCGCCCCATGTCTTTCTTTTGACATCCTGAATATGAGATGGACTGGGTGGTCTTTTTAGATCCTTCCCCCCAGCTGTCCTCGTTATCTTTCGGATTCTGTCTTTACATTTTGCTCTTTTTTTTTGTGTTGACCCATTTCTAACTTTCTTAGATGCGGGTATAGGTCTTACCCCCACCCCCCCCCCCCAACCCCACCCCCCCCCCCCCACTTGGGGAAAACACTGATAAGTTAGAGGTCGAGGGCGAATCTCAAATCTCTTTCCACCCCTTGGTCTGTCTTTTATTCAGGTTCATTTTCATACTGCTGCGCATGGGCGTTTTTTTTTTGATGTTGGTCTTCTGTCCCCCCTCATATGATTTCCCGGTATGAGTCTCTGAATAGGGAGAGATTGACTCTGTCTTGTTCTCTTCCCCTGCTCTGCTTTCCTCTAACCCTCCTCTCCCCTCACCTCGGTACCTTCTGACTCTTGAGCCCGTAGAAGACCCACTCCGAGGACCTTTTTCTCCTGTTTGCTTTTTCCCCTTTAGCCGTGTTCCCCTCTTCTTATTCTTTCCCCATACTCTTCCTTTCTTCCAACCCACCCCCTAGAAGATCACTGGTCCCCTGGGATTTAATGTTTGAATCGAGACTTTCTACCTCTTTTCCCCCGGATTGCCTTACCCTTCGCCCTTCTCTCTTTTTTTCTTCTCGTTCCCTTCGCAGTGTTTATAACATATCACTGTTTACAGTTCAAACGTCCAATTTCCCCGTACACCTGTGAACTGTTTTGTAGTCACCCTCCCCCTCCTTTTAGGTTTCTGGAACCCCTTTCCGGTGGTCCAATCATGTATGGTGATGATTGGGGGAGGACCGACACTCTCTTCGTCTTTCTAGAACTGGCGTCCTTGTCCCCCTTTGCGCCTTCCGTTTATGGGTCGGGACGGTTAAGGGATGCTTTCTTTTGTCTTCAAGGTCCTTCCTTTTTCCTCCCCCCGTGCGCTTTTCCCCTCCTCCCCAAGTTGTTTTTCCTTGCCACGCCAGATTTCTTTTGGTACCGGTCCTCCAGTATTCGGATCCGTTATGTAGAGAAAGTTTGTGTTGTCTTTTTTTTTTATTCAGTCTCATTTTTTTTCTCATGATTTTTGCCCGGTGTCTTCACTCTCGCGAAGGTTCGATCCCCCAGCCCTCCTCCTTTCGTTTTCTTCACCCTTTCTTTTTTTTCGATATATAATCTTTTTTTGGACCCTTCCTTGATAGTCCCTATTTGACCACTATTAATTAGTTTATTTGACTTCCTGAAAATAGACCTCTTTCTCCTTTCTAACTCCTTTTCTAATGAATTTTTTTTGGGGGTTCCCTTGCAAATCCATTCTCCGGAGGGACTTTTTTTAGAGACGTGCCGCCCCAGTTTGTTCCTCATAAAAGGGCATTCCTTAAGAATGTTTCATATGCTTCCCTGAGCTCCGTTCCCTGCACGTAATTGCTCCTTGGTGGTCCGCAACTTTTCCCTGAGGGTTTGAGTGGACGAATTCGGGAGAGTAAAGATTGGTACTTTCCTTTCTTCATTTTCGTCTGCATTTTTTTTTTTTCTTTTTCAGGACCCTCCGATTTGGCACTCGGCCAGGTCCCCTAGTCTTTTCCCGATCGGGTGTCCAAAAGTGAAGCGGAGAGACTTTCGTTGTTCCCTACCTTTATTTCTTGGAGCCGGGGTTGTTTGTGTTTTTTTTTTTAGCTTCATGGTTGGTTTTTTTTGAGGATGTTTTTTACAATGTGGTATACTCTGCCCCCCCCCACCCCCCCTCTTCCTGAACCCTTTTTCTTTTTACGTTGCTTTCTGTCCCGTTAGAAAACACCCCCCCCTTCTCACTCCCCCCCCCACGCCTTTTGTAATTGTTGAAGAGAGCCCCCTTCCGTCCTTTTGCATGCTAAGGGGAGTATAAAGAAGTGACGTCATCGTCCGAAGACCTGCTACCGTATCTTTTTAAGTCCCCCCTTGACTTCTAGTTTTAGGTTTAGATAGATTCACCTAGCATTTCTTCTTTGAATATGAGTCTGCTGCCCGGGATTTTCCCCCTCCTTATTCTTCCCCGCTCGGTCCCCTCCGCCGCTAGAGGACTCCACACTCTCTTTAAGCCGAGGTTTTCCTCACATGGCATATCCCCTCAATCCGGCCAGGTTTTTTTCATTCCAATTTCGCTGTGGACGCTGCTCATTGGCATGCTTTTTCTGTTTTTTTCCTCTTGAAGGTTCTTTTGTCCCCTCAGATTCCCTTTTTTTTTGACGCGCGTCGCCCACCCTTCTCCCCGGCGCCGACCCATTACCACAAGAAAGAGGGATTTGGTGAGACTGTGTGTCCCCCTTTCTCTCCCCAGTTTTTGCTTCCCAGTGACTGCACTTTGGCAACCCCCTCTCTCCTGTGCCGCGCCCCCCCTGTCTCTATCTTCATTAAGAAGAAGTTGTTTGTGAGAGTCTTTGCGGGGTCTTCTGTGCAATTTTTTTTTTTTCTTGTTTTCTAAGACCGTAAGCGGCGGATCCCCCCACTGGATCACTACTAAAAACCCCCCCCCCGATGTCCTTTTTCTAGGCCCTTGTCCTGAACCAGCTCTTTTCGTTTTGTGTTGCGAAAGGGTCCGACCTTTTATGAGTTCCTTTTTTCCGCGCTATAAGAGAACTGGTCTCACAATCAATTTTTTTCGACACCCTGCCCCCTAGGTTAGACTCCTTTCCTGACACTTAATATACTCAAATAATCATCTCAATGGAAAACACTTTGGCCCGATGGAGGTGTGCTGGCTTCCCTAACCCCGTTCCCCCGTCATGTGATAGGCCTACCTTTTAATTCCCCTCTACCGACACCGCCAAGAAGATACACTTGCCTCTGCGCCTCTTACCGCCCCTTCATTCGCCTAGAATTTCTTCTTTTCCCCCTCGCGTTTTGAAAATCTCCTCAGTGCGGGGGGAGAATTTCCTCCCCCCGTCTCCCTGTCGTACCCCTTTGAATCTGACTTCAAATTCTTTTACTCACTGCACCAAGATTTGCCGGTCATTTCAGGCCTCCCCTACTCCGGCGTGCCCTTTTCACACCACAGAAAGTTGGGACTGCAGAAAGGTGTGTGATGTCTCATTCTGTGCTCCCCTCCAAGCCAACTGAGCAGCCTTTTTGTTGCTTACTGATTTCTCGGTTGGGTGCGTAGGAAACCATTAAACACTTCCAACCAGCAATAGACTCGTTAACCCCCTCCCCCCCCCCACAAAGAAAACCTCCCCCCAGCCTTCAATTCGATCATCCCCTCCCCGGCCTTTCCCCTCCGATTGTCAGTTGGTAAAAACCCACTGGCTTTCCGCCTCCTGCCCCATCTTTTCCCATCTTTCCGAATTCCCGAATAATAAGAGGCTAACCATTAAACAAGTCCCCCTGATCGATTGGCCTCTCACATGCTCTTTTAATCCCCCGCATTGTCCGGCGACCCCAAAATGGATTTCGAGTGCAAGTCCCTATTTTCCTCATCCGCAACAATGCTCCCTATTTGAACAACCCTGGTCGCTTCCTACCCACTTTTCGGTCATTATTAACGACCTCGAAGGGTAGTTTGCGACCCTTTCCCCCCCCCCCCCCCGTCCTCCCTTATTCCCGCCTTTGTTTTCTCCCTCCTTATTGACCGTCGAATTTTTCCACTTCCCGAGAAACAGCACATTTGGCGAAGTAGGTAAAGAGCTATTTCGATTTTTCCCCCCCCCCCCCCCCTCTATACCCCGTTTTAAAAAAGTTTTTTCCTTTGAGTCCTGCCATGGAATACCGAGACTTCCCCAGTCTCGATTTTTTTAAATGTTGAAAGAGAGACATTGGCGACTCAAACCCCCCGTTATTTTACCCAACCTGTCCTTCTTCGACTTCCACAGCCAACAAAAATGTCCCCACCAAGCGCTCCTCCGACTCTTGCCTCCCTTCCCCCCCTCAATCTCTTGCGGTCTCCGTCATAACCCTTTGTATACTTCGCGTGAGCTACTCTGGTTTTTTTCCCCTGACTCCTCACAGAAGTAACCACCTCCCTCACAAAAACAGTTCCCCCCTCCCCCACTTCGACCTGAAACCTACACGTGCCGTTCTATCTCAACGTGCCTCAATGAGTTTACCACAAGACCAGTAAAGACCTGAACTTTTTTCATGCCCCCCCCCTTTCAGTTCATCCCTCCCCAAGAGGTCCTTCGCCCCCCTCCTTGTCACCTGATTTTGAGGGCTTGTAGATATTCGTCCGCACTCCCTCTCGATCCTCACTCATTTTCCCCCCCTCCGCGAACTCACATCGCATCGAGTTATAGTAATTAAAAAGTGGAATGTCAGGAGATTATAACTTTGCAATTTACCCCCTCTCCAGCCACGATTTTGACCCCCGGCAGGACAGCACTGGCCTCGATGTTGTGTTCAAGGAACCAGCAATAGTTATGTACCCCCCCCCCTTACATCTGGCTCATTCCTCCTTTCGACGCCACCAGTGCCAAAACCCTTCGAGAGGGAGGGGGCTTGACCAACGATATATTGCATATTCCCGATTTTTTGGGCCCTTTTTCTTCGTAGTTATATGCCCTTATCTGCCGGATCTAAAGACAGAGGTATGCCTCCCCAGATGTCAGGCCTGCATTCAGTTCCCCGGACATAGGCTTCCGCAACCCCTTTTCTTTCACCTTCCCAGCCGCTGGAGTCCCCTGTTTAAGGCTTCCTGTTCTCAGTCTGGATGTAGAGACTGCGCCTTCTTCCCCACCTCCCCTCCATTTCTCGATTCTTTGAATCTCCGATTCCCAGACCCTCTCTATACAGTTCTTATACGCTGTAACGAGGAAACTAGGAGACGGTGATTTAATTCCCCCCTCCACCGCCCTCTTTCCGCGGAACCACTGCGGTGTTTTTTAAGTTCGTCCATTTCCCCAAACCCCCCGTCCCCCTTTCCCCCCCCTCGCTCTACGCTCTTCGGCACCTTTCCCCCTCGTTGAAGCGCTTAATAGTAGGAGAAGGCGATGTTCGAAAAGATCGTTTTGATTGCGACGTTTTTCCCCAATTTGGCGCTGTTTTGGCGCGGATTTTTGAGACCGTTTGGTGAAGGTTATGCCGGCTTTCAGGTGGCTCAAACGATCCCCCCCTTCCGATCGGTCCCATTTAACTCTTGCTCTTTTTTCGCCCAGGCTTCCTGAACCCCTTCCCCAAAGCCTGCGATTATGCTTTTAGGGAAGAGGGATGGAAGGATTTCGCGAGCTTTTCAAGGCTTATTCGTAAGTCGTTACCTCTCCTTGTAAACTTTCTTCTCCACCCCTTCCCTATTCTTTGCGATTTTTCACCCATGAGGACGTTCAAGTATTTGCCAGCAACTCCGCTCATCTCCTCCTATTCTTTTTTGTTGTCGCTCGGGACCAAGCATCCAGATCTTTCAGATTTGCCACCCACCA
>Ga0179591_1333655_pt1 | contig 10019 bp, 12 predicted proteins | sample CZOMad2_1_08_16f_FD_182891 | JGI IMG/M metagenome (GOLD analysis project Ga0179591, IMG submission 182891) | Vadose zone soil fungal communities from Angelo Coast Range Reserve, California, USA - CZOMad2_1_08_16fungal (PacBio error correction) | ecosystem: Environmental > Terrestrial > Soil >... | reverse complement strand
CGCGACCACGGTCCTCCCCCTCTGAACGGCCTGATTCGGTCATCCCCGGGAGAGCCGCACGCTTTTTTTTCCTCTACTGCTGAGCAACCCCGATCGTAGAAATTCGCGACTTTGCTTTCCTCCTCGTGAAGAGTCTTCTTTGAGTTATTGAGTCCGTAAGAAAGATAGGGAACCTCTTTTCCCTTCTTTTTTCGGACGGTTGTCACTCCTGTTGCCCCACACCCCGTGCTTACGAGTGGTACCCTTGATTATTTCATGCCAGCCTTCATGTCTTATTTACTGCTCGGGAGAAGTTTTGAGGTCACCCCTTCTCTCGTTAATGCCTTCCCAGTTTTTTCCCCGTTAGTGGATTTCCTGGCTCGTGTAAAGGAGCAAACGAAACCTTTTCCCTTTCTTTTTTAAACCCCCCCCCCCCGGAGATTGGTAATTAAAGGAGGCTTTTTTTTTTCCTCCCCTGCGACTATTCAAAGTGATTTCGCCTTTTGGAATGTTCTAGTGAAAAAAGCTCGTCCTCCCCGCCTCCTTTATGGACCCCCTTCGGATACTCTTCGACATTCGTTGAGATTGCGCGGTGTCTCTGGGTATCTTTATTTTCTGCAGTGAGAAACTCGACTCTTTCCCTTCACGTTTCAATGACGTCGTTTGCTTCCCCCCCTTCTGACAGTAGTTCCGCGCCTCCGAGGTCGCATCCTGCCCAATTGGTCTTAATAAGTTAAGTAAGTTTTGCACTCCTCGATCTAATTTTTCCGCCCGGACAACTAAATGACTGTGCGTATGAATTTCCGCCCTCATACTTTTCATTAACATCTTTCATTCGCGTCTTTTGTTTCACCTTCTTTCAAGAGAGGAGAAGGCTTTCCCTACCTTTCCCCCAACTTGAATTCAGAGTCCTGTGAAGAGCGGAAGTTCTTCGGGCCCTTTTTTAACCTTATCTTCCTGGTGCTTTTTACTTTTCAACTTTGAAGATCGCGTAATCAGATTAGGTTCTCCCTTTCAGGTTTCCTTTCCCCTGCTTGAGAATATGAAGGAGGTTCCCCAACATTCGTCCACTCCTTCCTTTTTTTTAGACCTCGGGAAAGGAGGCTTTCCCCCCGCCAGATAATAGCTTTTCCCTACACGTGTTTTACCACCGACTCTTGCCGTCTGTGCTAGAACATTGGTCTCCTTCCCTGTCGACGAGTTAATGTAAGGTTTGACGGATCGGTTCTGCCTCTCCGTGAGATGCTGGAGGCCCAGGCCTCTTCTGCCTGAAGATTCTCCCTTCAACGTCCTTTTCTCGCGGAAAACCTCGAATCATTCTCCACATTTTTTCCTCCCAAGCGGTTTTCCTCTTCCTCACCAGACTGCATTTGAGAAGAGAAGCGGCGCTCCGCCGACGGTTCACGCGTCCTCCGACTTGGCCTTATTCTTGCGCTTTTACTCTGGCTAGTGTGAGGATTTACTCGTCTCTCCTGTGGAGATTGGTCGATTCCCCCCCTCCCCTTTGTCAACTGCATTAGACCTTCCCCGCGTAAATCCTCTTCCTCCCTTTTTTTTAGCCACGGAGCAAGGTCTCTTTTTTAGTTTCTGGAGATCTCCGGTCCCCCTCCCTTCGAGTAGATTACCTTCCCTGAGTCCCCTGATCTCGAGTTGACTTTCTCTCCTAAAGACAACGATCCCTCCCCCCCCCTCTCTATTTGCCGCACCAGTCCGCACACCTTCACAGAGTTTTTAGAGAGAAGCCTAGGTCCCCTGCTCTCCCTTCCTCCCGTACCGATGACTCTTGTGGTTGACACGCCTTCGCGGTCACCCTTCCCCCCTCCCTTCCTCGCCAGAGAAGCGACTTGCGAGGCTATGGAATGAAGTTTGCGGTCCTTTATTCATCCCCATAGAAATCGTGAGTATGTTTTGACGTAGTGCATCCCCACCGCCTTCCTTCGGATTTAGGTAGGTCCCTTTTTCCGAGACCAGTCCCACGCACCCCCGCCCCTGACCCAGCCCCCAATCCCCTTTCATTCCGTCCCAACTCAAGTCCCCGTCCCTCGCCTTCTTCCTCAATCATGAAAACGGCCGCTTTTACGTCTTCCCAGTAAATTTTAGAGTTTATTGGGGTTCTTCGGGTGTTCAAAGCGGGCTTTCTGGTTGAGGTTCTTCCTGCCCTGGTGTGGAAAGAGGGTCGATTGAGTCCTTCTTCAAATGTTTTCACACCGGCATTTTTTGAGCGCTTCTGCTGGTTAAGTCCTCTTTCCCGTTCCGCTGAATTCCCACTCCACTAGTCGAATTCCCCCAATCCGCTTTTCAGCCGCTCGGACCGCCCTTCTAAGCCCGTCGGTCCATCGCGATGAAGGCTTCCGTTGGCGTGGAAACGCCTTGTGGACTTTCCCTATCGGTCTTCCTTCTTCCATTGCATAGTCTCTTTGAGATCGTACTTTGAAGAAAGGAATCGGCCAGACCCCCTCAGCGCTCCGGTCACCTAGTCCCCCCATTGACACAGGTTTCTCCCCCTCACTTCTTGTCCTCCCTCCTCCAGGTTTATAGGAACCGTATTAACTTTCCTTCGATGCAATTTTCCCGGCTCGATCCGATCCCTCCCCTCGGCCCCAACCACCCCCGAGCTCCCACTTCGGGAGGCGGGAGTATTCAAGATCCCGAGGCTGGCTGGCAATTCAATTAAGGAGCTTGTGCCGCCGGCCGATTCGACCGTCGATCTCGTCACTTGAAATTCCCCGAAGGTTCCCTTCCCTTACGGAGCATCCCCCTCAAATTCATTTCTACTCCCTTCTCGCTCAGTGACCACAGATTCAATCGCCTTTCCACGCATTAGAAGTTAACTTGCAGTTCTTGTCTTGCTTCTAAGACGCCTTGAGCCGGACAGCGGTCTACACGCTCCACGCTTTTGATGAGATGGTTCCAGCTTCCTCTCGTGTTTCGTTATTCACCTTTCAGCACGCTTTACATTTTCCCCCCTCGATCAACGGGGGCACCCTTTATTCAGGTCGTAGAAGGTGGTCCCGACTCATTGGTTTTTTACCCCCAAGAAAGCATTCTTAGTAGGGTACCTGTTTGGATCTCGCGTTCAAGGATACCCTTTACCCCCTGATGGTATGAGAGGAACGATTTCTTTTTTCCTTTACAGGTTGAGAGAAGAGTTCTTTTCCCCCCCACTAATCTATTTTCTTTGTGTACCTTCCCGTTTTGGAGAACCAAAGTTTTCCGATGAAATACTACATCCCCTTTGATTTTTTGCACAGTATTTACAAAGTTTCCCGCAGCTCTCTTCGTGATGTTGCGGACTGCGAGAACGCCCATCATTTTTTTTTTCGCTGATCGCCCCTTTTAATCGAAGAGCAGGTAGACCCTTGTGTTGAAGCGAGAGGCCTTTCCGCGTTGCTTGCTCCCAGTCAAGGATGAGCGACCCCCCTCTTCCTTAAGTCAAGTTTTTTGAAGTGTTACTCCTTGGACCGCTTTCCCGGCGCATTTCCTCCTGTTATACCTGTTGACCGTCCCTCCTTGACCGAAGATTATTACGGCCGTCACCATGCTATGTATCGTCAAACGGGCCCTCTACCACCGACTGCCCTCCTTACCAGCCTCATAGGAAACTTCTTTTAGCTTCTAAGCCTCGAGTGACATTACCTTCCATCTCTCGGCACATGACCGTTCTGATCCCCCTATTTTTTGATCTCACGTGCGTCGAGGAGACCACCGTTGGCGACTCACGGGTTTCTCCATCCGGCCCTGACGGGCCTCTTGTCCACACAAACATTTATGTTGGACCCCCCCCCCCCCCCATTTCCCTTCTTTACCCCATCTCCTTCTCAGAAAGCAATCCACACGCACCTACATTCTCTGGCTGGGTAGCGATATTCTTTACCCGAGTAGAGAAAAGGCTCCTTTTCTCCTCTTCCATAGTTACAAGGCCGATTTACTTGCTCGGCCCCATCGTCCATTTAAACGGATTAAGAAGGACGCCCAAATCAGACACCACGTCCGCGCTGATTTTTTTTCCTCTTTTCCTTCTTTTCCGATATCCTGGCTTTTCCCTTCCTCTCCAACGAGTTTTTTGAAAGCGCTCGAGGATCCAGGAGGTCGTTTTTTTCCTCCAATCTTTTTTTAGGAAAGGGGAGGCAGTTACTTTAGTCTTTCTCCTTCCTCATGCAGAAAATGCTTTTTCCTCTTTGTCCGCTCCTGACACTCCAATCTCCCCCCTCGGACTTCTCACCTTTTTTACTTTGAGGCTAGCGCGGTGTCACGGCGTAGTCAGAGTGATAGCGTGGCTTACTCTCGAGTCCCGTACTCCCTCCCCCCCCCCTAGACATGTATGGGGTCTCTCCTTCCTTTCTCTCATTTTGATAGTTTGATAAAGCCAACTTCGATCTCGACCTTTCACCCATCGCCTTCTTCCTCCTTTTGAGACTTTTAGTAAATAAGATGAATTCTCTCCCCTTCTCCCCGACTTCAAAGAGGCGGATTCCTTCTTGAACTAGCCGAGGACTCGCGTCGGGCCTCCCTTTCCTCTATATAACTCCTTGGTTTGTGAGAGAGTATGCAGGATGATCTCTGAGAGAAGCGCTGAGAGGCGCTTCCCGCCGCGCTTTTTGTGGCTTCTTTTTTTCCTTCCGGGAATAGGGTAGAGAGATGAGATCCATAGACAATTCTTATTATTTTCTATTTTAAGTCCCCCCCTTTTCTACCAGAGTTTGAGTTGGACGCATCCTCTCCAGGCCCTTCTCTTTCATGATAGCTCCTAAATCGCGTTTGAGGTGGGAGTCCTCCCTGTCCTCGATCGAAGACCAATCTTCTTTATCTCGTTACAAGTAGTGTTCTTCAGCTATGCTCGCTGAGGCTCCCCAATTTTAGGGCAGCGTCCTTATGTCTTATTTGCTGCTCTCGCCACCTCCCAAGTCTTTTCTTCAGGCCTGACCGAATCTTCCTACCCTAAGACTCCCTTTCCCAGCTTCCCCCTATTTCACCTAATCCCGAGATCTTGGGTCACTAGGCCGTTTCTCGCCTAAAGGACGTGTAGAAGAGAGAGTCCCCTTCCCCCCCTACACCATCGAAGGAATGAGAGGCCCTGTTTTTTATCTTTTTCTGGTTGACTCAGGGAATTACTCCCTTCTCTAGAGAAGCGAACGGACGTTGGCTCTCTGATAGATTTCCTCTTTCACTTTCTCTTGACGACCCTTCTCGAGTCATGCCTTTTTCTCCTCTTATGCACGAGACTTGCATGTCGGGGATAGTTTCTCCCTTCCTTTAGTCGTCTCAAGGGAATCTATATTGGGGTCGACTTTGCACTTATGTGGCGTGGTCCCCTCTGAAACGCTTGGAGCGTTGTTCTCCCCCCGCAGTGCGCTCCCCTGGTTGGTTGGGAGAATCCCCGCCCTGCTCTCCATACACGTTTCAAAAGAATGGACCGCCGTTCCCCGGCCCTCCGCGATTTTGAGCCCCTCTTTCCTCCCCTTTGGGACGCAGTGAAGAGCGCTTTTTTCGTTCCTCTTCCTGACCGAACCTGGGAACGCAGAGAGCGGCGGACCTCGATTCCAATGCGGATATAAGCGCCGGCATACGTCCGAGCCGCCCGGTTTCCCCGGCAATTTCTCACGACTTGGTAGGTCCTCAGACCCGGGAGTTCGACGCCCTCTCCGCGGCCGAGAATCGAGGGAAACGTTCTTTCGCCCCTTGTTATGCAGGCTTCGACTCCGCCCTCTTTGATGTTTCCTCAGTGAAACGATGTCATACGCTGAGGACTAGGAGATGTGGACCTGTTTGCAGGGAATCCGGCTATGGCTTAGCGGTTTCCCCTTCGGTACCGTGAGTATGCGCCCTCTGGGAGATCTCGCATGTCCTTCGCTCGACACGTTCGCAAAAACGAGGCGGTCTTCCGCCCCCCCTTTTCTGTGCCGTATTTCTTCTTTCCATGGTAGCGAGTCCGGTAATTCCCTCCCTTCTATACTGGAATTTTCTGTCAAATTTCGGCGATCGCGTTTGCCTGTCAGGATGAAGGTTTTTTAGCGTCCAACTGGATCGGCCCCTTTTATCCGTTGTAGTGTGACAAAATGTCCTGTAATTTACACCCCCGGCCCCTCTCCCTCTTGCCTCCTTCTTCCCCTTGCGCTGTTATATTAGGATGACGGTAACCCCTCCTCCTCCTGTCAAGTTTCATGATACGGGCCTCCTGATGTTCGCCCTTCTCTCTCTTCCGTTCCAGTTTTTTTTTTGCCCCTGTTTAGAAAGCTCTTTCCAGTACTAAGTGGAATTACGTCGGGTACCTTCGCATTTCTTTGACCCTTGACTCGGTGTTTCTAAGATTTTTTCTTCCTCATGATCAGGTTGCGCCCTTCTAATATCTGTTTTGCACGCCTTTAATCTCCCATAAGTCCAGAAGTAGCCCGCGTCAACCCCCCTTTAATCCGAGCAGTTTCCCTAGGAAAGTTGTTTCGTCGGGCCTATTTCCTTTCATTTTTACTGTTTTTTTCCTGCTTACTGGAGATTTACTTTGAAAGAATTCCTCTTCTCTGAGGTCTATTTCCCCCCCGTCGATCTCTTTTTGTTCAATATTCCTTCTTTCCGATTCTTCCGAGCGTTGCGAATGGGAATCAAAGCGTGTCACCTCCCTTTAACTAAGTTCCTTATGGAAGAATCTTGAGGTTGCCCTACATTCCGTGGGGCTCTTTTGATGAATCTTTCCTTTTGGACGCGTTCCTCCTCTCTCTTATTGCCTTCGATTTCACCATAGAGGAATTTTTCCCCCCCCCTCCGCTGCAGCGTCCCAGTCCACATTCCCGCGTAGCTGATTCCGCTCAGCTCCTCCCCTGACCTGAATCGGCCCCCGTCGTGAGCCAATAAACGCTCCCGCGGTTCCTTTTTCAGGTTGAACCAAGCCGAAGAGCCTCTCTCTTGCTCCTCTTCAATTTCACTCGGTTCGTGGGTCTAGGAGGTTGAGGGCTTTGATTCGGGTGAGGAGTTGAATGCGGGTCCCCCCCTTGTTTGAGATGGATAGTTCAAGAGGAAATTAATTGTCTGCCCCTTCCTTTTTCCCACCTTTTGAATTTCCTTTGGGGCTCCACGGTGCCCCTTTTTTTGATCCTTATGGAGATGGAAAGGAAAATTCCTTCACGGCTTCTCTTCCGTCTTCCAGCCTAGATTCCGAGATAGTTCCTGTTCGAGAGAAAAAACCGCTGGTCTCCTTCTCCCCCTCTGCCGTATGGCCAAAGTAGACAGCTGCGCTCTCTCGAGGGGCCAGAATCCCCCTTTCATTTACTAGATTTAGGTCTTTTTTCTCACGGTCGAGTAAGAGCTCGGCCTGAATGTCACTCTGACCTTCTTTAGGCGGGGGGACAGATAGACATACCGTTCCTCGAGTCCTTTTTCTCCCCCCAGCATTAATCCGAGGATGACATTGCGTTCTACCTTCAGTTCCGTTTTTTTTCCCTTTTTTCAAGCAAATATCAACCCGTATATCTTCACTCCAATAACTACATTCCTCCCTTCCCGCCTCATTTTCCCCCAGATTAGAATCTTCTTGCATAGACATCTGATCGTCAGCCCCTATGTTTTTTTCCGGATCTCCCCCCCACCTATTTATTCCGAGTTACCACGTCCACATCATCCTTTGTGTGTTGTGCTTCTCAGTAGAGGCTTGATAGTATCTTTCTGACTGGACGTGATAGGATGACAGACCCCCTCTGCGGACGTTTAGTTCACGTGTCCATGGTCTAAATCGCCTTTCTCACCCACCCCCTTAAGTCCATCGAACTTCCCTACCCGATTGAATCAGCTATAGGAGGCAAGCCGTTGCAACGTGGAACTCCGTGGTGCCTCCCCGGCCATCTCTCTTTAACGTACATCCCCCCCCCCCCCACTCGTGACCGCTCCTCCCCCGGTATAGTTAGTAAAGCAATTCCTGACCGTCCTCCCCCGTGACCTTAAGGGAAACCCCCCCTAAGAATGCTATGTGCAGTTCGTCCCATGAGTACATTTCGAGGACAGGACCATCGTGTTCAATAACTTAAAGAACCCCGTCCCTTCTTCATGATTCAAGTTGACGTAAGTTACCCGCGTTCATTTGCTCGTTTTTGTGTTGAGATATATCCGGTTTTGACACCCTCTGCCCCTCTTTTTGCGAAGCTGAAAGGATATGTCGGGACTTCTTATAGCTTCTTTTTCAGTTTCCCTGCCCATCTCGTTGAGAAGTATACGCCCGGCCAAGGTAAGTTAAGGGCCTATTCGACTCTCCTTTCTCCCGGGTAGATATATTCTCGCTTTTCGGGAAGGTTCCTCGCTTCTGCCGACCGTATCAAACGAAGAGCGACGGCCGCACGCACCTTGTCAGATCCCGCTGCTTCTACAGCCCCAGAGAGGATGCTCTTTTTCCCCCTTTCTTATCTGATTAGTGTACCCCCTTTTAGGTTAGGCCGGAGAAGTTATTTCCCTCCCTGTTCCACGAGGGCCGAGATCAAATTTTCTTCTCCCGGTTCCCCCCATATACGTACCGGAGATAGCATTTTGAAACCCCTACAACCCTCATTCGTGTTTTCTGTCCTGGACCCCCCCTTCGTCCGCGGACCAGGACCCTAAGGAAACCCGTATTTTTGGTTTACCTCTGAGTGTTGCGTTTTCCTTTCTTCTTTCCTAGAGCCGAAGACCCTTGATCTCTTAACCCCCCCCTTCCCCGCTTCGGTGTATCCTCAATTGGCCGTCTTACCATCCTCTCCTTCCCCTCGCCTTCCAAGGTCGGCTGAAAAAATTCTCCCGCATCGCCTCCTCTCTTTTTGATTCCTTTCACTTTTCTCCCTCACTGATCATAGCTTTTCCATGTGCTTTAAGATCTTTACAAGAGCCTGTCGAAGTCTTTCGGGTTCTTAGATAATCCCTTCTCCTTTCCTATTAGTCCCCCTTTGTGCTCTGACTCCGCCCGGGTTCTTGGCTATGTCGTTTTCCTTTTGTTTCCTTAAGTTTTTTTTTTCGCCTGAGATACAGGAAGCTGTGCATCTCCCCCCCCCTTTCCTTCTCCAGGATTTTTTTTTCTTGTTAGACTCTCCTACCTTATTCAAAGTTTCTTCCCCCCCTGGTTCTCGAGTTCCCTTCAGAGCCGTTTGAGTTCTGATTCCGCTCCTTTCCCCGCGTACTTTTTTGTTTTTTGCTTCACTTTTTTTTCTTTCGAGGACTCCCCCGCCTTATAGCCCTTTTTCTTGATACATCCAGCCCGAGGGGGCTTCTTTCCCTCCCCCAGATTTTTGGTGAACAAATTTTTCGACGCCCCCCCCCCTCTTTGCCATCGAGGATGTATGGCCTGACTCCCTCCGCCTGACATAAAGATCAATATGTGGCCGATCCTCCCCCTTGCGAAGAGTCTACTAGAACGGCGCCCCCCCCGTCGCCTCGCAAATGCGCTTCTCCAGAGGAAGGGTTTTGAGAATTTCCCCCGGCTTCCCCGCCCCTTCCGAGCGAAACCCCCCCCTCGAGTTTGCTTCGATGCGGTCCCTTTCGCTCCGATCTTAGAAGAGTCACGGAATCATCCCAGCGGCGCCAGCGAATTGCCTCTTTTTTGAACCCAGGAGGAGCTTGTACTCCCCTTTGCGGCAGTTTATCGCCCCCCCCCCCCCGTTCCCTTTCTTGTTTTTTTTTCCAACAACCCCCCTGCCGCTGAATTTCTCCCATGACTGTCGAGCTTCTCGTAACGCCCATGAACCAGGGTGTGTCTGATATTTTCCCCTCCTGCCTACCATCCCTCTCCCGAGAAGACACCTTCGTTACTTTCCTCTCCGCGGGCATTCTGCGAGGCTTGCCCTGACAGCTTAGGAGAGAGTGCTGTGCTCCTCTGTTAAACCTACGCAAAGAGGGGAGGCGACTAGTTATTTTCCCCTCTCCCTCTTTGAGTCGGTCGTTTTAAATGACTATCTCGCCCCCCCGCCCGGCCTTGTTTTTACTCTCACGTTTTCCCCCCTCTCCCTATGAAATTAGAAATGACGCTCCAGAGAGCGGTCGCAAGCGCCTCCCCCTTCCCGCTTTATTCCCCTCTATTGGAAGCTGGGCGCCCC
>Ga0179591_1262071_pt1 | contig 10019 bp, 7 predicted proteins | sample CZOMad2_1_08_16f_FD_182891 | JGI IMG/M metagenome (GOLD analysis project Ga0179591, IMG submission 182891) | Vadose zone soil fungal communities from Angelo Coast Range Reserve, California, USA - CZOMad2_1_08_16fungal (PacBio error correction) | ecosystem: Environmental > Terrestrial > Soil >... | reverse complement strand
TTCCATCGTTGATTGCGCGTTCCAATTCGTCGATCAAATGGCGACTTGCCGCTCTGACCCATGAAACCTCAATAGTTTCCAAACCTTCCACGTGCTCGACATGTAGCCACCCGCCATCTGGTATATTCGATAGAGAAGGATCTGAACCGGAACCTGAACATTTTTGATTTGTTTGCGTTACACCTCTGGGCACCTTGTTCCCGTTCTTCAAGGGAGGTTCTGTCTAAAGGTACACATTCAGCATACCAACTAAATAGACCTTGATTGAAAGCCTGACGGCTCAGGAAGCCAGGGCAGCTTTTCCGTCAAGGCTTCTAATAGGAGACCCTCGCCGAAGTTAAATGGACCCCCCCGTCGAAAATGAGTCGGACACTCAGGAGCTTTTCACCACGGCCATTTATTGAGTAGAGGTATCAAATCTGTGTTCGAGAGATAGCAATGGGCACTTGCCCCTTGGCGCTTCCTCTTGCTCGGGTGCCTTTGTCCTTAAGTCCAGACTTCTCCCTGGTGTCTGGGATGAGTATCTCTCGGCGAAACGCCTTTGAACCCCTGCACAACCTTGCCTTCCGCTCCTGACATCACGTGGGCTACCGGTCGGTTGCACGATGGAGCAGGCCATTTGACCGCAGCCCCCTTCGTCCCATTGTACCTGGCGTCATTACCAATCGGTCGCCGGGGAATATCGTTTTTTGCCTTTTTTCGAGCAGTGCGCCTTTTCTAATATTGGCGTAGGACCCAAACTGATGGCCGTGCTTTAACACGTAACCTGGATTCCCATCCTGGGGTGGGACTCCGATTCTATGGTTTTCGTTGTCAGGGTCACCCGCTCCGTAGAAAAGATGGGAAAGGAGGGAAGTAAAAGATTACACTACCGAGTCCGCTACAATTGGGAGATTGCATATGCTTTGTCGAACCTTCGCCTCTTGATATGGTCGGGGCTTAGAATCTCTTCATCCATGATATTATACATGACTCGCTTTACTCTTGCCCCCTTTGTCAATCTTAGAGAATTATTTTCCTGACTAGGAAAGTAGCAGACCGGTTATTCCTGTTGCCCCCCCGGCCATTCCCCCCTTTCCCATGTGAAGATCTCCCCTCGCATCGCCTCAGGTGAGCCGCCGGTCGCTTCATGATCGTTGCCGTGACCTTCCTCCTGTGACATTTGGTCCCTTGGACGTATCAAGAATTGGTGGTGCGCGACTGGAGCATGACATCAGCCGTGTGCCAAACCTTTTGAGCCGTGTCCGTGTCGTTTTGATTTCTTCAGGGCGGCAAATCGAGCGTGGATCGGCACGGGCTTCGACTGCTCCGGCGCTGCGTGAACCCCTTTCGACCGTTCTTTGTACCCGGTGTGATGACATTCCAAATCTACAGTAAGGAGGTGTACGAATCGAACAGACTCACTCTAACGAAGAGTTCGAAGAGTGGCTGAACGTTGAATTGATTCCCTTTTGAAGCCTCGGGGGTCCTTTGGTTCTGACTTGATCTCGCTCTTCAGTAGAGGGCACTACTTTTCTTCCTGACGTCTGAGCGTGGATTTTTTCGCCCCACCCTACAGTACTCTTGCTGGTTTCCTCTGCGTGTTCATTCCACGGAGGCTCGGTACGTTCCCGCCCTGCGACATTTTTTCCTTATCCAACGGCGTATCGTGCGCTCCTCATGCCAGAGTGGATGTCTTTTTCTGTTCGAATTTTGCTCTGTGCCGGCGTTGTATAATGTTCGCCACACTCAGAAATTCTTTTATCGCAAGGTCCTCCCCAGAATTCAATGGACCCCGACCCGAGTCTAGCGGTTGTCGTTGGACCTAGCGATGCCCATTTTGAGAGAGTTTCAAGAGTCCCCCCCCGTTTTGGCTCCACTGTGGATTGGTTCTGCTTCACAGAAGACCCATACTGTTGATGTTTGTACTGCGCCATGAGAAGAAGGTCCCCTTCCTATATTTACTACGAGGCTGGTTGCCCTTCCCAGCCCCATTTCTTCCGACGGAATTCTCGCGTTCGCGAAGGGCGACCACCAACGTCGGTCAGGGCGTTACAGCTCGGGCCAAAGCATGCTTCGCTCTCGAGTATAGATGTGTGGACCCTGTGCAGTGGTGAGGACAAGGATCGAAGGTGGTGGAGTGTTCGTTCACCCTGATGGGACCACGGAGGGTTCGCTGCATGATAGAGAATGCAAGTCCTCGGATAATGGCTCGAGCGTCAACATTTGACAGGCTCTGGAGCGCTGATGTAGAAATTTGTCCCCCCTCCTGCTTCATGCGTTCATACTAAGCATCAGCTCCTTGTCTGCCGCCTCGATCTCGCAGAATCTTCAGCAAGGGCCCCTAACATTCGACCCCCCAGTACTTTTAAAGACCCTTCCCCTTTATGAAGGCGATTCCATTTACATATTTTCCTGGTACACCATCCCCCACGAGATTAAAGTGGGGCGCGGTCGTTCCCTTCGCCCGAGTGTGGCGCATGATAGAGGACTATGTGCCGATGCCCCCCCTAGCAACCGTGAATATCACCTATAGACTAGTATAACCCTTTATTAAGTTTCCAGTAATCGAAGTGACCTCCTGGTCCGCATTCCTTCTCGAATCGCCCGGTCTGAAGTCGGCCGGAGTCTCAACTATTCCCAACTTCAGAAAGAGCGTCATAGCGGCATGGCCCATGGAAATCTTTATGGCGTGGGGTTAATGAGACTCAATTAGAGCACGTCTCGTCGGAGCCACGTAGACCGCTAGAGTGAATGAAAAAGTACCGGACCACAGCAAATTTTGACTCAGGCTCTTCCCGACCCGGTTTGACTATACAACCGATAGACTCAGGGGATAACCAGAAGAGGCCCTCCTCTTTCCTCTCTGACCAAAAAGCGTAGAGACCCTTTTTGAAATTAGTACACCGCTAAGTTTCTAGAATACATGACAGCCACCGTCCAATCTAGCCCTGGGGCGATCTCTTCTCTAAGAAGTTGTGTGTTTTATAGGATTAGCCACATGATTTCACCTATTTGTATGGCTGACCGGACTTTCCCCACCTGAACTTACTCCGGTGCGGGGCCAACTCAATTTCGGAAAACGGTGACCTCGCGTTTCCTTAAATGGCGATGTGCTCTTTACCGAAGAACACGCGGTAAGACAACGTACTTTTCTTTCGCCCTCCCCTAGATTGTCAAATGCTACTTTTTGACATCGCTCTTCTTTTAAAGTCCAGAGGCGGAGACTTTTGCCCCTGGGATCTAGGTTTAGATTTCTCCTCATTTGTCACATCTGGACTTCGTTTCTTTTCCTTTTGGGAGACTTGGAACCAACCGGTCTCCACAATAGAAATAGATCAGTCCCACTTTTCCCTCCGAGATAGGATCGTCCGAATTCGACCCCTCGAGAATAAGATCTCGCTATCTGTTTGATACGTCGGCTCCATCGCCATTTGGATGATCTCCAGGTGTCTGGCCGAACTCTACAACCCCCTTTCCCGTGGGCTCGGAGGGTAGTCCCACTTTCATTCCCGTCCCTGGTCGGATTCATCAAATGGTGACCATGGCCTCCCCAACCCTTTGGTCCAGTTCGCTTTGAGCCGATTAGATTCTTTGCCGCCCTTTTCGCGAAAAGAAAAAGCCTTTTTGACGTGTCCTTCGAAGTGTACCAGCGGAACCCAGGCCGCCCAGCGTAACTGCTTTGCGCTCGGGAGTTTATAAGACTTTGAGATTGATATTCTAGGAAATAAAGATGGCGTTTCCCTAATCAACGCCCAAGTCCTAACGAGGAAAAATTATCCACCGCGTTGGACGAGCTTCCCCCGAGTTAACCTCATACGTTTGTTGGTTGTAACTGCGTGAACAGACCCCTCGCCGCTGAAGGCTCTGCGCACCTTTCTCGAGAGGAAACACGCGAAGCCAACCCCTCGTTAAGCAGAAGGCCCTTCAAGGCCCTTTTGGCCTACCATTTATCGTCCACCTACTTCGCCCTAGATCGTTAATTAGACCCTGCTCCCCATGGCAGGTCGAGGGTACCATTTTTTCGCCTTCTGATTCCTGACGAAAACCGTTGTCCTCTTTGCAAAATTATTCTCTCCATCGCCCCCCTGTAGCACCACCGAAGAAGTGTTTACGGAAGTCGAGAGACTTTATTTTCCACTTCCTCTGCATTCCTGCATAAAACTGCTGACGCTCGGTTCTGGTTCTTATCACTTTCTACTCGTCGATCATTCTTCTTTAACCCCACTCAGTTGCGAAAACTCCGTCGTCGACCCCCCTCGTCTTGACCCTCACCCCTGTTCCACGAGTGAACCTCTTCGCTTTCTTCTCCAGTCCTACTGACCTGTACTACATGGCCTTTTCCCAAACTTGCTTGCTTTGAGCGCGAGTTTTCTTCCCAAGGAGAAGAACTTCTTCTTCTCCCTTTCTTATCCTGCGCTTGCCCCACCCTCGATTTAGGATGACTTTCCTGCTTCCGCCGCGAACCGTCCCTTCTCATAGTCCTCGACCTCAATTTCTTAGTGTTAAACGCCTCTGTTCGCGTCAGGATGCCCTGTATCCCCCCGAGTAGAGTTCGTCAGGGGATCTAAAGATTCTCTGCAATGAAGTCTGCTCCCCAACGGTACCCCGCCCTCTCGACGGCAAAGATGACACTGTATTCTCAGTGCTTCCTCGCACTCATCGCCCAGGACCCCCCTCTGGATAAGGCCTGATGTTCTTTTTTCCCCCCCCGATCACAGGGCAATTGCACGCTCCCGCGGGTAGCTCCTCCCTCTTGCATCTTCGAGGGTCGCTTTCCCGCGCACTTCAAATCTTCCGGCCGACCGCTCTAACTTACACCGCCCGTTTTGAGCGCGATGTCACCCGAGCTTATACGTTGCAGTTCCTTCACACGGTCTTTTTTACACCTTCCGGCATCTGTGTCTCCCGAGGCCAGAGAGCTTTCAGACGTGAGGCACCCAGAAGGAAGAGACTAGGACTTATAGAAAACCAGTTTCCAAGATAGTGTCAGGAGCGGTTCAGTAGTGGGGGGACAAATAGAACGTTTGGAGCTTTTTCCCTCTGCGGTTACCCCCTCCCCATTCCCGACCGAGGCCCCTCGACCGACTCCCTCGGTCGGAGCGGAAGAAGGGCAGTTCGTCCCCCTTTCTTAAAGCCGTCCAAGAGCCGCAGGCTAACTCTCCTACCCGACGCCCACCGTTTTCTTTAGTCCACGTTGATGTAACCTCTTCCGGCTCCTAAACACCAAGGTAAATTTAGACCAGTGTCCATCTAGTTGTGAGTGTTGAGGAATATGGCCTGTTTGCGGTTTCCCAATTTAATCGTCAGCGGTTTTGCGGCCTGAACCAAGCTTGCCGACCAGTGTTGCTGATTCCTTCGGCGATTTTTTTGCCTTTTAAAGACGCCTTGAAAGAGAACTTCCGGTATTACCTGACCGAAGCACTCTTTTCCGAAAGGAGATTTTGAACGCAGCCCACGGGTGTCGAAGAAGTTTTGCCCTTGCCGCTACCCTTCCCCTGTCTCTCCCCAACCTCCCGTCTTCCCAGGAATTAAGACCGTTTACAGCGGAAAACTCTCACCTTCCGTTCATTTTCCCTCTCCCGTATAATTCTTTTCCATCATAGGGACCACACATATGTTTTACCTGTCGAGTGTCTAGCCCCTGAGCCTTGTATGAAACCCGTTTTGTCCAACGACAGTTGCTCCTGTTGTTCTTTTTTCCAGGGCCGTCGGCGCTGTTGAGACCTTTGAGGCCAGCTTAATTTCTCCCCGAGCAACTCCATAGCATTTTTCAACTGCCTATTGCCCTTCCTTTAGTTTTCCCTGTAGAACTATGCCCCTTATAATCTCCTCCGATTCTTCTTTAGTGTATATGAAGGCAGAATCGACCAGATTTCCGCGAATTTCTTTTTTTTCCTTTTTTTTTTTTTTTGTTTTTTTTGTTTCTTTCTTCAGTCTTGACTTTGAATTTTTTTTTTAGATTTTTTTACTTTTTTTGATTTTTTCCCTCTTTTTTTCTTTTTTTTTTTTTCGCCAAGAACCGTCTTCGTTGGCTGCCCAGTTGAACCACCTCTGAATCGCTTCCCAATGAGCCCACGACGTTATCTGAAATGGTCACAGAAGGAAGTCCCGCATTCTTAAGAAAAGAGCCGGTAGCGGGACGAGCACCCCGAAATGTAAGCGGCGTCCGGAAGAGGATTACGTTTGTGTGAGCTCCGCTTACCAGTTCCTTTTCCCCCAGACAAGTTGGTCAGTCTTCCGGCGAGCACCTTGGGTACCGAGGCAGCCGGTTGTGCTGGATTTGATTTTATCGTGGGGGCCTAGCAGTCATCCCAGACGAACGGTTGACCTTTCCAACCGTGTCAAGTAGGAGTCACTGTCTGTAGTTCTCTAAGCTAATACTTGCAGCGGGCCCAGTTTCGAACGTGTTGTCCGGAAGGAAGGTACGCAATTTATTGGTTTTAGGCGTTCTTAGCCGTCAAGGAGAGTTCTCCTAGAGGCGGGGGGAGACATATTCAGTTCGAGAGAGAGCCAGGCGGTCAGGGGTAAGGGTCCCCCCAACAAGTATTAAGACGTGATTCTTCGTGACGGGATTGCCCCCAAATTCTCCAGTTTAATCCACGGCCGACTTTCGAAATTCTTCCGCACACGTATAGTCCGTGTTTTCCTCATTTCGATTGTTCTCCCAAGGTTCTATGATAATTCGACCCCAGATGGCACAGTATTTGGTCGTTGACTCTACGTCCCCCCAATTGTGTGACCTTCTGACCCCCCTCCCGCGAGTTATCTAGATTTTTTCTTTGGTCTGCTATTTGACGCTTAGTTTTCCGTCCGAGGAGATACGCGCCCAGTTCCCTTCTTGCCTATGGCGTCATGAGAAACCCACGTTTCGCTCGCCCTTTGGCCCCGCTCGTGGCCACGGGTGCCTATGTTAGCCTGCCACTTTTTCACCTTGCGGTCAAATGTTGGTCGCTCCGAAACCCTTCCGTCTGCGAAATGCGTAGGTCTTAAGCCTCTCTAACCTTAAGTGGGAAGTTGCCGTGTCTTCCATATCATAACTTCGTTTCGAGTGAATCGGGACCATCGCCTTGAATTTGCGCGAGCTCTCTCTTCCGCTAACCAATTGTCTCGCGTCACCAGCGACCTTTTAGAGCTTCTTGTTCTCCTATTTGTTCCTGATAAGTACACTCCATACGGTTCCGTCCCCCTGGCCAAATGCTTTTTTTCTCTTAGGAAGCAACTTACCTCCCCAATCACTGTCTTATTTGTGGACTCTGCCCACTTTTCATTATGAATCCGCTAGTCCAGAGAAGTTTAGCCGGGTTCACACTTATACCCCTCCCTCACCAAAGACTTGAGCCCCGGGTTAGGCTGAGCGGCTCGAAGGCCTTCCAGTTCACCTTCTGGGACAGCGCCTGTGCGATGGCGCCAGAACACCAGTTGTTATCCAACCGCCTCTTAGTCTCCGCTTGAGCTGCCCCAGTAATCGAACTTTTCTACTTACGGCCCCCGCGGAAGAGCGCTAAAACGAGAGAGTCGACCGGGGGAGACGGCCGGGTCACGAGAACAAAAAGTCCTCTAAACTTAATTCGCGCCTAATGCCAGAACCTCTTCATGACTAACCACCTTCAAATGTTTTCAAACTCAGAACCCCGACCGGTTGCTACAACGTAGGGGGTCCCCCCACTCCTGCTTCCCCCCCCGGTCAGTCCAACTCCCGCCGGAACTTTTACCTATTTCCAAAAAGAGGACGAACATGTTTTCCTGTTTTCAAGACCGGTGTAAAAAAGCCCACTATTGAGCATTTTTTCCCTTTCATCTTCCCGACTCAGCTTTTTGTTTTGAGAAGAGTCAATGATCCAAGATTTCTGGGGAACCGTCCTGCAGAACCCCTTGCCCTGGCAACCTCGTGGCCGTCTTGGTTCCCCCTTAGCCCCCAGGGCAACGACCCCCGATTTGGCCGCGCTTTTCCCACCCCATTGAGATGCACGGCGGTCATTGTCCTTTCTTTTACCTTTAGCTGTTAGGTTCCCTGGGCAATGTTCTTCTTTTTTTGGACGCAAGAGATTTAAGGATTGTTCCCTCGTGCCCTGCTTTTTCCCCAGAAGCCGCCCCTCTCGTTGCTACTCTCAGTTTTCTTTCATCCGAATTTCTTGATCCTGATTGAGGCTACTTCCGACGATATGTCTCTAGCAGGCGGAATCCGGCGGTACACGTTGTGTCCTTTTTCCTTAACCCACCACGTGATTAACTGTGCGTTTTTTACTGGAAATTCCGTCGGTACTTAGAGATTCTCAAAATTTGGCTTGGCGCGACAAAAAGGTTCTCCAGTCTTGGTTATGGATTGTTCTAGAATTTTTGATCTTCCCCTGGAAGGAAAGAAGCCTAGGCCTGACCTTGGAATTGGTCGGAAAGGATATCCAACTCCGCACTTCAGGCGGTGAATGCTCTGAATTTTAAGATTGTCTGCTGCTCTCCCTCACACAAGATCTCGTGGTAACAATCGTGCAATGTTAATTTTAGGACCACCTCTCCCAATGCCGCCCGTAGCGTTTTCCCGCTTCGGCCCCTTGCTTTCTCGCCCCTTTTGAGATTTTTTTTTTCTCCCCAACATTGCGTGACCGACGCTGACGCTTCGGCTTGCTCCCCTCACATCTTTTCCTGTTAGGGGCAACCAGCGGTAGGAAAGTGAACACTTTTTTTCCTCCCTTTGCCATTCCCATCCAGGCTTCTGAATAACAGTCCGGGAAACTCTTGAGATACTGCTAACCCCCATCAAATCTGCGGCTCTTGTAAACTGATTTGCGTGTTTACCGGACCGGAGCACCACGAGGAATATGGGTCCCCATCTCACCACCGAGCATATGCACATGAGACCACACCCTCGACGACTTGTGACTTTTTCATTCGGCGCTGTTTTTTATATGCCGCCTCTTTCCCCAATAAATGTCTGTCCTCCTAAATGATCCATTTCCATTTCTGGTGGGCCCTTCCCTTTTTTTCCCCCCTCTCCTAGTAGACAAGGAGCTAATAAACTCCTGCCTGAGACCACTACCGGCGAAACAGCCCACATTCTTTGTAAAAGTAACGTCGTTAAATCCCGTCTCACTTTCTCTCCTTATACCAGTACTTAAGGGACTGTATTACAGGTTTTGAAAGTTTGTAATCCCTTCCCTCGTCGAGAGGGTAGCCTATCCCATTCCTACCTCCACCTCGCATCACTAGAGCCCACCGCCGGCTTATCATGCAGGAACTTCCCCACAATGGATGGTTCGTCGCGCCTTTTTCTGGCGCCAATTAAATTAGCCTTCTTCCTTTCCGCTAGAGGAGTCCGTTCCTTTCGGCGGTTATTTCCCAGCTTCCCAATGAGTTTGAGATCTTTTCTGTTAAAGAGCTCCTTAGCAGCCCAGTCCCACTTTTCAGCGTGATACCGTGTAATCTTCGGCCAGTTCTATTTTATCTCCTGCCGAATAGAGAACTTAAAAGGTCCACGAGTTCTCCAAGGCCAGAATTGTCGACATACAAGACCGACACCGGTTTTTCTGTTGAATCTACTGGATTTTTCCCCGCATTGGCCAGTTTTTTTCCTTAATTGCTTTCCCACGGCACTTGCACCCTTCCCCCCAGTAGTCCTCTATCGTCTTCAACGACCTTTCACTCCTTTATCGGTCCTGTAGACAAGCCTTTGAATCGGGTACTCTCTATGAGAGTCCGTTCCTGTTTTTCCGCGCCCGCCGCCTATTCTCGCTTCCAAACGAACCACCCCCCTCTATCTCTCCAAAGCTTTGTTTAGTCAGGCACCGGGTCGGGGTTCAGTTGTCCAATTCCTTTCCACTTTTTTCACTTGTAAGATTGCCCCCTTTTCGCGAATTGAAAGACGTGTGCCCGTTCCAGTTGTACCTTCCGGCATTCTGAGTGTGCACGTTCCCTTCCCCTCTCCCTTAGCAGCCGCCCTGCGACGGGAAGATACCCCCCATTGATCCAAATGTCACATTGCTTCTTTCCCCCTCTTTTACTTTAACCATATCGTCTCGCGATCTTCTTACTCAATAGCACGG
>Ga0179591_1259335_pt1 | contig 10019 bp, 12 predicted proteins | sample CZOMad2_1_08_16f_FD_182891 | JGI IMG/M metagenome (GOLD analysis project Ga0179591, IMG submission 182891) | Vadose zone soil fungal communities from Angelo Coast Range Reserve, California, USA - CZOMad2_1_08_16fungal (PacBio error correction) | ecosystem: Environmental > Terrestrial > Soil >... | reverse complement strand
AGCGCGCATTTTACGTTTGCCAGCCAGAAGAACCCTGACTCGCCTTTTTCGAGATCATGTCATTTTTTTCTAGGGCGGCCCGCTTATTTTCATTGCTAATGAATAGTTTAGAGTTTTAGAGACAGGAGTTCCCCTCAGTGAGGAATCGCACAGTTTTTTTTTTACTTCTGCAAGTCCCTCAGGCCAGGTAGTTTTATATAGAAAGGGAACCGATCGAAGGATGCCCGGAATATGCCGGTCAAGTGAGTTGAGGGAAGGGAGCCATCCCTCCTCTTTTTTCGTCCTCTTTTTCTTCTCTCCAGCGACAAGAAGACGACAGCACCCCTCAATCCCACCCCCGATAAGCAGGGTTGCGAATCAAAAGGAAAGGGTTGAGGTTTACTCAGTCTTCAGGATTACGACCTCAGGACTTAATGGAATGGTTCTTGAAGATAAGCAAATCGTCATAGAGAACTAGTGAATTCGGAGGCTCTTCTTCGTTGGATGCGATGGATATGGTTGCTAGCCCTTCATATTTCAGTCTAAGGCATTCTTTTTAAGAATGCTTCTTTCTGTTATTTTCTTTTCTTGTAGTGTGTTTTTTTGTTGTGTTTTGACCTTAGGTGTCGTTGGGCGGTCGCCCCGCTTGGGTTTTGCCTCTGCTATCCTCGTTGTTTTCTTAATTTATGGTAATGCTTTCTGCCGCGTTATGTACTGCGATTTGGGTGTGTTTTTGTTCGCTTTTCACTTATTGGTGGGGTGGGCGCTTGGTGGGTGGTTGTGGTTTGTTTGTTTTTTCTTTTGTTGTTTTTTGTTGGTGGGGGTTTTTTTGTGTGTTTTTTTTGTTGGTTTTTGGTGGTGTGTGTTTTGTTGTTTGTTTTGTTTTGTTTGTTTTTTTTTTTGATTTCTAGGGACCGAGTTTTTGCAGAGGATCTGTTCCTCTCCCTTCTTAATCGCTCCCCCCCCCCCGACTGAGCGCCTTGCGGTGAATGAAGGACTGCAGGTAATCCGTTGATTTTGGATACAGGCGTCGATCATCTCCTTCTCCCTCTTTCTAGCCCCCCCTTCTCCCCCCTGCCGTCGTTTCTTATCTCCCGGGGTCACCTCGACGACGTCGTGGGGTCGTAAGTGAAGGGAGGCTTTGCGGGAAAATATCTCGTGCGATGGAAGTAGTGGAAACGCCCTCCATCCCCCCTCCTTATCCCCCCCCTTCCTGAGGCCTGCTTTTTCTTCTTCCCGTCTCCCTATTTCGTGTGTAAGCGAGGTTATCCCCCTTCGAGCTCTACTCTTAAAAGCCTACATTAGAGTTGTGTGATTTTTGTTTAATGCATGGCACTGCGGCCGATCCCCTCATTTTCTTCCCCTCCCTTCCCTGTCAACTTCGCGATACCAACCCATCTCTTCCAGGTCACCTTTTTCTGTTTTGATCCTGCGAACTGAAGGCCGATACCGGTTTTCCTTTATCTGTCCTCAAAAAAAGCCGTCTCGTATTTACTTTGACCCCAAAGAATAGATACAACAATCCTCTTTCCCCCTTCCTTTGACGAATAATCCCCCCCTTTGAAAGACTTTGGCTATGGCAATCATAGTGGGCCCGGGAGGATAGGTCCTCCGCGAAGAGCCCGACCTAGTAATTTTTAACCATAGACCCGGGCTCTAACCCCCCCATCCCCCCTGTTTCTCCTGCGTGCCCTTTCATCTCCCCCACCTCCCATCCGTCTCCATCCCTTTGTTTTTGAGAAGATTGTAATTCTTTCGAAGTTCATGGTGCTTTTCTGCCCGGCCAGAAGCGTAGAGAAAATTTTCCTGTCGGGCTGCGTGCGTGTGTCGGCATCCCTCGTTGCTAGTCTTTGGCTTTTGCCCCGAGCCCCCGTTTTTATTGACTCCTCTTTGGCAGTGTTCTTTCCATACATTGCCTCAAGGTGTTTTATCACCCCCGTGACCCATAAGTTTAGATCGTTTATTCTTCTTTTGTGTATCTCTCCCCCGTACCTTACCGTCAGTTTTTGGGCCCGTCCCCCTGGTCCCCTTCCTTTGCCTCTTCTTCCGCCAGGGATCGCCTCCTCTGCCCCTTTTCCACATTGGATAGAGAGGGAGACTTTTCCTTTCAAGGATTTTTCGTTTTCAATAGTACTCAAGCATGCATTAAAACCGACCTTACCAACGGATTTCTTTCTTCTTCCCTATTCGTACTCTCAATTTTGATAGTCCCTTCTATATCCCCCCCAATGTTATAGAAAGTATTGATCTCTCCAATGAATCAGGGTTGAATTTGGATCGCAGGTGGTGGCTTTGAGTTAAGTTTTCCTTCTCACGTTTTCAGTATATTGCCCCTCCCAAGATTTCTCAATTTCCTCTGAACTCCCAATCCTTTTCAGATCCTTTAGCCTTCTGACCGTGAGTGGAGAGCCCCAGGATCTCGAGGTATTTCGACGCTGGCGGCCGTACTGGTCCTCGCATATGTTGTCCCCCTCGTCTCCTCCGCTGGCCGATCTTCGAGCTGGTTCTCTGCGAGAGAAAATCCGAGCAGACTGCGTACCATCACTTCTCCCTTCGTCCCTCTAAACACGCGATTTCATGCTCCGCTAGCCCGGCTACAAGTATGAGAAAGCAGCCGCGACGCTCCTTGCGCGGCGTGTCCTTTATTTTTTTTTGTTTTTCTGTCCTTCCGCACCACGTGCCGTATCCTGGATGTTTTCGCGTCTTCCCCGAGCAAGAGTAAACCTTCCCCACCGTTGTCAGATGGCAATCGCCAACAGTATGGATTTTCTTCTTTTCGGAGAGTCGGAAGAGCTTTAGAGAGAAGAATCTGCACGTCATAGAGATAGGTTCTGAAGACCGGTGGCCACGACCGCTATTCGCGCTCAATCCTTTTTTTTCCTCTTCCTTTTCCCTGTTATTCCTCCCATCAAACTTTGTGCTTTTTTTCATTCAGATTCGACTGCCCGTGGCCGTGAGATTGAGTCCTGTCAGAGAACCTTAAGAGTGACTCAATGAGCCTGCTTCCGCGTCTCCCGATCACCTCCCTTGATCCTCAGCTACGGACGTGGTGAATGATCGGCTTTCTATGCAGACCTGCTTTTTTCTTCTTTCTTATTTTCTTTTCTCCCTCCCCTTCCCCCTTTGTTGTTTTTTTCTTATCTTCCCGCTTTTCCGGAGGTGAAACTCCTGTTACCACGCGGACGTCCAGATCTGACTCGAGATCCTTTCTTGTCCTTGTGAGTCGAGGCCGTCGGCTCATACGCCCAGGTGACGGTCGCGACAGGCGTAATCAGGCAGAGGACTGCACCCCCTTTCGCGTCACAGTCCCGTCTCCCTTGAACCCAGTGGCGGAGACCTTTAAAGGAACGAGCCGCTTGCAGATACCTGCTTTGAGGGCCTTCAGGGCGGTTACAGCCGCATATTCCAGTTTCCCGTGGTTTCTTTTTAAGCCCGCACCGGCCCAGCGAAGTAAGAGATACAAGACGTTTTTGCGACTTCAAGAGGAACTTTGTTCTTTAGTTTTCCGCCCGTGCCCCAGTTTCCCCGCCACACGTAGACCTTTATGAACGGGGTGGGGATTTCCGGAGATCACCAGGCCAGCATCTTAAAAGAGAAGAGGGAAGTTCTCTCGTCTGAGGGCTCGAGGTCTTCTGACGTCTGAAGAGAGGAGATTAGAAGGAGAGATGTACTTTGGGTGGTTTTGTGGTATTTGCTCTTTTATTATTGATTGGCGCGCGTTTGGGTGATCGTTCGGGTCTTCCATTTGCGTGCTTGGGTTTTTTGACTTGGTACCAGGTTTCGCGGAGATTTCATTTATGGGCGTTGTTACCTCCTTTCCGAGCTTTTACGGAGGCGTTGTGGTTTCTATTGTGCGTTGATTCTTTTATGTTTTTGGTGTGTTGGTTTGTGTTTGTGAGCTTCGACCGCTTGCTTCTCGGCCAGCTCTAGCGTCGCGTGGGGGGTTGCTTAGTGCTTGAGTCATTGCTGTGTTTAAGCGAGGGACTTGGGGGCGTCTCTGTTTTCTTGGTTCGTCTCGTATTTTCTGGCGAGGTCTGTACTTTTGCTTGTATTATTTTTGATAGGTTTTTTAGGCTGTGTGAGTTGGTTTTTGAGTTTATAGGTTTGTGGTGGGGTTTTGTTTAGTGTTTCCGTTATCTCTTTTGTTTTTTTTTGGGTTTTTGTTTGTTCTTGTTGCCTTTTTGTTCTATTAGTTTGTTCGGGGAGTGGGTTTTTGGCTTTTTGTTCAGTTGCGGGGGGTGATTTGTACGTTAGTTCTTATTTGGATTTTTTTGCTGGAGGGGTTTTGTTTGTGTTGGTTGTTTCCGGATTTTGGCGTAGTTGTGTTTCTCTTTTTGTTTTTTGTATAGTGATAGGGGCCCTAAGCGTCTATCTCTTCTTTGACGCCTCGCCTTCACGTATCCGCAGCCGCGTTCTTAATGATCGAGGGCAGGCGTCGCCCTAGTACGCTTTACCCTCGCGGATTCGGCTTTCCGGACCGCTCCGCGCTGGAGAGTCGCTCCACGTCTTTCCTTATCGACAGCTCTCGCCGGAGTGACCCTGTTTTTTTGCGTTAGCAGACAGTTTGGGTTTTTTCAGATAATTTCCTGGGAGTCCCCCGTGCGGGGAACCATATTCACTATGGAACGCCAGAACTTCCCTCCCCCCTCCTTATCCCCTTTCCCCTTCTTTTATTTCTTGTTTTAGTAGGCTTCCGGCAAATCGGAGTAGCTTTCAGAGGACTGATCACAATTGAGCGTTATCTGGACTCCCGCATCCGATTATAGTTTTTTTTCTTTTTTTTTAATGTCATGCAATCTCCCTTTCAGATCTCTTTTTTAGTTTTTTTTTTCCCTCCCGTTTCAAGTTACTCAGCTCGAAAGCTCTTCTTCTTGATTAGGTTTGAAGATCCTTACGACTCCGCGCCGTGACCTTTTACAGTTACTATTCCTCCAAAAAACTGGTCTTCTATTGAGAGCTCCCCCCCCCCCTCCTAGTACAACAATCCCTAAGTCAACTGTGACCGTTCATCTCCCTCTTGAATCAATCCTTGAGGCTGATGTTGTAAGCACCTCGCAGGTGTCGTCATAGTAAGGATTATCGGACTGCGGGGCAGACCTCGGAATTTTTGTTTTCCCCTCGACCCGCAGGCTCCCCCCTCTTCCCCCCTCTCTCTCCTTTTCGGCTTTCCCCCCTCCCCCCCTCCCCTACTTTTTCAACTCTTTTTCTCCTTCCTCCTGTTTTTTTTTTGGAGATAGGCTTGAAGAGTGGAGGAGGTGCCCTTCCCCTAAGTTGAGCAAAGTTTTATAGTTCTCTCCTGCGGTCGCGTGGGTCGGCCTTTCGGCTCTCCGAGCTTGCCCCAATTCTCCCTTACTTTCTTTCCTCCCTTCTGGCACCTCTTTTTCAAACTCAAATAGTCTCAACTTTCCTTTTTCCCGCTTGTCTACGTCCATCATGTAGATGTCTATTTCGTCCTTAAGGGCAGCAGTTTTTTTGGCTTCCAGCTACCGGTCCTGTCCCTTGCGGAGTTCGCCGATTTCTCCCAATCCTCCTGCCCCTTTGCACCTTTCTTTTTTGCTGCGCGCCTTTGATTCTTGCTTTTTCGATCGGATGCCCTCTTCCAAGTTGGAATGCATTAAAATCCAAACATGGAAATCTGATCGTATTGTATGCTCAATGTGAGATCACCTTTTCTCCCCCCCCCCCCATTTACCCTTTCTTCGCAGTCTTTAGTCTTCCTTCTGCCTCCTGTGAACTGGTGGATAAGACTGTGGATGGCGGAGTTTTTTTAAATCGCACGTAAAGACTTTGCGACCTTCATGAGCTGACCGCTTGACCCTTCCGTCGTCGCTTTCTACCGGCTTCTGTCTACTTCTCCCCCTTTGGATCCCTCTCGAGTTTTTATCGCGAGGCCCAGAAGTCACTTTTGTTCCGACTTCCTGATGTAACTCTTCGATTCTCGGACGTGAATCTCTAAGGCTTTTGATGAGGCGAAGCTGGCCCTTTCCTTCTCCTCCCCCCGATTTCCTGCTCCGAAGTTCTTTTTATATAAAGGTAACTCTACGAAGGTAGTAAGGACTAGAATCTCACGAGTCTCCAACAGGAGGAGAAACTTTTCATCCCTCTTTCCTCCCGACTTTCCCCCCTTTCTTGGTCCTCTTGGTGATTTGCGTCTCGGGCAAGACCAGAGGGATATTGGGGATGTAAATCCCCTCACGAGTTACAAACCCCGTGGCAGCTGGATTTTCTGCCACCTTCGGTTATAGATCTCGGGTCGACGTGCTCTCTTGAGTGAGGCTCTTTTAGAAGATAAAACGACGACAAGGCGGCCTTTGTCCCTGAAAACGCATGCCTTCAATTTTTTTTCCGAGAAAGTCCTTCTCCTCCCAGGAGGTCTTCCCCTCCACCGGGGGCGTAGACGTTCCCGATCCGCAAAAGTGGAAATCCTCACTTGATTATTCCTTTCCCCTGTCGAGACCTCCTCCCCCTCTTGGGATTCATTCTGACCCCCTACGTCCGTCCTCTTCACATCCAAGGATTCCTATCATGCCGTTTCCTGGCTGAAATAGTGCGTCCCCCCCCTTGCTTCTTCATTACTTCCTCCCCCTGTTTCTCTATATGCCGACGTCTTCGTGCGAAAGAAGATATCCCGCGGACGTCTCTCGCATCTCTTTTTTCTTTTTCTTTCGCTTAGTAAGGTCCTTAAGTACTCGTTAATTGTAGAGAAAAAGGCCTTCCCCATAAGGCGGAATCGGCCACGGTTCTGTCATTTTCCAGGCGTACCCCCCATGTAGGTTCAGCCTTTACCCTTCGGAGCGAATTTTCTCCTGAGTGCCAAGAGTTGAGTGGCCTTCTTGAACTAGCCTTAGATGGTACACGATGTTTTTTAGTTCCCCCCCCTCTGAATGACCTCCGTCCCCTGTTGATGCCCTTACGTTGTATTCAATATTCAACGGGTTGGGTGGAAGAAGTGTATGTTCAGCCAGGCATTTTACCTCACCTTTCTTCGTTGGTCTTCTCTCAGAACAATGCCTGCGGACCCCCCGGCTTCCTTCTTTAGGTATTAGAGGGATAATGGTTTTTGAGAGTGTTAGATATCGGGTCTGATTTTAGAGTGAGGGGAGAGGGTAGAGTTTTCTTGTATTCCTCCCGTTGTTGAGGGTAGTTTTCCGGGCTGACGGAGCCTGGGTTGTGGGGACCCGGCGTCACCTTTATCTTCCCCCCTTTATCCCCGGTTAACGGCTGTCGTTCCTTCGTCGGCGGGAGGGATGTGGGTGGACGGGAGAGGTGGCTTGCATCGTGCTTATTTCGATCCTGCTTACGACCCCCTTCATTCTACGGGTTTTGGATCGGGTTGGGGGCTTGTTTTTTGCGTTTTGAGCTTGCCCGTCTGCCTCGCCTTTTCCGTGGAGGTAGGTTGGTGATTCGGGCATTGTTGATTCTATGGTAGCTGTTGAATCTTTGAGGGATTGTCCTTTGCGTTTTGGTATTTATTTGGTTTTCTTTTTTTTTGTTTTTTTTATAACTGGTTATTTGCAGTGTATTTTTGTTCCCTCCCCCGCCGGGGATTCTATTTGTGCCGCCCCACCGCGAAGTCCGTGCATCTGCGGCGTGCGTTTAGGGCCGTGCCACCGCCGACATTACGCGCTCGTCTCGCCTCGCTGCTACGGACCCGCTCTGCATCCCCTCTGCGGCTGACCGTCGCCCTGGGCCTTGGCTTTATTACTACCCCCGTATGTTTTACGGGTGAACTACACCCTCGCTTCCGGCGTCCTGCGGTTTGGGGAGTACCCAAGATGATTCCCCCAGCACTCGCCCTCAGGGGTTCCACGTCGTACCCCTGTCTGAGGGTGCCTCGAGTTATGTTGGACCCCCTCTTGTGTCTCTTTCTCTGTCTATCTATTCGGGTCGCCCTGGTACCCGCATCATCTCCAGGAGTTGGGAGTCTGTTTGCTTGTGGGTGGAATAGGCCCCCGGATCGCGGTTTGGGGATGAGGTGTTTCGGGTAACTTGGTTCTTTTTTCGTGTAGCGCTTGTTAGGGCCGCTGGTTTACGTATGGTTGCGGGTGGTTGTTTATGTTCCAAGGCCGAGCTCGCGCGCTGGCTGTGATCCTTATTTGGCTGTGTGGGGGGCGTTGTAGTGGTTGTTTCCGTTTTTATTGGTTACGTCGGGAGCGGGGTTTTTCTTTTCTTGGGGATGGTGAGTCGGTTGGGGTAGTTTTAGCTTTCGGTTCATTGGTTTCTAGGGGTGGGTGGTGTTGTTTTGGGTTTGGCAGGGGTGTTGTTTGGTATTGAGACGTGAGGCTGTGGGCTCTGTTCTCGCGGGTGTTCTCTTGGTTTCGGGTGTTCGTTTTGCGTTTTGACTGCCGGGGGGTCGGGTCTTTTTTTCTACGGGCCCTTTTCCCATAGCCTCGCGGTGTCTTGTTTACTGTTCTGGTTTTTCGGGAGCTCTTAGGGTCTGTTGATTTGTTTATTTGTTTCTTTTTTTTGAGGCTATTTGTTTTATGTTTCTAGTGCTTTCGCTACTTAGCGGGTCGTAGGTCAGGTGTAGTGCGCCCTCAGGGTGTGGTGGGGGGTGGGGCAGTGCGTGGTTGAAGGTTGGTATGGTGCCAGTGCCGCGGTTGTGTGGCTCGTGGGGGGCTGGGGGTTGCTGTTGCGTATCCCGTTAGGTCTCGTGAGTGGTGGTGGGGGTGTGAGGGGTTTGTGGTATTCGCTTTTCGGTACACTTGTTGGTTTGGTGGGGCCGGTGGCGTTTGGGGAACCCTCGCCCTTCTCCCCTGATGGGCGGCGCCCGGGCCTTTTGGGTGCTTTTTCCCCGGGTGTTGTCCGTCCGGTTGTGTCGGGTCGGTCGGTCAGGGGTTGTGTTCGGAGGCTTTTTACGTCAAGGCGAGGTCTAGACGATCCCTGAGTGCGTGGGAGTGCCTTTGGGTGTTTTGTGTCTGTCCTGGTTTGTTTTCTTTTCGTGGGTGTTCCGCAGCCCCCGTCGATTCGCTTGTTGGGGGGGCCGGCTTAAGGTGGTGTCTCTTGAGGTATCCTTTTCGGGGAGGCTTTTGGCGTGCGGGGCGTAGGGCGTGTTCTGTCTGGCGTTTTCGGCTTGCGGGGCGCCGTTGGGTTTTCCTTTTGTGCTGCCTTTCTGGGTCAGGTGGCGGTTTTGTGTTGTGTATTGGGTGTGTCTTTTTGTGGTTGGGTTGTTTTGTTTTTACTTGGGTGGGTTTTGTGCTGTGGTATTGTTTTTTGGTGTTTTGATCGTGATAGGGACGCTTGTCTCTTCTCTCCGGGCGCGCGGCCTCCTTCGCTCCAGATCTCTTTTTCGGGGTGTCAGAAGGCGCTTCTCGCCTTTCCATCGCGGGATCGTCTTCTCCCTTTTTCGTCTCCGTTTCAGATTGCGCTTAAAGTGACTCTCGGCTCCGAAAAGCGAGTGCGTGGGGTTCACTTTTGAATGAAGGTCTCCCTCGTTTGCGGGACCTATTCCCGTTGCGATGGCCCTCCTGCCCTCTTTTTTTCCACCCCCCCCCGGAGGATAAAATTCCCATGAGGACTTGCGTGAGTTTATTCCCCCTACTGCGTCCCGCTTCGCTGGAAAGAGGATCAGGTGATTCCCCCCCTTTTTCGTCGCGGCCTTCACCTCATTAGTTTCTCGTGTTGGGCCCCTCTTCCACCAAATTTGGTCGATTAGGGCTTGGCCAACAGAAATCTCAAGGTACTTCGCGCTCAACCGAGAGAGGAAAGCGTGTCTTCTTTTCCCTCCTTCGTCCATCCGCGCCTTTTTTTTTCGTTTTTCTCTTCTCAAAACTGTTTTCCCTTCTTCTCTCTCCCCCCACAACACTGATACCAACCTTCCACAAATGACGGTGAAGACGCGTGAACGGAAACTAATGTGGCTCTGTCTTGCCTCCCCCCTCGATTTGCCCAAGTTCTTCTCCCCCTCTTTATTCTCTTTTTTTCCTCGCCCTTACGAGCGACCCTTCCTTTCCCCTCCCCAACTATTTACCTTCATGCTCTCACAAGCCCCCAAACTGATAGAGGAAGAGTAGGCCTATGCCTCCGCCATCACTTCTTCA
>Ga0179591_1461433_pt1 | contig 10020 bp, 6 predicted proteins | sample CZOMad2_1_08_16f_FD_182891 | JGI IMG/M metagenome (GOLD analysis project Ga0179591, IMG submission 182891) | Vadose zone soil fungal communities from Angelo Coast Range Reserve, California, USA - CZOMad2_1_08_16fungal (PacBio error correction) | ecosystem: Environmental > Terrestrial > Soil >... | reverse complement strand
GAGGAAAAAGAAACAAAGGAGAGAGAATTAAACCGTTTTACGGCGCAATCTTCTATAATTTCGGTGCGATCAATAGTCCCAAGAATTCGTTCGAAGCGTCACTGGGTGAGTGCTGCGGCAAAAACGTGCTCCCAGAGGGGCTTTGGGCCTTGCGTCGAGGTGAAAAAGGGACAGGTTTCGAAATTTCCGCGAAAAAGTCGCACCCGATACGATTTATGCGCAAGAGAAGAGTGGCGTGACAGGAACAAGGCCGAGCCCCAGGGGAGCGACAGGCTTGGGCAAGCCGTCGAAAAATTACAGGGGCCCACGGTTAGGAAACGTTTACTCCTTGATAGCACACCTGGATTCAGGGCCGGTAGAAAAGAACCTTTCATGGGTCATGAATCCGCTTGCCCCAGCCGTTTTTTGCCTGGAATTTGAGCCTGTTTGGCCCTAAGAAGAATTGCTCGTAACGCCAAATTCATACGGATTTCGCGCCGGTATTTTTTCCAGCGACGCTCGTTAATAAAAAATGGCGTTTCCATGACGGCGAAATGGCCGGTCATTTGAAAATGAAATCGAAAGGGAGTTGGCCCCAACTTGGAGAATGCTCCGACGGAATTTTGATGGAGTGTTCGTTCGCTCGGCGGGCGGCCACGGAGTGTAAGGTTCTTCCGCTTATGGTCCGCGCCGAACCGAAAGGGGGAAAAAACTTTTCCGCGGTCTGCTAGGCCCAGCTGAGGGGTGCGCGCGGAGTGGGGGGGTTGTCCTGGGGGTCAAGCCGGTGGGGGCATCTCCGTTGTGCGGAATGTCCGGACTCGGAACCGTTCATGTCGTCGTTGTCAAGAATTCTTCTTAGCGCGAGCTCTTAAAACGTGAAGGATACCCCCGGTCCCGCTTCCCTCATACGCGACGAATTGAATTTTTCGTGGCTGAGGTCTCTCAATGGTCCCGAAACGATCGAGGAAAAGTGAAAATCTGGCGGCCGGCAAAAATTCCAGTTTCGCTACTTATGGCACCCAAAACAATAAACCAAACGCGACGCGAGGAAATTCCAAGGGCGTGTCAGGGACCCTTGCGCATCGGGCTTCTTATTGTAGCGGCGCTATGCGGCCGTTTTTTTTTTTCGGGGCGAAAAACAAGGCACATTAAAACTGGTCCACAGGCCGTGGCTACAGCTTATGCCTTTTCGCTGAAATTTTGTAATCGTTCACTTGTTCTTCCAGAAATCTCGAGGGGGCCAAACGCGCCATTCTTGAGCACGCATCATGAAAAACTCGCGCTGATTCAAATTTTTCTCCCCAGTTTTCTTTTTTGGTGCGCGGGCGCCCGCAATTCTGACGCTTAACATGCCTATTTTGGTAGGCGCACGCCTGACCAGGTGCGACGGATTTGTTTGTAAACGTTTTTTTTCATTTGATTTCAGATTTCACTTCTTTTTTCGACCATGCGGTGTTCTCGCGCTGTAGGCGATTCCGCCTGTTCGCGGTCCAAGTGCTTCGCTGAATACCGTATCGACAACCATTCGCACCGCGCGGAAAAAGTTAAAAAGTTCGTCATCACCGAAGGGCAGTCCAGATCACCCAAAACGGTCGTTGTCGTACCAGCCGACTTGTTTCGCCAGCCATTCGCAGGTTTTTTTTTTTTAAAAGCGCCCAGCCATTCTGAGTACGCCGTGGAACGGCAGGCACTTAACTTTGCGAACAAAATGGGCGGGGAACGCCTTTTTTGAGTTCCTCCGCGGGGTGGAGGACGTTTGCCCAATGATGGCCGGGGACACCCCTTTCCATGATACGGAGAGTGTTAGTGTGGCATGCTCCACTTGGCCACTTCGTTCATGTCCCGCAGTGGTTGCGAGAAAAATCGGGGCCGGCTGCCGCATGCGGGGGAGTGTCGTAATAAGCTTCCCGGGGGGCAATGTGCTTCCTGAAACTTCGGGAAGGAAACCGCGGCGCACTTCAATCTTCGAGCGAGGGAGTAAGTCAGAAAAAATAATTGGTTCGGGACGAAACGTTTCTGTCGCCGGGCGTGATCAAATCTGGGTACCTGGCCAACGCGTCGGCCACGACCCTTGTCATTCGTTCGTCGAGTAAAGGAAATCGCGGTGATCTTTTGGTGAGTTTCCATCGCCTTCTCCGATGGCTGACCTGCCAAAAAAAACCGGTTTGCATCGAGGATTGTCGCATATCACTTTGCGATGGGGAGCCACTTTGCGAAGAGGACCAAGCTCAATGCACCTAATCCGGGCTCTCTTTTGAGCGTGTAGTGTCGTGTTTTCATGCAACTTGTAGGCGTAGAGGGCATCGCCGTCCGAGATTCAGACGCCGTCGTCCGCTTGTCGTTTTCGGCACAACAAACAAAATTAAACGAAAAATATCGATCAGTTCGTTGATAGGCCGGATAGGACTTTGTGGTTATTGCGATTCCAAACACGCGATTGGAAAATCGGTTGCGGGTGGTCTCGCTTAACTTGTCGAATTCTTGACAGGCGCGGGGGTCTTGAAATGAAAGTCGCCAGAATCCAGGACAGAATATTTCCGAAGGCAGGTTTGACGATGAATTTAGGTCTTTACTTTAAGCACTTATTTCAAAAAACCACGAAACGCGGGGGGGGTGGCAAAAATCTGTTTTTGTTCGCGGACCTTAAGGGCACGTCGAGGGACTTGATCGAACTTCTTCGGCAGGCGCGCATCAGCAGCATTCACGTAGTACTCGCAATCCTTCTTGTTGAGGAGGCCGATGGGTAATTCGCCATCATGAATGACGGGAGGAAACTGGTTTTGCCTTCCGAAGAGCTGATTAACGGGGTAATCGTGGGCCATGTGCCATTTCTCTTACCTTCGGCTTTGTACTTTCAAAAAAACCCAGTCCCACACGGCGAGTTGGAAAAAGCTTTTTTGCGAAAGACGAAAAATTTGGCGGATTCGGACCGGATTACTGGCGAAGTCTGGGGCCAGGATCTTAGGCTTCACCTGTCGAATTCGCGCTCTTGATGTGCGCGGCGATTCGTCGTCGAGTTTTCCCATTTTTTTTTTATGACCGGTTAAAAGCCAAATTTTCTCGACCCAGACCGAGTGTTGAGAGGAATTTTCCGGGATGATCAAAAGAGAATTTCAGCAAAAAACCTTTCGTTTAAAAAACAAGATCAAGCTCCCCATTGGCCGAAACCAAATAATGCGATTGATTAAAAGGCAAAATATTGCGGATGCGATTACGGCGACACTGCAGTAATTCGCGCAAGGCCATTGCAGGGAGAGGAGCTTTTTTTTTTTTTTTTTAAAATTTTTTTTTTCTTTTTTAAACATCTTTTTATATATTCAGTGGGAAAGACGCAGATGATGGAGGATGATTTTGCGTAATTACACTCCAATGGATTCTTTCAACCGTCGAGCTATTCGAGAGCATAATCTCGAGGGTTTAACAGTGGTTACGGATGCCAGGCCGGTCAATCAGGGTTGGGTTTTGAGCTTTATTTGGGTTGAACCATGATGGTTTAGTCTCGGAAATCACTATTCCGTTCCGCAAATCGTTCCAAGGGTTGCTTAATGGCAAGTGACGGGTCCAGGCAGGATCTCTTGCACCATCGGGCCTTCATCTAAGGCGAAAACGGGGCACGCGGAAGCCGTGTATCTCTCTCAACAACAACAACGGAGGGAGGAGGAAAAAGGAAGGAGAGATACGGACGGCTTCGGCGTGGCGTTTCCGCGAGATGGCAAGGCGGATTGGTGCAAGGGATCCTGCTGGACCCGGCACTTGCATTTAAAGCACTTGAAACGAATTTGCGGAACTAAACGAATAGTGGATGTTCCCGAGAAATAAACCATCAGGTCAACCCAAATAGCTCAAAACCCTGATTGACGGCCTGGCATCCGTAAAACCACTGTAAACCTCGAGATTATGCTCTCGAGCTCGACGTTGAATCCAATTGGAGTGTATTACGCATCATATCATCATCTGCGTCTTCCACTGAATATAAAAGATGTTTAAGCGCCTTCTCAAATGGGATTGGGGCGGCGATTACCTGCAGTCGGCCGTTAATCGCGATCGCAATATTCTTAATCAATCTCATTGGTTTCGGCCATGGAGGCTTGAATCTGTTTTACGAAAAAAGGTTTTTGCTGGAAATTCTCTTTGATCATCCGGAAATCCTCTCACACTCGGTATGGTCGAGCAAATTGGGCTAACGGTCATAATGGGCAAACTCGACGACAGAATCGCCCGCACTCAGAGCGCGAATTCGACAGGTGGAAGCGAGATCTGGCCCAGCTTTCGCAGTATCCGGTCGATCGCCAATCGTCTTCGCAAAAGTTTCCACGCGCGTGGTGGACTGGTTTTTGAAAGTACAAGCCGAAGGAGGAGAAATGGCAGGTGGCCACGATTATCCCGTTAATCAGCTCTGTCCGGAGTGCAAAACGTTTCCGTATTCATGGCGAAATACCCTTCGGCTCCTCAGCAAGAAGGGGATTGCGATTACGACCGTTGATGCGGGTCGATGCGCTGCCGAAGAAAGTTCGATCAAGTCCTCGACGGCCTTTAAGGTCCGCGAACAAAAAAAAGATTTTGCCCACCGCGTTTCGTGGTTGAAAGAAGGTGCTTCAACGGAAACTTTTCGACGAATTCATCGGCAAAAACTGCTTAGGAAAATTCTGGCGGGACTTCATTCCAAGAAACCCGCGCTGTCAAGATCGGGACAAGTTAAGCGAGGACCCGACCGCAAACCGATTTCCAAGCGCCGTGGTGGAATCGGCAATAAACCACAAAGTCTATCCGGCCTATCAAAGACTGATCGATTATTTCGTGAAATTTTGCCGAAAAACGACAGCGAACGGGACGGCGTCTGGAAATTTGCCGGACGGCGGATTGCCCTCTAACGGCCTACAGTTTGCATGAAAAAACCACGGACCACTACACTCCAAAGCGGATGAGGTGCTGAGCTTGGTCTTCGCGAAGTGGCTCGCATCCGAACGTTGAGGATGCGGACAATCCTCGATGCCAAAAAACGGTTTTGGCAGGTTCAGCCGATCGGAGAGGGGCGATGGATAAACTCACCAAAGATTCCGCGATTTCTTTACTTGAACGGATGACAAGGGTCGTGCCGGACGCGTTGGGCCAGGTACACAGATTTTGATCACGCAGGCGACAGAACGTTCGTGAAAACATTATTTCTGACTACTCCTCGCGCGAAGATTGAGTGCGCCGCGTTCCCGCGTTCAAGGCAAAGGCAACTGCCCCCGGGAAGCTTATTAAGAACATCCCCGCCCATGGACGGGCAGGGCCCGGGATTTCTTCGCGAAACTGCGGGACATGAAATGAGTGCCCCAAGTGGAGCATGGCCAACACTCGCGTATCATGAGGGTGTCCCCGGCCAATAATTGGCAACTCTCACCGCGGGAGAAAACTCAAAGGCGTCCGCATTTCGCAAAGTGCTGCCGGTTTCCGGGCGTACTCAGAGGGCTGGGCGCTTTACTGCGAAAAATGGGCTGGCGAAACAAGTCGGCTAGCGTAGACAACGATCCGTTTTGGGGATCTGGGACGGCTTTCGTGGGACGAACTTTTCCGCGCGGTGCGATTGGTTGGTTCGATACGGGTATTATGCGAGCACTGGACCCGCGAAACCAGGCGATTCGCCTACATGCGCGAGAAAACCGGCATGGGCGAAAAAAAAAAGTGGAAATCTTGAAATCGAAACGTTACATCGGTCGCAACCTGGTCACGGCGTGCGGCCTACAAAATAGGCATGTTAAAAAGCTTCAAGAATTGCGGCGCCCGGCGCCACCAAAAAAAGAACTGGGAGAAAAAATTTGATCAGCGGCGAGTTCATTGATTGCGGTGCTCCAGGAAATGCGCCGTTGCCCCTCGGAGATTCTGGAAGAACAAGTGAACGATTACATCAGCGGAAAAGGCATAGGCTGTAAGCCACGGGCCCTGTGGACCCGTTTAAGTGCCTTTTGCGCCCGAAAACCGGCGCATTAGCGCCGGCTACACTTAAGAAAGGCCACGTGCGGCAACCCGGTTCCTGATCACGCTTGGAATTTCTCTCGGTTTTGTTATTGCCATAGTAAGCGAACTGGGATTTTCGCCGGCCGCCAAGATTTCACTTTTTCTCGATCGGTTTCGGGACCATTGAAGATGGGCCTCAGCGCGGAATCAAATTCGGATCCCGCGTATGAGGGAAGCGGGACCGGGGTATCCTTCACGATTATGAATCTCGCGCTAAGTCGAAACGACAGGACCGTCTGTCTTTCCTATCCTTATTCGTTCTGTCCCGAGTCCGGGAAACGGCACAACGAAAGAGAATGATCAGCTTGGGCCTAGCGACCGCGGAAAGTTTCCCTTCGTTCGGGCGCGGGACAGAAAGCGGGAAAAAACCTTACTACCGTGGGCCGGGCCCGCGAGGCGAACGAACAACTTCCATCAACTCCGTCGGAAGCAAGTCTCAAGTTGGCCAAACCCATTTCGATTTTCAATTTCATGACCGGCCATTCGCCGTTCATGGGAAAAACGCCATTTGTATACGAGCTTCGCTGGGAAAAAAAAAATACCCGGCGCCGACACTCGAATATATGGATTTGGCGTACGAGCATTCTTCTACGGGCAAACAGCTCAATTGAACGGCAGAAAGAAGTGATATGAGGAAAACAAACCGTTACGCTTAGATAGCACAAACCTGGATCAGGGGCGGTAGAATTAGAACCTTCATGGGTTTCAGAATCCGATTCACCCCAGCGTGCGTTGCCGGGAAATGAGCTGTTGCCCCCGTAAAGAAGAATTGCTCGTAACGCAATCATTTTTTTATCGAAGTGTCGCGGCCCGGTTATTTTTTTTTCCAAGCGAATGGGCTCGTTAATACAAAATGGCCGTTTTCCATGGGGACGGCGAAATTGGGGCCGGTCATGAAATTGGAAATCATGGCGACCCGCCATTAACTCTCCCCCCCACGTTGGCCACTGAAGACTGCTCCGACGGATTTTTGATGGACGAAGTGTCGTCGCTCGCGGGCGGGCACGGTTGGTTAAGGTTCTCCCGCTTTCTGTCGGCGCCGAACCGAAGAAGGGGGAAAAAAAAACTTTTCCGCGGTCTGCTAGGGCCAAGCTGATCATCTTCGTTGTGCGATGTCCGGACTTCGGACCCGGTCCTGGTAGTTTTTCAGACTTTAGCGCGAAAAAGATCATTAACGTAAGGGATTACCCCCCGGTCCGCTTCCCTCATAAAACGCGATCGAATTTGATTTCGTGTGAGGTAATTCTCACTGCGATCCCACCTTCCTACTTAAGAAAACAAAGATAGGGGACAAAAAAAGTGGGGAAAAAGGGAAATTGAAAAAATATGGAGGAAAAGGTAGAGAAAATCCAAGGTTAGATACTTATTGGAAAAAATAAACAAAACGAGACGACGAGCGAGGAATTCAAGGCGTTGCGACAGGGGGGACCTTGCGCATCGTGGCTTCTTATTGTTAGCCGGCGCTCTTTATTGCGCAGTTTTCGGGGCGGAAACAAAGGGCCCAAATTGAAAAGGTCCACAGGGCCGTCCGTGGCTTAACAGCTAGCCTTTTTTCCGCTGAATGTAATCGTTCACTTGTTCTTTCAGTGAGAATCTCGGGGGCAACGCGGCATTCTGAGGCACCCGCCTTCAGGAAAACTCGGCGCTGCTCAAAATTTTTCTCCCAGTTCTTTTTTTTTGTGGCGGGGCGCGCCAATTCTTGAAGCTTTAACATTTGCCTATTTTGTAGGGCGGCAGCCTGGACCAGGTGCGACGATTTTTTTTTTTTTTTTTGTAACGTTTTTCGATTCAGGATTTTTTTCACTTCTTTTCGCCCATGCCGGTTTTTTTTTTCTCGAGAATGTAGGCGGATCGGCCTTGATTGTCGCGGGTCCAGTGGCTTCGCATAATACCCGATTTATCGACAACCAAACTCGCCACCCGCGCGGAAAAGAGGTCGTCACGAAAGGCGTCCCAGATCCCCAAACCGGATCCGTTTTGTCGTATAACCCAGCCGACTTGTTTCGCCAGCCAATTTCGCAGTTAAAGTAAAGCGCCCAGTCCCCCTCGAGTACGCCGTGAACGGGCAGCACTTTGCGAAATGCGGGGAAAAACGGCCTTTGAGTTTCCTCCGCGGTGAGAGTGAGGTGTTGCCAAGACAGCCAGGGGCACCCTCATGATACGCGAGTGTTGGGGCATGCTCCACTTGGGCACTTCATTTTCCATGTTCCCGCAGGTTTTCGCGAAGAAAAGGGAAAAATCCCGGGAGCCCGGCTTGCCGTCCATGGCGGGGATGTTTCGTAAAATAAGCTCCCGGGGCAGTTGCTTCTTGAACTCGGGAACGCGGCGCAACTTCAATCTTTCGCGCAGGAAGTAGTCAGAAAGAAAATAATTGTTTTCGGGACGAACGTTCTTGTCCGCATCTTGCCGTGATCAAAATCTTGTTTGTACACTGGCCAACGCGTCGGCACGGACCCTGGTCATCGTCGAAGTAAGAAATAAATCGGCCGGATCTTTGGTTGAGTTATCCATCGCCTATCCGATTCGGCTGACCTGGCAAAACAAAACCGTTTTTGCATCGAGGGATTTGGTCCGCATTCTCAATTTCATTGCGAGGCCACTTCTCCGAAGACCAAGCTTCCATGCAACCTCATTCCGGCTTAGTTGTTTAGTGTAGTGGTCGTGCCTTTGGTTTTTTCATGTGCAAGTGTAGGCGTAGAGGGCCCATCGCCGTCCGGCAATTCCAGACGGCGTTCGTTTCCGCTGTCGTTTGTTTTCGGCAAAATTTCACGAAAATAAATCGATCCAGTCTTTGATTAGGCCGGATAAGACTTTTGTTGGTTTTTATTTGGCCGATTCCACACGGCGCTTGGAAATCGGTGGCGGTTCCGGTCTCGCTTGACTTGTCGATTCTTGACCGCGCGGGTTCTTGAAGGAAAAACGTCGCCAGAATATTCCGAAAAGCCGGTTTGCCGAATGTGAATGTTAGTGAATTCGGTTCAATTTTTTCATTAAGGCAACTTCTATAACCTAAAAAAAAGAAAAGATCCGGGTGCAAAATCTGTTTTTGTTTCGCGGACCATTAAGGCCGTTCGTCGAGGACTTATCGAACTTTTCGGCAGCGCATCGAGCCGCCTCACGTAGTTTATAGTAATCGCAATCCTTTCTTGTGAGGGACCGACGATGGGTTATTCGCCATGAATGGACGGAAGGGGAAACCCCCCCCCCTGTTGTTTGGCACTCGAGAGAGGTGATTAACGGGATATTAGTTGCCACTTGCCATTTCTATCCTTCGGCTTGTGGTACTTTCAAAAACCAGTCCAAACAAAACGCGCGTGGAAACGGCTTTTTTGCGAAGACGATTGGGAGATCGACCGGATTACTGGCGAAAGCTGGCGCTGGCAGATCTCGCTTCCAAACCTGTCGAATTCGCGGCTCTTGATGGCGGGCGATTCGTCGTCGAGTTTCCCATTATGACCCGGTTAAGCCAATATTTGCTCGGACCAGACCGAGGTATTGTTGAGGGAGATTTCCGGATGATCAACAAGGAGAATTTCAGGCAAAACAAAACCAAAAAACCTTTCGTAAAACAGATTTCAAGGCTCAATCGCACGCCGAAAGACAAATCCGAGAGGATTGATTAAAGGAATATGCGATCGCGATACGGCGACTGCAGTACAGTTAATCGCGCAGCCATTGAGAAGGCCGCTTTAACTTTTTCCTTTCTTATTTTAAAACATCTTTTACTATTATTCAGTGGAAAAGACGCAAGATGATGAGGATGATGCGTTTAATACAACTCAATTGATTCAACGTCGGAGCTATGAGAGGATAATCTCGAGGGTTACAGGTGGTTTACGGATGCCAGCCGGTCAATCAGGGGTTTTGGGGAGCTATTTGGTTGGAACCTTGATGGTTTATTATCGGGGAGAAATCCACTATTCCTTTTTCCGGCAATCGTTTTCCAAGGTGCTTAAATGGCAAAAGTTGCCCGGGTCCAGGCAGGATTCTTGCACATCCGCCGTCATCTCGCGAAAAAAACGGCACGCCGGAGCCGTTCGT